>FTKT01050796.1_pt1 | contig 23591 bp, 22 predicted proteins | sample 1658271 | NCBI WGS metagenome assembly FTKT01 (sample SAMEA3914811, study PRJEB12502) | metagenome | biome: forest; material: soil | place: Canada | collected 2011-08-04 | depth 0.3 m | reverse complement strand
GTCGTCGAGCCCGAAGACGCCACCAAGCCGGCGGTATTGTATATCGACCTGCACCTGGTCCACGAAGTGACCAGCCCGCAGGCGTTCAGCGAGCTTGAAGCGCGCGGCCTGAAGGTCCGCCGCCCGGACCGCACCTTTGCCACGCTCGACCACTCCATTCCGACCCTGCGTCCCGATGCGAACGGCGTCCGCCCCTACGTCACCGCCCAGGCCAAGGCGCAGGTCGAGACGCTGGAAGCCAACGCCGCCAAGACCGGCGTCCGCCTCTTCGGTTTCGATTCCGCCAATCGCGGCGTCGTCCACGTCATCGGGCCGGAAATGGGCCTGACCCAGCCGGGCTTCACCGTCGTCTGCGGCGATAGCCATACCTCGACCCACGGCGCCTTCGGCTGCATCGCCTTCGGCATCGGCACCTCGGAAGTCGGCCACGTCCTGGCCACCCAATGCCTGGCCCAGCGCAAGCCCAAGAACATGCGCATCACGGTCGACGGCCAGCTGCAACCGGGCGTCACCGGCAAGGACATCGCCCTGACCATCATCAATACGCTGGGCTTCTCGGGCGGCACCGGCTACGCGCTGGAATATGCCGGCGAAGCGATCCGCAACCTCGACATGGAAGCCCGCATGACGGTGTGCAACCTGTCGATCGAGGCCGGCGCGCGCTGCGGCATGATCGCCCCCGACCAGACGACGGTCGATTGGCTGCGCGGCCGCGAATACGTGCCGCAAGGCGCCGCTTTCGACGAAGCCGCCAAGGCCTGGCTGGCCCTGGCCTCCGACGAAGGCGCCGTCTTCGACAAGGAAATCCGTATCGACGGCTCGAAGATCGAGCCGATGGCGACCTGGGGCACCTCGCCCGACCAGGGTTCGGCGATCAGCGCCGGCGTGCCGGTCGCGTCGAACGAAGACGAAGTCCGCGCCCTGAAGTACATGGGTTTCACCGGCGGTGAAGCGCGTGAAAAGGAAAAGGTCGACGTCGTGTTCATCGGTTCGTGCACCAACGGCCGCATGCCCGACCTGCGCGCCGCCGCCGACATCTTCCGCGGCCGCAAGGTGGCGCCGGGCGTACGCGCCCTGGTCGTCCCGGGCTCGGAATGGGTCCGCATCGAGGCCGAAAAGGAAGGCCTCGACAAGATCTTCACCGACGCCGGCGCCGAATGGCGCCTGCCGGGCTGCTCGATGTGCCTGGCCATGAACGGCGATTTCGTCGCGCCGGGTCAACTGGCCGTGTCGACCTCCAACCGCAATTTCGAAGGCCGCCAGGGCCCGGGCTCGCGTACCGTCCTGGCTTCGCCAGCCACTGCGGCCGCCTCGGCCATCGCCGGCCACGTCGCCGATCCGCGCCAATTCATGCAAACGGAAGAAGCCTGATGTCCAACCAGGAACCGATCAACACCTTCTCTTCGCGCATCCTCGTCCTGCCCGAAGCCAATATCGACACCGACCAGATCATTCCGGGCCGCTTCCTGACGACCACCACCAAGGCAGGTCTCGGCAAGCTGGCCTTCAACGACTGGCGCTACAATGCCGACGGTTCGGAAAAGCCGAATATCCTGAACCAGATCGACCCGATGGAACACCGCGTCCTGGTCGCCGGTAACAATTTCGGCTGCGGTTCGTCGCGCGAACACGCCCCGTGGGCGCTGATGGACTATGGCTTCCAGGCCGTGATCTCGACCGAGATCGCCGACATTTTCCGCTCGAATTCGCTGAAGAACGGCCTGCTGCCGATCGTCGTCGACAAGGCGACGCACGACAAGCTGCTGGCCAACCCGCAGCAACGCGTCAGCATCGACCTGGAAAAGAACGCCCTGACCCTGGAAGACGGCACCGTCTTCGTCTTCCAGATCGAAGCCTTCGCCCGCCAGTGCCTGCTGGAAGGCGTCGACGCCATGGGCTGGCTGCTGAAGCGCCTGCCGGACATCGAAAAATTTGAAGCCAGCCACGGAAAGGCCGCCTAATGGGAACGTTTAATATCACTGTGCTCCCGGGCGATGGCATCGGTCCCGAAGTCGCCGCCGCCGGCGTCTCGGCGCTGAAGACGCTGGGCGAAGTCTACGGCCACACCTTCAACTTCGACGAAAAGCGGATCGGCGGCATCGCCATCGACACCGACAACAATCCGTACCCGGAAGACACCAACGCCTCGTGCCTGGCGGCTGACGCCGTGCTGCTGGGCGCCGTCGGCGGCCCCAAGTGGGACCTCGGCAAGATGCGTCCGGAGCAGGGCCTGCTGGCCGTGCGCAAGGCCATGGGCCTGTTCGCCAACCTGCGCCCGATGGAAGTCACCGCCTCGCAAGTCCACCGCTCGCCGCTCAAGGCCGAAGTGGTCGAAGGCGCCGACATGCTGATCGTCCGTGAACTGACGGGCGGCCTTTACTTCGGCAAGCAGACGCGCACCGAAGACCGTGCGTCCGACGAATGCGTCTATACGGTCGGTGAAGTCGAACGCGTCGCCCGCGTCGCCTTCGAAGCCGCCCGCAAGCGCCGCAACAAGGTCACCAGCGTCGACAAGGCCAATGTCATCGAGACCTCGCGCCTGTGGCGTGAAACGGTGATCAAGCTGCACAAGGCCGAATATTCGGACGTCGAGCTCGAGCACAACCTGGTCGACTCGATGGCCATGCACCTGGTCACCCGTCCGAAGTCGTTCGACGTTGTGGTCACCGAGAACATGTTCGGCGACATCCTGTCCGACCTCGCCTCGGTCTTGCCGGGCTCGATCGGCCTGCTGGGCTCGGCTTCGCTGGGCGCCACCGGCAAGGGTCTGTACGAGCCGATCCACGGTTCGGCGCCGGACATCGCCGGCAAGGACCTGGCCAACCCGATCGGTACGCTGAAGTCGGTCGCCATGATGCTGCGCTTCTCGCTGAACCTGACCGCGGAAGCCGATGCGCTCGACGCGGCCATCGCGGTCATCGTCGAAAAAGGCCAACTGACGCGCGACCTCGGCGGCACGCTGGCCGGTTCGGAAGTCACCAAGGCCATCGTCGACCAGATCCGCGCCGCGGCCTCGGTCGCAGCCTAAGCGATCTTAAAGACAAGCTTTGAATAAGGGGCAGTGGTCGCAAGGCCGCTGCCCCTTTTCACATATCGTTCCTCTCCGCTTTACCTGTGCATTCACCCATCTCGGCATGCAGTCGGACAATGCGGCGAACTTAAGAGACTCTCCTCCTCAGAAAGCTAGGCGCGTCATGCTGTTGGAAAATGTCCGGCAGCCCAAAAGATGTTTGAATCTGATAGCCCCGCTTTACCGAGAGGCTCGCCTGGGAAGAAAGGCGGAAGGGGCGTTACCCGAAAACGAAATAGCCGTAGGCGGCCAGCCCGGCGGCGCCCAGCAGCACAAAACACGCTGTGCGCAGGAAACGGCTCTGCTTCTTGCTGGCGGAATATTCGGTCTTGCCGAACGGTACACCGTTCCAGCCCTTGACGCGGCGCAGGTAGTCCACCCGATTGGCGACGAAGAACAAGACGATCGTCGTCAGCAGGCAAAGCGCGACAATCGCCGCGAAGATCAGTTTCATTCCGTTCGCCCTAACCGCTCCAATTGTCCCGCGTCCAGTCCCTCGATCTCGAGGGTCTTGGTGCGCGCCGTATCACCGCCGACCAGTTTTACCTTTGACCGCGGCACATCCAATGCCTTGGCCATCAAGGCGATCAAGGCCGCATTGGCCTTGCCGTCGACGGGCACGGCGCGAACCCGCGCCTTGAGCACCGGCCGGCCCTTGTCGTCCTGGTCCCAGCCATCGACGCCCTCGCTCGAAGACCGCGGCGTCAGACGGACCGTGACCCTCATGTTCAGCCGATAAGCTGCTGCAAGGCCATCATCGCCTTGGGGAGCAGCGCGGTGCGTACCGCGCCGATGATCAGCGCCGCCAGGAACGGGCTGAGGTCGAGACCGCCCATGTTCGGCAGGATCATGCGGAAGGGTTGCAGGATCGGGTTGACGATCATCTCGCACGCCCGCCATAGCTGGTAGACAGCCGGGTTGCGCGTATTGATGATGTTGAAACCGATCAGCCAACTCAAGATGACATAGGCAAAAATGGCAAACAGCATAAAGCCGAGAATGCCATTCAACACGATAAAGATGAATTCACTCATAAAGAGACCTTTTGGGCGGCCGGCAACCGGCGACGCGTCGGCTGTGAATATCAGAGATTCAGCGCCCTTCGCAAGCCAATGTGCGCTTGACAAGACTTCCGGTTGGCTTAAAAGGTGCGCCTCCGGAACGGAATGGGGCTATAGCTCAGTTGGTAGAGCGCCTCGTTCGCAATGAGGAGGCCAGCGGTTCGAATCCGCTTAGCTCCACCATTCCCGACCGAAACTCCCCTAAAACAAAAGCGTCCCTACCCGGCGCCCAGATAGGTCCAGCCATAGAGGGCGAAGGCGCATAGCCCCGTAAACGCCGACAAGGCCAGAAAACGGCGCGCCCAGAGGTCGAACCCGGTCCGCCGCGGCGCGGTCCAGTCCGAGCGGGACCGCTTGGCGAAGAACCACAAACACCCCGCGATCGCCATGGACGCCACACACACCGCAAGCGCGGTCAAAAAAGCCATCATACCCATTCGTCTCGTCCCCATGGACACCTGGTCAGCCTATCCAGCCGCCGGCATCCTTCATTGACGAGGAATATATCACCGTTTTCCAAGGTCGAACAGACGTCGGAACCACGCCCCCGGACCGGCCGTTTTCGATTCCAGTCGCCAATAGCCGCGCTTTCTGATACCAAATCATCACAATATAGGCTTCCATCTCAAATCGTGACACGCGACGCAGGTATGCCGGCGGCGGCAAGCGTGTCCTGACCTGGAGGCCAATAAAAAAGGCACAGGATCGACGCGCGCGGCGGCGGATAATTCCGCGCCGTTCGTCGTAATAGAAGGGTGAGGCAAGATGCCCGGGGCGGAACCTGAAATCGTGGCCTGGGTCAGTTCCCAGGTCATCCCCTTCGAAGCGGAGCTTCGCCAGAAACTGCGGCGTGTGTGCAAGGATGGCAACGAACTCGATGACCTGGTCCAGGAAATCTATTACCGGCTGCTGCGGCTGTCGTCGGTCGACCATATCCGCGACCCGCGCGCCTTCCTGTTCCAGATGGCGCGCAACATCGTCATCGACCAGGTTCGCCGGCGGGCGATCGTGAATATCGACACCATGCAAAGCCTCGACGACCTCACCCTGTTCGACACGACGCCCTCGCCCGAGCGCGTGGCGCTGGCGCGCGCCGAGCTGAAATGGGTGCTGGGCCTGATCGCCGGCCTGCCCGGCCGCTGCCGCGACGTCTTCCGGCTGCGCAAGATCTACGGCCTGTCGCAGGCCGAGACCGCGAAGAACCTGGGCATTACCGAAAACGTCGTCGAAAAGGAAACCCTGCGCGGCCTGACGCTGATCTCCGCCATGGTCGCGCGCGTCAGCGTCGCCAATGGCGGCGCGGTGGAACGAACCCTCGACGGGCGCAAGCCCGCCGCGACGTTGAAGAGCGGTCATGTCGAAGATTGATGAAGACGCCCTGGCCTGGATGGCGCGGCAAACGGAACGTCCGCTAAGCGACGACGACCGCGCCGCGTTCGAGGCCTGGTACGCCGCCGACACCCGCCACCAGGGCGCCTACCTGCGCGCCCAAGCGATCTGGCACACCCTGGACAAGACCACCATCCAGACCAATCTCATGCCCGCACCCGACTCGATCGGCGCCACGCAAGCCAAGCCCGACCGCCCTGCCCGCCCCGGCCGGCGGCTGTTCCTGCTGGGCGGCACGGCCGGTGTCGCGGCGGCGGCGGCGGTCGCCGGCGCCGTGCTGTTGCCGCGGCTTGACGCCAAGACCGTGCTGAAGACGGCGACCGGCGAATTCCGCAAGGTGCCGCTGGCCGACCATTCGATCGCCAGCCTGAACAGCGCCAGCCACGTCGAGGTCAGCATGACGCCGCACCTGCGCCGCGTCGTGCTGAAATCCGGCGAGGCCTGGTTCGAGGTCGCCAAGGATCCCGCCAAGCCCTTCGTCGTCGAGGCCGGCGACGTCCGCGTCCAGGCGGTGGGCACCGCCTTCAGCGTCCGCCGCCGCGATGGCGGCGCCGACGTCATGGTCACCGAAGGCATCGTCGCCGTGTGGAGCGACCAGGGGGGAAATAACGAAGCCGAAGAGAACGCGCATCGCCGCCAGATCGTCGCCGGCGAAGTCGCCTTCGTGTCCGATCGTGCCACCGCGATTGCGGTGTCGGCGGCCCCGGCTGAAATCGAACGCAAGCTGGCCTGGCGCGACGGCAACCTGATCTTCGACAATGAGACCCTGGACGCCGCCGTCGCCGACTTCAATCGCTACAACACGCAGCGTATCGTCATCGCCGATCCGGCGCTGAAGACCCGGCGTTTCGTCGGCCAGTACCGCATCGACGCGCCCGAGCACTTCGCCGAGGATGTCCGCGCCCTGCTCGGCGTACCGGTGACCGTCGGCAAGGATGAAATCCGCATCGGCTCCGCCGGCCCGGCGGCGCCTTCGTCGATTACCGGTTAATTTTTTCCGACAAGCCGGCGGAAATATATTCTGCACTCGTCCTATTAATTAAGGGGCGAAAAAGCCTCCCGAAAAAACGAACAAACACACACGGAGGAAAAGCGGATGATGTTCAATCACCACGCACGTCGAGCCCTCGCGCTCATTGTAAGCTCCAGTACGATTGCTTTGTCATGGGCCGGCGCCCAGGCCCAGGACCTCAAGAAAAGCTTCGACATACCTTCCGAGCCCGCCCGCGTTTCTATTCCTCAATTTGCCCGCCAGTCCGGCCTTCAGGTCCTGGCCAACGGCTCCGACCTCGACGGCGTCACGACCAATGCGGTCTCCGGCTCCTATGCGCCGGCCGAGGCCTTGAACCGCCTGCTCAGCGGCAGCGCGCTCAGCGACCACGTCAATGCCAACGGCACCTTCCTGATCGTCAATGCGCGCACCGCGCCGGCGGTCATCAATGATCCCGCGCCGGCGTCCGTCGCCAAAACGTCGGACACCAGCACCGTCGTCGTCGTCACCGGCTTTCGCAAATCTTACGCCGACGCCGTGCGCATGAAGCGCGACGCGGTCGGCATCACCGATTCCATTTCGTCCGACGGCCTGGGCCGCTTTCCGGACCTGAACGTCGGCGAAGCGCTGCAGCGTGTCCCGGGCGTGCAGATCAACCGCGAAGCCGCCTCGCGCGACGCCACGATCAATCTGCGTGGCCTGCCCGGCACCTATGCCCGCTACACCATCAACGGCCAGGCCTTCGCCGACCCGATCCTCGACGGCTCGACACCGCTGGGCGCCTTCAATGCCGACGTCTTTTCGGCCATCTCGGTCATCAAGTCGCCGGGCGCCAGCGACCAGGCCGGTGGCCTGTCCGGCAATATCGACCTGCGCATCGCCCCGGCGCTGAGCCGCAAGGACGGGGGCTTCTTCAAGGTCGCCGATGAATACGACACGCTGGGCAAGCTGAGCAGCCCGGCCTTCACGCTGGGCTACAACAAGCACTTCAGCCCGGACCTCGCCGTCTTCGGCGTCGTTGCCTACAAGAAGGAAAAGTTCCGCCGCGACTCGATCTACTTCAACGCCTATTCGCCCCTGTCGCCGACGACCACGCCGAACTTCGCCAGCCAGTATTCGGACTATTACGCGCCCTATAACAGCAATGGCAGCTGCACCAGCGGCTATGTCTGCGCGCCGACCGGCACCGGATTGAAGTCGAAGACCGGCGTGCTCTATGCCTCGGACAACCGCCAGGCGGTCAAGTACAACGAAGGCGACCTGTTTACCGCGGCCAGCGGCGTCGAATGGAAGCCCAACGACGAAACCCGCCTGGGCCTGACCGGCTTCTACACCCGGCGCAACCTGTCGGACAACCAGACCGACCTGTTCGAAGTCGACATGCGCGGCGCCAAGACGGTCATCACCCCGACGACCGCCCCGGTGCAACAGGGCGACGGCAATTATTACATCCAGGGCTATAACTACGCCAATGCCCAGGTAAACGACAGCTTCCGTTCGGAGCCCTTGCTGGAACAGGCCTGGAACCTGAACGGTACGGCCGAATGGAAAAACGACAAGTGGCGGCTGACCGGGACGCTGGTCGACTCGCGCGGCGAAAACAATTCGCAGCAGACCCAGATCGACATCCGCAACCTGCCGACCACCGCCGGCAACGGCGTCAACGGCGCCTTCAATTCCGGCGGCAGCAAGATCAGCGATTATCTGTTCACGCTGAACCGTACCCCCGCCGTCGTCGTGCCCGCCGGGCCGTGGACGTGGGGCGGCACCGGCAACCAGCCGACCCAGATCGCCGCCAATGGCGACCAGTTGATCGTCGCCGGCTCTTCGGGCTACGGCGTCAACGAACTGCAATCGGCCCAGGGCGATATCGAACGGCAATTCGCCGGCGGCATCCTGAGCAGTCTCCAGGGCGGCGCCCGCGTCGAACGCGACACCTACGTCTCGCGCGGTTACCGCACCAGCGCCAAGGGCGTGCAGACCCAGAACATCAACAGCCAGTTCGTCACGACCGATCCGTATGCGTCGAGCTTCTTCGGCGGCCAGGCCGGCAGCTATCTGAGCAACTGGTCGGAACTGAACTACGACTATGCCGTCTCGCAACTGCAGCCCGTGACGGCGGCGTCCGGCGACACCACGACGGCGACCGGCTGGATCAACGACCCGACCAATGCCGCCTATTCCAGCTATAACTTCACCGTACGCAACAATATCGACGCCGCCTACCTGATGGGCAAGCTGGCCTTCGATGTCGCCGGCGTGCCGGTGCACGGCAATGTCGGCGTGCACTACGAGCAGACCGACGAACTGATCAACGCCCTGAACAAGCAAATCTCGTCCACCGGCGCCATTACCTATGTTCCGGAACAGTTCCACCAGAAGTACCACGACCTTTTGCCGTCGGTCCTTTTGGCCGCCAACCTGCGCGACGACCTGGTGCTGCGCGCCGCCTACTACAAGACCTTCGTGCGGCCGCAGGCGCGCAACCTGACCCCGGCGACCGCGGTCAGCAGCAACTCGACCGGCTATTCGATCCAGTACGGCGGCTATGACTTAAAGCCCTACTCGGCCGAGTCCGAAGACCTGTCGTTGGAATGGTACAACCGTCCCGGCGGCCTGGTGTCGCTGGACCTCTATCAAAAGGTCATCAAAAACCTGATCGCGCCGGACAACAGCCTGGCGCAACTGTGCCCGGCCGACGCCACCGCCTTTGGTCTGGGTCACCTGCACACGGTCGGTACGACCTGCTACAGTGACCTGCTGGTCAACGGCCAGCCGGCCATCATCACGGCGTCCGGCAATTTCAACGAACCCAACCCGATCACCGTGCGCGGGCTGGAATTCAGCGCCCAGCAGAATCTCGACTTTCTTCCTGGTTTCTGGAAGAATTTCGGCGGCCAGTTCAACTACGCCATGGCCACGATTTCCGGTCACAATCCCGACGGCACCAAGGCCGTGCTGCCGGGCGTATCGAAGAACGACGTCAACCTGATCGGCTATTACGAAACGAAAAAGTGGGGCCTGCGCGTCATCTATTCGTGGCGCGACGCCTATGTGCTGACCGGCGGCAATTCGTTCACCGGCGGCCAAAGCCTGGTCGGGCCGCGTGGCCAGCTCGACACGGCGTTTTCCTATACCATCAACGACCGCTTCTCGATCTCGCTGGACGGTTATAACCTGACGGACGCCCAACGCGTCCAATACCAGGTGACCAAGTACATCCCGCGCGAAGTCGATTATGACGGCCGCACCTTCACGCTGAGCCTGCACGGTACGTTCTAAAACGCACTCCCTGAGAGCGTCCACCTGGCGGGGCCGGCACGGCCGGCTCCGCGCTTTTTCCCGAATTACGGAAGTTTGCTTATGTCCCGCCTCGCCCCGCTGCTTGCCCTTGGCTTCCTTCTGACAGGCATCGGCCCGGCGGGCGCGCAGACCTATACGCCCTCGCCCGGCGCCTCGCCGACGGTCGCGGCCGACGTCACCGCCCGCGACGCCATCGACCGGGTATGGTCGGGCCACAGCGTGCGTTCCGCCCTGCTGGTCACGGCGAAGTCGATCATCATCGGTTATTACGACGCCAACCGGCAACTGACGGTCGCGCAACGCGCCAAGTCGGGCGGCGGCTGGACCTACCAGAAGCTGGACACCTGGAACGACTGGGACAGCCACAACTATATCGCCATCGATCAGGACAGCGCCGGCCGCATCCACGTCGCCGCCAACATGCACGCGTCGCCGATGACCTTCTTCTCGTCCGGCACCTCAGGCGATATCCGTACGCTTGTCCGCGTACCGGTACTGGTCGACGCGGCGGTCGAACATTCGGCGACCTACCCGGTCTTTTTCCATACGCCGGACGGCCGCCTGATCTTCAAATATCGCGACGGGTCCAGTGGCGACGGCAACGAGATCTACGACGTCCTGGACGCCGGCACGGCGCGTTGGGCCCACCTGACGCAAACCCCACTGACCGACGGCGAACACCACCGCAACGCCTATTTCATGGGGCCGGTCCTGGGCCCCGACCATTGGTTCCACATCGCCTGGGTCTGGCGCGAAAGCCCGATGGCCGAGACCAATCATGACCTAAGCTACGCCAAGACACCGGACCTTGTGCATTGGTTCAAGGCCGACGGCACGCCGCTGACCCTGCCGATCAAGCTGGCGACCGGCGAGATCGTCGACCCGGTGCCGGTCAAGGGCGGCATGATCAACAACAATACCCTGCTCGGTTTCGACGACCAGGGCCGGCCGATGATCACCTACCACAAGTACGACCAGGCCGGGGACACCCAGATCTATGTCGCACGGTATGAGGGTAAGGCCGGGTGGCATATCGCCAGGGTCAGCGACTGGACGCACTATCGCTGGGACTTCAGCGGCGGCGGTTCCCTGAATTCGGAACTCTTCGTGGCCGGCGCCCAACCGATCGGCGACGGCCGCCTCAAGGTGCCGGTCATCCGACTGGGGCAATCGATCGACTTCATCATCAAATCGTCCGACCTGTCCCTGGTCGAGGCGCGGCCGGTGACCTCGCTGACCGATCGCCTCAAGCCCGATTACAAGGTCCCCGACGGCATGCAGTTGAACGTCGTCACCGCGCCGGGCGACGGCGATACGCTCTATGCCCTGGTCTGGGCGGCGCGGCCGCCGCATCGCGATGTGCCGTCCCCGGACATTCCCGACCCGACGACACTCACCTTCGTGACGTTGAAAACCCATCCGTAAGCGGAAAAGGTGCATATTCGGATACGGCCGCCCTTTTCACTGATCGGGCGAACCCTTATGTACGTATACAACTGTGAGGCGGGTCACACGACCTATTCGGGTCGGCCTGCATTGCAAGTGCCCGCGCGGCCCTATATAGCCGCGCATCGCCTCGAGGGCACAGAGTACGCTAGGAAGTTCTGTATCATGAGTAATGGTGACATACACCCCATCGATCTCCACGTCGGCAACCGCGTTCGCGCCCGCCGCAAATCCCTGAATATCAGCCAGACCGAGCTGGCCAACGGCCTCGGGCTTACCTTTCAGCAAGTCCAGAAATACGAACGCGGCCTGAACCGTATCAGCGCTTCCAAGTTGTTCGAAATCAGCCGCGCGCTGAAGGCGCCGATCGCCTTCTTCTTCGAAGGCTATGACGGTCCGGCCGTCGGCGAAGCCCTGGAAGCCACCTCTTCGGAACAGGCCGTCAGCCAATTCCTGGCGACCGCCGAGGGGCTGGAACTGGCCGAATGCTTCACGCGCCTGCCCTCGCCCGGCCTGCGCCGCAGCCTGCTCGACCTGGCGCGCGCCATGACCGCCGACGCCGCTTAATTCTGCGGTAAGGCGTAGGCGATCAAGGCGTCCCCTTCCGGCGTTTCCATGAAATGATGGCCGCCGGCCATGATGACCACGTATTCGCGGCCGTTCTGCGTGTAGACCATCGGCGTCGCCTGGCCGCCGGCTGGCAGGGTGTCCTGCCAGACCGTCTTGCCGGTGCGGATGTCGATGGCGCGGATCTGGTTGTCGGTGGTCGCGGCGATGAAGATCAACCCGCCGGCCGTCACTGCGCCGCCGCCATTGTTCGGCGTGCCGATCGTCACCGGCAGCATTGACGGCACACCGAACGGTCCGTTGCGGCGGGCATCGCCGAAGGCATGATCCCACAGGGTCTTGCCGGTCTTCAAATCGATCGCCCGGATACCGCCATAGGGCGGCTGCTTGCACAGCATGCCGGTAAACGGCATGCGCCAGCCGGCATTGATGATGTCGGCATAGGGCGCGCCGGTTTGCGGCCCCAAATCCTCGCCCTTGCCGGCCTTGTACTTCGGCGTGCCGACCGGATAGATGCCGGCCTTGTCGGCCTCGGCGCGCGTCATCAGCTTGTTGTAGTTCGGCATGTCGTTGTAATTGGCGACGATGACGCCGCGGCGCGGATCGACCGCCACCGAGCCCCAGTCGGAGCCGCCGTTATAGCCGGGATATTCGATCCAGCGGCCGGGATAGACCGGCGGCGTGAAGAAGCCCTTGTAGACCGCCGTGCGGAACTGGATACGGCAGATCATCTGGTCGATCGGCGACATGCCCCACATGTCGCTCTCCTTCAGGTCCGGCTTGCGCAGCGAGGCGTATAACGACACGATCTGGCTGGACGCCCGTTCGGACGGTTCGACGCCCATGACCGGCGCCTTGATGGTGCCGACACCGGTCAGCGGCTGGCCGGTCCGGCGGTCCAGCACGTAGATCTCACCGGTCTTGCTGGGCAGGATGATCGCCGGCACGGTGGTGTTGCGGGCGGGGAACTCGACCAGGGTCCCCTGGCTGCCCAGGTCGTAGTCCCAGACGTCGTTCTTCACCGTCTGGAACACCCAGCGCGGCTTGCCGGTATGGACGTCGAGCGCGACCAGGGACGACGACACCTGTTTTTCGAGCGGCCGGCGCAGCGAGCTGTAATAGTCGGCCGTCGAATTGCCCATCGGCAGGTAGACCAGTCCCAGTTGCTCATCGCCCGTGGGCGAGGTCCACATGTTGGGCGTGCCGCGCGTATAGGTCTGGCCGGCCGGCGGCTCGACCGTGATGTCCGGGCGCATGACGTCCCAGGCGAACCGCTTGGCGCCGGTGACCGCGTCATAACCCAGGATCACGCCCGACGGCGACCAGCGGTATTCGCCGTCCAGCACCTCGTGCCCGGTGACGATGACGCCCTGGACGATGACCGGCGGCGAGGTGATGGCGACCATCGACGGGATGACGTCGCCCATGCCTTCGGTAATGCTGACCTGGCCATTCTGGCCGAAGCCGGCGCAGGTCTGGCCGCTCGCCGCATCGACGGCGATGAGGCGGCCGTCCAGCGTGCCTTCGACAATGCGGTCGGCGCACGGTGTTCCGGCTGTCGCGTTCGGCACATGGTACGCCACGACGCTGCGGCAGGCGGTGGTGTAGGGAATGTATTTCTCGCCGACCTTGGGGTCATACATCCACTTTTGCTTGCCCGTCGCCGGATCCAGCGCGAACAGCTTGTTCATCGCCGTACAGCCGTAAAGCGTGTCGCCGACCTTCAACGGCGTCATCTCGACACCGTACTTTTGCGGCAGATCGCCGGTATGGAAGGTCCAGGCGCGCTTCAGGGTCTTGACGTTGGACAGGTTGATCTGATCGACATCGGCATAACGCTGGCCACCGGTGCCGGCGCCGTAGGCCGACCACTCGCCGCCGGCAGGCGTATAGCTGGGGTTCTGATAGGCCAGGGTCGTCTGGGCGTCGGGTACGGCGCGCTCGACCTTGGGCCGGCTGGAAATCCAGACGCCGCCGCCCAGCAGGACGGCGACAACGGCCGTGGCGACCAGCAACACATTGCGGTGCTTGCGGCCGTCGCGTGGATCGAGCCCGGGCAGGCAAAGCACGACGGCGACCAGCAGGACCAGCGGCCCGATCAGGCGCGGCACCAGGGCCCAGCCGTTCAGGCCGGATTCGACCAGGGACCATATGACGGTCAACCCGACAGTCGCGATATAGATCCAGGCGCCCAGCGCTCGCCCGCGCGCGATGAAGACACCTGACGTCGTCAACGCGGCCCCCGCCAGGCCGTAATACCAGCTGCCGCCGACCAGAGCGAGCCAGACGCCACCGATCAGCAGGATGAGGCCGACCAGTGTTAAAATACCGCCGAGGACCGGGTTGGGCCTGCCGTCCGGAATGGTGGTGGCATCGTGCATCGGCATGGCGGTTTCTCCCGGTCGTTTCCTCCAGCGTTAGGAAGCGGCCGGTAAAAAACGAATAGGCATTGTCGGGTGCGTTATAAAATTACCGCTCCCTGGCGGATTGCCTTGCCCGCATTGCATTCTTACGGCCGGCACCGCAGCAATCGGCCATGATCCGGCTCGTGTGGCTTTTGATGGCGGTATGTCTCGCCGGTTGTGCCAGCGGCGGGGAGCATGTCGCCGATGTGCGCGGCCACCTGCCCGACCTGCACTTTCGCCTGACCGACGACCAAGGCCGGGCGGTGAGCGAGCAGACCTTTCGCGGCCAAACCACCCTGGTCTATTTCGGCTATACCGGCTGCGGCGCCGAATGCCCGGTGACCCTGGCGCGGCTGGCTGCCTTGACCCGCCGCCTGTCTCCAGCGCCGCGCGTCCTGTTCGTCAGCGTCACGCCACAGATCGACCAGCCCACGGTTCTGCATGCCTGGCTAAATCGTTTCGACCCCGCCCATATGAGCGGCTTGACGGGCGATACGCGCCCCCTGGCCCGCGACCTGCGCGCCGCCTGGCCGCAACCGGGCGGTGGCGGCCACGGCAACCTGGTCTATGTCTTCGACGGCCGGGGTCATGCACGCGTCCTGATAACGCCCGAGGCCACCGATAGCGACGCCGCCCACGCCATCGAGGCGGCCGGCCATGACTGAGCTTTTGTTGCCTTGGGAACCATCCGCCGTCATCCGGCTCGCCTTGGCCGCCACGGCGCTTGCCTATCTGATCGGCGCGCGACGCACCCGCCCCCCCATCGGCCGCCAAGTCCTTTTCTGGGCGGGGCTTGGCCTGTTCTACGCCGCCCTGCAGACCGGCTTCGACTACTATGCCGAACACACCTTCGCCATCGGCCAGGTCCAGCACGTATTGCTGCACCACATGGCGCCCTTCCTAGTCGTGTTGGCCCGGGCGGGCGAGACGTTGCTCATGGCATTGCCCGCCCGCGCACGATCGTGGATCGAACGCGTTTTGACCTGGCCGCCGCTGGCGATATGCGCCCACCCGGCCGTTGCCGGCGTTTTGTTCTGTACACTGATCATCGCCTGGCTGGTGCCGGGTATCCACTTCTACACGATGCTCGATGCAAGGCTGTATCGCCTGATGACGCTGGTCATGGCGATCAACGGCCTGATGTTCTGGCAGGTGGCGCTCTACGGCCGCGCGCCCCTGCCCGCCCGCATGGTGATGCTGATCGCGGTCATCCCGCCGCAGATCGCCGTGGGCGTCGCCCTGACCCTGGCCGGGTCGATCCTCTATCCGTTTTACAGCCAATGCGGCCTGGCGCTCGGGCTTACGGCGCTCGATGACCAGCGGCTGGGCGGGATGGCGCTGTGGTTGTCGAGCGGGATGATGAGCGCGCTGGCGCTGCTGATCGTGCTGCCGCGCCTATGGAAGGCACGGCCTGTGCCGGCTGTCCCTTCAACGCCGCACGCAGGGACTTGACGTCGCGGGGTGTCACCGCCGGCGCCGAGCCGCCGAAACCCTGGCGGACATAGGTGGCGACCTGGGCGACTTCGAGATCGCTCAAGCGCTCGAAGCCCGGCATGACCTGGGGCGGCGGCCCGCCGGTCAGTTGCGCCGTCTGGCCGCCTTTCAGGATGATCCGTGTCACCGAGGTCGGATCGGCCGACACCAGGGCCGCGTTACCTGCCAGGGCGGGCGCCCAATAGCCCGGCCCAGCCGAACCGCGCCCAGCTTGGCCGTGGCACCGCGCACAGGCCGACGCATAGAGCCCCGCCCCCGGCCGTTCGCGTTCGGCGATCACGGCCTGGACCGGCGACACCTTGCGCGTCGCCGGCAGGGATTTCAGGTAGTGGGCGATCGCCAGCCGGTCGGCATCGCTCATGTACTGGCTCGAATTTTCGATGACCTGGGTCATGTTGCCGAAGGCGGCGACATCGGCGCCGTGACCCGTCTTCAGGAAGGCCGCGATATCGCCTTCGTTCCAGCGGCCAAGGCCCGTGTCCACATCGCCGCGCAGGTTGGGGGCGTGCCAGTTGTCGAGCGTGCCGCCGGCGAGATAGGTCGCCGCCGCCGAGGTCGTGCCGCGTTCGTTATAGGCCGGCCCGCGTGGCGTGTGGCACGCCCCGCAATGGCCCAGCGTCTGGACGAGATAGGCCCCGCGCGCCCATTGCGCGTCGTTCGAGGGTTTGGGCTGGGTCTGGGGCGCGAAGACCAGGTTCCACAACATCAGGCCCCAGCGCTGGTTCAGCGGAAACGGCAGCTTGGTTTGCGGCGGCTGGGCGTGGACGGGCGCGACCTTGTGCTCGAAATAGTCGTAGAGCGCCGCCATGTCGGCGTCCGAAGTTCCGGAAAACGAGACATAGGGCATGGCCGGATAGAGGTGATGACCGTCTTTCGCCACCCCCTGGCGCACGGCACGCTTGAAGTCGTCCAGGCTGTAGGCGCCGATACCAAACTGTTTGTCCGGGGTGATATTGGTCGAATAGATGGCCCCGAAGGGCGAATTGATCGCCAGCCCGCCGCCGTAATTCGGTTTGCCGGGCGCCGTATGACACGACACGCAATCACCGACGCGCGCCAGGTATTCGCCTCGATCTTCGTCGTGCGTTATCGTCTGGGCCGCGGCCACGCCCGGCATCAGCACGGCCAGCCCGATCAGCGCCGCCCTCAACATGACGCCACCAGGAAGGCGGCCAGTACGCCATAGAGCGAAGCGGCGCCGAACAGGCCGCTGGAAAACATGCCGAGCGTCGCCAGGAAGCGCGCCCGCCCCTCCCCGACATCGAGTGTCCTGGCCTGGCCACCGGCCGCCTCACCCTGCGTCTTTTGCCAGGCCTTGAAAGCCAGCCAGCCACAGGCCCCGGCGATGGCGATGGCGATAAAACTGGCGACGGCCAGGGGCGGCCGGCCGGAACAGCCCGGCCAGATCAGGCTGAGGCTCATCACCGCGACCCAGGCGGCGGGGGCGCCGCCCAGGCCGGCCGCGGTGCGCCAGCCGCGGGTATGATGGCGATGCGGCGCCGGATGCGGGGCGTTACGCGACATGGGGCAATCCGTACAACAGCGAGAAGATGACCAGCCAGACGACATCGACGAAGTGCCAGTAGAGCGCGGCAATTGTCAGGATTTCACGCCGCGCCTGGGTGACGCGTTTCAGCGCGATCCATAGCCAGACCAGGGACAGGCTGATTACACCGACCACGACGTGCAGCATGTGAAAGCCGGTAATGGTAAAGAACAGCGAGCCGTAGGTATGGCTTTGCACGCCGTAGGGTTTGCCGGCCCATTCGTGCAGTTGGACGCCGACAAAGAGGATGCCCAGGACGATCGCCGTGGCCAGCAGGCCCAAGGCCGGCAGGCGTTTGTTGTGCTTCAACATCCGCTCGCAAAAGGCGACGAACCCGCTGCTCGACACCAGCAGGACGGTGTTGACGATCGGCCAGGTCAGGTCGGGTGGGCCATCGGCCGGCCAGCGCGACGGCGATTGCAGGCCCAGGATGGCATAGCTCAGGATCAGGTAGCCGAACAGCGACGCCTCGGTGACGATCAGCGTCCAGACGCCCCAGCGTCCCGTCGACAACGGTCCCTTGCCGACCGGCAGGGCCTTTTGCAGCGGCAGGTTTTCGGTGGCGGCCTTAGTCATGAGACACGTCCTTTGGCGGCCACAGCCACATCACGATCGCCGCCGCGGTGACGGCCGCGCCCAACCCTGCCAGCCACCATGCATGCAACAACAGGCCGGTAAAAATGGCGGTAGCGCCGAGCGACAGTATGACGGGCGCGTAGGAATCACCAGGCATGACCAGGATGACATTGGGTTCGGCGTCCAACGCCGTCGTGCCGATGGTTTCGCGGCCGTGCAACAGCGTATAGCCCTCGTCCAGCCGCGACCGGCCTTCGGCGTCCTGCAGCCGATCCTCCCACAGCGGGTGGCGGCTGGCGATGATGGGGATGACGGCGAAATTATAGGCCGGCGGCGGTGACGGTGTCGCCCATTCCAGGGTGGCGGCGTCCCAGGGATTGTCGCCGGCCGGCTTGCCCCGTTTGAGCGAGATGGCGATGTCGACCAGGAACAGCAGGATACCGAAGGCGAACAGGAAGGCGCCGATGGTGATGACGAGGTTGAGCGTGCTCCAGCCCATGTCCGGCGCATAGGTGTAAATCCGCCGCGGCATGCCGAGCAGGCCCAGGGCGTGCATCGGGAAGAAGGCCAGGTTGAAACCGACGAACAGCACCCAGAAGGTCACCTGCCCCAACCGTTCATTGGTCATCCGCCCGGTGAACTTGGGGAACCAGTAGATGATGCCACCCAGCACCGGGAAGACATTGATGCCCAGAAGGACGTAATGCAGGTGGGCGACGACGAAATAGGTCTCGGTCAATTGCCAGTCCAGCGACACCGCCGCCGTCATGACACCGGACACGCCGCCGATGACGAACATCAGCACAAAGCCGGCAAAATAGAGGAACGGCACCTTGAGCACCGGATTGCCGCCCCAGATGGTGGCGATCCAGGCAAAGACCGCCACGGCTGACGGGATGGCGATGACCAGGCTGGCCGCGCCGAAGAAGGACAGGGCCAGGGTCGGCAGGCCGGTGGCGAACATGTGGTGGATCCACACCTCGAAGCCGACCATCATCGTCGCCATCGTCGCCAGGGCGACGGCCGAATAGGCGACCAGCGGCCGCCGGCAAAAGGTCGGCAGGGCGTCCGAGACGATGCCCATGGCCGGCAGGACGACGACATACACCCAGGGATGGGCAAAGATCCAGAACAGGTGCTGCCACAACAGGGCCTGGCCGCCGCGCGTGCTGTCGAAGATGTGCGTGCCGAGATTGCGATCCATCCACAGCAGGAAAAAGGCCAGGCTGACCGACGGGATGACCAGCAGGTTGGCGACCGATGCGGTCAGCGTCCCCCAGACCAGGATCGGCATGCGGTTGAGCGACATGCCGGGGGCGCGCAGGCGAAACAGCGTCACGACGAAGTTGGCGGCGCCGACCGTCGTCGACAGGCCCAGCAGGACCATGCCCAGCGCATAGACGTCGATATTCAGCCCGGTGCTGTAGATCGGGCCCGACAACGGTACATAGTTGAACCAGCCGGCGTCCGGCGCCACGCCCAGGGCAAAGGCGGCGTAGAGGAACAGCCCCGCCGCCAGGAACAACCAGTAGGACAAGGCATTCAACCGCGGAAAAGCCATGTCGCGCGAGCCCAGCATCAAGGGCCACAGATAGTTGGAAAAACCCGACAGCACCGGCGAGGCGTAGAGAAAGATCATCGTCACGCCGTGCATGGTGAAAAGCTGGTTATAGGCTTCCGCCGACAGCACATGACCGTTCGGCCGCGCCAGTTGCAGCCGCAGCATCAGAGCTTCCAGCCCGCCCAGGATCAGAAAGACGAAGGCGGTGACGATGTAGCGCAGGCCGATGACCTTATGGTCGACGCATGACAACCAGCCACGCCAGCCGGGCTCTGTTTCCCAGATTTCGGCCAGCCGCTTTTCCTCCGCGGAACCACGGGCCATCCGGCCGATTTCGGGAACGCGTGTCGCCGTCATGGCTTACCTCAGGGTCTGCAGATAGGCGGCGAGATCCGCGCGTTCCGGTGGCGAAAGGACGGTGTCGGGCATCTGGGCGCCGGGTTTCAGCGCCTGCGGATGGTCGACCCAGGCCATGACGTTTTCCGGCGTCGCCGGCATCAGCCCCGCCGCGATCATCCGCCGCGACATCAGGTGCGTCAGGTCCGGGCCGTGCATGCCCGCAGCCGGCGTGCCGCGCACCGTATGACAGCCGCCGCAGCGGTCGATGAACAGAGCTTCGCCCGTCGATCCCGCAACCGCGGCCGGTTGCGTTTGCGCCGTGCGCCAGGTGGCATAGTCGGCGGGGTTCTGCGCCACGACCTCGAAGGCCATATGGGCGTGTTGCAAGCCGCAGAACTGGGTGCACTGGCCGCGGTAGACGCCGGGATGATCGGCCTGGATCCATTGGTGCGTCGACTGGCCGGGGATCATCTCGGTCTTGCCCGCCAGTTGCGGCACCCAGAAGGCGTGGATGACGTCAGCCGAATTCAGGTCGATCTCGACGGGCACGCCGGTCGGAATATGGATTTCGTTGGCCGTGGCGAAGTCGCCGTAGTCGGCGCGCCACCACCAGTCATAACCGGTGACGGCAATCCTGAAAGCCGGATGGGCCGGCATCGAGACACCGTTCAAAGCCACCAGGGCATAGACAGCCATGCCGGTCAGCACGACGACCGAGGTGCCGGTGCCGAACAGCATCCAATAAAGTCCCTGGTCCTCGCGCATGATACCCGCGGCCTTGCGCCGGCGGACGACACCGCCGACCAGCAGGCCGGCAACGATCACGCAGACCGCCACGCAAATGGCGGCAAACACCCAGTCCAGCCATAGCGTCGGCCGCGCGGCCGGGCCGGACGCGCTCAGGACATACTGCAGCGGAAAACGGGAGGACGACATGACGGAACGGGCTGGGGGATGCGGTATGATTGGGCTAAGACCCGACCCATAAAAAACCAATCCCCTTCACCACGCTTCGTGTAACAGCCCCGACACATGCCCCGGTTTTTATGAGATTTTTGCGCGAAAGACCCCATTGCCCAATCGCCAGATTGCCGTTTTCAGATCGATGACTAGGGCAAAGGCTACAGTTCTGGGAACGCACACCATGACATCTCAATCCCGCAAAATCCTGCTTGTCGATGACGAGCCCGAAATCCGCAACATGCTGAGCATCTTCCTCGGCGTCGAAGACTTCGAGATCGTCGAAGCCGACTGCGGCAAGGCCGCCCTGCGCACGGCCGTCTCGGCCAAGCCCGACCTGGTCGTGCTCGACCTGGGTCTCGGCGACATGGACGGCGTCGACGTCATCAAGGCCCTGCGGCAATTTTCCAACATGCCGATCGTCGTCCTGACGGCGCGCTCGGATGACAAACAGACCGTGGTGGCGCTGAACGCCGGCGCCGACGACTACGTCACCAAGCCGTTCCGCGCCGACGTGCTTCTGGCCCGCATCAAGGCCAACCTGCGCCCGACCAAGGCCGTCCAGGACGAACCGACCGAAGCGACCAATGGCGCCATCCGCATGGATCTGGCGCGGCATGAAGTGTTTGTAGAGGACAAGCGCATCGCCTTTACACCCAAGGAATTCAACCTGTTGCACACATTCGTCGTCAACAAGGGCAAGATGCTGACCCATAAGCAGATCTTGCGTGAAGTCTGGGGCCCGGCCCATACGGACGATACGCAATATCTGCGGGTCTATATCGGCCAGGTGCGCGAAAAGCTGCAGGCGGCCGCTGGCCTCGGCTACAGCATCGTTTCCGAATCGGGCATCGGTTATCGCATGGACGTGCTGTCCGCGACGGCGCCGGTAGAGGCCTGATATAGGTTTACCGCGCCCATTTGGAAAAATCCTGTAAGCCTTTGCCTTCACGAAGGTCTTAGGGAAGCGGTTAACAGGACGGGCTGCCGGTTTATAGCCAAGCTGTCATGATGGTCGGGACCGGGGATATCGTGCCAGGAGCCCGCCATCATGACATCGCGTGACAACCTTTCCACCATCCGCCAAAAGCTGGCCCGGTCGCTGGTCGACCTTGTCGTCCGGCCGGCCAGTACCGAGGTCGTGGCCCTCGACGTCGTCGAACTGATCGGCGAACGCATGACGACGCACGAACCCTACCAGATCAAGGTGGTCGGCGCCTTCGTGCGCGCGAACATCCGTCTTTTTCTCGAGGGCCAGCTGGCGTTCGAGAACATTTTCGATCGCTTCGTCGACGCCGCCGCCCAGGCGCCACGCGGTGAAAAAGCCTTTCTGCGGTCGCTGAGTACCGGCGTCGGCCCGGCCTGAGTTTACAAGGCTTTACAGGCTTTTGATCAAGCGTTTCGGCTTCCCGTCACGCATTCTGACGTGATGGCGGTTTATGGTTTCTCCGCTATCTGTTCCTTCCCTTTCCTCTCACCATAATAAAGCGCCGGCATTCCGCGCGCGCTGAAAGGATTCGCCATGCTTGAGAACCTGACCAAAGGCGTCGAAGATCTGGGCCGCAAAATCACCGGCCATGATCTGAACAAGCCGCAAAAGCCCGATGACGATATGCAGGCGGTGCTGGACGCCCAAGCCAGCCTGGGCCCCAAACCGGTCGAAACTCTGACGCCCGAGGAAGCGCGCCGTCAGCCGACGCCGGCGGACGGCGTCAAGGCGGTCATGACCGAAAAAGGCCAGGATCCGACCGACCCCATGGGCGTCATGACCGAGGACACGCACTATCAAGGCGCCGCAGGCCTGTTGAAAGCGCGCATCTATCGTCCGGAAAAGGCGTCGCTCGACCAGTCTCTACCGGTCGTGCTCTATTTCCACGGTGGCGGCTTCGTCATCGCCGATATCGACGTCTATGACGCCTCGCCACGCGCCATCGCCAAGATGGCCAAGTGTATCGTCGTTTCGGCCGAGTATCGCCAGGCGCCGGAAAACAAGTTCCCCGCCGCCCATGATGACGCCTTTGCCGCCTATCAATGGGTGTTGAAGCACGCAGCCGATTTCGGGGGCGATCCGGATCGCGTCGCCCTGCTGGGTGAAAGCGCCGGTGGCGCCCTGGCCCTGGCGACCTCGGTCCGCGCGCGCGACGAAGGGCTGCCCCTGCCCCGTCGCCAGGTCCTGGTCTATCCCGTTGCCGGGGTCGACATGGACACCCCGTCCTACCAGCTCTATGCCGATGCCAAGCCGCTCAACAAGCCGATGATGCAATGGTTCATCGGCCACTACCTGAACGGCGAACAGGACAAGTCGGACCCGCGCATCGATGCGGTCGGCCTGGCGGAACTGGCCGGCTTGGAACCCACCACGCTGCTGATGGCCGAAATCGATCCGCTGCGTTCCGACGGCGAACGGCTGGCGCAAAAGCTCAAGGACGCCGGCGTCGACGTCAACAGCCACGTCTTCTACGGCGCGACGCATGAATTCTTCGGCATGGCGACCGTCGTCGGTGAAGCCAAGCTGGCCGAAGGCATAGCGGTCATGGACCTGCGCGGCAGCTTCTTCAACTAGCCTGAAGGAGGTTACGCCATCGGGCGTGACCTCCTTTTTACTGCCCGCTCACCGCCTTCAGCTTCGGATAATGGCCTGACGTTGCCGTCCAGATCGTCGAACTGAACCCCGTGGGCAGGGTGCCGGATTGCAGTTGCGCTGTGGTCTCGCCGGTACCACCCGAACTGGTCGCCTGACCGGTCGCCTGGGTGTCCCAATAGGCATTCGTCACGGCGGTGCCGCTACCGCTGACCAGCCCTCCGACATTGGTGCTGCCGTCCGGTGCCTGGCCGGCATTGGACACGCCGCCAAACGCGTAGGATGTCGCGACGCTGCCGATA
>FTKT01063861.1_pt1 | contig 23665 bp, 31 predicted proteins | sample 1658271 | NCBI WGS metagenome assembly FTKT01 (sample SAMEA3914811, study PRJEB12502) | metagenome | biome: forest; material: soil | place: Canada | collected 2011-08-04 | depth 0.3 m | reverse complement strand
GTGCTGCAGCCCTGCCCCGGCCTGGCCGACGCCATCGAGGCCGCCGACGCCCAGGGCAGCGGCCTGGACGTGCTCGTCGAGCGCTACTGCGCCCCGCTGCGCGACGCCGGCGTCGACGTGGCCGTGCTCGGCTGCACGCACTACGTCTTCGCGCGCGAGCTGTTCGAGCGCGCGTTGCCAGGCGTTCGGCTGATCGACACCGCCGAAGCCATCGCCCGCCAGACCGCGCGCGTCGCGGACGAGCTGGTCGAACGCGGCGAGGCCGACGACAACGCATCGGACGAACCCGCGCTGCGCGCGTGGAGCAGCGGCTCGCCGCAGGTGCTCGCGACCTTCGCCCAGCGCTGGCTGGATCTGCGCGTGGACGTGCAGGACATGCCCTGCTGACCGTGGCGGCGTCGCGCGCGCGGCCGTCGACGACGATGCGCCCGCTTCGCGGCGCGCCGCTGGCGTGCTGCATGTACTGCCTGGCCACCGGCGTGCCGCGCACCGAGGAGCACCTGATCCCGCGCGCGCTCGGCGGCCGTGCCACGCTGCGCGACGCCGTCTGCGAGCCCTGCCGGCGCCTCACCGGCCGCCTGGAACAGGCCACGCTGGATCGCGAGTTCGTGGTGCCCAGGACCTTGCTCGCGCTGAAGCGGCGACGCGCCCGCGGCAAGGGGCCCGGCCGCCTGCCGGCGGTGACGCTGGTCGGCGACGAGGCGTCCTCCACGCTCACCGCGGACACGTTCCCACGCAGCTTCTCGTTAGCCGCACTCGAACCGGCCGGATTGCTCGCCGGCATCGATCGCGCGAGCGCGCCGCCTCGCATCGACTTCGTCGATTGCCGCCTCCAACTCGGAACGCCGACGCGCCAGAACAGCGCCGCGACGACCGCGCTGGCCGACCCGCACGCCTACGCCTGGGCCATCGCCAAGTGGGCCTACGCGCTGGCGGTGGCCGAGCGCGGGCTGCAGGCCTGCGACACGCAGGCGCTCCGCGACCTGATGCTGGGCCGGCGCGACGATGTCTTCGCCTTCGTCGGCACGCCGTCCCCGCGCGCGAGCGCGTCACGCGAGTGGCTGCACGACTTCGCGCTGCGCGAGAGCGGGCCGTGGCTCACGGTCACGCTGGCGTTGTTCGCGTCGGCGGGGATGACGCCGTTCGAAGTCGTCATCGGACGTTTGCCCGAACCCGCCGCCTGAATCGAAGACACTGCACCGGCCGGCCACGTCGCGCCGGCGTTTCCGCCCACGTCCACCATGTCCTCCTGCAACCGACCCACGCCCTTTCTTCGCAGCGCTGCCCTCGCGGCGCTGTGCTTCCTGGCCGGCGTCGCCGCCGCTGCCGAACCGGCCGGCACCGACGCGATCTTCCGCCCCGTGTTCACGACGCCGCAGGGCGCGCTGGAGGCCGGCACGGTCTTCGTCGCGAAGCTGGACCGATGCAAGGAGCCCGTCCTGGTGACCGCGATGCACCTGTTCGGACCGGGCGGAGGACTGCCGGATCCCATGGAACCGGACGACATCCGGCACGGCGTCTCGCGCGCCGAGCTCACGGGCTTCGGACGCGGCGCCAAGCACATGCTGTTCGAAGTCGGCAGCCTCACCCCCGACGAGGCGCACGCCTGCTGCCAGGGCCAGCCGATGCACGGCGTGGGCGACGTGGCGGCGTTCACGGCGCCCGAACGCCTGGACTCCATCGCCCTGCAACTCTCGGCCGCGCCCGCCGTGCCGGGACAACACGTGACGCTGCTCGCCGAGGTGCTCGCCCCGGCGAACGCCGGCCTGCGCCACGACGCGGTCGTCCTGGGCATGCACGACGGCTTCCTGATGTACAGGTTCGACGACCCGACGCTGAACCTGCGCGCCACCAGCGGTGCGCCCGTCGTCGACGATGCAGGCAGGGTCGTGGCGATCAACCTGTCCAGCGGACACACGCTGCGCAACGAGCCCGCCGCCATGGTCGGCGGCGGCAATCCGGTCGCGGCCTGGGGTGACGCCGTCGGCGCCCTCTGCCGGTCGCGCTGAGCCTGCGGGAACGGCGGCGCGATCTCGGCCCACACCCGGCGATCGGGTGCAAACTCGCCGCATCGCATCTCGAACCCTGCCTGCCCACCATGTACTTCGAGATCCCAGGTTCCAACGTGCGCGTGCTCGGCGCGATGCACATGGTTCCGGCCGGCACGCTGGCGGTGCCGCCCTGGGCGATCGAGGCCTACGACTGGTGCGAGGCGCTCGTGCACGAGCATTCGAAGGACGACGCCGCATGGATGGTGCGCGCCGACCGGCCGCTCAGCAGCGTGCTCGGCGTCGACACCTGGCGCGCGATCGAGGCCGCCGTCCCCAACGAGCGGCGGCGCACCGTCCTCGACGGTCTTCGCCCCTGGGCCGCGGCGATGCACCTGACGGTCTGGGCCCAGCAGCTCGAGCTCGGCGCGGAGTCGACGCTGCTGCAGCGCCGGCTGGTCGACGGCAAGCCGCTCGACGTGCTGGAGAGCGTCGCCGACGTGCGTGCCGCGTTCGATTCGGTGCCCCTGCGCGAGGTCGAGAAGCTCATGCTCGCCTGTCTGCACGACATGCCGGCGGCGCAGGACCGGCTCCTGCGCCTGCACGCCGCCTGGCTGGCCGGCGATCGCGCGGCGATGTACGCGAACGCCGCCGACTCGCCGATGGGCGCCTCCGCCGCGATGTGGGAGGCCGGCGTCGCGCGCCGCAATCGAGGCTGGGGCCTGAAGCTGCGGCCGCTGCTGAAGACCGCCCAGCGGACGCTCGTCGTGGTCGGCCCGCTGCACCTGTGCGGGCCGGGCAGCCTCGAAGCCTGCCTGGGCGTGAAGTTCCGGCGCGTCCGAGAGCGTTGACCGAACGATCGAGCTCGAGCGTGGCAACGCACGCCCCCCTAGGTCGAGAGACAGCCCGCTCCACGAAGCCATCGCGGACTTGAGTAGGTATTGACACCGATTCGACGGCAACCGAAGAATGCCCTCGCCGCCGGCATTTCCCGGCGCCATCCGGGAGAAATGAAATGTCGACCCATGATCCACAGCCGGGGCCTTTCATTGCGAGCAGCCGACGTTCCGAAGTCGTCAGCAAGCTGTCCGCCCGCGCCGCAGAGAATCCTCCCGCCGCGCATGCCCAGGGCATCGCCGCGCCCCCCGCTCGCCTGCCGATCCAGAAGCGCCTCAAGGAAGTTGCCAAGGACTTCGAGGAGAAATTCAAGGACGGCAAGGAGAACAAGGAACACAAGGAATCGAAGGAAAACAAGGAACACAAGGAGTCGAAGGAGACCAAGGAACACAAGGAGACGAAGGAGAACAAGGAACACAAGGAATCCAAGGAGTCGAAGGAACACAAGGAAGGCAAGGAACACAAGGAAGTTGCCAAGGAGGTTGCCAAGGAGCACAAGGAAATCAAGGAGGCCAAGGAAGACAAGGAACACAAGGACTCGTCCAAGGAGAGCGGCAAGGACGACAAGGACGGCAAGGAAAAGGACTTCGAGAAGGAAGACAAGGAAGGCAAGGAAGACAAGGACGGCAAGGAGGACAAGGACGACAAGGAGGATGACGACAAGTTCTCGAACCTGGAGAAGCAGGGCGACAAGGACGACAAGGAAGACGACGACGGCAAGCTCGATATCGATGACGACACGCGCAAGCCCGAAAGCGCGGCGGGCACCGCGGCTCATCGTCGCAAGCCCGCTCGCTCGGGGCTGCGTCCGACGGAGTTGCTGGCGCGGCTGCCGGTGGTCTGACATGCCCGAGGCCGCTGCCCGCCACCGCTATGACGTCGTGCTGGTCGCCCGGCACGACGATGGCGTCGCCATCCGCCTGCGCGAATGCCTGCAGGGTCGCGGCGCGCGGGTGGCCTTGCTCGACGGCCCCGCGGCAGCGCGCCATTTCACCGTGCGTGGCGACCAGGGGGGGACCACGGTGACGCCGCAGGTTCCGGTCTTCATCCGACCGAGTGCCTGGTGGCATGTCGACACCGACGACAGCGCCGACGCCCGCTTCCTGCGCGGCGAATGCCATGCCACGTACTGGGCGGCGCTCGCCCTCACCGGCGCGACGGTGATCAACCGCCTGCCCCGGACCGGCGCCGTCCATCGCCTGACCGCAGCCGCCTTGGCAAGGCTGCCGGCCGCGGGAGGCTCCCCGGTCGTCGAGAGCTTCGCCAGCGGTCCCGGCCAGTTCGATGAGGCCGAGGGCCTGTGGGGGGAAGACATCGACTACCGCACCGGTGCGCTGGCGACCTTGCGTGACGACGTCCCGGTGCGGGTCCGCCGCGTGGAGGTCGACGCGGGCTACGAGATCGTGACGGTGGTGGGCCAGCGCGCGTTCATCGCCACCACGCACCCCCGGACGCTCGCCGCGTCGCTGGGCCCGCGCAGCGTCGACCTGGCCGCCGGCGCCGGCATGCATTTCGCCACCGTCACCTGGGCCTTGACGGCGGACGGGGAGTTGCCGGTCCGGCTCAATCCCGCGCCCGACGAATCGGAATTGCGTTACGTCTGGAGCGAGGTCGCCGACGCCCTGTGCGCGGATCTCTGGCCCGGGCCACGCCAGGAAGCAGCATGAGGACGGTGGCCATCGGTGTCGACGTGGACGATACCTTCACCACCTTCGTCCAACAGTCGCTCGCAGCCGGGGCCGAGCCCCTGTGCATCAACCTGCGGGTCGCCGTCTCCGGCGCCTGGCGCTTCGACCTGCCGGCCGACGCGCCGGCACAGTTGCTCTACGACGGCCAGAAGATCGAGCTGGCGCCGGACGACGCCTACTATTGCCGCCTGATCGATCTCTCGGCCGGCACATCGCCGGACGTCGCCAAGCGGTGGCAGGGCCTGATGACAGGCATGCGGGCCTGGCTGGACGCCGTTCCCGGCAAGGTGGCGAATCGCCCCTCGGGCGGGCTGCACAACAGTTCCAAGCCGCTGCACGAGACCGTCCTGCGGGGCCTGGGCTGGCGGGTACCCGAAAGCATCACCACGTCCGATGGCGAGGCACTGCGTGCCTTCGCGCGGAACGGCCCCACCATCTCCAAGACCGTGTGCGGCGTGCGTGCCGATACGGTGATGGTCACGGAGACGGACCTCGAGGGCTTCGAGCCCGCTTCCGGACCGGTGCACCTGCAACGCTGCGTTCCCGGCGACGACGTCCGCATCCACGTCGTCGGAGATCGGGTCGTCGCGCAGCGCGCGGACGCCGGCGCCGTCGACTATCGCCGCGGCGGGGGCCTGTCGCGCATGCAGGTCTTCGAGCCGCCCGAAGACATCCGACTCCGCCTGATCGAGACCACGCCCTCGCTCGGCCTGGCGTTCGCGGGCTGGGACTTCAAGATCGACGAGGCGGGCGACTACTGGTGCCTCGAAGCCAATCCGATGCCCGGCTACGCGCCCTACGACGACCATTGCGACGGCGCGATCTCGCGAGCCCTTCGGCAGTATCTCGATCCCGGATCGTCATGATCGCCCAGGAATCGGTGCCGCTGAGCCAGCACAACCTGCTGGATGCCGACGAATGCGCGGCCGTCGCCCGGCAGGTCGAGGCCCTGCGCCCGCACTGGCAGCGGCGCTCGGAAGGCAGCTTCTATTCGCTGGGGACCGCGGCCTACCTGGACGCACCGGGCCAGCAGCAGGCCTACCTGGATTCCGCGCGCCGCACGAACCCCGTGTTGCTGGAGGCCTTCCCCGATCTGCAGCATCGGGTCGCCCATTTCCTGGCGGAACTGCTGGCCGAGGAGGTCGTGATCGATACGCAGCGCGCCGTGCCGGGCTTCCACATCTTCCTGCTTGACGGATCGGAGCGCGGACGGGACGAGCCCGCGCGGCGTGCCCATTTCGACCTGCAATGGCGCGACGCCTATCCCGGACCGGAGCCGACGGGGACACTCTCCTTCACGCTGCCGATCGAGGCGCCGAGCGGCGGCGCCTCGATGGCGGTCTGGAACATGCACTATCACGATGCGCTGCTGGGCGCGGGTTCCACGAAACACGCGCTGAGCCATCGCCCCCGCCAGATCGACTACACGCCAGGTCGCGTCGTGATCCATGACGGCCTGATCCTGCATGCGATCGGTGCCGCAGGCGAGGCGCGTCCCCGCGGGCGGCGCATCACCCTGCAGGGCCACGCCGTGCGCATCGACCAGGGCTGGCGGCTGTACTGGTGAACCTGCGACATCGAAGATGGTGCCCGGGGCGGGATTGAACTTCGGGCTGCAGGGCGCATGGATGCTCGGGCGCCTCTTAGAATGCGGCCTGTTGTGCCCCCATCTGTTCCCCCAGCAGGGAGGTGCTACCCGACTGCAAGCGCTTAGTCGGCCCCGCCGAAGGCCTTCAGCCGATGCGGCCGCGGCTCCGCGCTCGACGTCGACAGGATGTAGCGGATGTCACCCTTGCCCAGCCCCGAATTGAGCATCTCCGGGATCAACTTGGCCGGGTCGGCGCCGCCCTTGATTTCCTCGACGAACTTCTTCGTGAGCTCGTCGTGCAGCTGGGACACGTGCGCGCTCTCGTTCTCCTGGTCGCTCTTGACGATGTAGCCCGGCGCCGGCGTGATGCCGATCATGGACGGCGAGGTCAGGTAGCCGAGCGGCGTCGGCTCGGTGCCGGCGGCCTTCGACTGCTGCAGGTAGTTGCGCAGCGAGAACGGCTCGACCTGCTGCATCAGGTATGCGGCCTCGTCGGCCACCTGCTTGACGGCCGGGTCGGCCGGGTTTCGGATCGCCCCGCCGTAGAAGTCCTGGTTGTTGAGCATCTGGCTCAGTGTCGCGATCAGCGGACTGAGCTTGTTGCGGACCGTCTGCGTCGGGTCGCCGGCATAGCGCACCGCGTTGCTCGCGTCCTGACCGTAGGCGTAGACGTCCTTCATGTAGGTGGGCAGCGAGACACGGTCGGCTGAGCCGTCGGGCCGCGTGTTGCCGTTGCGCGGAAAGAACAGGTCCTTCGCGTCGGCCGGCGCCTGGCCGGTCTTCAGGTACTGGTAGATGGCGCCGTAGATCGCGGTCATGAAGGGCAGCGCAACCAGGTAGGCCGACCGATCGGAGAAGGCGCGATTGCCGATCGCGTCCTTCAGGTCGACGACGCCGCCGCCCAGCTCGCGGAAGGTACCGAGATTCCAGCCGACCGACCGCACGGTGACCATCAGGGCGTCCTTGAGCGCGCGGTTCCAGAAGACATTGTCGTAGACCAGCTGGCCCATGCGGTTGTCGACGCTGTCCCACAGCTTGCCGAGGCCGGCGCGCTTCTCCGCGACGTTGGCCTCGGGGTTCTCGGCGAGCCAGTCCTTGGCCATGTCGAAGAAGACGCCCAGCTTCTGGCGCGGCACGAGCTGCTCGAAGATCGGGGCGCCGATCCGATCCAGGAGCCACGGCAAGAAGGCCTTGCCGGCAGCGAGCGTGTCCTCGTTGCGCAGCGCCTGTTTGAACTTGTTGACCTGCGTGCTGCGGTAGAGGTCGTCCATCGAGACGCGGCCACCGCCCTGCTGCAAGGCCTCGACGATCGGCGCCAGGTCGGGGTCATCGAGCTTGCCGAGATAGGCTCGCAACAGCCTGTCGCCCTTCAGCACGTTGAGGATGGGCTGCACCGGCGACGAGCCGATGGCGACGTTGGCTGCGCCGTGGGCGATGTCGCCGCGCGAGATCTGCTTCACGCCGAGCGCCACGCGCGAGATCATCGAGTCCATCGTCGTGAAGCCGATGTGGAACGCCGACAGGCCCAGCTGCATGGTGTTCATGGCCGTGCCGATGTCGCGGAACGCGTCGTAAAAGCCATTGCCCTGAAGGCCAGGCGTCAGGTGGTTGTTCAGCAACGTGGCGGCCTGGTCGGGGGCGTAGTACTCGCCGCGAAGCACCGCGCCGTCCTCGGTGGGCGTGATCACGCGCGCGATGCGGTCGTCGAGCTTGGTCCAGCCAGCGGGCGCGGACTCGCCGAAGCGCACGAACTTCGCCAGGCCGGCGTCCTTCATCTCCTCGAAGATCTTCTGCCCGTAGACGTAGCGGCCCATCTCGCGGGCCTTGAGCAGCGCGAGCTCGCCGGGGTTCGTCGTGACCGGCTCCAGGGGCGGCCCGACGCGCCCGTCGGCGCCGGCGTATGAGTGCGCCTCGGCCTGGGTGTCGAAGGAGCCGATCATCTCGTCGTCGGCGTTGTAGGCGCGCCAGCGCAGGCCGTCGGTCGTGTACGGGATCGTGCGCTCTTTCAGGAACGCCTTGGAGCCCTCCAGCGGCCGGCGCGCGAACGTGGCGCGCGCGGCCTCGGGAGACTTCCAGATGTGCGGGAAGTAGTTCTCGTCGAACTCGTCGAGCTTGCCCTTGCCGAGCGCGCGCACTTGGTCTCGCTTCGCGTCCAGGAGCGTGCGCAGGTCGGCTGCCGCCGCGGCGAGCTTCGGGTCCGTCAGCGGGGTGCCGCGCTCGATCGCATCGATGACCTTGATGTTCTCCTCGGGAGGCATCTTGTCGAACATCGCGAGCTGGTCCTTCAGCCCGTCGAGTGCGACCTCCCGCTCGCGTGCCATCCTGGCCAGGTTCTCGCGCATGATGCCGGCCTGCGCCTCGGCGATGTCGCCGCGCGAGGCCGGCGCGAAGATCTTCTGCAGCGAGTCCATGAGCGGCGAGCCGGCCGGTGCTTCGTGCTCGAGGCCCACGTACGGCGAGTAGCTGTCGCGGACGTCGCGCAGCGCAGCCGTCGGGTCGAGCCCCGAATTCAGCTGCACGACGCTCGGCTTCTCGGGCGCGCTCGACGGCTGGTCTTCGGCGTCGACGGCCGCCGTCTCGCGCGCAGCGGGCGCTTGATCGTCCGACGTGTCAAGCAGCGGCTCACCATCGCCAGGCGTCGGCTCCCACTGCGGCCCGGCGGCCTTGCTTTCGAACTGCTGAAGCGCGCGCGGAATCTCGATCGCCGGGTCGCGCAGGTCGGCCGCGATCTGCGGATCGGTCTTGATGGCGTCGAGCACGCTGGCCGGGCTGATGCCGGTGCGCTCGTAGGTCGCGCGCAGGGCGTCGTCGACGACGTTGACGGCTTCGGGCTTGGCGCCCGGACCTGCGACGATCTTCGACGCGTCCGCCACATCCGCGGAGGTCACCGGGCGCCCGGCAGCTCGGCGAACGGTCTCACCCAGCAGGATCGTCGGCAGCATCTGCAACGTCGCGTCAGCCGTCGCACCGATGCCGGCCGCGGTGTTCGGCGAAGCGCCCATGTTCATGGCCACGTCCGAGGACTTCTGGCCGCCGGCCTGCGCGAGCTCCGCGATTTTTTGAAGGGGCCAATCCAGCGTGCTGGCCATCTTCTGCCCGAGCGGCGTCACCGGCTTGACGGTGACGAGATCCTGAGCGCGCGCGGCCATGTCAGCGGGGTCGACGTCTTCGCCGAGCGCATGCTTGTCGATGAGTGCGCCCGCCGACGTGCCGACGTAGGCGGGAAAGCCCAGCACCATGCCCGAGAACAGGTGAGCCAGCGACTCGGTCGCGGCGTCGAACGGGTCGCCATCGACCTGTATCCGCGCCAGCCAGGGCGGCATGTGGGTGATGACGTTCGACGCCAGCGCGGCGTGCGCTGCTGCCATGTCGGGCTGGGGCTTCGGCGGCGGCCCCAGCTGCGCATTGATCTCGTCGTCGCTGAAGCCTGCAGCGGCGAGCGTGCCGCGCTGGCCAGCGGCATAGCCGTTGATCTCGCCGTCGGAAAAGCCCGCAGCGCGCAGGTCGTCGATCTGGCTCATTGCATGCCTGTCCGCTTGAGGTAGTCCGCGGGCGTCTCGCCCGGTAGCCGCTTCGGCACGGGTGCCGGCGGGGCAGCGGCGGTCGCACGCGCGCCCGCTGCGATGACGTCGGCCTCGCTCGGCATGAACGACAGCACGCGCGACGGCTCGAGCATGTAGTTCGGATTGCCCGGCGTGAACAGCTGCTGCGGATCCTGGTGCGCGGCGCGCATCGCCTTGACCTTCGCATCGAGATCTGCGCCGAAGCGATAGGCGGCTTCCTCGGCCATCTCCGGGTGCTGCACAGCCATCGACGACATGCTCGTCGTGAGCATCTTGCGCGCGTACTCCTTGACGCCGTCGGCCTGCTTCATGAACGGGTTGCCCTCGGGCGTGTTCGCGGTCTGGATCTCCTTGGCCAGGCGCTGCTGGTCGGCGTAGTTCAGGCCCTTGCCCATGTAGTCGAACAGCTGGCCCGGGTTCACGATGCGCTGCGGGTCGCCGTCGGGAAGGTAGATGCGGCGCGTGAGGTCGTTGACCAGGCGCGGATCGGACTTCGTGTACTCGCCGTTGGCCTGGCGCAGGTTGCGGTCGAATTGCGCGTTCATGCCCTCGACGTACTGCGGCGGCAGCTGCGAGGCCGTCTGCTGCACGTCCAGCGGCAGGTCGCTCAGCGACGTGGCGCCGGTCTTGAGGGAGGCGTCGAGCACCTGCGAGAAGTTGGCGTAGTCGCGCCCGCGCAGCGCCTGCACGTCGCGCGCCCAGAGCGCGTGGGCGTCGTTGACGACCTGGTCGCGATAGACCGCATCGCCCGGCCGGCGCGACTCCGCATAGGCCTGGGCCGAGCTGATCACGTCGGCTTCCTTGCCATCGAGCTGTGCGGCCGACAGCGGCGCCGGTGCGCCGCCGCCGAACAGTGCCTGGCGCACGACCCGGGTGTTCTCGACGTATTGATCCGTGTTCGGTCCGCGCGCCTGCGCGTTGCCGCCGTAGTAAGCGCGGTCTGCGCCAGCCATGTCGGAGCCCGTGGTGCCCCCGTTAGCCGCGAGCATCTTGGCGATGCCCCAGATCGACTGCACGGGATCGGTTCGATCCGTGACGCCGTAGCGCGCGGCGGTGTCGGCCGTGAACTGGCCCAAGCCCACGGTGCCGGAGGTCGGATTCACGGCGCTCGCGTTGCCGCCCGATTCCATGCCGATCTTCAGCTTGATCTCGTTGGGGTTGACGTTGTAGTAGTAGCCCGCGTTGGCGATCGCGCGATCCCAAGGTGTCGAGCTCTTGACGAACGATGCGACCTGCTGAGCATGCCCGGGATCGATCGGCGGCAGGTCGGGTGCGTTGAAGTTCTGGGGCGCCGGCGAGGCACTCGGCTGCCCGACGGCCGCCTTGTACGCGGAGTCCGCATCTCCGCGCGAGTGCTGCGCATTGGTCGTCACATTCAGCGCGCGCTCGAGGTCGTATCGCTGGTCCGGGATGATCGAGCCGATGTTCTTCTGATAGAAGTCGGCCGCCTCGATAGGATCGCGCAGCATCAACTGCTTCGTGCGGCCGGCATAGACGTCGCTGACGTCGCGCGCGCGCTGGGCTTCGACCGCATTGGCCGGCAGCCCCAGCAGGTTCGAGCTGTCCACGCTCTGCACTTGCACGTCCGACAGGTGCTTGGCCCAGCCGTCCGGATCGTCCGCGTAGGTGAGAGCGCCCTGCTTGGCGACGTCGACAGCAGCACGGGCAGCGGCGTGCATGCCAACCACCGCCTGCTGACTGCTCCACTGACCCATGGCGTCGGTGGTGCCGCGAACCGTGCGGAGAGCCAAGGGATCGAACATGCGCTGCTCAGCCGGCGATAGTCCATCACGTACCTGCTGGTAGGCGTCCTGCACCTTTTGCTGGTAGTCGGGCAGCGCTTTGGTGGCATTGGTGCCCAGCATCGTGCGGTAACCCACGATGCCGGTATCCTGGTTGCCGTTCTGCAGGTCCTGCAGCCTCTTCTCGAGATCGTTCTGCGCGTTGACGCGGTTGGTCTCGCTGATGATCGCCTGCTGGCGCAAGGCGATGTCGCTCGCCGTGTCGCCCGCCTGCTGCAGCGAGGCGCCAAGGCCTGCACCGAAGGCATCAGGCGTCGCGTTTGGAACGCTCTGGTATGGCAACGCACCGTCGGGCGTCACCGAGGGGATGCGATCGACTGGAATGGACGCCATGATCAGCTGCCTCCGTCACCCGAAAGGTCCATGCCCCACGACGGCGAACCGACGCCGTACTTCTTGGCGCCGACGCCGGCCGTCTGCCACTGGCTCCACTTCGAGGCGAAGTCGGACGCCCCGCCCACCAGCGAGCGGATGCCCCCCATGGCGCCCGTCATCGTGTCGAGCTGCGCGTCGGCGCCGAAGTCGCGTGCCTGCTGCTTCAGGCCCCAGGCCGAGCGCGCGGCGTTGTTCATGATGGTCGTGGCATCCATTGCCCCCACGCGCGCCGTATCGGACTGCGTGCGCACGGCAGACCCCGAATTGACGTCCACGCCGCTGGCGCCGAAGCCCGCGCGCTGCGCGCCCTCGACCTGGCCGGTGCGCAGCTGCGAGTCCATCGCCATCACGTTGCCGCGGCTTGTGGCAAGGTCCGCGTTCTCGTTGGCGATCGTCTGGTTGTTGCGCGCAACCTGCGCGCGGTACAGCCCCGACTCGAGGTCGGCAGATGCTTGCAGGCCTGAGCCAGCCGCGCCGGCGTAGGTACTGAAGGAGGCGGCGGATTGAGGCATCAACGGGTCTTCCTGGTTGCGACGCCATGCGTCGGATAGAGCTTCGCCGCGGCGGCCGTGTTCGTCAGCTGCGACTCGCGCTTGCGACCCGAGGCCTTCGGATCGGGCTTGGGAAGCACCTTCGCTTTCACGCCGCCGCCGACGGAGGGCTTGGGCTCACCTGCCCTCTTTCCCGCGCCGCCCCACGGCCAACCGTCCTTGGGCTTGCCGTCATCGAGCGCGACGTCCGCGCCGCGTCGATGCGTGTTCGGGTACAGGGCGGAGGCTTTCGAGGTTGCCATGATGATCTCCGGTTCAGTCTTTCAGCGATGCCAGGGGCGCCAGCGCGAGCAGCTCGGCGATGTTTTCCGAAGTAGCCGCCCCGAGCGGGTAGTGCTCATCGAACTTCGCCTGGGCAGCCGCGTTGATCGGCTCCATGTGTCGCCCGGGGATATCGAAGTACGTGATTTCGGCGCCCGACACGTAGTACGTGTCGTTGATGTAGGCAGCCTCGGTGAGGCGGTAGCGCGGCCGCGCCGCGTCGGGCACGCCAGGCTTCTGGTTCGTGCCCGGCATGTATGCACGCGGCTCGCAGAATGGCGCCATGTGACCGAGGGTGTCGATGCGCGCCTGCGCGTCGTCGCGCGTCTTGAACGGGGTTGCGGCGTCGATGTCCGGATTCCAGCCACCCTGCGGCGCCCCGAAGTTGCGACCCATCTGGGCGTCGTAGTACGTCGCCAGGCAGTCGGTGCGCTCGATGATGTAGACCGTGCTCATTGCAAGCTCCTTCAGTTTGCGACGGCGATGCCGGCGCGGTAGTAGTGGACGTCGTCGCCCGAGGCAATCGCCGCGATCACCGCGCCGGCGGTCATCGCGCCCACGCAGACGTAGTTGAGCCGGTAGTAGCGCGGAGGAGGACCGCTCTCGGGCTGCGCCGCAGCCACCATCGTGCGGAAGATCTTGGCTCCCGCGCCGAGCGCAGCGACTGGGATCGCCCCGGACTGCGAGTAGGTCGTGAAGGTCACGTTGTCCGTCGAGCCCTGCAGTTGCACGTTCAGGCTGGTGCCGCCGGCAAAGGCCGTCGTGACCAGCAGCACCAGGTCGAGCGTGGCCAAGCCGCTCGGGCCCTGCCCCAGGTCGCGTTGGTACAGCATGTCCAGGACGTTCGAGGACACCTGCGAGCTGTTGTTCGTGAACACGGGGACGCCTTGCATGCCGCTGCCTGCACTGACGTAGCAATCGAACACGAGGTTCGCGTCGAAGATCATGGTGGCGCTCCCGGTTACCGACGCCGCTGCTCGGCGCAGGCGACGATCTGGCGGATGAAGGCCGGGTCGTTGCCGAGTCCGGTTCGAATGAGCATCGCCTTCACGCCAGGCCAGCGCGCGGCGACGTCGTCGATGAATTGCGCTGCGGTGGCGAGCTTCGCGTCGACCTTCGCGCCATAGGTCTGGCTGAGCGCGGCGCGCGCGGCGTCGCTGGTGGTCTGGATCGGGCTGCGCTCGGCGTCGAGGTACGCGTTCCAGAAGCCCGACATCGCGGTCATGCCGATGCCACTCTTGGCCGCGGCCTCGAGCGCGCGTGGCAGGCCGTCGCCGACGGTCACATCGTCGGGCACGCGTCGCATCGCCGCGTAGTCCAGCGCGCTCGTCGGCGGTGGTTCCAGCGCGCGCACGTCGGAGAAGAAGTTGCGACGCTCGTCGACCACGCCAGGCGTACTGGCCGCAGCCGACGAAGGTGCAGGCGCGGGTGCAGGTGGCGTGGGCGAGGCGACAGCAGGCGCCGGAGCGGCTACCGACTCGGGTAATGCTGGCGCGTCGACGACCGGTGCACCGCTCTGCGCCATCGTCGGATAGAGGATCGAGGCCGCGCTCATGCCTTGGCCTCGACAGCAGCGTCACCCTCGGGCGCGGCGAGCAGCGCAGCGTCGAAGCGTGAGGACATGAGCAAGTTCTGGTGTTCCACGACCGCGGTGAGCTTCTCGAACGAGAACAGGCCGCTCAAGCCCATGCCCGAAAGGCTTTCCAGAGCGCCTGGCTTGATCGCGCCGGCGCGCAGGAGCTCACCCATCACGGCGTAGGCCAGGGCGGACTCGTCCGGATCGATCGACGCGCTTTGGTCGGCTGACAGAAACTGCCGGAACTGGCCGTGCGCCTTGGTTCCCAGGTAGACGACCTCGGCGATCGCAGCCGACGCCTCGCGCAGCAACTTCTGCGCGCGCAGCGTTGCCGCGGTCCGCATCTTGAGGTCGACACCGCCCTGCTGCAGCGCCTCGCGCAGCTTTGCGCGGGCGTTCAACACGCGCTCGCCCTGCAGCTGCTCGCGGGCCTGTTCCAACGCGATCTTCAAGCCCTCGATGATGATGCGGTTCTCCTGCACGCGACCATTGGCGGCGGCAGCCGCAGCGTTCGCCTCGGTTCGTTCTTCCGGCGTGGGCGCCCGTACCGCGGCGAGCGCCGAGTGCGAGAACTTGCTGCGATCGGCAACAATCTCCGCCTCGAGCTTGTGGATTTCTCGGGACAGCTCGCCGATGGTCTCGGCGATGGGTTGTGGCTTGGTCATCGGTTTCTCCTTTCAGTGGGTCATTCAGTGCTTCGGCTGCCGCGCGCCCTGCGCGCAAGCTTCCTGAGCGATCAGGGCCTGTTCCTCTGCGGCCTGCAGCTCAATGAGTCGATAGGCCGCAAGCGAGATCGCCAGCGCGAGCTCAGATCGCGTGAGAGTCGCGAGCGCTTCGCGGATGAACGGCACCTTGGGGTTGTCGGTTTCGAGGTCGACCATCAGGGGTGCCTCCGAGTCGTCGAGGCGGCCAGCTGATCGCCCGGCTGGCGCGCAGCGGCGACCGACGCGGCCCAGGCCACGGCGCGAGTGCGGCCGCGATAGATGCGGTCTTCGAGCGCGCGCCTGGCGCGGTGGAAGCACTGGCCGACATTGACACTTTCGCGGCACTGTGCCGGCGCGCGCACGCGTGAAGGTGTGGTCTTTGTTGCCTCGCGCGCACGCGCGTGAGCGTCGCCTTTGTCAGGCCCCGCGATCGAACAGGTGCCCTCGTGCGCGCTCGCGCGACCGGTCCACTTCGTCTGGTTCGCGGCCATCACGCGACCCCCTGCTGCGCCTCGAAGGCCAGTCGCCACACCTTCTCGATGCCGCGGTCGTACTGGCGTCGCTCGCGCCGCGACAGCGGTCGGCCCGGGAGGCACGGCAGCCATTCGCAGAACACGTGGCTGTCCTCCTCGACGCTGAGCGGCCGGAACGAGGCCTCGACCGTGAACGTGCCGACGCGAAATGCGTGGACGAGCGCGCGCTCAGCGTGCATCGCCGTCTCCTGGCTGGGAGTTGTCTCTTCTGTCTCCTCCTCTAAAGAGGGAAGGAGACATCGGAGACAAATCTCTCCTGTCTCGGGACATGTCTCCTGAGACAAAAGAGACAAAAGAGACAAGACTGCGCTTCATGACCTCTCTCCCGCCAGGGCGACGATGCCGGCTGCTTCGATCAGCGTCCCTGCCTCGACCATCTGGTCGAGTTGCCGGTACACCGAGCCGCGCGCATAGCGCCCCTCGAAGTGCTTCACCAGCTCCCCCTTCTTGCAGCCCGCGCCGCGGACTGTCAGGAATTCGGTGATAGCGCCTGCGACCTCGCTGGGCTTTCTCGCGCGCGCCTGGCGCTCGACGCGCGGCGGCGCATCGGCGTTGACGGCCACGCACGAGGTACGCTCATGGCCCCAGCGGTTATGCCCCAGCGGCACGACCTCGAGACGGAACCCGAGTCGCGTCCCCTTGCCGGGGAGGTCGCGCTGCTTGGTGATCTCCGCGGCGCGCGTGCCGAGGGCCTCGTCGGCCGTCACTTCGATCTCGGTGTCGATCGCGGCTCTCATGCCCGACCAGCCGCGCATGCCGCGCGCCTGATCCTTGCCGGTGTGGTGCACCCACAGGAACGTCGCGCCCGTGGCCGCACGAATCGCGTCCGCATGGCGGATCACGACGCTCATGTCCTCGCCACTGTTCTCGTTGGCGCCGGCGGCGATGCGCGCAAGCGTGTCGCCGATGATCAGCAGCACCTTCTCGCCGTACAGCGCCTCGATTTCGGCCACAGTGGCGATGATCGCGGTGACGTCCGCAGCGCCGTCGAACAGGTTGATCGGCGACTGCACGATGACCAGGCCGCGCGCCGGCTCGCTGTTGAAGCGCCGGTAGGCCCGCAGGCGCAACTGCACCGAGCCAGCGGCCTCCGTGGCGAGGTAGAGCACGAGGCCGGGCACGGTGTTGCGGCCGAGCCAGGCCTGCCCGCGGCAGACCGCGGCGCCCAGCGCGATCGCGGCAAAGGTCTTGCCGCTGTTGGAGTCGCCGTACATCACAGCCATCGCCGCCCGACCGATGACGCCCTCCACCAGCTCGTCGTCGAAATCCAGGTCAGCGTCGTCGAGATCCTCGGCGGCAACGAAATCGAGGCGACGCACGACCGGCTGGGCCAGGTCATTGGCCGCCGCGCGCGCCGCGCGCCGCGCCACAACGGCAGCGCCGCCCTTGCGGGCGATTGCCTCGTCCAGTGCGTTCGCGGTCAAGCGTGGGCCTCCTGACGCAGCAACGCGACGCGCGCCGCACCCTGCAACAGCCGAGCTCGCGTGAGCTTGTCCAGCGCCCGCCCCTCGGCCAGGTCGCTCGAGCACACGATGGCGAGCAGCATCTCGGCGTCCAGCAGCTCGAGCGCTTGGCTAGCGCTGATCAGGCGCCCCCTGGGCGGCTTGCCCGCGCCGCTGTCTCGCGGCGGAAACAGGTCTTCCAGCTCCAGGCCAAGTGCCCCGACGACGGCGTCGACCTCACATCCGGACCAGCACCGCAGCAGCACCTGGCCCTCTCGCCCGACGCCGATAGACAGCGCGCTCGGGTTGCTGCCGCTGTGGGCCGGGCAGCAGGCCCGCCAGCGGTGGGTGCCGTTCGGGCGCACGCGGTAGCCGGCCAGGCGATCGAGGACGAGGTCGACCGCGTTCATGCGCGGGGCTCCAGAGCCTTCTGCAGCTCGCGGAGGAAGCCTCGCGTGCGCTCCGGGTCGCCCAGCTGCAGCACCTGCGCCAAGCCGTCCAGCAGCGCATCCGCCGGCGCGCCGCCCTCGCGGATCGCGGCCATGAGGCGCTGGGCATCCTTGCCGCCATTGATGAATGACATCGCGGTGTCGATGCGAGCAGCAGCGCGTAGGACGGCCTGGGCGATCACGTCACGCGTCGACAGCAGCGTGACGGAAGCTCCTTGGTCGGGGGTGTCGCTCACACCAGCGCTCCCGCGGTCTTGCCGATGCTGCGCAGGTCGCGCGAGCGGGCAGCCGCCTTTTTCGACTGGGCTTGCATCGCAGCGGCCGCGACGCCCGCATCGCCCCGCTCGGAGTACTGCCGCCAGAACTCGCGCACGTCCGCAAGGCGCCAGCGCGTGCAGCGGAAGGCGCGCACCGCGGGCTGCGGCGCGTTGCCGGCCTGCACCTCCCGGTACCACCAGGAAAGGGACATCGAGCCCGCTGCAGCGCAGGTCTCGGCATCGATCAGAGCAACCGCTTCCAGCTCCGGTGGGAGCGCTTGGCTGGAACGGCGATCATCGTTGGACATCATGGGCCTCATGTGGATTGCACATGAGTCCATTTGGCCGCCTCACCTTCGCCGTGCGAAGGGTATGAAATTAAGGAGGGGGCAAATCCGTGGTGAGGATCGACTCGCCGCGTGCGAAGACCTCATCGCTCCAGCGGTGGAATTTGTCGAGCTTCAGCAGCTTGCGAAGGTTACTCTTCTCGCCGAGGCGCACATCGTGGCCGGCAAGCCTGCGCCGTTCCAGCGCAATGGCTTCGTCCACCTGTCGACGTGTTCGCCGTTTGCGCCCTGGACCCCGAAGTGCTTCTGCACAGGCGGCAATCACATCAAATGTCACCAGCGCGGACGACGGCCACCGGCCAGCCGGAAGGTCATTCTCGACCGAGTAGTGCCGCTCCAGCAGCGCTGCGAACTCCAAGCTCGCCAGGTAAGCGGCGCTCTCACGAGACAAGCTGACGCGAGTCCTCTCGTACCGAAGCGCTTTGACCAGTTCGCTCTCGGCCATGCGACGAGCGATAGGATCGTCCTTCCATAGGCGCGGCACTGTGGGCAAGAGCGCCGCTGGCGTTCGCATGCGAAGCGTCGCGAAGAAGCGCGCAATCACGGGATCGATCCGCACCGGCTCGCGCAGCCATAGCAACAGGCCCAGCGCCTGAGCCTGCGTCATCGGCACGCGCACGTGCCCTGCTTTGGTGGTCATCGAGATGCGCCCTCGCGCATGCCCTCGAGGAAGAAAGCCGCGCCGGGCCAGTGAGGGAACTGGCTTGCCGTCCGTCGACGGGGCGCGGCGGGGTCGACTCTACTCGCACGCCGGCAGCGCGCGAAGTGAAACGAACTCGAGCGCGGTGCGATCGCGCTTGGCCAAGTTGCACGGCGCGCAGGCGGCCACGAGGTTGGCCGCCTGGTCGTCCCCGCCGAGAGCGCGCGGCACCTGGTGCTCGACGTGCCAACGGCCGTCGAGCGCGAGCACGGCGTGACAGTAGTGGCAGCGTCCGTCCGAGCGGGCGAACACCTCGCGCCGGCGGCGTGCGATGACACGGACCTTCGGCGGCCGGTCGACGGGCAGCTCGGGCCAGAGCGCGCGCTGCTGCCATTGCGCGTCGTTGGCCGCGACCGCGGCGGGCAGGCCCACCAGCAGGCGGCGCGCACCGGCCATCGCCGCGAGCTTGTCGTCGGCCACGCTGAGCACCGTGCCGCGCCGCGGCTCGATGACCATGAAGCGCACCGCGTGCAGACCGTTGGCGATAGTCGGCAGCGTGGCCAGCGCGTAGACGCCGTGGCCGAACGCTCCGCCGAAGATCGGGCGTTGGAGCATCCGCGCGCTCACGACTGAGCTCCAGCCGACGACGAACGCATGACGGTCGGATGGTTCGCGACGACATCGGTCAGAGCTGCGACTTCTGAGGCCATCGAGAACGCTGCATCGACGGCTTCATCAAGCTCCGTCCCTCCGGCGGCCATCGACATCACTTCCAGGAAGGACTTGAGGCGCTGCGCCAATGCAAAGGCCGCGCCGGCCAGCACGCTCACGTCGGCTCTGGTGTTGATCAAAAGCGCCGGTTGCTTGTTGCAGCGGACCGCAACGCTTCCGCTCAGATCTCCGGTGCGGACCGCATCGAGCCCTTGGTCGGATAGGACTTGAAGCTGCGCGTCGATCGTGGCTTGCGTGATGGGAGTGACTGCGGCGGTCATTGCGCGCTCCCGTGCTGGCCGAGATAGGCTTCGATTCCGCGCTGGACGTTCATCAGGTGCCCGGTGATCTCACAGTTCAGCGTGAACAGGCCTTCGGTCTCAGCCCTGTCCCAGTCCGCGGAACCCATGGGGATGGCCCACTGGCGCAGCTTCTCGCTGATGACCTGATCGTGTTCGGCGAAAAACTTCACTCTCTCAAGAATCGATCGCGCTTCGCAGACCCAGGTCGCCAAGTCTTGGAGACGCATCGCAATGCCGAGATCGTCCTCCACATCGAGGTCGGGCTTGGACGGCGGCTCGCCTGCAGGGGTCACTGCCTGGAGAGTGGCGCTGGTAGCATTTCGGGTAGCCATGGTGCACATCCTTTCTGAGGTGGGTGCGTTGTGGTCAGGCCGGCCGCGCGTTGCTGCGCGCGGTTCGGCCGCTTCTGCCGCGGTTCCGCCGCGGCGCCGGGTTCAGCCCGTCCTGAGCTGGATCACGTGCGCGCCGCGGCGCAGCTGGTCGAGGTAGTTGGCCCACGTCGCCATCATCTGGCGGCGCTGCTCCATGAATTCGGCGCGGTCGTAGGCCGTGCCAAGCGGGCCGGACTTGCCGTGCGCCAGCTGTGCCTCGATGACGTCGGGAGCGATGCCAGGCAGACGCTCGACGATCAGGGTGCGCGCCATCGCGCGGAAGCCGTGCGCGGTCATCTCTTCGTTCGCGTAGCCCATGCGACGCAGCGCGGCACGGACCGTGTTCTCGCTCATCGGCCGCTCGCCGGTCAGCAGCGACGGGAACACGTAGTGGCCATGACCCGTCAGCGGCTTGAGCTCGCGCAGCACGTCGACGGCCTGCGGTGCAAGCGGTACGAAGTGCGGCCGGCCGTTGGCCTTGCCGTGCTGGGTGCGCTTCATTTTCTCGGCCGGGATCGTCCACATACCCGCCTCGAGATCGATCTCGCTCCAGGCTGCCATGCGCACGTTGCCCGGCCTCTGGAACACCAGCGCCGACAGCTGCAGGGCGGCGCGCGTCACGGGCTGGCCGCGGTACGCGTCGATCGCGCGCAGCAGCTCGCCGGCGGCGCCTGGCTCCAGCACGGCGCCCATGTTGCGCTCCACGAAGGCGACCAGCGCGCCGCGCAGATCGGCCGCCGGGTTCGCGCTACAACGTCCGGTCTGCACGCCGTAGCGGAAGACTTGGCCAGCGTACTCGCGCAGGTCATGCGCCGTTCGCACGATGCCCTGCTCTTCTACCTTGCGCAGCGCGTCCAGCAGCACCGGAGCCGAGACGTCCGACAGGGGCAGCGAGCCGATCCGGGGGAACAGGTGCTTGGACACCGTGCGCTTCCACTGCGCGGCATGCGTGGTACTCCAGCCGTCGGATTTGGCCTTCAGCGCGTGATATTCGAGCGCAACCGCCTCGAAGGTCGTGGCCGCAGACACGGCCTTGATCGCCATGTCTGCCTTGCGGCGCTGCACCGGGTCGGTTCCGGTCTTGAGAACCCGGCGCGCTTCCACGATGGCGTCGCGCGCGGCCTTCAGGCTGACAACGACCGTCTTCGAGCCCGGATCGCTGTAGTTGCCCAGCGCCAGGCGCTTCTCCTTGCCGTTGAAGCGGTACTTCCAGAACCAGCGCTTCGCGCCGTTCGGCGTGACCTCGAGGTACAGGCCGGCGCCATCGGCCAGCCGTACCCGTGCCTTGTCCGGGGGGCAGAGAGCGTTCCTGCAAGCGGTATCGGTCAGCACGGGGGAACAGACTCGCTATTTTTGGGGACAGCCGTCCCTGTTCCCCCGATTGTTCCCCCGCTTTTGCTGATTTGCAAGTGGCCCCATATGGACTCTTAGGGAGCCCGCCAGCACGAATTCTCCCAGGAGATGTGCGCCGAAATGTAGGCAAGTGGACTCATGAAGAGTCATCACTTGGTGCCCCGGGGCGGACTCGAACCGCCATGCCCGTGAAGGCGCGGGATTTTAAGTCCCGAGTGTCTGACCAATTTCACCACCGGGGCGCCCGCGCATTGTCGCAGCAGCGCGACGCCCGCCTGGTCCGCCGATTGCCCTGCCAGCTCGACGTCTGGCCAGGGAGCGAGCGATGGATTGGCATTGCATCAACTTCACGCGCGGCGGCTCGCAGGACGCGCAGGCCGCGGATCTCGTGCTCGCGCTCGAGGACGCCTACGACAGCGCGGGCGAGCCCGCGGCGGCCGAGGTGTTCCTGTCCCGCGGCGCCGTCGGCGACTACGCGTTCTACCTGTCGCCCGAGGCAGCCAGCATGGCGCCGAGCGTGCTGCAACGTTTCCATGCGGTGATGTGCGATCCGCCGGCCGATCTTCATCGCTGCACGCCGATGCGCCTCTGACTGCCCGCGCATGGCCGCGATAATCGCGCGCCATGACGAACGCACCGACTCCCGACGAATTCTTCCTGGCCTGGATCCGCGGCTGGGCCCTCGCGCGCGAAATCGGTCCGCCGGTAGCCCACGAGGACGGCTTCCACATCGCCGTGGGCCTGCCGCGGCAGGCCGCGCGCTACGTGTTCCCGCGCCCGTCGCCGGCGATCGCCGACCTGGGCGAGGCGATCACGCAGCCCTGGGTCTACATCAAGGCCTGCGCGACCTCCGAGCAGTTGCGCGAGCTGCTGCCCGATCGCTGGCGCATCGATGACCTGCACTACCTGATGACCTGCGACGCGCGACCGTTTCCCGGCGGCGGCGACGTGCCGGCGGGCTACGCCGTGGAAGTCGAGGACGCCATCGCCGCCACCGGATGCGGCCACGTGCGCGTCGTCGCGCCGGACGGCACGCCCGCCGCGTCGGGCCACGTGGCGCTCGGCGAGCGGCTGGCGACCTACGACCGCATCGTCACCGAGCCGGCGCACCAGCGGCGCGGCCTCGGGCGCGCGGTCATGCACGGGCTGCAGGCGCTCGCGCGCGAACACGGCCGGCACGAGGGCGTGCTGGTGGCCACCGACCAGGGCCGCGCGCTCTACGAAACGCTCGGCTGGCGCCTGCACTCGCCGTGGGCGGCCGCGGTGATCCCGGGGCCCGACACGGACGCCTGATCAGCGCAGCAGCGCGATGCAGACCGGCACGCTGACGAGCGACAGGATCGTCGTGACGAACATGACGCGCGACGCGCGCGCCACGTCGCGGCCGTAGAACTCGGCCAGCATGAACGGCCCGGTGCCGGTGGGCAGCGCGTTCAGCAGCACCGCCGTGGTCGCCCACACCGGTGGCAGCGCGAACACCTCGATGGCCAGCAGCGCGCAGATCCCGGGCAGCACGACGAGCTTGGCGGCGACGATGGGCGTCAACGGCGCGGCGCTGCCGCCCGCGGGCGCCGGCTGCGCGAGCAGCGCGCCGATCGACACCAGCGCGCACGGCCCGGCCGCGCCGGCGAGCAGCTCCAGCAGCCGGTGCGGCGCCTGCGGCATCGTCCAGCCGCCGGCCGACCACGCGCCGCCCAGCAAGGTGGCCACGACGAGCGGATTGCGCGCCACGGCCCGCGCGGCCTTGGCCACCGACGCCAGCGGCCGCGTGTGCGAGCCGGCGCCGAGCTCCAGCATCACGATGCCCACGGCGAACAGCAGTACCGCGTCAGCAAGGTGGCGATCGTCGCGGGGATCAGCGCGTCCTTGCCGAGCAGCAGCACGCTCAGCGGAATGCCGATGAAGCCCGAGTTGGCGTAGGTGGCGCCGAAGCAGTCGAGGCAGCGGTCGGCGAAGGGTTGGGCCTTCGGCAGCCACCAGAACGTGAGCACGAAGGTGGCGACCATCGCCCCCGCATACGCCACCACGTATTGCGGCTGCCACAGCTGCCGCCACGACGCGCCGGCGATGGCCTCGAACAGCAGCGACGGCAGCGCGAGCCAGACGACGAACGCGGTCAGCTCGCGCGCCGCGGCGGCGCCGAGCAGGCTGCGGCGCCTGAGGAACCAGCCCAGCACGATCAGCGCGAGAAGCGGGAAGAAGCTGTCGACGATGGCGGTCATGGGTGGCGTGCAGGATGCAGGCCGATTCCAACACAGGCCGCGCCA
>FTKT01000349.1_pt2 | contig 23781 bp, 17 predicted proteins | sample 1658271 | NCBI WGS metagenome assembly FTKT01 (sample SAMEA3914811, study PRJEB12502) | metagenome | biome: forest; material: soil | place: Canada | collected 2011-08-04 | depth 0.3 m | reverse complement strand
ACCGACGACATCCAGGACCAGGCCATCGTGCGCGCCATCGTGCAGATGGCGGCCAGCCTGAACCTCTACACGGTGGCCGAGGGCGTCGAGGACAGCGCCACGCTGGCCCTGCTGGGCGACCTCGGGTGCCAGCAGGGGCAGGGCTTCCACTGGTCGCCCGCGGTGCCGGCGGCGGAGTTCGAGGCGTTCCTGAAGGCCTAGCATCGACGGGGCGCGCAGGCGCGCGAATGCGGGCGCGCGAGGCCGCGAAAGGTGCGTGGTGCAGTTGACGCGTCAACCCGACGACCGCTTCGCGGCGTTTGCTGCCTGCCAACGCAATCGAGCGTCTCGCCATCGGGGGTGCCGCGGGCATCGACCGCTTCCGAAAGCCGGGCGACGCGATGACCGCTCCCGGAGGGCTCCGGTCGTCAGGCCGTTCGGCGCGACGGAAAGCGGACTCCATGGGCGTCGATCAACGGGATTGAACTGGCTGTTGGCGGATTCAGGTCTTGAACGTTCGCTCGCGGGTGGCTCGGATGTCGCAGAACGACCCCAAGAAGTCTCTCAATCCCTGTGATTCGACGCCGTAAAGCTGCCCTTCGCCGGGTCAGACCGCGGCGGTCTACACCGTCTCGAAAGCGCACTGCGTGATGGCGCATGGGGTCGTGGAGATATGGCCGTTGGAGACGCCACCAAAGGCGTAGCTGCGACCTGACCGAGGCTGTGAAATCGCTGCGGCGCAGCGCAGGCCGTCGTCAAGTCTCGAGGGCCCGCCACTCGCGTGCGTCCAGGACGCGTCCCGTCTTCAGCAACTCGCGCCGCAACCCCAGCTTGACATGGCGAAGCGCGATCGGAGTACCCTCGGACGCCGCGATGAAGGCGGCCGACAGCATCGCGTTACGGATTTCGCCGCCGGAGATCTCGTAGGCGTCAGCGAGTTCGTCGAACGCGATGGCGGCGCCCTGGCGCGCCTCGTGCGGCAACATGCCGGACCAGATGCGCCGGCGCTCGGCCGGGCCGGGCCGTGGGAAATCCAGCATGAAGTGGAACCGGCGCGTGAAGGCGGCGTCGAGGTCGCCGACGCGGTTGGTCGCGAGCAGGCTCACGCCCTCGTGCTCCTCCATGCGCTGCAGCAGGTAGCTGATCTCGAGGTTGGCGTAGCGGTCGTGCGCGTCCTTGACTTCGCTGCGCTTGCCGAACAGCGCATCGGCCTCGTCGAAGAACAGCAGGCTGCCGCTGGCGCGTGCCTCGTCGAACAGGCGCGCGAGGTTGCGCTCGGTTTCGCCGATGTATTTGCTCATGACGCGCGAGAGGTCGACGCGGAACAACTCCAGCCCGAGCTCGCGCGCGAGCACCTGCGCGGCCATGGTCTTGCCAGTGCCGGGGTCGCCCGCGAACAGTGCCGTCATGCCGCGGCCGAGCGCGATGCGGCGTCCGAATCCCCACTGTTCGAAGACGCGACCGCGGTTGCGCAACCAGGCGCTCGCGAGGTCGAGTTCCGCCATGAGTGTTGCCGGCAGGACGAGATCGGCGCGCGTGTAGGGCAACTCCAGGCGCTGCGCGCTCGCGCTCATGCCGGCGCGGCCGACGGCGCGGCAGGCGTGCGTCAGCGTTTCGAAATCGAGCGCGGGGGCGGTATCTGCATCGCGTGCGTCTGCCACCGCACGGCGTAGCGCGCGCGCCTGCAGGCCGGGGTTGAATTCGTAGCGGCCGGCGAGTTCGCACACCTGTGCGTCGTCGAGCGTGAACGGCAGGCCATCGGCATGTTCGCTCGCGAGAATGCGGCGCCAGAGCGCCTCGCGCCGCGTCGCGTCGGGTGGCTCGAGCACGACGATCGACGGCGGCAACGGCGCCACGGCACACGCGGGTGCCAGCGTGTCGGACTCGACGACGAATGCAAGCGGCACGGGCCAGTCGGCCAGCGCCTCCCACAGGACGCGCAGGCACGCTTGCGACATCCCGGCCGCGACGCGCACGAGGAGGACGGCGTCGCGCCACAGGGCTTCGCGCGCCGCCTCGGCGAGCGCTGGCACGCCGTCGGCGTCGCAGTTGATCTCGACGAGCGCGCGACCCGCGGCCGCGACGGCGGCGCGAGCGACCGTCGCGCGGCCGCTGCCGTGCGCGCCCGCCATCAGCAGCGGGCGCGGCGTGGTCGCGATCTCGGCCGCCCAACGCGCGAGCCGGGCGCGCGTCGAAGCCTCCACGACGAGCTTGTCCAGCGCCGCGGCGGTCGGCGGCGGCGCGGGCGCGGACGCATCGATCGGGCACAGCCGCGCAAGCATGTCGTCCGCGACGCGCAGCGTGCGGCACGACAGCGGGCCGTCGCCCTCCATCAGCAGCAGGCCGCGTCGCACCGCCGCGCCACGCACGAGCGCGAGTACAGCCGCCGGCTCGCCCGCGAGCGCGGCCGCCAGGCCTACCGTCGGTCGCACGTGGGCGACATGGTCGTTGAGGTAGGCGACGAGCCGGGCGAAGCGCGCGTCGACCTCCACGGCGATACACGCAAAGAGTGCGTCGAGTTCGACAGGCGCGAGCGCGAACAGGCGTCCGACGCGGGCGAGCGGGCCCTCGTCGACCGGCGGGTGCGGCGCGGGATGCTGAAGAGGCGCGTCCGCGGCCGGTGCACGATCGAGTTCGACCGCCAGCGCGGCGAGCAGGCGCTCGGCGTCGACATCGTCGATCGCGACGCCGCGCAGGACGTCCGCCTCGCCCGTGCGCCCCGCCTCGCGTTGCCGCGAAAGCAGCGCGGACATTGCCCGCTGGACGCGTCGCAACGCGTTGCGCAACTCAGTGCGAACCTCGTCGCCGTGCGTCATCGGCCCCCCGTTCGCATGCATGCGAAAAGGCGCATTGAACGCCCGCGCCCGAGGTCTCGGCACCCCTAGGTTACATCGCGTTTTGGGTAAACGTTCCGGGGTATATTTCGCCCGTTTTGGAGCCCCTCGATCGTCGCCTGCGAAGGCGTGTCGTGTTCCTGCCGAACGCAAAGCAAACGGGGGCGGCTTGCGAAGGTCGACGCCCGCGGCGTCCGTACTTGAACGGTCAGGGAGGCTTACGTGGCGAGCACGGATGCGATCGCGTTTGTCGGCGACACGCTTGTCCAGCTTCTGCAGGACGGCTTGACCGGCCTCGTGCTGCCGGCCAACGTGTCGCTGTCCACGCCCGACGCATTCAAGACCTTCACGCCGCGGCAGCCCGCGGTCACGGCCTTCCTGTACCACGTCGCGATCGCGGGCGAACTGCGCAATGCGTCGCGGCGGTCGCCTGCCGCCGGCAGCCCGGCACGGCCGCCGCTGCCGCTCGAGGTGCGCTTCCTGATCACGCCGTGGACGCAGCAGACACGCGATGCCTACCGCATCATCGGCGCCATCGCGCTGCTGCTCTACGACCACGCGGTGCTGAGCTTCAGCGAGTTGCTCGGAACGGACTGGGCGCCCGACGACGCGGTCGAACTGATGATGGAGGCGCTTCCGGTGGAGCAGCACTACGACATCTGGGAGCCGACGGACATACCCTACCGCCTGTCGCTGGCCTATGTCGCGCGCATCGTGGGCATCGACTCCGCGCTCGCCCCCTCCGGCGCACCGGTCATCGTCGCCGACTTCCCCTAGGACCGACGCGATGGTCGACACCGCAGTACCCGTCCTCGGCCAGCGCACATTGTGCGCGGTCTACCGCTTCTACGACGCCTTCCTGCTTCCGGCGGACGAACGCACGCCGCCGCTGTCGACGCCGCTCGAGGTCTCGATTCCCGCGTTTGCATGGACGGCACAGCGCTCGCCGCAGGACAACACCTACCGCTTCAGCGCATTCACGCTGCGCCAGCCCGCGCCCAGCGGCGGGGGGCTGGCGGTGCAGGTGACCGCCGTCTCGGGCGACTACCTCAGCCTCGAGCCCATCGTGCTGGCGCTGCCGCTGGCGTTGTCGTCGCCGCCGGTGCGCGCCGACTTCCTCATCGAGTTGCCGCTTTGGCCCGCGTCGTCGATGCGTCCGCCGCCCGGCGAGACCGCCGTGCGCGGCCATGTGCGCAGCGCGAGCGCGCAGCCGGTGGCCGGCCTGAAGGTCGAGATGTGGGCCGGCGCGGCGCCTCTGCCGCCCGCCGGCACGCCCTACACGCGCACCGACGCGAACGGCGACTTCCTGGTCCGCATGCCCTTGCTCAAGGCAAGGCCGGGCCAGGCACTCGCGGTTCGCCTGCGCCTCGATTCCGGCGTCGTGCCGGTCGTTCCTGCGTCCCTGTCGATCATGACGGGCCTGACTCAGGTCATCGCTTTCCAACGGACGTGAGGACACGGCCATGCCTGAATACCTGTCACCCGGCGTTTTCATCGAGGAACTCCCGAGCCGGCTGCGCGCGATCGAAGGCGTCAGCACCAGCACCGCGGCCTTCGTTGGCCCGGCGCAGCGCGGGCCGGTGCCCGGCTACCAGTGGCCCGGAATCGGAAACCCGCCCGGGCTGCCGTTCACGCCGACTGGCGACTTCGTGCTGCACCCGGATCCATCCCCGGTGCTGGTCACGAGTTTCTCGCAGTTCCAGCGCGTGTTCGGACCACCGCTGAAGCTCGCCACGCTGGGCGACCCGACCGACTACGGCTTTCTCGGCTATGCGGTCAAGGGCTTCTTCGACAACGGCGGCAAGCGCGCCTACATCGCGCGGGTCGTCGATCCCACGATCAGTACGCCGAGCCACGTGGCGACACTGCAGGGCAGCGCGTTCCGCCTGACGCGTTCCGCGCGCTCGACCGATATCATCGTCCACCTGAACTCGACTCGCAGCCTGGACATCGGGGCGACGATCGCGTTCACCCGTCACTCCGACGGCGTCGTGGTCATCGCGTCGCGCACGGTGTCCGGATACGACGTGCACGCCGGCACCGTCACGTTGTCCGCCGCGGTGGGCCAGGCGCTCGACGCGGCGGACGTTTTCGTCACCCTCGCCGGTGCGCCGCCGCCGACCCCCGGTCCGCTGTTCTACGCACGCAACCCGGGATCGTGGAGCGCGGGCCTCAACGTCCTGATCGTGCCCTCGGATCGCCCGCCGGTGCCCGTGATGGCCCCGATCGCCGCCGGCGCGACGGTGCTTCCGGTGCAGAACGTCGCAAGCCTGTATCTCGGCGCGACGATCGAGATCGACCACAACACGCCGGGTGGCCGCACCATCGCCCAGATCGTCGCGGTCAACGCGGCCACGCGTCAGGTGACGATCGACCTCGCCCTGGTGGCCGGACTCTCTGCGGGCGCGACGTTGCGCGTGCTCGAGATCGACATCACCATCAGCGACGACAGCGGCATCGGCGCCACCGAGTCCTATCGCGGCATGGCGTGGGGACAAGGCGTTCCGACCGACGTGCGCCGCCACTACGCCTGGACGATCAACGCGCGCTCCGCACTCGTCTGGGTGCAGCCGCCGATCGCCGGCGAGGGCTTCGACCTCTCCTTCCAGCCGATCACGCCGGGCGGCTTCCCGATGAAGCCCACCACGATCGGCCTCGACGGGCTGCCGTCAGGCGACTCGGACTGGGTCGGCGTCGACAACGGCCCCGGGCAGCGCAGCGGCATCGAATCCCTGGTCGACGCGACCGACGCGCGCCTGGTCGCCGCGCCGGGCAAGACGACCCCGACGATCCAGCTCGCGCTGATCGCGCAGTGCGAACGCCTGCGCTACCGCTTCGCGGTACTGGACGGCGAGGCCGACCCCGCGGGCGGCTCGCTGACCTCCATCCTCACCCACCGCAACCTCTACGACACCTCGTTCGCCGCCTACTACCAGCCGTGGATCGTGCAGCAGATCGACGGCGCGAACCGCGCATTGCCGTCGTCGGGGCATGTCATCGGCGTCTACGCCCGCGTCGACAACACGCGCGGCGTGTGGAAGGCGCCCGGCAACGAACCGGTCTTCACCGCCAGCGGCCTGCGCACCGAGTACACGACGGGCGAGCAGGACCTGCTCAACCCGGTCGGCGTCAACCTGATCCGCCGTTTCGACGAAGGCGGCATCCGCATCTGGGGCGCGCGCACGCTCTCGAGCGATCCGGACGTGCGCTACATCAACGTCCGGCGCACGCTGATCTTCCTCGAGGCCTCGATCGACCACGGGACGCAGTGGGTCGTCTTCGAGCCCAACGACCCCGACACCTGGAGCCGCGTCGTCGGCAGCGTGAGCGCCTTCCTGATGACGCAGTGGCGCTCGGGCGCGCTTTTTGGCCGCAAGCCCGAGGACGCGTTCTACGTGCGCTGCGACGAGTCGACGATGACGGCAGACGACATCCTCAACGGGCGCCTCGTGTGCAACATCGGCGTCGCGATCGTGCGGCCCGCCGAGTTCCTCATCTTCCGCATCGAGCAGATCACCGACTTCGGCTCGACGAGCTAACCTGACCGGAGGCACGCATGGCCACGCTTCGCAAGAACCCCTACGCGGCATTCAATTTTGTCGTGAAGGTCAACGGCAACGACATCGCCGGCTTCATGGAGGCGTCCGGCCTCGACGGCGAGAACATGCCCATCGAATACCGCGAGGGCAAGGACCAGAGCGGCAACGACGGCGCCTTCGTGCGCAAGCAGCCGGGCCTGGAGCGCTACCCGAACGTCATGCTCAAGCGCGGCATCACCGGCAGCACGGCGCTGTGGGATCTGCGCAAGGCCATCCGCAACGCGACCGACGGACCGGCCGTCGCGGGCGCGAGCCCGGGGCCAGTGAACTGGACGGTCGAGCTGCACGACGAAGCGCACAAGCCGGTCGTCACCTGGACGCTCACCAATGCCTGGGTCGCCAAGCTGAGCGGCCCGACGTTCAACGCGCGCGGCAACGAGGTCGCGATCGAGGCCATCGAGGTCGTCTGCGAACGCATCGAAGTGGCGTGATCCCATGGACTACGTCGTCCCCGGCATCTACTACGAGCCGCGGCCGCGCGTCGACCAGCGCGCCGTTGCCCGCACCGACGTGGCCGGCTTCGTCGGCTTCGAGGCGCGTGTGCGCGACGGCACGACGCCGTGCCGACTGATCGGCTCTCCGCCTGCCGGGCACGAGTTTCGCGTCGACGTCGTCGGCTTCCAGCTCCCCGCCGGCCTGCTCGGGAGCGCGCGCGCCCGCGTGCCCGCGTCCACCGACTTGCTGCTCTCGAGCGCGCCTGCCGCGATCCCGCTGCCGGCCGGCGGCACTATCGTCTACGCACTCGTCGCGCTGCTGCAGGCGGACGGCAGCGTCGCGCTGCAGGCCCTGGCCGGGACGCCGTCGCCCGCGCTCGCGGCCGCGGCGCCTGACGATCTCGCGGTCTCCGTACTCGCCGCGGGCCGGCCATGGCTGCGGCTGGTCGATGTGCAGCTGCGCCGATCGACGTTGGGCGACGAGGTGTTCCCGATGGTGCTGCCCGCGTTACCGCCCGCACGCTGCGACGACTGGATCGACTTCGCGCTCCAGCTCGGCGGCATCCCCGCCCCCGACGACGGCACGCTGCTGGCGCGCGCCGGCCGCGCCTACTTCGCCAACGGCGGCGCGCGCTGCCATGTCGTCACGATCCGCCGCCCGCGTTTCGACGACGATGCCGGCCTGGCGCTTGCGCTCGCGGACCTGGTCGGCACGGCCGGCGCGACGCAGCGCGAGGCGACCGGCTTCGAGTGCCTGCTGCGCATCTTCGAGGTGGCGTTCGTCGACCTGCCGGACCTGTATGCGCGCCATGTCGACGCGACGCCGCAGAGCGTGCCGCTCCCGCCGCCGGCCGTCGACGCGTGCTTCCGGCGCTGCACCGACATCGTCGCGGCGGGCGGGCTGGTCGCGACCGGTGACTCGACCCCCGGCGCACCGCTGTTCGCGGACGCCGACGTGCTCGCGGCGCAGCGCGCACTGCTCGCACGCTGCTCGGACGAGCGCTGGCGCACCTGCCTGCTGCTCGCCGCGCCGCTCGCGCTCGACCCGGCGCGTGGCGTCTTCGCCGGACCGGATGCCACCCGATCGCTCGCCTGGCGACAGCAGCTCGCCGGCGCGGTCGACGATCTCGGCGCCTCGTGCGCGGCGTTCTACCACCCGTGGGTTCTGACGCAGGAGAAGATCGGCGCGCCGCTGCACGAGCTGCCGCCGACCAGCCTGGCCGCCGGCATCCTCGCGCGGCGCGATCTCGCGCGCGGGCCGCACGTCGCGCCCGCGAACGAGCGGCTGGTCGGCGTCGTGGGCCTGAGCCCGCCGGTCGACGACGCCGTCGACGCCCAGCTCTACGCGCCGCCCGCCAACGTCAATCCGCTGCGCGCCTGGCCCGGCCAGGGCGTGCAGATCTGGGGCGCTCGCACGCTCTCGGACGACCGCTTCATGCGCTACCTGCCGGTGCGGCGCTGCTTGTCCGCGATCGAGCGCCGCATGATGGCCACGCTGCGGCCGCTCGTCTTCGAGCCCAACACGCCCACGCTGTGGTTCCAGATCACGCAGGCCGCGCTGGGCGTGCTCGCGCCCATCTTCGAATCGGGCGCGCTGCGCGGCGCCACCGCCGAGGAATCGTTCTACGTGCGCTGCGACGACAGCAACAACCCACCCGAGGCGATCGCGCTCGGCCAGGTGCTGTGCGAGGTGGGCGTGGCGATCGCCGCGCCGGCCGAGTTCATCGTGTTCCGCGTCGGGCGCCGCGAGGCGGTCGTCGAGCTGCTGGAGTAGCCGCGATGGCCACGACGATGCAGCCGCTGCTGGCATTCAACTTCCGCGTCTTCTTCGCGCCGACGGCGGTCGAGAGCGCGGCCCTGGACACCGGCGATGCGTCCGCCGCCGCTGCGGGCCTGGCCGGCGGCCTGGTCAGCGCGGCCAACGGCATCGGCTTCGCCGAAGTGAACGGACTCGACTCCGAGATGGAGCACGAGGAGTACCGCGAGGGCGGGCGCAACATCGGGCCACGCATATTCCCGCGCTGGGGCCGCTATCCGCGCCTGGTGATGCGGCGCGGCGTCACTGACTCGACCTTCCTCTGGGACTGGTGGGCCGATGTGATCAGCCGCAGCTACACGCTGTCGGTCACGGTCGCGCCGCCGCGGCGCAACGGCGTGATCCTTCTCGAGACGGTGGACCACCAGGCCAAGGCCGGCTGGTTCTTCTCGAACGCGCTGCCCGAGCGCCTGGTCGGCCCGTCGCTCGGCGCGCGCTCCAACGAGATCGCGATCGAGGCGCTCGAGATGACGGTCGAGACCTTGCTGCGGCTGCCGGCGGCGAACCTGCCGCGCTCGGCCTGAAGGGAGACGGGCGATGCCGCTTCGAAAAGCCACCATCAGCGACGTCTCGCACGCGGTGAGCGACAGCGCGCGCCGCGTCGTCACGGTGCTGTTCAACCCGAACGAGCTGTCGCTGGACCGCTCCTCGCACTACGCGTCGATGCCGGTGCCGGGGCTGTCGATGCCGATCCTGCAGTACATCCGCGGCGAGTCCGACGTCCTGCAGCTCGAGCTCTTTCTCGACCGGCTCGACCTCGCGAGCGACATCGAGCGCGACATCGCCGCGCTGGAGGCCTTCGTCACCATCGATGGTGGCCTGCACGCGCCGCCGGTGGCCGAGTTCGCGTGGGGCAGCTTCGCGTTCACGGGCGTCGTCACCTCGTTGCGCCAGCGAATGACGCTTTTTTCCGAGGACGGGCGGCGCCTGCGCGCGCGCATCTCGCTGTCGCTCAAGTCGTACAAGGCCGCCGAGGTGCAGTTGCGCGACCTGAAGCTGTCCAGTCCCGATCGCTCGCACACGCGCGTGCTGCGCGAGGGCGAGACGCTCGCGCACATCGCCTACGAGGCCTACGGCGACCCGCGCATGTGGCGCCCGATCGCATTGGCCAACGGCATCGAGCGGCCGCGCTTCGTCGAGCCCGGCACGCCGCTGCTGATCCCGGCCCTCTGACACGACACCCACGAAGGAACTCGACGCCATGCCGCTGCGAATCGACCACGTGGACTCACGCATCGAGGTGATGCGCAAGGCCGCAAGCGGCGGCGTGCCCGGGGGCTCTGAAGCCAGCGCTGCGCCCGGCGCTGGCGGTGGCTCGGAGACGCTCAGCGCGGTACGCGGTCGTTCGGCACTGCGCGAGATGCTGCGGCCCATCGTGATGGAGATTCTCGACGACGAGCTGCAGCGCATGAAGCGCAAGGTGGGCTCGCCATGACGCACGCCATGTCGTCCTGGCGGGCGCGCGATGCGCAGGCTCCCGCATGCGCCGCCCGGCCGTGCGAAGGCGCTCGCACCGCAGCCGTCAGGTGGAGGGTAGCCTGATGAGCGCCGTCGTGCCGGCCCGCCCGGGTCAGACTTACTTCGTGCCGGGAGTGCGCATCATGCGGCTCTTGCCAATGCCGCATCGCGGCCGCGACTTCGACGCGGTCGAGATCGTCGCGCTGCGCCAGGACATCATGCAGGTCACCGTGACGCGTCCCGCGAGCGGCGCGGCGCAGTACTGCATCGTCCTCAACAACTGGTTCGACACGCTGCCGCGCGACCGGCCCGCGCAGAACGCGCCAACCGAGGAGATGGCGGGCGGCCAGCCGGTCTGGCCGCGCTTCAAGTACAACAACCTCGACGTGCTGGACTTCGGCATGCGCATCCGCATCGACATGCGCTATTTCCCGGATCCGGAATCGACGCTGTCGACCACCGACCAGCAGGCCCAGCGCTGGGTGCCCATGGTCTCGGGGCCGATCTCCGACATGCGCTTCACGTTCTCCGACCGCGAGGGCGCGCGGCTCGAGGTGTGCGGCGAGGACGACCTCTGCCTGCTGAAGAACAAGAATCCGAAGAAGTGCGACTACTGGGCGCGGCCGGAGAAGGAGATCGTCGACGACGTGTTGCGGCGCGCGAACTTCCCGCTGCCGCTGGCCAAGCCGGCGAACCCGTGGCCGACCTTCACCGAGAGCGAGGCCAAGGCGCTTGCCGAGGCGCACTTCGAAGGCCAGAGCTATCTCGAGTACCTGCAGAAGTTCGCCGAGCACTGGGACTTCGAGATCTTCCTCGAGTACGTCTCGCTCGACGACCCGGACTCGGGCCTCGAGTTCCATTTCGAGCCGAGCCGATGCCGCATCCCGCCTGGCCAGACGCTGCAAGACGTCTACCGCGTCGAGCGCGGGCGCAACCTGATCGAGTTCCGGCCCGAACTGCGCGTGGTCGACCAGTGGACCAGCGTGACCTTCTGCGGCCACGACCACCACTGGCAGAACCCGACCATGATCAACGCGACGACGCCGAAGAACCCGAATCCGCTCGCGCCGTTCCCGTCAGCGGCCGCATCGCCCGACCCGTTGCAGGACGAGCTGCACATCGATCCGGCGATCGACGAGCCGCTCACCTCCGGCCCCGAGTGGCGGCGGCGCAAGTTCGGCCTCAACCCCGGCACCGAGACCAACCAGCGCGGCATCGACGCCGAGCGGGCGCAAGTGATGTCCGAGGCGCTCTATCGCCAACGCGCGCGCCAGTTCCTCAAGGTCGAGGCCGAGACCATCGGCCTGCCGCGCCTGCGCGCCGGCCGCTACGCGGAGTTCCGCGGCATGCGCTCGCCCTTCGACGGCTTCTACTACGTCGAGAAATCCGTTCACACCTACGGCGACGACGGGCTTCGCACGCAGCTCATCGCGCGCCGCCCGGGCATGGCGTTCCGGCCGAAGGGGGCGCCATGAGCTTCTTCGACGAGGTCTTCGCCGAGCGCGAGAAGCAGCGCCGCGAGCGCCCGGTGCCGGGCATCGCCATCGCGCGCGTGACCGGGCGCATGGGCGACGGCACCTACGAGCTGAGCTACCTGAGCATGGGCAGCAACGCGCCCTCGGCGCCGGCGCGGATGATGATGCCCAACGCGGGCAACAAGCGCGGCATGTACTGGATGCCCGAGGTCGGCGACGAGGTCGTCGTCGCCTTCGAGGGTGGCGATTCCAACGCCCCGATCGTGCTCGGCGCGCTGTTCAATGCGGAGTCGCCCACGCCCGACCAGGCCAAGCCGTCCAACGACAACAACGTGCGCACCATCGTCTCGCGCAGCGGCCACGAGATCACGCTCGACGATTCGCCCGCCGCGGGCAAGGTGACGATCCGCAGCAAGGACGGCCGCCAGGTGATCCTCGACGACACGCTGCCCGGCAAGGTGACGCTGGAGACGCCGCACGGCGTGTCCGTCGTGCTCGACGACACCACCGGCACGCTGACACTGAAGGCGCCGACCGCGATCGTGCTGGAGAGCGCGGCGCTGCAGCTGTCGGTGGGGGGCGTTTCCGTCGCGCCCTCCGCAAGCGCGGGTGCGGGCACCGGCACGATGAGCATCTCGGTGCCGGCGGCCGTCAGCATCCAGAGCGCCGCGATCTCGTTGCAGGCGGCCGCTATCTCGCTCACGACGACCGGGGCGATGCCGACCTGCGCCGTCATCATCGACGGCAAGCCCTTCGGACTGCACGTGCACGGAGCGCCGCTGCCGACGCCGCCGGTCACGCCGCCGGTCCAACCCTGAGGAGCCGCGCATGGACTCGCCCAAAGCCTATCTCGGCGTCGGCTGGCGCTTCCCGGTCAAGCCCGTCGGCGGACGCCTGGGCTACGCCGCCTACGAGGACGACGTCGAGCAGGCGATCCAGATCATCCTTCAGACCGAGCGCGGCGAGCGGCCGATGCTGCCGGAGTTCGGCGGCGGCCTGCAGCGCTACCTGTTCGAGCCCAACTCGCCGCCCACGCACCGCGCGATCGAGCGCATCGTGCGTGCCGCGCTGCTGGACTGGGAGCCGCGCATCTCGGTCGACCAGGTCGTCGTCGCCGCGGACGGCATCGATCCCAACCTGCTGCTGGTGCACGTGGACTACGTCGTGCGCGCGACCAACAGCTTCTACAACCGCGTCTACCCGTTCTACTTGCTCGAGGGGAGGCCCTAGATGCCGATCCAGCCGCCCGTCCTGGACGACCTGCGCTACGACCGCATCGTCGAGCAACTCCTGCGCCGCATCCCGGCTTACGCGCCGGAGTGGACCGACTGGAACGACAGCGATCCCGGCGTCACGCTGATCCAGCTGTTCGCGACGCTCGCCGAACAGGTGGGCTACCGGCTCAACCAGGTCCCCGAGCGCAACTACATCGAGCTGCTGAAGCTGCTGGGCATCCGCCTGCGGCCGGCGCTCGCGGCACGCTCGCGAGTCGCGCTGTTCCTCAGCTCGCCGGCGACGCTGTCCGGCTTCGTGCTGGACGCGCACTCGCGCTTCATGGCCAAGGGCACGACCGCCGCGGCGCCGGCGGCGATCTTCGAAAGCGACGCCGACTTCGACGTCGTGCCCGCCGACACTGCGCTGCTGGTCACCACACGCAACCCGTTCCTGTGGGACCTGCGCCTGCTCGCCGACGGCACGCGCGAACCCGACCCGACCGACGCCCAGTTGCCGCCCAGGATCCCGGCCTCCGACTGCCGCTGGATGAGCGTCGCCTGGGACGGCAGGAAGCCCGCGGCCAAGGACATGCCGCTTGCCCCCGTCAGGCTGCTGCCCGCCTCGCCGACCGGTGTCGATCACCCGTGGCTGTGGGTCGGCCTGCGCGCGAACCTGGCACGCGACGCGGGCTTCGTCGGCGTCACCGTCACCCTGAGCGTGCAGCTCGACGACGACGAGCTGCCCGACGAACGCGCCGACGTCACCTGCGCGCCCATCGACGTCGCCGGCGAGCGCCAGCCCCCCGCGATCGACTGGCTCTGGTACTGGGACGCCGACGCCGCCGCGATGAAGCCGATCGTCGGCCGCATCGACGACGCGACCGACCGCCTGACGCGCTCCGGCACGCTGCGCCTGACCGTGCCGTTCACCGTCGGCCCGATCCCCGCGGCGTCCTTCGTCGACCTGCGCGACGCGGTCGTGCCGGCGCCGATCGACGCCTGTTCCGGCCTCGCGCAGAACGTTCGCGACTCGCTCGTTCCCGGCGGCGCCTGCATCGACCCGACGCAGCTGCAGACGCTGCTCACCAACGCGCTCACGCAGGCGCAGGCCGCGAAGGCGGCGGGCCGGCCGGCAGTCGCGCATCCGCTCGATCCGGCGCTGCGCGACCCGGGCACCGTCGTCGCGTGGCTGCGCATCGGAACGCTCGACACGACGCGCCCCTCGCCGCGCCTGCGCCACCTGGGTTTCAACGTCCTGGCCGTCACCAACGCGGTCACGGTCACCAGCGAACTGCTGGGCCACGGCGACGGCCGCCCCGGCCAGGTCTTCCAGCTCGCGCACGGCAACGTGCTGGACGACACGCTGCAGGTCGGCGTGCAGGAGGACAGCGACCCGACGGCATTGCTGGCGACCTGGTCGCCCGTCGCCAGCCTCGACCCCGCCGGGCCCGACGACCGCCTCTTCGAGTTCGACCCCGAGGCCGGCTCGCTGCTGTTCGGCGACGGCCGCCGCGGCCGCATCCTGCCGCTGGTGCCGGGTGCGGGCACGATCGTCGCGTTGCGCTACCGCTGGGGCGGTGGCGTCGCCGGCGAGCGCGACGTCGGCACCATCTCCACGCCCGGCACGCAATTCACCGGCATCGCCGGCGTCACCAACATCGTTGCCGCTCGCGGCGGGCGCGACGCCGAGACGCTGGACGCCGCCAAGCTGCGCGCCCGCAAGGAACTGTCGACGCGCGACCGCGCCGTCACCGCGACGGATTTCGAATGGATCGCGCTGCAGACGCCCGAAGTGCGCGTGTGCCGCGCCATCATCGTGCCGCGCCGGCGCCCGCTGGCGGACGCCGCGCCCGCGTGGTTGCGCCAGCGCTGCGTGCCCGCGACCACCGTGGCCGCCGGCGTGGCGACGGGCGGCTCGTGCACGTCGTCCGGCGGCGTCTACGTCCCGGTGCCGGGGATGGGCGCGCTCACGACCACGGTGATGTCCGGCGGCGCGGTTGCCGCCTCCGACTGCGGCCCGCCGCTGCCCGACGCCCCCGCCGGCCTCGATTCGGCGTTCGAGGCCCCCGGCGTCGTGAGCGTCGTCGTCGTGCCCGACGGCCCGCAGCCGCCGCCGCTGTCGCTGTCGCGACCCAGCCTGGTCGAACTTGTCGCGACGCCGTCCTTCCTGCTCGCCGTCTGCCGGCAGCTCGATCGCCATCGCCTGGTGACGACCGAGGTGCACGTCGTGCCGGCACAGTACTTCCGCCTGTGCCGCGTCTACTGCCGCGTCAAGGCGGCCGTCGGCTACACGCGGCTGCAGCTGCGCGACGCGGTGCTCGACACGCTCGCCACCTACCTCGACGTCCTGCAAGGCGGCGACGACGGCAACGGCGCGCCCTTCGGCGGCCAGGTGCACATCGCCGACCTGATCGCGCGGGTGCTGCGCACGCCGGGCGTCGAGCGCGTCGAGGACTTGCGCGGCCACTTCGTGCGCACCAAGAGCGACGCCCCGTTCCGCAGCGGCGACCTGGTGCCGTGCCCCGCCGCGCCGCTGGAGTTCGACCACGTCGACCTCGCGCCGGAAGAGACGACCAGCATCGACGTCTCCACCTTCACTCTCGACTCGGCCTGAGCCGGCCCGACATCGTGACCGCCCGCGACGCCAACGACGCCACCTGGTACATCCTGCGGTATCCGGAGGACTATCGTCCGCGCGCGACCGAGCCCTCCGGTCCGGCGGCGCCGTTCGGGCTGCCGTCGGCGCCGTGGCTGGAGCCCACGTTGCTGCGCGACGATGCGCGCGCCGTGCTGGAGCTGCAGCCGCGCGCGTCGCCGGTCGCCGCCAGGCCGGTGCAGGGCGTCGCCGTGGGCATCGACGCACAGGTCTGGCGCGTGGACGACGCAGGCCGGCTCGTGGCCTGCTGCTGCGACGGCAGCGTCGCGCCGCTCGTGTGCGAGCCCGGCGTCCTCGCCCAACCCGGCGGCCTCGCGCTCGACCGGCGCGGCTTGCTCTACGTCGCGGACCCGGCCGCGCGCCGCGTCGTCGTGATGCGGCCGGACGACGGCTCGGTCGCTGCGATCCTCGCCGGCGGCGGCGCGGTGCCGGCGCTGCAGGAGCCGGTCGATGTCGCGGTCGCGCCGTCGGGACAGGTCTTCGTGGCCGACCGGGCTGGCGGGCGCGTCGTGTCGTTCTCGTCGCGCATGGCGCCACTCGCCTGGTTCGCGACCGCGGGCGCGGAGGGCGAAAGCGCACAGCCGATCGCGGTGATGGTGGACGCCGACGGCACGCTGCTGGTCGCCGACGCGCTGCTGCCGCGGCTTCTGCACTACGCGCCTGACGGGACGCGACTCGGCGACGTCGACCTCGCCACGCGGCTGGCGCCGCTCGCCGGGGGCGAGCTGGCCCGCGGTGCGCTCGAACGCGCGTACGGCGACCGGTTGCCGCGCTTCATCGTCGGCGACTGCGGGCCTTGCCGCGTCGCCGCGGACGACGGCCCGGCCCGACTCGCCGAGGTGCACGCGGCGCTGCGTCTGCTCGCACTCTCGCTCGGCCGCCTGTTCGAAAGCCAGGGCCGCTTCGTGAGCCGCGCCCTCGACGGCGGGCGTCCCGGCACCAGCTGGCACAAGATCGTCGTCGATCTCGCCGCCGAGCCGCCGCCGTGTTGCCGCGTGCTGGTCGAGACCTTCACTTCCGACAGCGCGACGCCGCTGGTCGCGCCCGTGTGGTCGGCGCCGCGCGACGCCGCGGGCAACGCCGCCGTCTTCACGCTGGACCGCCCCGACCAGCTCGTGCAGTCGCCGCGCGGGCGCTTCCTGTGGGTGCGCGTCACGCTGCAATCCGACGACGGCTCCGACACGCCGGGCGTGCGCGAGATCCGCGCCTTTTACCCGCGACTCAGCTGGCTTCAGATGCTGCCCACCGCGTACCGGCGCGACAGCGAATCGGCGGCCTTCCTCGAGCACTACCTCGCGCTGTTCGAGCGGGTGTTCACCGGCGTCGAGGATCGCTGGGTCGAATTCACGCGCGAGCTCGACCCCGACGCCGCGCCGCTCGAGATGATCGACTGGCTCGCCGCGCTGGTCGATCTCGCGTTCGACCCGTCGTGGCCGCTAGAGCGGCGACGCGCACTGGTCGGCGAGGCGATGGCGTTGTACCGCGCGCGCGGCACGATCGCGGGCATCGAGCGCTACGTCGAGATCTACACCGGCAAGCGGCCGGTGATCGTCGAAGGCTGGCTCGAACGGCCGCTGCGGCCTGCGACGCTCGGGCGCAGCGGCAGCATCCTCGGCTGCGGCCTGCCGCTGCTGGGCAGCGTGCCTGCGCCCTCGCTGCTGCCCGACGCGCGCCTGTGGGCGATGTACGCGCATCGCTTCACGATCTTCTTCTACGTCGACACCGACTGCGACACGGAGCTCACCAACCGGGCGGTCGACCGCATCGTCGAGGTCAACAAGCCCGTGCACACGAGCCACCGGGCCGAGGCGGTGCTGCCTGACGCGCGCGTTGGCTTGCGCAGCCGCGTCGGCCTCGACCTCGTGCTGGGCGCGGCCGAGCCGCCGCGCACGCAGCTCGCCGACTCGCGCGCCGGCCGCGGCGTGCTGGGCGTCGACACCGTGCTCGCGGCATCGCCGACGTACGTGCGTCGACTCGACGGGCCGTTCGGGCCAACTGGATTGATCTGATGGAGACCATGATGAGTGCCCTGCCTGTGCTGGATCCCTGCGGCGCGCGGACGGACTGCGAATGCGGCCCGGCCGAGTTCGTCCGCCTGCGCTACTTCTTCGGTCAACGGCTCGGTGTCGTCGATCTGCTGGACGAGCAGGCCTACGTCGTTGGCAAGCAGCGGTTCCACAACGCCCGCGCCCACGGCGCGGGGGTGCTGTGCGGCCTGCGCGCGCAACGCTTCGTGATGGCCCAGGGCGGCGCGCCGCTGACGACGGCGACGACGCTGCTGCGGGTGTACAAGGGCGCCGCGATCGACGCCTGCGGGCGCGAGATCCTGGTCGGCTGGGATCAGTGCATCGACGTCGCCGCCTGGTTCGCGCAGCAGCCGCCGACGGCCTCCGGCACCGCCGCGCCAACGACGCTACGGCTCTGGGTCGCGCTCTGCTACCGCGAGTGCCCGAGCGACCCCGCGCCCGCGCCGCGTGACGCCTGTGGCTGCGACGCGGACGGCTGCGAGTTCGCGCGGGTGCGCGAGGGCTTCCGTCTGCTGCTGCTGACCGACGCGCAGGCCCAGGCGATCGCGCCGAAGAATGGCGCGGCGGCGGAGCGCCTCGACCGCGCGCTCGCCGACGAGTCTTCCGGCATCGACTGGGCTCGCCTGGCCGTGCGCGTGGGCGCGCTCGACTGCCCCGAACCGCCCGCTGATCCCTGCCTGCTGCTCGCACGCTTCGACGCGACGCTCGATGCCGCCGGGCAACGCGTGGTGGACATCGGTGTGCCGGACTACCTCGTCGAAGAGCGCCTGACGCTCTGGCCCACGGCGCTGCTGCAACATGCGTTGCTGCGCGTCATGGCCGCGGCCGGCGACGGCGGCTTGATCGCCTCGGGGCCGCGCTGGGACGGGCTCGCGTTCGCGCCCGGCGCGGGCGCCGACGACGGCACGCTGTCCGTCGCGCTGCTGGCCGACGCCGCCGCCCCGCTGGCGCGCGACCCGCTCGCCGCGCCGGTGCAGCTGTTCGTGACCGTCTGGCGCTTCAAGGACGACGGTACATGGGAGAGCGCGGCCCCGGCCTCGCTCGCCTGGGTGGCCGGCCCGCCGGCGCGGCTCGACCTGGCGTGGACGTCCGGCCTCGTGGCCGGCGGCCGCTACCGCGTGCTGCTCCAGGCCGACGCGGCGACGCCGCCGGTGGACCTCCTCATGCGACCGCTCGCGCCGCCAGCCTGGTCGCGCCACTTCCGCCTGGTGCTGGCCGGCGCGACGCTCGCGCTCGCCGAAACGCTCTATCCCTGACCCATCCGAGGACGCCATGCCAGTCATCGACCTGACCCGCTACATCGTCGCCGCAGACGGCCCCTGGACGGATCCCTCGCAAGAGGAGAACCTGTTCGGCTTCACGACGCGCGACACGCAGTCGCCCGACCGCCTCATGCTGCGCTGGGCAGGCGACTTCGTCGCGCTGACCGGACCGATCTCCATCCGCGTGACCGTGCAGGCGGAGAACATGACGGTGCCGCTCGCGCTCGTGGGCAACCTCGCGCCTGTGGCCAGCGGCTGGCAGGGCGGGGCGGCCCAGGTCAAGGAGTCGCAGACCCTGCGGCATGCGGCCGCGCCGGGCCTGGTGGAGGCGGCGCTGGCGCGCAACGCCGGCACCTTCGGCAACGCCGCGGCAGGCTTGCAGGCGAGCACGATCTACACCTACGTGCTCGAGATCGCCGCGGGCCAGGCGTGGCCGTTCAGCTTGTCCGAGCACCTCGAGTCCTACCGGTTGCAGAACGTGCGCGCGTCGCGCTTCGAGCAACTGGGCAACAACCTGGGCTACCGCGTCATCATCGAGCCGGCGTTCGCGATCGGCAAGGCGACGCCGGTGCGCACGGGCGGCGACCTGCCGTGCGACTTCGGGGTCACCGACCAGCCACACAGCGCCGAGTTCTTCCCTGCGGCCTGCGAGCCCTGCCGCGGCAGCGTGGTCGGCCTGCCGGCGGGCTGTTCGACGTCGCTCGCGACGGCGCCGGCCGCGGGCGGCGTCGTGCGCACCCATTTCTTCGACGGCATGTTCATCACGCGCGAGGACATGGAGACCGAGCAGCGTTACCACCGCATGAAGTCGCGCCTGCACAATCGCGCCGCGGGGCAGGGCGTCGTCTGGGGCCTCGCGATCGGCAAGCAGGGGTCGCACGTGTGCGTGACGCCCGGCTATGGCGTCGACTGCTGCGGCAACGACCTCGTCCTGAGTTCGGTCTACGAGGTCGAGGTCGCGGCGCTGCTGTGCGATCCGGAGATCGCGCGCGTGCCGCGCCAGGGGGCGCAGTCGGTGAGCCTGCTGCTCGAATACGTCGAGTGCCCGTCCAACCCGCGGCCGGTGCACGGCGACGTCTGCGCGCCCGAGCAGGCGCGGTGCGAGATGTCGCGCATCCGCGAGTCGGTGCGGCTGCGCCTCGTGCCGCACCGCAAGCCCGAGGACTGCGTCGACAGCCTGCCGCTGCGCCAGTTCCTCGCGGAGGTCGAGGTGCTGCGCAAGCGCTATCCGCTCGCCAGCGCGACGTCCGTGTCCGGCGCCGCCAGCGCGCCGTTCCAGCTGCGCTTCACCGCGCCCAATCTGAAGACGCCGCTGCTGGTGCGGCCGTCGGTGCAAACCGCGCCTCAGGATTTCGCCCCGCTCGTCGGCATGGTCGGGCCGCTCGATGTCGAGGTGCAGGTCGATCCCTTGTGGGGCTTCGCTGGCGGCACCATCGTCGGCGCCGCCAGCCTCAACGGCGTGCTGGTCCAGGGCGTCGCCCTGCCGCCCGATCCGAAGCCGCTGGCGGCCGACGGCACGCCGTTCCTCCAGTTCCTGAACACCTCGGCGGCGCGGGCAGACCGCTGGATCCTGCGCCTGGACGACTGGCAGGCGCAAAGCCTGTTCGCGCCGGCTGACGCGCAGTCGCCCGGCGGCAGCTTCGCGATGTCGATGGTCGTGACGGAACAGGGCATCGGCGAGATCTCGGTGCAGTCGACGGTCGAGCAACGGCCGCTGGACCTCGCGGACGCCCCATGCGACGGCGACAGCTGCCAGCCCCGCGGCACGTTCCAGGCCGGCAGCGATTGCCGCAGCAAGCCCAGCGGCAACAATGAGGGCGCGTTCCTCCGCATGCTCGACGGGTTCTCGCGCGATCCCGGATCCGTGCTGCCGTGGCTCCATGCCGACCCCATCCACCCGGGCGCCGCCGGCGACCCCAAGGCGCTCCTGCTGGGCATGCTGGGCGCCTGGCTCGCGCAGGAGCTGGTGCGCGAGCGGGCGGGCACCACGGGCGAGGTGCTCAGTCCACGTCGCCGGCTCGCGCAGGGGATCTACCATGCGGCCTGGTTGTTGCTGTTCGGCGTTTCGCACGAGGCAGCCGCCGCCGAACTGGGCGGCACGCTCAAGCGCCTGCTCGAGGCCTGGTGCGACGCGCTGCTGTGGCGCGGTCCGCAGTGCTGCGGCGAGCCGCACGGCGTGGTGATCGGCTGCGCGATCCTCGAGGGCGGTGCGCTCCAGCGCATCGATCCGTTCGGCGGCCGGCGCTACGTCGTGCACTACCCGCTGGTGGCGCACTGGGCGGCGCAGTTCGGGATCGCTCCGCCCGACATCACCGCCTCCGCCCTGTTCTCGAAGATCTGCTGCCTCGCGGCGCTGCCGGCCATCGGCATCGCCCAGCCCAAGCAGGCGCCGGTGAACGTGATCGCCATCGGCGGCGGATGGCTCGCCGTCGGCGAGCCGACGGCGATCGCCGTCGAGATGCAGCGCAAGCTCGGTTCGGCACGCGTCAACGACAGCCGCCCCGTCGGCCTGCCGGAATTCATCGCCGGCGCAGTGCGGCTGGGCAGCACGTCGAACAAGCCCGCGCCCACGGCCTACGACGTCAACGTGCTGACCGACGTCGTGCCGGACGGCACCATGCTGCTGTTCACGCCGGCTTGAGCCCGCCATGCCCGACAGCCGCATCGGCACGCTGAGCCTTCACCTGCGCACGTACCTCGAGGCGGACGAGGGCGAGGCGCTGCGCCCGCTCGCCGAGCGCTTCGTCCGGGCGACGCTGGAGCGCTGCGTCGAGCTGCTGGACGCGCGCCATCCCGGGCGCCTCGTCCTGCTGCGCGAGTTGCCGCTGCACTGGCAGCTGGAGACGCCGCAGTTGGACGACATCGGCGAGTCCGCGGAGATGGCGGCGGCACTGGCCGACGCGATCGAGCGCCAGCTCCCGCCGGCCCGGCTCGATCCGATGCCGACGGCCGCCGGCCCGATCGCCTTTGCGGACGAGGCGCAGTGGCGCGCCTCGCACCTGCTCGCCCGCGCGCATGGCCGCGTCGCGTGGTTCCATGCGGCGCTCGAGGAGGAGTCCGCGGGCGACCCGCTGGCTGCGCTCGCCGGCCCGTCGCGGCAGGTGCTTGCCCTGGCGACTCTGCGCCATCTCGCCGTTGCCGACGTGCTCGCGCCGGTCCTGGCGGCGCAGCCGGCCGCGGCGGTGGCCGTCCTCGCGGCGGCTTGGGGCTACGACGAGTTCGCACCCGTGCACGACGTCGGCTCGCCGGCAGCCCTGCACCCGCACCCGCATGCGCAGGCGCTCGCCGCGACCGCGGCCGCCTGGCCGGCGCTGGCACGCGCCGCACGCACCCTGGCGTTGCACGTGCACGCGGCCGCGCTGCTCGATATCGCCCCCCACGACGCCCCGGCGCGCACGCTGGCCGCGGCGGCGCAGTCGCTCGCCGCGACCGTGCAGGCGCCGCGTGCCGAAGCGCCGCGCGACCGCTGGGCCGCGCCCGCCCCGCAGGCGACGCCGCAGGACGGGCCGACGGGCGACGCATCGTCCGGCGCCGTGATCGAGTCGCCGCGCACGCGCGTGGCCGGCGTGTTCTGCCTGTTGCCGCTGGTGCAGGAGCTGGGCCTGGCCGAATCCCTGTGGCAGGCCTGCCTGCCCGAGGGAACGCTGCTGGCCGCGTCGTTGCGCGCCTTCGCCGGCGCGGACGTCGCGGACGATCCCGCCTGGGCGTACATCGCTGGCGACTCCGGCCTCGCGGCGCCCACCAGCATCGACGCGGACGCCCTGTGCGCCGTGGCCGAGGCGACCTGCGCCGAGCTCGTGCAGGCCCTGCCGCGCCGCGGGCTCGCGGAGCTGCCGCCGCTGCACCTCGCGCGAGTCGAGCTCGCGGGCGCCCCCGTGCTGGTCGGGCTGGCGCAGGGTTCGCCGTTCGCCTGCTTCGCATGGCCGGCCGATACCCCAGACCGTACGACACAAGGGCTGCGCACGCTGCTGTCCGCCTGGCCCGCGACGGCCGTGACGAGCGCGGCGCCCGCGCTCGCGCGACTGGACACGAGCGGCCGCCTGCGCCCGGTCGCCGACGCTGCGCCGACGCGACCCTGGTCGCCGCAAGAGGCTGCCACCGGACGCGGCTGGTCGGCGGCGCTTGCCGCGCTGGTCGTCGGCGCACCCGCCACGCTGTTCGCAGCGCGACTGGGGCCGGACGCCGTCGCCGTCGAGGCCGCCGCGGACTTCGCGCGCCACTGGATCTCCCGCCCCGGTCGCGTGCGGCGCGTCGACGAGCGGCTGGATATCCTCATTGCCGCCGACGAGGCACGCGACCTCGCGCTGCGTCGCGCCGGCCTCGACCGCGACCCGGGCTGGATGCCGTGGCTCGGGCGCACGGTGCGCTTCGTCATCGAGCCGCGCTGAATCGCCATGGCCCACCGCCGCGACCGCGAACCACCGACCGCGCACTGTGAGTCGGCGCGCGCACCGCGGCACGAGGCGGCATCGACGTCCGCTGCGGCGCGACGCCCGGAGGCGCCGCTGGCGGGCCTGGGCAACGCCGCACGCCTGGCGCTGTGGCGACAAGGCGGCCTGCAGCGCAAGGCGCGTCTGAGCCAGCCGGGCGACGCGCTGGAGCACGAGGCTGATCGCGTGGCCGACGCGGTTGTCTCGGGCGCCCCGGTGCCGCGTCCGACCGCGGCGACCACGCGCGCCTCGCCCGGCGCCGACGCGGCGGTGCAGCGCGACGCGACGCAGGAGCAGCAACTCGCTCAGACCCTCGGCTTGGCGCCGCCGGCCAGGCAGACCGAGGCCGACGACCCGATGGCCCAACTCGGCGGCGGCCACCCGTTGCCGAGCGACCTGCGCGAGGACATGGAGTCGCGCTTCGACGCCGGCTTTGGCGACGTACGCCTGCACACCGGCGCGAGTGCGGCCCAGGCGGCGAAGTCCGTTGCCGCGCGCGCCTTCACCGTCGGCAGCGACGTCGTCTTCGGCGACGGCGAGTCGAGCTTCTCGTCGCTCGAAGGGCGGCGACTCCTGGCGCACGAGCTCACGCACGTG
>FTKT01000103.1_pt1 | contig 23795 bp, 23 predicted proteins | sample 1658271 | NCBI WGS metagenome assembly FTKT01 (sample SAMEA3914811, study PRJEB12502) | metagenome | biome: forest; material: soil | place: Canada | collected 2011-08-04 | depth 0.3 m | reverse complement strand
GGTATAGATCGCGTAGGCGGCCTGTTCGGGCAGCGCGGGCGGGGCGAGAGGGGTGAGCGGCCCGGGGGCCGGCGGTGGTGCGTCCGTACTGTCCGTCAGCAGGTCCTCCACCAGCTGCCAGGTCACCCCCGGCGCCCGGTGGAGCAGTTGAGCGGTGGTCACCCCGAGGACCGGTGCGCAGTCCTCGATCAGCAGCGCCAGGCGCTCGGCCGGCTGCTCGGTGTCCAGCGGCACGTAGGCCGCGCCCGCCCGCAGCACGCCCAGTTGGGCGGCGATCCCCTCCGGGCCGCGCGGCAGGGCGAGCACCACCCGGTCCTCCGGACGGACGCCGAGGGCGCCCAGCCGGTCCGCGATCCGGTCCGCGGCCGCCGCCAGCCGCCCCCGGTCCCAGACCGTCCCGTCCGCGGCCACCACCGCCGGGGCGCCCGGGAGTTCTACGGCGCGCGCCGCGACCGCGGCCGGCACCGACCCCTGCTCCGCCCACGGCCGCTCCGGCCCGGTGCCCGCGGCCCGGGCGGCGGCGCTCTCCTCGGCGTCCAGCAGCGGCAATCGGGAGACCCGGGTGTCCGGGGCGGCGACCACCGCGCGCAGCAGGGCCAGATAGCGGGCGGATAGCCCCTCGACGGTCTCGGGGTCGAACAGGTCGGTGGAGTACTCCCACCACACCAGCACCCCGTCGTCCGGCGCGCCGACCTGACCGCCGCCAGGCGCCTTCGCGCCCAAGCCCGCGCGCTGTTCGGGCCTGGGCACCACGATGACGTTCAGGTCCGCCTTGGCGGTGCCGTTGTGCAGCAGCTCCAGCTCGGCGCTGAGGGTGCCCGTGCCGCCGGTGTCCGGTGCCAGCTCCAGATCAGGCACGGCCGCGTCGTGGAAGCTGAACATCACCTGGTAGAGCGGGTTGTAGCTCAGGTCGCGATCCGGGCGCACCACCGCGACCACCTTCTCGAACGGCGCGTCCTGGTGCGCGTACAGCTCCAGCGTGGCGGCCCGCACCCGGGTCAGCAGCTCGCGGAAGGTCGGGTCGCCGCTCAGATCGGTGCGCAGCGGAAGGGTGTTGACGAACATGCCGAGCAGCGGCTCGCTCTGCGGCACCCGGCGGTTGGCGACCCCGGTCGCCGTCAGCACGTCGGTGCTCCCGCAGACCCGGTGCAGCAGCGTGCTGAACGCGGCGCTGAGCAGCATGAACAGGGTGGCGCCGCACTCCCGCCCGAGCGCCTTCAGCTCCTCGTAGAGGCCCGGCGGCAGCAACTCGCGGTGCACCGCGCCCGCGAAGCTCTGCCGCGGCGGGCGCGGCCGGTCCAGCGGCAGCTCCAGCAGCGCCGGCAGGCCGGTCAGCTTCTGCTGCCAGTAGTCCAGTTCCCGCTCCAGCGCGGGCCCCGAGACCAGCGCCCGGGCGTGCGCCGCGACTTCGGCGAACTGGTACTCCAGCTCCGGGAGTTGCTCGGGCAGCCCGGCCGCCGCCGCCCGGTACAGCGCCACCACCTCGCGCAGCAGCACCCCCAGCGACCAGCCGTCGTGCACGAAGTGGTGCTCCACCTGCACCAGCACGTGCTCCTCGGCGGTCAGCCGGAAGAGCCGCCAGCGGATCAGCGGCAGCTGAGCGGTGTCGAAGCCCCCGGACAGGGTCTCCCGCACCAACCCCTGGAGCGCGGCACGCCGTTCGGCCGCACTGTCGCCGGGCACCTGGTGCACCGGCAGCAGCACCGGGTACGGCGGGTGCACGCGGTGCACGGGCCCGCCGGGTGCCTGGTGGAAGGTGCTGCGCAGGATCTCGTGCCGCCGCACGATCTCGGTGTAGGCCGACTCCAGCGCCGGGATGCCCAGCGATCCGCGCAGGGTGAGGGCCAGTTGGAAGTTGTAGGCGGTGTTGTGCGGGACGAGCTGCTGGAGCAGCCAGATGCGTTCCTGCGGGAAGCTGAGCCGCAGATCCCGGCCCGCGCGGGGCAGGTGCTCCATCGGCGCGGCCGTTGCCTCCTCGGCCTGACGGTCCGTCCCGTCGCCCAGCAGCCGGGCCAGCCCGGCGATGGTGGGGTGGGCGAAGACGTCCTCCATCGCGATCGGCAGCCTCAGCTCGGCGCGGATCCGGGTGGCCAGCCGGGTGGCCAGCAGACTGTGCCCGCCCAGCGCGAAGAAGTCCTCGGCCGGGCCGATGGTCTCCAGGCCGAGCAGGTCGCGCCACAGGGCGGTGAGGCGGGCCTGGATCTCGGCGGGGGCGTGGGTGGCGGTGAGGTCCTGAGGCCCGGGCTGTTCGTGGGTGCCGGTCTGGTCCTGGACTCCGGCCGGGTCGTGGGCCCCGGCGTGGTCGTGCGCGTCTGCCTCGTGGCGCGGGGTGGTCCCCTCGCGTGGCGGGGCCGCCTCGTCTTGCCTGGCCGCCTCGGCCGGCCCGGCGTTCTCGGGCGGGGTGGCTGCCGGGCCGGGGGTGGGGAGGCCGGCGGAGCGCTGGGGCCTGGTGGACGGCATCGGCCGACTCCTTCCCTCGGGCAGTCCGCACGGAGAGCGGCTGCTGCGTCTGGAGGCTGCCCGCGTCGTGCGGACAGAGCGTTGCGGGGCTGAACGTGCTGCGGGGCTGAACGTGCTGCGGGGCTGAACGTGCTGCGGAGCAGAGCGTGTTGCAAGGCAGAGCGTGCGTACGGCCAGAGCGTGCGTGCGGCTCGGGCCCGCCGGCTCCGGCCGCACGGGACATGGTGGTCCCGGCGACCGCTGCGGCAGCCCGCCACGGAGTCTTGCCGATGCCCCCCGACGCCGAGTTGACGCCGCTGGACGGGCGCTGGACGGACTGGACCCCGACCCGACGCCCCCTCGACGGCCGCCCGACCGCGTGCAGAATTCGAACGGGCCGTCGGGGTCCCGCTTCGCTCTTCTCATGCCGTGTGGAGATCCTGATGGCTGATCAGCTCGCAGCTGGCCCGGGCGCCTTGCCCGCCCACGGCAGGACCGGTGAGGGTGGGCCCGGCAGCGCGGGAGCGCCCTCGGCCTTGCCCGCCCACGGCGGGATCGGTGAGGGCGGGCCCGGCAGCGCGGGAGCGCCCTACGTCTACCGGCGCCGCGAACTCGTCGAGCCCGACTGGCGCCGATTCCCGGGCTGGCGCGCCGTCACCGCCGAGCAGTGGCGCTCGCCCCGCTGGCAGCGGGCGCAAAGCATCCGCAACCCGCGTCAACTGCGGCTGTTGCTCGGCGGGTTGCTGGACGACGAGATCTACGACGATCTCGCGCTCGACCAGCAGAAGTTCGCCACCATGCCCCTGCTGATACCGCCGCAGATGCTCAACACCGTGGCGCCGCTGGTGGATCCGCGCGGTCCCGGATCGCTGACCGAGGCGTTCCGCGCCGATCCGGTCCGCCGCTACATGCTGCCGCTGGCCTCCGACCGCAGCCCCCGGTGGTCCTCGCACCCGCTCGCCGAGCGCGACTCGCTGCACGAGGCGCAGATGTGGGCGGTGGAGGGGCTCACCCACCGCTATCCGACCAAGGTGCTGGCCGAACTGCTCTCCACCTGCCCGCAGTACTGCGGTCTGTGCACCCGGATGGACCTGGTCGGCACCTCCACGCCGGGCACCGTCAAGCGGCGGTTCGAGGCCAAGCCGGCCGACCGCTACGCCGCGATGATCGGCTACCTGCGCGCCACCCCCTCGGTGCGCGACGTCGTGGTCTCCGGCGGCGACGTGGCCAACCTGCCGTGGCCGCGCCTGGAGTCCTTCGTCGCGGAGCTGCTGGCGATCGACTCCGTCCGGGACATCCGGCTGGCGTCCAAGGCGTTGCTGACGCTCCCTCAGCACTGGCTCTCCGCCGAGGTGCTGTCCGGGCTGGAGCGGCTGGCCAGGACCGCCCGCGAGCGCGGGGTCGGCCTCGCCGTGCACACTCACGCCAACACGGCGCAGACCATCACCCCGCTGGCGGCCGAGGCCGCGCGCGCGGTGCTCGCCACCGGCGTGCGGGACGTGCGCAACCAGGGCGTGCTGCTGCGCGGCGTCAACGACACCCCGCAGGCGCTGCTCGACCTGTGCTTCGCCCTGCAGGACGAGGCGTCGGTGCTGCCGTACTACTTCTACCTCTGCGACATGGTTCCGCACAGCGAGCACTGGCGGACCCCGCTCCACCAGGCCCAGCGCCTGCAGTCCGCCCTGATGGGCTGGTTGCCCGGTTTCGCCACCCCGCGCCTGGTAGCGGACGTTCCCGACCTCGGGAAGCGCTGGGTGCACCAGGTGGCCGACTACGACCCCGTCCGGGGCATCGCCTCCTGGGCCGGCGACCACCGGTTGCCGGGCGGCGGCGATCCGGCGGCGGACCCCTCCCGCGGCTATTTCTCCTACGACCCCATCGACACCCTCCCGCCGGAGGGCCGCGAATGGTGGAACCGGCGTCAGCTTGACGCGCACCCGGGCTCGTCCGGCTGACCGCCGGGCCGTCCCGGACGGTCATTTCGGGGATATCCGGAACGATCATCGCCGGATTATCCGGAATGATCACCACCGGGTCGCGCCGAATGATCACCATCGCGGCGCCGGCGCGGCGAGCGGCCGGAGGATCCTGATATTCCGGGGCCGGGGATCCGGACACCCGAAGTGGTATGAATCGACCTCCCGTCGACAGGTTCCGGCCAGCCCTCCAGCGGGATGTTACCGACTGTTCACCGGTGTCGAGCTGTGCAGATGGCGCTGAGTAGCGCTCGGCATGGTTGCTTCCAAGCCATGCGGACCGACCCCTCTTGAGTCGGCGATCAGTGGCCTTATATAGTGCAATCACCTGCTCCGCATAGCACTTCTGCTCACTTACGCGCACGGCTGATGCCTCAGTGCTGAGGTATTTCTCCCCCCTCGGCCCACCGTGGTGATGGCGGTATGCAGGACTTCACTGATGTGCCTGGCATGGCTCGAATGCCCATTGAACGGTGATTCGCCTTCCCCTGTCCGCCCGACGTCTTCTGGTCGGTCCCGGGCCGATATCACCGAGAGAGGATCCGGGAACAATCGTGCGCCCTGGAAACGAATTAGGCAATGCCGCGGACATCCCCGCGGTGAGGGAAGAGCAGCGCAATATCACGGGACTGCTGCTGCGTGCGGCCCGGTCCCATCCGGCCTCCGGCCTGCGGTTCTGTACGGGTACCGCGACCGGTCCGTCGTTATACCAGTCCTATCCGGAACTGCTGGACGAGGCCCGCCGGTTGCTCTCCGGGCTGCGTGCGCAGGGCAAGCGGTCCGGTGACAAGGTGGCCCTGCTCGTCGAGAGTCCGCGGGAGTTCATCCCGCTCTTCTGGGCCTGTCTGCTGGGCGGCCTGGTACCGTGCCCGCTGGTGCCGCTGCGCGGCGACCCGGAGCGCTGGTCGGCCCAACTCGCACACGTCGACCAACTGTTGGACAGACCTCTGCTGATCGTCGACGAGACCCTGGCGGCCGAACTGCCGCAGGGCACCGACCTCACCACCGTCCCGCTGGAGCAACTGCGCGGCCTGGCCCCGGCCGAGGACCTGCACGAGGCGGAGCCGGCCGACCTGGCCCTGCTGGTCCTCACCTCGGGCTCGACGGGCAACTCCAAGGCGGTGATGCTCAGTCACGGCAACCTGCTGGCGTCCATGGCCGGCAAGAACGGCTTCCACCGGCTCGGCCCCGCCGACACCACCTTGAACTGGGTCTCCTTCGACCATGTCGCGGCCCTGCTGGAATGCCACATGCTCCCGCTCTACGCGGGCGCCCAGCAGGTGCACGTCGAGGCCCAGGTGGTGCTCAGGGAGCCGCTGGAGTTCCTGCGGCTGATCTCGCACCACCGGGTCACCGCCACCTTCACGCCCAACTTCCTTCTGGGGCTGGTCAACGGCGCGGTCGACGGACTGCGGGAGCCGGACGCCGGACCGGACGCCGGGCCGGACGCCGAGCCGGTCGACCTGTCCCGGCTGCGGCACATCATCAGCGGCGGCGAGGCCGTGGTCTGCGCGACCGGCCAGGCGTTCCTGGACAACCTGGCCGAGTACGGCCTGGCGCCCGACGCCCTGTGGCCGGCCTTCGGCATGACCGAGACCTGCGCGGGGAGCATCTACTCCACCGGGTTCCCGGCGCTGGACGCCGGCCAGGAGTTCGCCAACCTCGGCAAGCCGGTCCAGGGCCTGTCGATCCGGGTCGCCGACGAGGAGAACCGGCCGCTGGCCGATGGCCTGATCGGTGAACTCCAGCTCTCCGGACCGATGATGACGACCGGCTACTACAACAACAGTCGGGCCACCAGCGAGGCGTTCACCGCCGACGGCTGGTTCCGCAGCGGCGACCTGGGCCGGATCGACGAGGGCCGGCTCACCCTGGTGGGGCGCAGCAAGGACAGCGTCATCGTCAACGGCGTCAACTACTACAGCCACGACATCGAGACCGCGCTGGAGCAGCTCGACGGCGTGGCCACCTCGTACGTGGCCGCCTTCCCGACCCGCGCCGAGGGGGCCGACACCGAGCAACTGGTGATCGCCTTCCACAGCGAGGTGCCGGCCGAGGACGAGGCTGGCCTGTTCCGGCTGCTCACGGCGGTGCGCAGCACCGTGGTCATGCACTGGGGCTTCCGCCCCTCGCTGCTGCTTCCGCTGCCCGTCGCGGCCTTCCCCAAGACCAGTCTGGGCAAGATCCAGCGCTCGCTGCTGCGCAAGCGTCTGGAGGCCGGCGAGTTCGCCGAACAGGAGGCCCTGGTGCAGGAGCTGACGCTACGTCAACTCGGTGGCTACACCGCTCCCGAGGGCGAGACGGAATGGGCGCTCGCCGAGATCTACGCCGAGCTGTTCGACACCACCCCGGACCGGATCAGCGCCACGGCCAGCTTCTTCGACCTGGGCGGCACCTCGCTGGACATCCTGCGGCTGCGGCTGAACGCCGCGCGGCGGCTGGGCGTGGACGACCTGCAGATCATCACCGTGCTGACCGCCCCCACCGTCCGCGCGCTGGCCGCCCGGATCACCGCCGACCAGGAGCCGGGCGACCGGCCGTACGACCCGATCGTGCCCATGCAGGTCAGCGGCGGCAAGACCCCGCTGTTCTGCGTGCACCCGGGCGTCGGCGAGGTGCTGGTCTTCGTCAACCTGGCCAAGTACTTCGTCGCCGACCGCCCGTTCTACGCACTGCGCGCCCGGGGCTTCAACCGCGGCGAGAAGCCCTTCACCAGCTTCCCCGAGATGGTCTGCGCCTACGTGGAGGCGATCCGCGCCAAGCAGCCGCACGGGCCCTACGCGGTGGCCGGCTACTCCTACGGCGGTGCGGTGGCCTTCGAGATCGCCAAGGTGCTGGAGGCCGAGGGCGAGCGGGTCGACTTCGTCGGCAGCTTCAACCTGCCCCCGCACATCAAGTACCGGATGGACGAGCTGGACTTCGTGGAGACCGCCGCCAATCTGGCGTTCTTCCTGGAGCTGATCAACAAGAAGCAGTCGCTGGAACTGCCCGGGCAGCTGCGCTCCCTGCCCAGGGAGCAGCAGCTCCAGCACTTCACCGACCTGGCGCCCGCCGACCGGCTGGCCGAACTCGACCTGACCGCCGAGAAGTTCGCCGCCTGGGCGGAGCTCGCCGACGGGCTCACCGACCTCGGCCGCGGCTACCGGCCCAGCGGCACCACCCGCTCCATGACGGTCTTCTACGCGGTCCCGCTGCGCGGCACCAAGGAGGACTGGCTGGCGAACGAGCTGCGCCGCTGGGACGAGTTCACCACCGAGCCCAACCGGTACCTGGACGTGCCCGGTGAGCACTACACCCTGATGGGCCCGCAGCACGTCGCGGCCTTCCAGGCGATCCTGCGCCGGGAGCTGGACCGGGCGATGGGCGACGGCGACGACGGGGGAGTGGTCCGATGAAGGGCAAGAAGATCCTGGTGACCGGCGGTACCGGGCAGGTGGCCCGGCCGGTCGCCGAGGCGCTGGCCGGGCAGAACGAGGTCTGGTGCCTGGGCCGGTTCGGCACGCCCGGCGTGGCCGACGAGCTGGCCGCGCACGGCATCAGGACCTTCCGCTGGGACATGGACGACCTGGGCCCCACCACCCTGGACGGGCTGCCGCAGGACTTCACCCACGTCATCCACTCCGCGGTGCGCCGGGGCGAGGACGGTGACTTCAACGCCGCCGTCGCCGTCAACTCGGTGGCGGTGGGGCGGCTGATGACCCACTGCCGCACCGCGGAGGCGTTCCTGTACGTCTCCACCGGCGCGCTGTACGCCCGGCAGACCCTGGACCACCTCTACACCGAGACCGACCCCGTCGACGGCCGGGCCGACTGGCTGCCCGCCTACCCGGTCGGCAAGATCGCCGCCGAGGGCACCGTGCGGGCCTTCGGCCAGGTGCTCGGCCTGCCCGCCACCATCGCTCGGCTCAACATCGCCTACGGGCCCGGCGGTTACGGCGGCGTCCCGATGCTGTACTTCAAGCGGATGCTGGCCGGCGAGCCGATCCCGGTCCCGGTCGAGGGCCAGAACTGGTGCTCCCTGCTGTACACCGACGACCTGGTCCGCCAGGTGCCGCGGCTCTGGGAGGCCGCGGCGGTGCCCACCACCCTGGTCAACTGGGGCGGCGACGAGTCGGTCGGCATCACCGACTGCCTGCACTACCTGGAGGAGCTGACCGGCGTCGCCGCCAAGCTCGTCCCGAGCGAGGTCACCCGCGAGACGTACCGGTTCGACCCGGCGCTGCGCCGCGAGCTGACCGGGCCGTGCGAGGTGGGGTGGCAGGACGGCATCCGCCGGACGGTGGAGTCGATGTACCCCGACCTGCTCAAGGCCGGCTCCGCGACCTGATCCGGGCCCGCCCGGCCGGACTTGAGAACCCCTATGCCTGTTGACGTCACGTTTCGAAGAGGAGCAGACCGGCTGTGCCGAGCAACATGGAGAGCATTGAGGCCGCCTACCGGGCCTTCCGCGACCGCGACGTGGCGGCGCTGCTGGCCGTCCTGGACCCCGACGTCGCCTGGGTGCACCCGGAGGGCATGGACAGCTACGGCCTCGGCGGGACCGAGAAGGGCCACGAGGGCGTCAAGGCCTTCCTGGCCAAGGTGCCCACCGTGCTCGGCGGGATGCGGCTGGAGCCGCAGGAGTTCATCGAGTCCGGCGACCGGGTCGTGGTCTTCGGGATCCGCGCCATCACCTCGCGCGGGGGCCGCACCGAGACCCACAAGTTCGTCCACTCCTGGACCTTCCGGGATGGCAGGGCCACCTGCATGGAGGACATCTTCGACACCGTGCAGCTGCACCGGCTGATCGAGAGCTGACGCGGCACCGGCCCATCCCCGGCCCACTCACCGTTCCACCGCACGGACCCGACCACCCTCAGAGAGGACATGCCTTGAGCACTGAGCCGCCCCCGCCCTCCGGCAACGCCCAGGACCGGATCGTCCAGCTCGGCCTCGGCTTCTGGCCCGCCAAGGTGCTGCTGACCGCCGTGGAGCTGGGGGTGTACTCCGAGCTCGCCAAGGGCCCCGGCGACGCCGTCGTGCTCGCCGCGCGGCTCGGCCTGCACCCGCGCGGCGCACGGGACTTCTTCGACAGCCAGGTCGCGCTCGGCCTGCTGGAGCGGGAGGACGGCGTCTATCGCAACACGCCCGACAGCGCGGCCTTCCTCGACCGCGGCAAGGACACCTACATCGGTGGCCTGCTGGAGATGGCCCAGGAGCAGTGGTACCGCTCCTGGGGCAACCTCACCCAGGCGCTGCGCACCGGCGAGCCGCAGAACAACCTCGGCGGCGCGGACGGCGACCCGTTCGACGTGCTCTACGCCGACCCCGAGCTGACCAGCCGGTTCCAGAAGGCGATGACCGGCGGCTCGCTCGCTGCCTCGCAGGCCCTGGCCGCCACGTTCCCTTGGGAGAAGTACGGCAGCGTGGCCGACATCGGCTGCTCGGAGGGCATCCTGCTGAGCACCGTGCTGGCCGCGCACCCGCACCTCACCGGCATCGGCTTCGACCGGCCCCAGGTCGCGCCGACCTTCGAGGAGACGGTGCGGCGCGCCGGGCTCGGCGACCGGCTGACCTTCGCCCCCGGCAACTTCCTCACCGACGGCCTGCCGTCGGCCGAGGTGGTGGTCTTCGGCCGGGTGCTGCACGACTGGGACCTCGACACCAAGCGGATGCTGCTGACGAAGGCGTACGAGGCGGTGCGGGCCGGCGGCGCGGTGGTGGTCTACGAGTCGATGATCGACGACGACCGGCGGACCAACGCCTTCGGCCTGCTGACGAGCCTTCACATGCTGCTGGAGAGCCCGGGCGGCTTCGACTACACCGGCGCGGACTGCGTGGGCTGGATGACGCAGGCGGGCTTCAAGGACTGCTCGGCGCAGCCGCTGGACGGTCCGGTCTCCCTGGTCGTCGGCCACCGCTGAGGGCCACCGCCCGGCCGCGGGGCCGGGCGGTGGTTTTCCGACCGACGGTTTTCTGACGGTCAGTTGTCCGAGCGCCCGTCAGCCCGTCCGTCCTCACACCCCGACGTTGCGGCGTACCGCCGTCAGCAGCGCGGCCACGGACGGGCAGGCGGCCGTGCCGGTGCGCACCACCAGCGACACCACGCGGGTCAACGCGGCGCCGGCCAGCTCGATCCGGGCGACCGGGAAGCCGGGGCGGTCCGGTACCAGGTCCGGCACCAGGGCGACCCCCCAGCCGTGCGAGACCAGCCCCAGGACCGCCTGCATGTCGCCGGTGTCGGCCACCGGGTCCGGTGCGAACCCGGCGCCGTGGCAGGCGTGCAGCGTCAACCGGCCCAGCGCCGAGGTCTCCTCGAAGATCCACGGGTCCTCGGCGAACTCCGCCAGTGCCCGCGGGCCGCCACCGGCCAGCGGGTGCCCGGTCGGCACCGCCAGCCGGATCCGGTCGCTGACGAAGGGCTCCTCGCTCAGGCCCGGCACCTCGGGCTCCGGGATCTGGTCGTAGCGGGCGGCGACCACCAGGTCGAGCTGGTTGAGCCGCACGGCCTGCCGTGCCTCGCTGCCGCGGGCGTCGTGCAGGGTGATCCGCAGGGTCGGGTGCTCGCGCCGCAGCGCGACCAGGGTCGGCACCAGCAGCGCCGGGCCCTCGTGGAACGGCACCCCGATCCGCAGGTCGCCGTAGACCTGTCCGCTGAATTCCTGCAGCTGCGATTCGGCGGCCTCCAGCTGGGAGAGAATCAACTCGCTGTGGCCGACCAGCAGTTTGCCGACCGCCGTCAGGGTGGCCTTGCCGTTGGTGCGGTCCAGCAGGGGGACGCCGGTCTCCGCCTCCAGCGCGGACAGGTGCTGGGAGACCGCGGAGCGCGTGTAGTTCAGCGCCTGGGCGGCTCCGGCGATCGAGCCGCGGGCCTCGACCTCGCGCAGCAGTAGCAGCTTCCGTACGTCCAGCACCGTCACTCCTCCTTACGCCGAGCGTCAATTACTGTCACCCCGAAGATACAGCGGGGCTGGTCGGCCGACGGCTTTAATGAGGACGACAGCGCGACAACACGTGCTCACCGCACCACCCTTGACGAGGGATCGGGTGCGGTGCGCGCGCCTGCGGCGCGTCGGCTGCCGCCCGGCCGGGGAGGCGGCGGCCGCGATCAGGTCGCGCGCGGCCGTGTCCGCCACCCCCGGTCACCCCAACCCGCTCTCGAATCACCGGAGACATCGCTGATGCCGGAGTCCACCGCAGCACGTAACCACCCGCTGGAGTTCGGCATCGCGCTGAACCCGGAGGCGGCGCGCATCGAGGAGCTCATCCGTCTCGCCCGCCTCGCGGACGACCGGGGCCTGAACCTCCTCGGTGTGATGGACCACCCGTTCAATCCGACCGTGTTGGACTCCTGGACCATGCTCACGGTGCTGGCGGCCCGCACCGAGCACATCCGGCTCTTCCCCGACGTGGTCAACCTGCCGCTGCGGCCGCCGGCGATCCTGGCGAAGGCGGCCGCCTCGCTCGACCTGATCACCGGCGGCCGGATCGAGCTGGGCATCGGCGCCGGCGCCGGCGCGGACCACGGCGGTGGCGGCATGGGCGGCCCCCGTCGCTCGCCGAAGGAGGCGATCGACGCGCTGGAGGAGGCGATCGCGGTGATCCGGCGGGTGTGGGCGGCCGGTGACGAACCGGCGGTCTACGAGGGGCAGCACTACCGGCTGGAGGGCGTCGTGCCCGGCCCCGCGCCCGCGCACCCGATCGGCCTGTGGGTCGGCGCGTACGGCCCGAGGATGCTGGAGCTGACCGGGCGGCTCGCCGACGGCTGGCTGCCGAGCTTCCCCTACATAGACGTGGCCCGCTACGTCGAGCTGAACAAGGTGGTCGACGCCGCCGCCGAGGCGGCCGACCGCGACCCGTCCGAGGTCCGGCGGCTGTACAACATCATCGGCCACATCGACCCCAACGGCACCGCCCCGTTCAACGAGAACGCCGCCGCGTGGACCGAGCGCATCGTCGAGCTGGTACTCGACGCGCGGGTCACCGGTGTGATGCTGACCCCGATGGCCGACCACGAGCGCCAGATCGAGGTGTTCACCAGCGAGATCGTGCCGGCGGTCTGGGACGCGGTGGAGAAGGAGGGGGCCGCCTGATGACGGCTCCCAGCACCGGGGCCGGCGGTGGCACGGCGCGGGAGACCTCGGTCTCCCGCCCGGTCACCCCGGCCGGCGACGCGATGGTCAGGACGCTGGTGGCCGCGCACGCGGTCCTGCGGCGCGACCTGGACTCACTGGAGCAGACCCTGCGGCTGATCGCCGCGGGAGACGCCGCGGCGGTCCCCGAAGTCCGAGACCGCATCCAGGGGCTGGCGATGAACCAGACCGCCTGGAGCCTCAGGTCCTTCTGCGAGACCTACTGCCAGGCCGTCCACGCCCACCACTCGATAGAGGACTTCCGGATCTTCCCCGCGGTGCTCGACGCCGCCCCCGAGCTGGCACCGGTGGTCGAGCGGCTGATCGCCGACCACGTCGAACTCGGCCGGCTGCTGGACGCCTTGGCGGCCGCGGTCGACGCGCTGCCGGGCCCGGAACCGGTGTGGACCGCGGCCCAGGTCGCGGCTCGCGAGCTGGCCGTGCACCTGGCGGCGCACCTCGACCTGGAGGAGGAGCACATCCTGCCGCACCTGGGCCGGCTGCCCGACTGGGTCTGACCGACTCGGCCGCTCGGCACCGACCGCTCCGTCGATCTCTCGGCTACTCCCGATCCCAACGCCCCCGAACCCCCCCTGGCGGATCGCCCCCGCCATCCCTTCCCCTCGCCCCCGCAGCCCTTCCCCGGAGCAACGATGTTTGCCACCACCGTCGTCCTGTCCGCCGTCCTCAGCCTGGTCCTGCTGCCCCTCGGCGTGTTCAAGCTGATCAACCACCCCAAGGCGATCGAGACCGCCCAGCACCTCGGGCTCTCGCCCACCCTCTCCCGCGCCATCGGGGTCCTGGAGATCTCCGGCGGCGCCGGCCTGCTGATCGGCCTGGCCTGGGCCCCGCTCGGCGTCGCCGCGGCGATCGGCCTGATCCTGCTGCTCCTCGGCGCGGTCGCCTCCCACTTCAGGGTCCACGACCCGCTCAAGGTGCCGGCCTTCCCCTTCTTCCTCGCCCTGCTGTCCGTCGCCACGCTGCTGCTGCGCCTCAAGACGGCGTGACCCGCGGTGACTGTTCACCGGGCATTCATTGACATGTCCGTCTCATTAAAGTGACACTATGTCACAGCTGGCCAGCGCACGGTGCTCCGTTCCGTCCCGTTCCAGGCTCGACCCCGCCCAGGGCGTCGAGCAGTCGAAAGGATAAGGATCGGTATGAACCCTCGACCCTCGGCCCGTCGTACCGCCGCGCTCCTCGCCACGCTCGCCCTGGCCGGCTCGTTCTTCGCGGCCGGCCAGAGCAGCGCGCAGGCCGCCACGCCGCAGCCCGGCGTCCGTGTCGCCGCGACCCCGTCCGGCCCGGCCGGCACGATCACCTTCACCCGGGCCGCCCGGCCCGGCCTGGCCCCCGCGGCCTCGTTCAGCTGCTCGGTCACCTACCCGTACGTCACCGACACCTTCAGCACCGGCGAGTTCAGCTGGTCGGCGGCGGTCGGCTGCAGCATCTCGCTGCAGATGCAGGGCACCACGGTGCTCTACCAGTGGGGCAGTTCCAACGCGTTCGCGTTCGGCAGCAGCTACAACAACTACAGCAGCTACAACACCTCGTCCGGCACCTACTACGGGATCCACAGCGGTCAGTGGGGCGTGAACAACAACGTCCTGATCACCATCCCGGCCGGCTGGACCACCACCGTCAACGGCGGCTGCTACTACGCCAACAGCACCCAGATCCACTGCACGGCGATCACCGGACCGATCACGGCCCAGTGACCCCCATCAGCTGACGGACCCGGGTGGGACACGGCGACCGGACCGCCGCGCCCCACCCGGGTCATTGCTGTGTCGTCGTCGTCGTCGCCGTCGCCGTCGCGGCCGTCGTCGTCGTCGTCGTCGCCGTCGCCGTCGTCGGCTGTGGCTCGCGACGGAGGCGGTGGTGCGGCGGGTGATGGTGTGGTGCCGGGCCGTCCGGCCGCCGTCCTGGCAGGATGACGGCATGGAACGTGTGCTTGGAATCGGCGGGTACTTCCTGCGGGCCGCCGACCCGTCGGCCCTGACCGCGTGGTACCGCGACTGCCTGGGCCTGGACGCCGACGAGAACGGCCTGTGGCACCCGGGAGCCGGGCCGACGGTGTTCGCGACCTTCGAGTCCGGGACCGACTACTTCGGGCCCCGCGCCCAGCAGACCATGCTCAACTTCCGCGTCCGCGACCTGGACGCGATGCTCGCGCAACTGCGCGCCAGGGGAGCGGACGTGGCCGAGGAGGCGCAGGACATGGCGGGCGTCGGCCGGTTCGGCTGGGTCACCGACCCCGAGGGCAATCGGATCGAGCTGTGGCAGCCCGCCTGACCGCGTCCGGTAGCCACCGTGGACACACCAGGGTCCCACCACCCGAGCCGAGTGGATGGGACCCTGTGACGTACCGTCAGACTGAGCCGAAGTCACCGGACTTGACTGCGGCGACGAACGAGGTGAACGCGTCGGCTCCGAAGACCAGCGCGGGCCCCTCCGGGTCCTTGCTGTCACGAACCGGAATGAGGCCGGGGAAGCCGTCGGCCACCTCGATGCACTCCCCGCCCGTCTGGCTGTAGGACGACTTCACCCACCCGGCGTCGGTAAGGTCGATGCTCATAGAAGTCCCTTTCGGACGGTGCTGATCGACTTGAGCGAAGCCACCGTTGACTGTGACTCCACTAGCAGCTGATCGTAGTCTCTCTCCCAGGCCGCACAGATGGTCGAGTCCCGCTCCAGGTACCCACGTGCATTGGTCTCGCTGTACCCGATGACCGATCGGTCAGGCTGCGTCAACAGGACGAGTGGAAAGACGAAGGGCGTCAGTTCGCCCAAACTCAGCGGTGCGACTTGGAGTGTGACGTTCGGCCGGTCGGTCATGCTCGCCAGGTGATCCAGCTGGCGAGCCATCACCCTGGGCCCGCCAACGAGTCTGGTCACGCAGCTCTCGTCCATGACGCTGTGAATGATCGGAGGAGTGGGGCGCTCCAGTACGCGGCGCTGGCGAGCGACCAGAAAGGCGACCCTCTCGTCCGCCTGGGACTGGGTGATGCTGCCGCGTCGTACAGCGGCGGCTGCCAGGACTGTCGCGTACTCCGGGGTTTGGAACAGTCCTGGAATCACGCCGGTCTGGAAGGATCTCAGCCTCCGGCATCGGGCCTCGCACTCGGCGAACTCCGCGAACCCCTCCAGCAGTGCCGCGCTGGTGTACTGGCGCCACAGCTCGACGAAGGCGCGTCCGGTCTCGAATACCTGGTCGGCTTTTACAGCGAAGTTTCTTGTTGGAGGACGCTTGGCGCGCTCGATCAACGAGACCAGGGTGTTCGAGTAGCCCATCCGCCTCCCCAGTTCGACCTGCGACCACCCCCGCGCCCCCCGCAGCCTGGCAATCTCCGCCCCGAACCGCACCGCCGGAGATGACTGAGCGTCAACTGTGTGTTCGCTCGCGGACGCCGAGCCCCTTTTACCCAGGATTTCTGTCAACGTCAAAGCCCTTCCGATCGCAGCCTCCGGCAGTCACGATTGCGATACACACAGTAGCGACTGATCTACGGACCGATGGGACAGTTGATGACTTCTCCTCTCTCCAGACTCACAGCCGGGCAACGCGAGGCCGCTGCCTCGGCCGTCGAACTGCTGACGGCCACGCTCGGCGACGGGGGACTCAAGCTGCCGTCCGTCGCAGTGGACTGGCATGCCGGCCGGATCACCGGAACCGTCCTGGTCGAGCTGGGCCGCGCCCGCGCCGACGTCGTGACCGAGATGGCGGAGCTGATCCGGGACGGACTGACGTACCGCGCCCAGCAGCGGAGTTGATCCCCGCCTCGCCGACATCCTGGCGCCGGCTGGCCCACCGCCTCTGCAGGGCCTTGACGCCCGCCGGATCACCGTCACGTCGACAGGCGTGCCCGTCGGGACCGGCGGCCGCGGCGTACGGGCCGTCCAGGCGATCGCCGACTACCCCACTGATCACACGCGTTGCACGGGGCACGCCGTCCCGGGTCGGGCCCTGCCCGCTCGGATGGCCGAACTGCCCACTGTGCGCAAGGAATTGAGCAAGCCCATGAGCAGACGAAAGAGCACCATGACGATCCGGGCGTACCGGATCACGGCCACCGGACAGCGGATCGAACTCGCCCGGTACGACGTGACCGAGGACCAACCGCCGTCGCCCATCACCGGCAACTGGCCCAAGTGCGCCTGCCGCCGCTGCACCCGCCGCCGGCCCGATCCAGCCGCCGGCATACCGGCCTGATCGCCCCCGCCCCGGCAACCCCGCCCGCCTCGCGGACGCCGGTCGGCCAGGCCCCCCGGCAAGGTGCACGGTGTGGTGCGCTCGTCCGGTGGCAGCATTGACGTCCGGCTGTTCGTCGTCGCCCGTACCTCCCCGTCCTGCGGCGACACCCCGCCCGGCGGCGCCCTATACTTCGCCAAGATCTGGATCACGAACAGCGGCATCTCCTACGGGCGATGTCGAGGCCGGTCCTGTCAACACCTGATCAACCCGGTTGACGCCGGGGCCCGCACGCTGTCACGGGCGCGGGCCCCGGCCCGTGTCGCCCCGCAGGCGACGGGCTGTCATGCCGGGCGTATGACAAATGTCCTGCCAGGTTCGGGATCGGCGTCTCTGCCGGTGCTGGAGGCCGCCGGGACAGACTCATGGGTGTCGGCAGGCAGCCGGTCAGGTGGGGACGACAAGGCCAGGGGGCGGCAATGAGCAGCACGTTCAGTATCGGTGGGATGTTCGGTAAGCGGGACGCGGCGGCCAAGGAGGCCAAGGAGGCCGAGCGCGCGGCGAAGGCGGCGGCCGACGCGGTGGCGCTGCGGGCGATCAAGCCGCTGCCGGTCTGGTTCTTCGGTTTCGAGGGCGTGCTGTGCGGGGCCTTCGACATCCTCAAGGCCGACCCGGATGCCTGGGTGGTGCTGGTCGGCCTGGGCCTGGTCAACCTGGTCATCGGCCTGACGGTGCTGGGCAAGCGGCGCAAGCTCGTCCGGACGATGCTGAAGAACCGCCGTACCCGCGTTATCGCGATCGGCCTGATCGTGCTGCGGATGAGCCTGCACCTGGTCCTCGGCCTGCTCGGCGCCGAGATAACCAGCGCCGCCGGGCACGCCGCGATGGCTGTCCTGATGGCCGCCATCACCGTCACGCTGCTCTGGTTCGACCAGCGGGTGTCCTTCAAGGCCCTCGGCCTCACACCGGCCGCCGAACACTGACCCACCGAGTCACTGAGTCACTGAGCCACCGTCAAGCAGACAGGACCGCGTCCACCGCGACCAGCAGGCCGCACCTGTCGTCGGCGAGTTGGTAGACGCTGCCGTCCAGGCGCTGGACGATACCGCCGGCCTCAGCAAGGAGCAGGGCGCCCGGCGCATGGTCCCAGGGCAGGGTGCGCGGGGCAGAGCACGAAGTCCTGCTCGCCCTCGGCCACTCCCACGTCGTCGCCCTGCGGGCCCTGTCCGACGATGACGCCCTGTTTCGGCGTCGGCGTCGACCCTGCGAGCACAAAGCGAGTAACGAATGACCACCGCCACCAAGGCGGAGGCCGGCACCGGTCCGGCAACGAAGGAAGGCCTGCCGTCCATGCTCGCCTACCTCACCCGGGGTCCTGAAGACCCCTACGATCGGGGTGTTCTGGGAGGAGCCGGCCGAACAGGCGCGGGACGAGAACTGGTCCCACGAGGAGTACTTGGCAGCTCTGCTGCAGCAGCAGGTCGCCGACCGGGAGTTCGAGACACCGTGATGCGGATCCGCACGGCCCATTTTCCGCAGGTCAAGACGCTGGAGGATTTCAACCTCGCCCACTCGCCGTCGCTGCGGTGTCTTGGCACCTCTGGCGACCGGCACGTTCGTCGCGAAGGCGGAGAACGTAATCCTGCTCGGCCCTCGGTTATCAACGGTTCGAGGCTGTCTACTGGCATTTTGGCCAGGTCAGAACGGTGATGCGACCGATGGAACGCCTGGCTGCGAGCGCTGCAGTGTCGGTTGCGAGTGATAGACACTCGCTGTGGCGACGTTCATGGTGTTTGTCGAAGGTGAAGCGGACGGATGGCGAGTCGATCGCGAGGCGCTGACGTCCGCGATCCGGGATCGATGGGCAGACGTCGAGATCGCCCCGACCCACCACAGCGCGGCACGGAGCTTCTGCTGGTCCTTCCAGACGCAGGACGGTCCAGGAGAGGTGTATCTCCATGAGGACGACGCCGGCATCTATATGGATGTTTTGCAGGATGACGCTGTGTGGATGGCGGTGGTGTTCCGCCGGCTCACTCCGGTGAGTCTTGACCTGGTGTTCTGCGACGAGGGATACAACTTCGATATTCGGCTCCGGTCGGAGACCAGTGACGCCGAACTGATCCAGCTGATGAACGAGGCCTGACCTCAGCTGGACACGCCGAGTCCGGCTGAGGCGGTGAAGGCTGGCCGTGGAGGTCGAGCTCCCGGCGTAGGTTGCGGTTCTCGCCGTGGGCCTGTTCCAGTGCATCACGGATTGCCTGGACTTCCTGACGGTACTGCTGCTTCAGCCGGGTGATCTGGCTGGTCAGCGCGAGGACGAAGGTGCTCTCCGCAGCGGCCGGGGAAGCTGCCGGTGCAATGATCGACCGCCTGGTCCATCACGCCGAGGTCCTCACCCTCGCCGGCGACTCCTACCGGACCCGCCGGCGACGTGAACTTCTCGCCAGGGAGAACCGTGTCAGTCGGCACTGAACGAGGACACGGGACCTATGTCCTTGCCGCGTTCTCGCGCCACCACGTGACATCCCTCTCCAGCTCGTCCAGGGCATCGCGGCGCCGTTCGATGTGGTCGATGAACTCGGCCGGCAGCCTGACTCCATGGTCGAATATGTAGTGGGCGAGCCCCTCCGGCCAGAGGTAGTAGCCATCGGTGAAGTCGCGGGACCCGTTGGAGCGCCCACAGAGCCGACACCTCGATGAGCCCATCCAGTATCCGGCGACCTGCCCGTGTTCCAGATAGTCCGCGACCGAGAGCCGTTCCTCCTCGTCCCACGCGGGATCGACAAGATCAGCGGGGTTCGGCAGCTGCTGGTTCTCCGGGGACCCCCAGAAACCGAGCAGCCTGACCGGACGGTCGGGATGTTCACGCAACTCAGACATGCCCGAAGGCTTTCACGACGACGCCCCCGAGTCACTTCAGTTACCGTCACAACCAACCGGGCCAACCTCCGGAGACCTGCAAGGGGTTGACTTTCAGGTTCTGGATCGCCCTCCGTGGCTCTGGCACGGAAAGTGATCCAGAACCACGGTTCAGTCGTCGCCGACAATCTGCAAGATCTCGGTCGCTGCGTCCGCTGCGCCCACCGGCTGAGCTCAGTCCCGGGGTGCCTCTTTCATCGACTTCAGGATATTTCGACGGAGCAGCTCTTGCTGGTCCTGCACGTCATGCGCGATGGGAGCTTCTGTCAGGAGACGAGTCTGGGCTGCGGATTCTCGAAGTCCTTGCCCACAGCGGTCGGTTGCTCGGATGATCACCGTCGGGGTTGGCTGGGCCGGCCAGACCTGGATGAGATAGTCCTCAACAGGCTCCTCACTGACGGCGTCGTATGCGGTATCGCGGCCTCGGGCGTGAGCGCGAAGCCGATACCAGCCCGGTCCTGCCTTGCTCAGTACAGGCAGGGCTGGCACGGGGCCGGTATGCAGGGAGTCGATCTGTAGCTGCCCGAACGGCGCGTGGACGCTTACCTCAACGATCTCCTCCCAGGTGGCTTCGTCAAGCTCTTGGGGCGGCTCGGCATAGGAGTGTGCCCGTAGACGCACGTTGCCGGTGTCGATCCCGGTATAGATCAGGGCTCCGGTTGCCAGCATGACCACCAGGCCATTGGAGTGGTCGGCGGTATCCATCGGGATCTCGCCGTTGTCGAGAACACCGAACGAATGGTCCATGACGAAAACGTTGGTCCATGAGCCTGTTGTCACTGCCCGACACCGCCCTCTGTGAGACATGGGTGAGCGCACCCGCAAATGGCGGGCATCCGTCAGGAAGCATCACACCGAAGAGCCGTCCAGGCGGCGGTGAAACACTCCGCCCGGACGGCGCGTCACGGTGACACTCGTGCCGGACTACTAGGCTACGACGAGCACCCTGAACGGGTCGCCGTCCAGCATTCGCTGGCCCCTGAAGAATTGGGTGTTCGTGCCTCCCTGCGAGTTGTTGTCCGTAGCGGCGATCATGCACACGCTCACGCCGGCCGGACCAGTCTGCCGTGGCAGGTTGAACGAGCAGCCGTCGAATGTACGCCGTGTTCCGCCGGCACTGAGGCCCTGGTAGGAGGTGGCGATCGGATACTCGTCACAGCTCAGGCTCTGGATGCTCGGAGCATCTCCGCAGGCCTGGGTGCGGTTCTGGGTGATGACGGCCGGGTTCGTCGTCCGAACTAGCGGCGCGGCGAATGTGGCCCCGGGGAGGCCCGACGCCTGGGCCTGGGAGACGTGGGAGGCCAGCGTCGGGTTGGCGCTCTGGCTGTATTGCAGGGCGGAGGCGTACCACGGGACGACGCAACCGACCCTCGCGTTGCCCGCAGTGGCGTTGTCGCAGCGAACGTTGTTCGTGTCGTAGGCGATCCCCGCCGGCGTGTAGATGCCGTTGCGGTACGTCAGGTTCCAAGTGGTGTCGCAGTTTCCGATGGCGCCCGGGGCCGTCGCGGTCGTTGAGTAGAACGCCTCCCCGGCCCGCCAGGACTGCAACGGTTGCACAGCTTGGGCGGGGAAGGTGGTGTTGCCCGTGGTGCACGATCCGTTGCTGGAGGCAGAGCCCTCAATCGTGGCGTTCAGGGCGTCACCCCAGCCCGTGTAGGCCGAGATCTCGATCTGATGGGCCCAGTCGGGCAGGCCCGTGTCCGAGTACTCGTAGTTGATGACGTTCGAGTCCAGCTGACCGGTCTGCTGCGTGACGCCGTTCTGGGTCGTGCTCGTGGTGTACCTCAGCGTGGTGACCTGGCAGGCCCCGGTACGGAGGCCGTAGACCCCCTTGTAGGCATTGTCGATGCACCACTGCGGGATCGGCGCAACGGTGGTAGAGGCGAGGATGCTGTTCGGGCTCGCGGACACCGAGACCCTGTGGGAGGTTCCGACCGTCAGGCAGCCCACTGACTTCCCCTCAGCAGGAGCCGGGCAAGCAGTTGGCGCCTTGGCGGCGACCAGACTGTCGGGCTTCTGTGCGGGCTGGTTTGCGTCTGCCGTCGAGTGCACCACGGCATGCAGGCCTGCGCCCCTCATCTCGTGCGCCGCCACCCCCGCGGGGGCCGCCGAGGCAGGTGCGGCGCCTGCTACCGCAGTTACCACCGCAAACACGGATAGCGCCACGGTGACTGGTATCGATCGTGAAAAGGACAAAGGTGACCTCTTGAGCATCTGTTCCCCCTTCGTGGACGAGCGAAGTAAATTACGCCGCCATTAACGACTTGAGTTGACGCAGACGAACGAGGTTCGAACATATGTCAGGCAACGGATGGCGGCAACCCCCCTCCTTGCCCGAACAGCCCTTCTGAGTATGGAGGTTGACCCAAAATCGCCTACATATCCATTGCGCCCCGTTGGCCCAGCCCGTCACTTGCGTTTACTGCTTTGTCGTCGTGCTCGCACGATGGATGGGATTGCGAAATATCGCAAATTCAGGCCTGCTGCCCTGAGGTTTCATAGAACGAAGAGATGCCTTGCGACCTGCGATGATGGGAGTTCTCTAGGCTCCACCACGCACAATCGGCAAGGCATCTCGTAAGTGCAATCCTTTCACGCTGTCCCGGCCGTCTCCGTCGTGTTCGACGAGCCGAATCTGATCGCGGACGCGGGGCTGGTTCCGCTGGTCCGCGTGGCCGAGCGCGTCGGCCTGCCCGCTCTGGTCGGCGACAGGCTGCGCATCGAAGGCACCGGCAGTGGTCCGGTGCCCATCCGGGCGCGAAGGTGATGGCGCTGGTCAAAGTCCCTGCCCGACTGGCCCGTTCAGCCCGCCGACCAACACTCCATCTACCCGACCGATGGCCCTGGCAGCACGCGTTCACCGACCTGTTTGACGCCGCCCACGCCCCACCCACCTGATCGCAGACCCGACCGCCCCGCCCGCCAGGGCCCAACCGGAGCAGACGTGGGAGAGTTGGGCAGACCAGCGGACACCCGCACCCTCCGGCCGGTCACCCCGACAAAACCGCCGAATCCATCACCCCGAAATCAGCTCGGTGGATCCGGGCTCAGGGAAGGCCGGCCTCGTCGTCCCGGGTGGAGGAGGAAAGGCGCCTACGATCACCGATTTCACGCCGCTTTCGATCGGCTCCGGCAGGGCAGCTGTTGATGACCACCGACAGGCACACTGGTCCTGCGGCACGGCCGTTTCAAGATCGTTGAGGGTGCGGGGCGGTGAGCGTCGGCGTGTCCGGGGCTGAAGCAGGACGGAGCTCCGGTAGAGCGAGGGTTCTCACACCAACTCGCGTGTCCCGGAGCTCCGTTGCTGGTCAAGTCTGCCATCCCGGAGGGCTTGCTGCCCGCATTCGGTTCGCTGGTGTCGTGACTGGACGAGGCGCCGCCGGTGGAGATGTCGCGCGAGGTGCTCGCGGACCTGTTGGAGAAGCTGGGTTCGGTCGGTGAAAGGCGCCAGAAGCGGGGCCGGCTGTATCCGGTGGCGGCGGCGAGCGCCCTGGTGCCGCTGCCGTGGCAGGGCGTGCGGATCTTCCACGACCATCGCGACGACTGGCACCCCGGCGAAGCCGAGTACGCGGAAGCACTGGAGCTGGAGTGGGCCGCCTCCACGCGCAGCCCGTACCGCGAGACGGCCCGCCTGGTCCACACCCTCGCCCGCCGCGAGGCAGTGGCGTAGGCAGGTCGCCGGATCACTCGTGGGTCTCGCTCAAGCCTGACAGGGAGGGCAGCTGATGGTCGGGCAACTCAAGATGCCTTGAAACTCCGAACGCGCTACTCCTGTCGATGGCACCATGCACGCCATGGCAGACGACAGTTCCAGCGCATTCCACACGGGACAGACCGGACTCATCGTCAGTTTTCCGGAGACTGAGTCGGCTGTCCGCCCATGGCGGGCAGGGTACGACCCCTCCCCTCTCTGACAGTCTCGACTGAGACGCCTGATATGTCGAGTTAGTCTGGATGGACGAGACAGGAGTATGCCCGGCATGGCGAGCACCACCAATCCCGAGCAGGACCCGGCACCGCGCCCGAAGCGGCGGACGTTCCCGGCGGAGTACAAGCTGCGGATCGTCGCGGAGTACGACGCGGCCCCAAACGGGGAGAAGGGCGCGGTCCTGCGACGCGAGCGGCTCTACCACTCGCACATCATCGAGTGGCGGG
>FTKT01000012.1_pt2 | contig 23973 bp, 21 predicted proteins | sample 1658271 | NCBI WGS metagenome assembly FTKT01 (sample SAMEA3914811, study PRJEB12502) | metagenome | biome: forest; material: soil | place: Canada | collected 2011-08-04 | depth 0.3 m | reverse complement strand
GCACCCGTGACACTGCCGTTCTCCCGATCCAGCGCTTCGAAGAACCTCGCCTTCAAGCCCTCAAAATCCACGATCCCCGCAACTCCCTGAACCCAGGGTGTTGCGGGGATCGCTAGAACCCACCAAGGTGCGAGCCGGGCCCTTTCGGGGCGATCACCCGACCGGGAGGAGCCGGTCGGTATCGGCGAACCGAGTCCGGCGAACCGGGATCAGCGGATCAAGGTCAGTAACCGGGGTCAGTGAACCGAGGTCAGTAACCCAGGTCAGTGAACCGAGGTCAGTCAACCGAGGCCGGCGAACCAGAGTCAGCGGATCAAGGTCAGCCGTTGCGGATCGGCATCGGCGCTGATCAGCGGTGCAGCGGATCAGCGGCGGTGCGGACCGGCGGTGGTACGGATCTCAGGGCTGCTGCCGATCAGTACGCGTGGTGGATCTGCCAGAAGGCCCACGCCTGGTTCGGGCTGCCGTAGGTGGAGTTCATGTAGGACAGCGCCCACTTGATCTGGGTGGCGGGGTTGGTCTGCCAGTCGGCGCCGGCCGAGGCCATCTTGTTGCCGGGCAGCGACTGCGGCAGGCCGTAGGCGCCGGAGGAGGGGTTGGTCGCGCTGACGTTCCAGCCGCTCTCGTGCGAGATGATCTGGTCGAACGAGGCCAGCTGGTCGGCCGGAACGATCGAGGCCGCGATGGACTGCAGGGAACCGGAGCTGGTCGGCGCCGGGGCCGCGACCGGGGCCGGCGCCGGGGTGGCGACGAGCGGTGCGCGGGTGTTGGAACGGCTGGCCGCCTGGGTGTCCTGGGACGCCGTGGTGGTGGTCTTCGGCGCGGCCTTGGTGGCCGGGGCCGGAGCCGGGGTCGACTTGGCCGGCGCGGTGGCGGCCTTCGGGGCCGGGGCCGGGGTGGACTTGGCGGGCGCCGGGGCGGGAGCCTCGGCCGGCTTGGCGGCGGGGGCCGCGGCGGTGCCGGACAGGGCCAGGTGCTGGCCGGGGTAGATCTTGTCCGGGCCCTGGGTGAGCACCGACTTGTTCAGCTCGTACAGCTTCTGCCAGCCACCCTGCACGTTGTGCGAGCTGGCGATCTTGGAGAGCCAGTCGCCGCTCACCACGGTGTACGCGGCGGGGGCGGACTGCGCGGCGGCCGGGGCGGCCGGCGCGCTCTGCACGGCGGCGGCGGCGTGGGCCGGGGCGGCCTGCACGGCCGCGACGGTGATCGCGGTCGGCGCGGCGGCGTGGTGGGCGGGGGTCTGGGCGCTGGCGCCACCGGCGGTGGCGATGGTCAGGCCCGCACCGACACCGGCCACGACGGTGGCGGCGATGGCGCGCTGGATGGTGGTGCGGCTGGGCAGGCTCAGACGGCCGTTCGCAGACATCATGAAGGTTTTCCTCTCCCACGCCTGCGAGGTGAGCTGTCGGGTTCGGGCTGGAGTTGCCCGGCCGCGCATTGAGCGCGGCTTCACCCCAAGCCCCGCCCGGATCAAGTCCGAGTGGGGCGACTTACCTTGGGTCCCCCGCTCCTGCCGTGGTGCGTTGTATGCACGTGCCCACTCCGTCCGGCGGCAGGATTCGGCGTTTCCGGGGAGCGGGGTTCGTGTGAGGACGAACGAGATGCACCGTACGCAGACGGGAAGCCCTATCACAAGCTGATGTGAGGTGTCTCATGTTCGCCGCAAAGATCCATAACGATTCGATCATCAACGGCTCGGACCTGGACACACCGCCCCCGCACCGCCCCCGCACCGCCCCCGGGGCGCGGCCCGGGGGCGCGAAGGCGAGAGTCCGGACCAGCCGCCTCAGTCCCCCAGGACCAGCCGCTCCAGCGCCGCCCGCGCCCTGGCGTCCGACCGGGCGCGGGCCGTGACCGCCGTCGCGAGTTCGAGCGCCCACTCGTCGAGGGCGACCGGCCGGCGCGAGAGCACCACGCCGCGAACCACCGTGCACACCTCCCCGGCCGGGCGGCCCTGAGCCACACTCAGCACCAGCCGGCGGTCGTCCATCGAGATCTCGACCCGCTCGATCCGGCCGGGCCGGCCCGCCAGCCGGTCACCGACGCTGCGTCGGCGCTCCACCGTCACGGCGTCCGCGGGCAGTGCCTCGGCGAGGGAGCCGGTCAGCACCTGGGCGTAGACCTCCAGGTCGGCGGCGTCGCGGCGCAGCGCCGCGGCCAGCAGATCGAGCGAGGTGCCCGGGTCCTGCGGCGACGGCTCGATCTGCCCGTGGTCGGTCATGGCGCTCCAGCGTGCTGAAGGACGTCCGTGCGGGCGTCCTGACGGTCGGTCAACGGGTCGGAAGTGTACGGGGATCAGCCGTCCAGGCTGAGCACCATGGTCGGGCGTTCGATCTGGTGGTCCTCGCGCAGCGGCCGGACGGCCGTTCCGATCGCGAAGAACTCGGTGGTGTGCCCGCCCCAGCGGTGGTTGTGGGCGTTCAGCTGGACGCCGACGATGCCCTCGGCCTGCAGCGCCTCGGCCTCGGCCTGCATCCGGGCCATCGCCAGCTCCCGGGCGTCGTAGAGCGCCTGGGTGTACTGCTCGATCTCCACGTTCTTGCCCATGTTGGAGAAGACCGAGCCCATCTTCTGGTGGGCGATGTGGTAGACGCAGGTGCCCATGGTCATGCCGAGCGGGGCGTAGCCGGCCCGGATCAGGGTCCAGAAGTCCTGTCCGGAGAGGTCGGAGGTGAACGGCTGGCCCTTGTTGTTGCGCCAGCTCGTGCCGCCGGGGGCGGGGTGGTCGGCCTTGACGGCGGTGCCGATCGCGATGAACTCGGCGATGTCGGAGCCGAACTCCCGCGCCTCGACGGTGAGGCGGACCCCGACGATGCCGTCCGCTCCCAGCTGCGCGGCCTCGGCCTCCATCCGGGTCATGGCCAGCTCCCGGGCGTGGTACATGGCCTGGCTGAGCGTCTCCAACTCCTGGTTCTTGCCCCAGCGGCCGAGCTGGATCCCGACGTGGTAGATCGAGCTGCCCAGCACCAGGCCGATCGGCTGGAAGCCGGCCTCCCGGACGAGGAGGAACTCGTTCACCGAGAGGTCGCTGGTGAAGATCGAACCGGGCTTGCCGGGCTCCAGCTCGGCCAGCCGCCGCATCGCATCGGCGGGGACGCCCTGTGCGGTCGGGTCGAAGGTGGTCATGGTCTCGCTCTCCCCTGATTGTGCGTGATACGTGCGAGCGGCCTGGGCCGTCCGTCGTGCTTGGTATCGATACCCGGGCCTGGGCCGTTCGTCGTTCGTCGTGCGTGGTGCCGGTATCCGGCCCGGGCCGGGCCGGACGGGAAGTCAGGTGCGGATGCCCCGGGCCGCGTCGGCCAGGCGCCGGCGCAGTTGGTCGCCGCTGTTGTTCAGCGGGACCACCGTCAAGGTGCGCGGTGCGGCCGGGGTCGCGGTGAAGCGGGCGATCGCCGTGCCGACCAGGGTCGACTCGGCGAGGTGGTCCGTCTGCTCCGTGTTGTTCACGCCGCTGCCCTGGATGCAGGTCTCCGCCCAGACCCGCAGCTCGCCGTCGGCCAGCACGATGCCGTCGCCGCCGTGCTGGACGCCCTGGCGGTGCAGCTGCGCACGGGCGTCCGAGCGGACGTGGTGCACCAGGGCCGACCAGCCGTCGACCTCCTGGTTGTTCCAGGAGAGGTTCTGCCGGCGGGTCGCGTAGTCGTCGTGGCGCACCCCGACGGACATTCCGACCAGCAGGTCCACCGGCACCCAGCCGGCGCTGATCAGCTTGGCGAACCCCTGGCCGTCCAGGTGCGAGGTGAACGGCCGGCGTGGCCGGACGGGTCCGGCCGCCCGCACCGCGGTGCCGATCACCTTGAACTCCAGGCAGTTCGGCGCCGCCGGGAACGGAGCCATCGTCAGCTGCGCGGCCACCACGCCGTCGCCGCCGAGCGCCGCGCACTCGGTGGTCATCCGGGCGAGCGCGGTGCGCCGGGCGTTGTCCATGACCGCGACCAGCTGGGCGGCGGGGGAGCCGTTGCCGGACAGGGCGATGCCGGCGTCGCCGTAGCGGCTGCCGATGGCGCGCCCGGCGCCGGGGTAGAGGCAGGCGTGGTAGCCCCAGTACCGGCCGGAGCGTCCCACATGGTAGACGGCCGAGCCCATCACCTGGCCGACGGGCTCGAAGCCGACCGACCGGATCGCGGCGAACTCGCCGGTCGAGAGCGCGGAGGACCAGGTCCCGCTCGCCCGTACCTCGGCGACCCGCGCCGCGGCCGCGGGTGGCAGCCCGGCTCCGCTCCAGGACTCTGTCATGCCCAACTCCCTGCCGGAACCGTCTGTGCGGGAACGTGCTGCGGGCCCCGCGGCGGGAGGCCGCGAGGTGCGTTCCCGGTGAGGTCCGACAAGGCACCCTAAGCCTGCTGATCCGGCCTTGCCCAGGGGGGTCCCACCGGCGCGCGGAACCAGGACGGAACCGTGACGATCCGGCATGGCCCAGGTCCGCGCCCGAGCCCGAGCCCGAGCCCCGCGCTGTCCCGCCCGCCCCGCCCGCCCCGGCAGCCGAGCGGCCGGTACCTCAGCCCGCCGTCCACCCCGACGGGTCCACGCCGCCGGGGACCGGCGCCTGCGGGTCGTAGGGCTCGCGGGTCAGGACGAAGCTGCCGACGTCGAGGTGGCTGACGGTGTGGTCGGCGCGGCGGACCACCCGGAGCGTCTCGCCCGCGTAGTAGCCGTCCAGTCCGGTCCAGCTCCCGTCCGGCTCCGCGCGGAACCGTGAGGTGCGGGCGGCGGCGCCGAGCGAGGCGAGTTCGAGGGCGCGGTCCGCGCGCAGACGCAGGGTCAGCGGGGTCGGGCCCCAGTACCAGGGGCCGGTCAGGGCCAGCAGTTCGGGGTCGGGGTCGGTCAGCGGGCGCCAGGGCTCGGGGATGCGCGGTTCGTGCTCGGCGGTGATCCGGATCAGGTCGGCGGCGATCGTGCCGACGGCGGCTCCCGCGGTCACGTTGGTCAGCACGACGGCGCCGAGGTCGTCCGCCTCGCTGATCCACAGGCAGGCCAGGAAGCCGGGCAGCGAGCCGCTGTGCCCGTACAGCAGCCGGCCGTCGCGGCGCAGCAGTTGCAGGCCGAGCCCGTACGATCCGGTCCAGTCGCCGCCCTCGGGCTCGGCGGCCGGGCGGCGCATCTCGGCGAGGGTGGCGGCCGCGAGCACCTTCTGCTCGCGGCCGCTCAGGAAGGCCGCCCAGCGGGCCAGGTCGTCCGCGGTGGACCAGAGCTGTCCGGCCGGGGCCATCACGCCGGTGTCGGCCGACGGCTCGGGCATCATCACGTCGGCCCACGGGTGGACGGCGAAGCCGCCCGCGTGCGGTGCCTGCGGCAGCAGGGTGGTGCGGGTCATGCCGAGCGGTTCCAGCACCTCGCGGCTCAGCACCTCGCCCCAGGGAGCGCCGCGCAGCTGCTCCACCAGGGCGCCGAGCAGGGCGTAGCCGGGGTTGGAGTAGTGGAATCGCTGTCCGGCCGGGTGGCGGGTCGGCTGTTCGCCGAGCGTGTCGCCCAGGTCGCGCAGCCCCGGCGTCCGCTCCCACCAGGGGCCGGGCGTCTCGGCGGCCAGGCCCGAGCTGTGGCTGAGCAGCTGACGGATGGTCAGGGCGCCGGCCACGGTGCCGGGCAGGTGCTGCTCCAGCGGGTCGTCGAGGTCGAGCAGGCCCTCGTCGCGCAGGCGCAGTACCAGCACGGCGGCGAAGGTCTTGGTGATCGAACCGATCCGGTACTGCACGTCCCCGGTCGGCGCGTGGTCGGCGATCATGCTGCGCGCTCCGGTCCAGACCGCCTGCCCGCCACGGACGACGGTGCCGACCATGGAGGGTGTACGTCCCTCGGCCTGGGCGACGGCGAGCCGGTGCAGCAGGGCGCGCCTGGTGGCGGGGAGCAGTTCTTCGGAGAGGTCAGGCATCTGATCCTTCAATCGTGAGGGTGTGATGATCGCCTGCGGTCGGACCGAGTAAGGAACCGGCCATCGCCCGTACCGAGCGGGAGAGCAGCTCCGGGTCCCCGGGCCTGCTGAGGTGGCGGACCAGGTCGCCGTCGAAGCAGCCGAGCAGGGTGTGGGCGAGGAACCCGGCGCCCGGTTCGGCGCCCGGCCGGGCCTCGGCGAGCAGCGCGCTGACGTGCGCGTGCCAGCGCAGGTAGGTGGGATCCGTGTACTTGTCGGCGGCGCAGGTGCGGTCGTGCGCGGTCATCAGGGCGACGTTGCGCACCGCCAGTTCGGCCAGTTCCCCGAGGAAGGCGAGCAGGCGCGGGCCCGGCTCGGCGCCCGGTCCCAGCGGCGGCGGTCCGCCGGCGATCGCCTCGCCGAGCCGGGCCGCGCGCTCGGCGAGCAGTTCCTGGAGCAGGCCGCCGCGGCTGCCGAACCGGCGGAAGACGGTCCCCTTGCCCACCCCGGCCACCGCCGCGACCCGGTCGACGGAGACGTGCTCCGCGCCGTGGGCGTCGAGCAACTCCTCGGCGGCGCGCAGGATCGCCCGCCGATTGCGCGCGGCATCGGCGCGCTCCGGGCGCCCTGAGCGCTCGCGTTCCGTGCCCTTGCGCTCCACGCCGACGCGCTCCACGCCGACGCGCTCCACGCCCTCGCGTTCCGTGCTCTCGCGCTCCACGCCCGCAGGCTCCCGCGCCGGGGCGGACGGATCGTCAGGCACGGGCACGAGCCACCTCCTTGCAAGCGGACTGGCGGTCCTCATACTAGCCGCCGACACAAGCGGAATGCCGGTGCGGGCCGAAGCCCGCACCGGCACCGGTGCTGCGTGAGACGAAAGGTACCGCGGGTGCTACGGGTTGACGGTGATGGTGAAGGTGGTGGTCGGGTTCATGATGTCGACGTGGTTGTTGCTCTCGGTGAGGTGGTTGAAGACCACCGAGCCCACCGCCGGACCCTGGCTCGCCTCCGGCTGGGGGTTGGCCCAGATGCCGTACCCGGACTTGGCGTTGTAGGCGTCACCGCTCTGCTGCGCCCCGGTGATCGAGACGTCGGTGAAGACGGTGTCGGTGATCGGGTTGAGCGCGGTGCCGCCCGAGTAGTCGGTCTGGAACATGATCCCGGAGTACGTCGGGTCGGTGATGTCCAGGGTGTTCACCCGGATCCCCTGGAACGGCTGGGTCGCGGAGAACATCCAGAGCGCCGGGAAGACCTGCGCACCCCAGAAGTGGCCGCCGTCGCGCACCAGTGAGACGTTCTGGATCACCGTCTGCGGGCTGGACCCGAAACCCTCGAAGGGGTAGCCGAAGTTCAGCGAGCTGACGGTCATACCGGCATAGCAGAGCGTGTCGGCGACGTACAGGTTCTGCAGGGTGTTGGCGTAGCCGCCGTAGACCGCGATGCCGGCCGCGCGCCACGGGGTGAGCGCGGTCAGGTTCTGGAAGGTGTTGTTCTTCAGGTCCGCCGAGTTGTGGTCGGTGGCCGCGAACAGCGCGAAGCTGTCGTCGCCGGTGGACCTGGCCTCGTCGTTGCTGACCAGGTTGTTCTGGCTGCCGTTGGTGAGGTTGATGCCGTCCGCGTAGGTGTCGCGGATGCGCATGTTGGTCGCCGTCAGCCCGGTCACGTGGGTGCCCCAGATCGCGCAGACCTGGTGCTCGATCCAGACGTTGTCGACGGTGATGTTGGAGACGTCGGTCAGGTCGAAGACCTTGCCGGGTCCGTCGATCCGCGAGGTGTAGTTGCCGAACCAGCCGAAGCCGCCGAACGAGGAGCCGTTGGCACTGGTCGACACCGACCAGCCCTCGTCGGTGTTCTCCTGCGTGGTGGGGGCGTTGAACTGGGTGTACCAGGGGCCGGCGCCGAGCACCTTGACGGCCTTGCCGTACACCTGGAACTTGCTGGAGACCTGGTACTGCCCGGCGGGCAGGTAGACACCGGCCAGCTTGCCGGTGGTGTCCTGGCGGACCTGGTCCAGCGCGTTCTGCACGTCCTGCTGGGCGAAGCCGGCCGGCGAGACGTAGCTGGTCGGGTCCGGGTTGGCGACCGGGGCGACCTGCTCGGTGTTGACGTAGTCGATCGCGTACTGCGAGGTGTTGGCCGCGTCCTTCTGCAGCTTGATCACGCTGCCGGCGGGCACGGTCTGGTTGAGCATCAGGTGCGCCTCGTCGTAGATGTGACGGGGTGCGCCGGCGCTCGGGTCGTTGCCGGGGCCGGTCTCCGCGCCGTACAGCCAGGCGAACTTGGAGTTCAGCGTGATGGTCTGCAGGAAGCTGCCGTTGACGTAGACGTCCAGGGTCGCGGTGGTGCCGCCGCCGCCCGGGGCGTCCGGGATGGAGAAGCGGGTGACCAGGGTGTTGGTGCTGGCCCGGGTCGACCACTGCACGTAGGAGCCGGTCGAGTCCAGCGTGACGGCCTTGCGGCCGGACGCCTCGCCCGCGAGGTCGCCGATGGTGCGGTTCGGGCCGATGACGGCCGCGCCGCCGCCGATCTGGCCGTCCTCGGCCTCGTAGACGTCGTAGGGCATGTTGGCGCCGCGACCGACGAAGAGCGAGGTGTCACTGGTGTTGTTGCCCTGCTTGACGGGCAGTTCGTTCGCGTCGGCGGCGATCACCGTGTGCACGGTGTACTTGCCGTTGGCGGCCGTCCAGCTGCCCAGGCTCACCGGGGTGGCGGTGGCGCCGGGGGCGATCACGCCGTTGTAGCCGCCGGTGAGCGTGGTGAGCAGCTTGCCGGTGCTGTCCAGCAGGGTCAGCGTGATGGCGTGCGCGCCGCCGGCCGAGGCGATGGTGCCCTGGTTCTTCAGCGTCACGGAGAAGTTCACCGTGTTGCCGGCCGACGGGTTGCTCGGGGTCCAGTTGACGCCGGAGGCGATCAGGTCCGAGCTCTGCACCGGGGTGACGACCAGGTTGGTCGGGTTGGTGTAGTTGTTGTTGGCGTAGTTGAGCTCGACGATGCTGTTCGCCTCGTCGACCTTGGCGGTCAGCGGGTAGCTGCCCGCGGTCTGGGTGCCGATGGCGGCGGAGACCGTGCTGGAACCGCCGGCGGCCAGCGCGCCGACCGCGGCGGTGCCGACCTTGGCGGTGCCGAGGTAGAAGTTGACGTTGGAGGCCGCCGAGGCGGCGGTGCCGATGTTCTGCACGGTGGCGGAGACCGTGACCGGGTCCGTCTCCACCGGAGAGCTGGGCGACCAGGAGGAACTGGCCACGGTCAGGTCCGGGTTCGGGGCCGGGGTGCCGACCACCTGGAACTCGGCCACCTGGCCGCCGGGGGCGCCGCTGTTGCTGGTGATGCTGAGCTCGACGTCCGAGACGCGGCCGCTCACCGGGATGGTGACGGTGTTTCCGGTGCTCGGGTCGAAGGTGTACGTCTGCGCGGCGGAGAGGCTGGTGAAGCCGGTCGCGCTCTGCTCGCGGCCCAGCACCTGGATGGTCTGGGTACGGGTGGACCAGGCGGCGGCCGGGTTGAGCTTGACCACCACCGAGGAGAGGTCGGCGTTGGCACCGAGCTTCACGGTGAGCTGGCTCGGGTAGCTGGCGCCCTCGAAGTACGTGGTCAGGTCACCGTCGTTGGCGTTGGCCGGTGCGTAGGTGAAGGTGTTGGCGGTGCCGGTGACCGGCTTGCCGAGCGCCAGGTTGGTGCCCGTGCCGCCGCCACCGCCGGTGCCGGTACGGGTGACGGTGTTGCTGGCCGCCGACTGGTTGCCGGCCGCGTCGTGCGCCTTGACGTAGTACGAGACCGTCGCGCTGTCGGGCTGCGCGTCGGTGTAGCCGAGGGTGCCGGCGCCGACGGTCACGGCCAGCGCGCCGTTGCGGTAGACGTCGTAGCCGGTCACCCCGACGTTGTCGGTCGAGGCGCCCCAGGTCAGCGCGATCTGCCCGGACTGCGGGGCGGTGTACGCCAGGTTGCCGGGCGCGGTCGGCGGCGTGGTGTCACCGGCGGTGGCCCCGTAGACCTCGAACTCGGAGATCTGGGCGGCCGGCCAGGCGGTGTTGGCGGTGACCAGCAGCCGCAGGTAGCGGGTGCTGACGGCGGCGAAGTTGATCGTCACCGTGCTGTTGGTGGCCGGGTCGAAGGTGTACGGGGCGGAGGCCACCACGGTGCTGAAGGCGCTGCCGTCGGTGCTGCCCTGCACGGACAGGGTCTCGGTGCGGGCTCCCCAGCCCGACACCGGCACCTTGAGGACCACCTGGTTGACGCTGGTGGACGCGCCCAGGTCGACCTGCAGCCACTGCGGGAGGGCGTTGTCGGTGCTCTCCCAGTAGCTGGACTGGTTCCCGTCGTTGGCGTTGTTCGGGGTGTAGTTCTGGGTGGATCCGCTGGCGCTCATGGTCTTGCCCGCCGCCAGGTTGGTGCCCGCGGCGAAGGCGGCGGTGGCGGGCAGCAGCGGCAGCATCGCGGCCAGCAGGCCGATCAGTGCCAGCACGGCTGTCCGCAGGCCCAGCGGTTTTCCTCTTTTTCTGCTGATCATGCTCGCTCTCGGCTCCTTCGGGTGGTGCGGGGTGGGGGAGTACGAGTCCGGGCCGCCCTGGCGAGGGTGGTGGGGCGAGCGGCACGGGAGCTGCACAGTTGTGGCAGCGCTGAAAATTTCAGTATTGATGCTGCTGAACAACTGCTCATTGATAGAAATTTGCGTCTATCTGGCAGGAAGTTACAGAGGGGCAATGGTGGCGTCAAGGGATCCGACAGTCGATCGGCTAGCCGGCCAGGTCGGCGCGGGGTCGCTCGACGCCGGCCGGGCGGCGCGGCGGAGCACGGCACCACAACTGGGCGGCATGCGAAGCGCCGCCGTCGGGAGCCGACGGCGGCGCTGGTGCGGGTCCTGCTTCGTGGACCGGGAGTTGAGGTCAGGCGGCGAGCTGAGGCTGCGTCAAGTGGTGACTTGAAGTCGGGTCAAGTGGTGACCTGAGGTCGGGTCAGGCGGCCTGCGTCGCTCGCGGGCTGTTCGCGGGTTGCTCGCGGGTTGCGAGGACGGCCGCGCCGCGTCGCTCCGGCTGCGCCGCCGACGCCCGGGCGCGTGGGCTCAGACCGCCGGCGGCCAGGCGTTCAGGCTCCGCCGGCTGGTGAAGTGGTGCTCCTCGCCGGTCACCGGGTCGGTGAACCGCAGCCGCCTGGAGAGCAGTTGCAGTGGACGGTCGAAATCTTCCGGGGCCTGCGGATCCAGCACCCGAGGGTAGAGCGGGTCGCCGAGGATCGGCAGGCCCACCGCCGACATGTGCAGCCGCAGCTGGTGGGTGCGTCCGGTGACCGGGTACAGGCGGTAGCGGCCCAGCTCGCCGCGGTGCTCGGCCAGTTCGATCCGACTCTCGCTGTTGGGCTCGCCGGCGGTCTCCAGCGCGGCGAGGACGCCGTGCTGCTTGACGATCCGGCTGCGCACCGTGCGCGGCAGGTCGACGTCCGGGCGGTACGGGGCCACCGCCTCGTACTCCTTCTCGACCAGCCGGTCGCGGAACAGGGTCTGGTAGGCGCCGCGGTGCTCGGGGGTGATGACGAACATCGTCAGCCCCGCCGTCAGCCGGTCCAGCCGGTGCGCGGGGCTCAGCTCGGGCAGGCGCAGGTCGCGCCGCAGCTGGGCGAGCAGCGTCTGGGTGACGTGCCGACCGCGCGGGGTAGTGGCCAGGAAGTGTGGCTTGTCGGCCACCAGCAGGTGGTCGTCGCGGTACAGGATCTCGGCGGCGAACGGTGCCGGGACCTCCTCCGGCAGCTCGCGGTGGAACCAGAGGTAGGCCAGGGGCGCGAACGGCGTGCCGGGTCCGACGGGCCCGTCGACGCCGAGGATCAGCCCCGCGTGCAGCATCGCGTCGATCCGCTCGCCGAGCCGCTCGGGGTAGCGCTCCAGCAGGTGCTCGCGGATCGTCGGCCAGGGGCCCTCGGCGGGCAGCCGCAGGCGCACGGGGTCGATCCCGTCGCGCTGCGCCAGTGGCGAGGGCGGGATCGCCGCCTTGCGTCTCATCGGGCCCGGTCCTTGCGTCGCATCCGGCCCAGTCTAGGGCCGCCTCGGGCAGCCCTTGCCCGGGCGAAGGCCGCCCGACGCGGCCCTGGCCGACGGCCGCAGGGCCCGCCGCGCGTACGCGGCGGGCCCTGCGGGCGAGCGGGTGAGCGGGTGGGTGCTACCGGGATTCCTTCCGGCGGCCCCAGGCCGGTGCGACGAAGGCGACCAGGGCGACCGCGAAGCCGATCTGCAGCAGGTGGCGGATCCAGTCGATTCCCGAGGTGTGTCGGACCCCGATCCAGCCGGCCGCCGCGTTCCCGAGCCATGCTCCGGCCACGCCCAGCAGCATGGTCAGCCACCACGGGATGGCCTGTGGTCCACGCAGGATCAGCCTGGCCAGCATGCCGAGGACGAGACCGATCAACAGAATCCAAAGCAGTTGGAACACGATGCCCTCCGGTCCGACAGCAGCGCGGCCCCGGTGCCCGGTGTGTGGACTCGGGGGTCGCGCGGCGCTGACTTCCGCAGGCCCGGAGCGGTCGCGCGGCGGGCCGCGACGCCGCCGATCACGGCGTGATCACCAGCATGGCGCCTGCGCGGGCAATCGGCATGCGCAGCCGACTGGCCGGTGCGCCCCGCAGGGTGTACCGATCCGCTCGCGTCGACCCGTCACCCCTCCCGCCGGCCCGTCACCGCTAGCGGACGGCGGCGGCCAGCGCCTGGCGGATGGCGGCGGCGCTCGCCGGTTGGCCCGGGTCCTCGGGGAGCGGGCTGTGCTGGTCCTTGAGGTAGGGCAGGCCGTAGGCCGGCGCACCCGGCTCGAAGCGCCAGCTCTCGGACAGCGGGCCCGCGTCCACCGCGTCGTATCCGAGGGCGTCGAGCAGTGCGGTGGCCCGCGCCTTGGCCGCCGGGTCGTCGCCCGCGATCGGCAGCGCCGTCCGGTCGGGGGCGCCGGCCGGGCGGGCCAGCACCAGCAGGTGGCCGAAGTAGATGTTGTTGAAAGCCTTCACCACCTGGGACTCGGCCAGGTGCTCCTGCAGCAGGCCACTGCTGGTGGTCTCGCCCGAGTCGAGGCGCGGGAGGCGGCCGTCGCGCTGCGGGTAGTAGTTGTTGGTGTCCAGCACCACCTTGCCGGCCAGCGGGGCGGCCGGGATCTGCAGGTAGTTCTTGAGCGGGACCGTCACCACCACCCAGTCGCCGGCCTCGGCGGCCTCGGCCGCAGTGGCGGCCCGGGCGCGCGGGCCCAGCTCGGCCACCAGCTCGCCGAGGGTCTGCGGGCCACGCGAGTTGCTGAGCACCACGTCGAGCCCGCCGGCCACCGCGAGCCGGGCCAGGGTGCCGCCGATGTTGCCGCTGCCGATCAATCCGAGAGTAGTCATGAAGACGAAAGTGCCCGGTGACCCGCGGATATTCCTGACTGGACGTCATCCTCACCCGGACGGCCGCCTCCTGTCCGGGCCCGCGGCTGCCGGCCGGGTGAGCGGGTGTGTCCCGGAGCGTCCGACGCCGGACACACGGACGAAGCCGGGGAGAAGGCCGCCCGGCGCACCGGCTGCGAGACTGCAAGCCGGCCGGTGCGGTCCGATGATGTTCATGGGGTCATTCCTGCGAAGAGCGGGCCGAACGCACCCAGCGACCCGTCCGGGGAGCTGTGATCCGCCGAGGAGAACCGCGATGAGTGGCGAAGAGTACGAGCTGGTCTTCAGCCGGCCGGGCAACGAGGACGCCGACACCGAGGACGCCGAGGACACCGTGGTGGTCGGCGCCACCGGCACGCTGGGGCCCGGCGGGCACCCGGTGTACGCCGACCGCTCGGGGATCGTCCGCGCGGAGATCAGCGACCAGGGCGAGGTCCGGATGCTGGCGACGGGCGGCCACCAGCGCGTGGCGCAGCCGATCGTGGTGCGCCGCCGCTGAGAGGCGCCCTGTCCTGGAACGGTCGGCGGGCCGGCCCGGGCGCGGCCCGCCGGACGGTCGCTCGGCCTCAGGCGGGCAGCCGCAGGTGCTGGCCGGGGAGCAGCAGGTCGGGCTCCGCGCCGATCAGCGGGCGGTTGAGTTCGTAGAGCGCCCGCCAGTCGCCGCCGGGCAGCGTCGCGGCGACGGCGCTGAGCGTGTCGCCCTCCCGGACCGTCCAGCCTCCGGCGCCGTCGGGTCCGACGGGCGCGGCCGGGCCGGTGGCCGACGGGTCGCCCGGGCCGGCCGTTTCGGGTGCGGGCGGTGCTTGGTCGCCGGACTGCCGGGGCGGGGTGCCCGGGTGCTGCGGCAGGGCCGGGCGCTCGCCACCGCCGCGGGTGGCGCGCAGGCCGCAGACCGGCCAGGGGGCCAGCCCGCGTCCCTCGGCGAGGTGTTCGGCGACGGCGATCTGCTCCTCGCGGCTGGCCAGGTCGGCCCGGGGCGCGTAGCGCAGGCCGCCGTTGCCGCGCCAGGTGGACTGGTCGAACTGGAGGCCGCCGAAGAAGCCGTTTCCGGTGTTCACCCGCCAGTCCCCGTCGCTCTCGCAGCGGGCCAGATCGTCCCAGTCCACCGCCCGCCCTCCGCCGTCGAGCCGGGCCCCGTGGGCCTGGGTGGGCGGGGCGGTCGCCTGGGCCGGTGCGCCGCCGAGTCCGGCGAGGACTCCCAGGGCGGGCAGCAGCAGGGCGAACCGGACGACGGGACGCGGCACGGACAGCGAAACGGGCATGGGCACTCCACCCACTCGGGAACAGGGACGAGGGCGCCGGGGCGCCCTCGTCCACCCATGCACACCCGGGCCCGGTCGCCGCTGGTGACGCGGCCGTGACTCACCCGACCGGACGGCCCGCGCCACCCGCTCGGACCGCGACCGTCCGGGTCCCGGCGCACGGGGCGGTCCGGGGCCGTGGCGGGCTGACGGGTCCTGGGACAGCCGGCTGATGGACCGTCAGCCGAGCGGCTTGTCCAGGATGGCCTTGGCGTGGCTGAACGTGTCGATCGAGTACTCGCCGTGGTACCGGCCGAGCCCGCTCTCGCCGACGCCGCCGAACGGCAGGTCCGGCACGGCGAGATGGGAGACCGGCAGGCCGAAGGTGAGGGCGCCGGAGGAGGTCTCGGTGGTGAGCCGCTGCTTGGTCGACTCCGAGTCGGTGAAGGCGTAGAGGGCCAGCGGCTTGTCCCGCTCGTTGACGAAGGCGATCGCCGCGTCGAGGTCGGGCACGGCGACGATCGGCAGGATCGGGCCGAAGATCTCCTCGCGCATCACCGGCGACTCGGGGGCCACCTCGGCGAGCACGGTGGGCGCCAGGTAGCGCCGGCCGCGGTCGTGGGCGCCGCCGGTGACGGTGCGTCCGCTGTCCAGCAGCGCCGTCAGCCGGTCGAAGTGCCGCTCGTTGACGATCCGTCCGTACCCGGCGGCGGTGGCCGGGTCCTCGCCGAACAACTCCCGGACGGCCGCCGTCAGATGGGGTTCGAGCGCGGCGGCGGTGTCGCCGATGGCCAGCACGTAGTCGGGGGCGACGCAGGTCTGCCCGGCGTTGAGGAACTTGCCGTGGACGATCCGCCGGGCGGTGACGGCCAGGTCGACCCCGGGCTCGACCAGGACCGGGCTCTTGCCGCCGAGCTCCAGGGTGACCGGGGTGAGGTTGCGGGCGGCGGCCGCCATCACGATCCGGCCGACCGTGCCGTTGCCGGTGTAGAAGATGTGGTCGAAGCGCTGCTCCAGCAGCGCCGTGGTCTGCGGCACCGCGCCCTCCACCACGGCCACCACCTCCCGGTCGAGGTAGCGCGGCAGCAGCCGGGCGATGGCCGTCGAGGTGGCCGGCGCCAGCTCGCTGGGCTTGACGGCGACGGTGTTCCCGGCCGCCAGCGCGCCCACCACGGGGGCCAGGGCCAGCTGCAGCGGGTAGTTCCACGGCGCGATCACCAGGACCACGCCGAGCGGGTCGCGCACCACCCGGGCCTCGGCGGGCAGGAAGGCGGCGGGCAGCTCGGCCGGGCGCGGGCGCAGCCACTCCTCCAGGTGCGCCACCGTGTGGTCGAGCTCGTTGAGGGTGAAGCCGATCTCGGTCCGGTAGGCCTCGGCGGGGCTCTTGCCGAGGTCGGCGGCGAGTGCCTGCTGGAAGGCCTCGGTCTGCTCGGTGAGCAGCGCGCGCAGGGCGCTCAGCTGCTCGAAACGCCAGCTCAGCGGCTTGGTGCGGCCGGAGTCGAAGGTGTTGCGCAGGCGGGCGACCACGGTGGCGGCCTCGGTGGACACGGCCTGGACCAGGGTGTGCGCGAGGGCGGCCGAGGAGCCGGGGTTCTGGCCGGTGTACAGGTTGCGGTCGATCACCGTGTGCGGGGTGAACGGGGCAGCCTCCCGATAGTCCGCGCCCAACTCCACCAGGCGGTCCTGGAGCAGCCATTTGGCGCCCGCGGCCAGCCCGACGGCCTGCTCCTCGGCGTTGCTGAACGCCGTCATCCGGTAGCCGGCGAACGGCCAGCCGCCGTCCGCGCGCCGGGCGGCGAGCAGCGCGGCGGGCGCGTGGCAGACCACGCCCAGCGGCTTGCCGGAGTCCAGGACGCGGGTCAGCAGCCGGCCGGACGCCTCGTCGGTGGCGAGGTCCTCCATCGGGCCGTGGCCGCCGGGGTAGAAGACCAGGTCGTACTCGTCGGGGTCGACCTCGGCCAGCGTCGCCGGGCGCTGCAGCTCCTCGCGGATGGAGTCGAGGTAGGCGGCGAGCTCCTCGGCGCGCTGCGGGCCGCCGTTGGCCTCGGGGCTGAGGCTGCCGCGGTCGACCGGGGCCGGGACGCCGCCCGGGGTGGCGACGGTGATCCGGAAGCCCGCCTCGCGGAAGATCCGGTGCGGCTCGGCGAGCTCCTCGGCCCAGTAGCCCGTGGGGTGCGCGGTGCCGTCGGCGAGGGTCCAGTGGGTGGCGCCGGTGACGACGAAGAGTACGGAGGTCATGGTGGTGCTGCTCCAGGTGGAGGGGTTTGTGGAGAGGTTGCGGCCATAGATGGTTGATGTCCTCAAGCAATAGTTTGAAGGTAATCGTCGATACTTAAGAAAGTCAAGTACTTGGCCTATGCTGGAGGCTATGACCACCAGTGCTCAGCAGTCCGGCGCCGCGCCGACCCCTGCCCGGCTCATGGACCAGCTCGCCCAGGCCGCGGCCGCCTACTACCGCAACTTCGCGGCCGTGGCGGCGGGCCACGGGCTGACGCTGATGCAGGGCAAGATGCTCAGCCTGCTGTCGCGGCCGATGCCCATGCGGACCCTCGCCGAACTGCTCACCTGCGACGCCTCCAACGTCACCGGGATCGTCGGCCGGCTGGAGAGCCGCGGCCTGGTCCGCCGCGAGGTGGACCAGGCCGACCGGCGGATCAAGAACGTCACGCTGACCGAGCAGGGGGAGGCGGTGGTCCGGCTGATCAGGGCGGAGCTGATGTCTGGCCTGACCGGTCTGGAGCGGCTGGACGAGCGGGAGCGCCGGGACTTCCAGCAGCTGCTGGGCCGGGTCTTTCCCGCCGGCTGACCGGCGCGGGCCCCGCCGCGCACCGCTCTGGCAGGATCGGCGGGAGCGGCGGACCAGGGAGACGAGATGGCGCACAGTACCGACGAAGAACGCCCGGTGGCGGTCGAGCCCGTGGCCGAGCTGCGCGCCATGCTGCGCGAGCGGCCGCCGATGGTCCGCGAGTTGCCGTCCTTCGATCCGGAACGGGCGCCGGCCGAACCGGCGCCGCTCTTCGTCGACTGGCTGCTGGAGGCGCTGCGGGCCGGGGTGCCGGACGCGCAGCTCGTGACCCTCGCCACGGTGGCGGCCGACGGCGGGCCCGACGCGCGGGTGGTCGTCCTGCGGGACGTCGAGGCCGAGGCCGGCCTCTGGTGGTTCCTCGGGGACTCCCGCAGTCCCAAGGGCCGGCAGCTGGCCGCCGTCCCGCGCGCCGCGCTGACGGCCTACTGGCCCGCCTTCGGCCGCCAGGTGCGGGTGCGGGGCAGCGTCAGCACCGCCGACCCGGTCCGCACGGCGGCCGCCTTCCGGGCGGCCAGTCCCGCCGCCCGGATCGCCGCACTGGTCGGGCGGCAGAGCGAACTCCTCACCGGTGCTGCGCAGTTCGAGGAGGCCTGGGATGCGGCGCGGCAGACCCTGGCGGAGGATCCGGCCGTCGTCGCGCCGGGCCACACGCTGTACGCGGTCCGGGCCGAGCAGGTGGAGTTCTGGCAGGGCGCGGCCGACCGCCGGCACGTCCGGCTCTGCTACCAGCGCGACGCCGGGGGCGAGGGCGGTTGGCGGCGGGGTCTGCTCTGGCCCTGACCGGGTGGCGCGGCGGCCGGGGCCCGGGATCCGGGCCGGTCGACCGGTTGGCGTGGTGCGGGCGGTGCGGCTGCGACACTGGGGGTATGACCTCTGACCGGCGCCCGCTCGGGCTGCCCACGTTCTCCGAACCTGCCACCGATGCTCCCACCACGACCGCAGGCTCCGCCCGGCGTCCCGTGGAGGCCATCGGGCAGGGCGCGGACTTCCGCCAGCCGCCCGGCGAGGAGGTCCCGGAGCCGCCCACCGTGCGTCGCCCGCAGGCCGCCGGCGGCGTCCGCTTCTCCGACCCGGGCGGGCAGATCTGACCTCAGCTTCACGGGCGTCGCGGCGGCGGGCCCGCCGCGCGCTCAGCCCCGGGCGGCCGGATCGGGCTCGGGCGCGAAGTACGCGGTGACCGGGCCGCCCGGCCGCGAGCGCTGGAACCAGATCACCCGCCGCGAGCCGGCTATGTAGGCCGGCGCGCTCACCCAGAGGTCGCCCCGGGGCGCGCCCTCGTTGCCCGGCGCGAGCGCGGCGTCCACGGCCTCGGTGGCGATCGCCCGCAGCAGCGCCGCGCCGGTCGCCTCCGTCGCCGTCGGTGCGATGGCCAGCGCGGTCAGTGCGTGCCAGAGGTCGGTCGCGACGAAGGAGATCGGCGTGTAGCCGAGTGCCGCGTGCGGCCAGCTGTCCGGCGAGGCGTACACGGCCCCCGCCGCGAGGACGGGACCGGCCGTGGGCGGTACGGCCGGCGGCCAGGCGGCCCTTGGTGGTTCGAGGTGCATGGCGGGCACGGTAGCGCGCTTTGCGCCGTTCCGGCGTAGGCGGACGGTCCGGCGGCCTCTGGAGACCGCTCGGGGCGCCGCAGCTGCCGGTACGTACGGACCGGTCCTGCGGCCCCTGGAGACCGCTCGGGGCGCCCCCAGCCGCCGGTACGTCCGCCTACCCGTGCGTGGCCGCGGCCGGCTCGCCCAGGTGCTCGGCGGCGGTGTGCCAGGCGGCGGTGACCGCCTGGTGCGCGGCCGCGAGGGCCTCGGGGACCTCGCCCGTCAGGTGCAGGGGCGCGCCGAGGTGGACGTGGAAGGCGGGGCGGCGCAGCGGCGCGGTGAGGAGGCCGGCGAGCTGCTTGCCGGTGCCTCCGGAGCTGAGCCGGCGGGCGCCGGCCTGGCCGAGCGGCACCACGGGGGCGCCGCTGGCGGCCGCGAGCCGGGCCAGGCCGCTGCGGAACGCGGCGGGGGCCAGCTCGCCCGAGTGCCGGTGTCCGGGGAGGCGGCCCTCGCCGTAGATGAGCACCGTCCGTCCCTGGCCCAGCGCCGCCGCGGCCTCGTCCAGCGCCTCGGCCGCCCGGTCGGTGCCCCGGTGCACGGGGATGTGCCCCTCGCGTTCGAGCGCCCGGCGCAGGACCGGTATTCGCCACAGGCCGGCGGTGGCCATCACGACGGGCCGGACGCCGAGCCGGTGCAGGGCCGCCAGCACGATGGCCGGATCCACCAGCGAGGTGTGGTTGGCGGCGATGATGCTGCCGGGGGCCAGTTCGGTAGCGGCGTCGGTGCTGATCGCGAGAGTCCCGAAGGCGGGAACGAGGGTGGCGGCGATACGACCGAGCATGGCGCGTCCTTGGGTGGGTCCGGTGGCGGTGCGGTGCCCGTCATCCTCCTCCGCGGGCAGGCGGCGCACCCGAGTAGGGGTACTCAATTCGCGCGGGGAGTACGGCCGTCGGCCGGCCCGGCCGTGAACCGCCGACACGGGGCCGAGCAGTTCCGGGGCCGACGGTCCGCGGGAGCTCCTGGACGCCTTGGTTGCCGAGCCGCGCCCCACGTTCCGGGCCTGTCACGCGGTCCTCCCCGGCCGGGCCGGGGCCGTTCTGACCCGATGTGTCCCGGCGCTCGAGCCGGTGGCCGAGTGCGCCGGAGTGCACCAACTGGGCGGGGTCGGATCTGCGCCGCCGGAAACTGCCGACGGAGCGTCAAAAGTGCTAGTCACCTTGCTGGTTGGGGTCGGATCGGTCGCCTTCGGACCGGTGGACAGCGGTGGTCGCACTCCGATTCACTGGTTTCACAAAGGCTTCACCCGTCACTGCTTGCGATCCAACCAGCACTCATGGGCACAATCTGATCTATTCATGCCAGATCGGGCAGTCCTTTGGGGGAGGGGCTGGACAGGAGATCCGCACCGTGAAGTTCCGCGCCAAACGCTCCACCGGAGGCGTCCTGACGCCGTCGATACCGGAGAGCGGGTGGCAGCCACCGCAGGCCGTGCCACCGCGGCCCGCCCTGCCGGGCTCGGCGCCACCGCCCGCACCGGACGGCGAGCTGATCCGGGCCAGCATCGCCGCGGTGGCGCCCTACGCCGCCGAACTTCCGGTCTTCTTCTACGCCACCCTGTTCGACCGCTACCCGCAGGTCCGCGAGCTCTTCCCGCCGGACATGAACCCGCAGCAGGACCGGTTGCTGCGCGCGCTGCTGCTGATCGTCGAGCTGGTGGACGATCCGGTGAACCTGATCCGGTTCTGTTCACATCTGGGCCGCGACCACCGCAAGTTCGGCACCCAGAGCGCGCACTACGGCGCGGTGGGGGAGTGCCTGCTGGCCACCCTGGAGCGCTTCGCGGGAAACGCCTGGACCCCGGAGGTCGCCGCCGCCTGGACCCGGGCGTACACCACGGTCGCCGAGGTGATGGACCGGGCCGCCGAGGCCGACGCGGTGCTGCACCCGGCCAGTTGGCAGGCCCGGATCGTCGGCCACCGCCGGCACGGCCAGGACCTCGCCGAGATCACCGTCCGCACCGACCACCCCTTCCCGTACGTCGGCGGACAGTACGTCAGCATGGAGACGCCGTGGGCGCCCAAGGTCTGGCGCCACTACTCGCCGGGCAACGCCCCGCGCCCGGACGGCGCCATCACCTTCCACGTCCGGGCGGTCGCCGGCGGGCGGATCAGCAACGCGCTGGTCCGCGTCGCCCAGGTCGGGGACACGGTCCGGCTCGGACCGGCGCAGGGCGACATGCTGCTCGACCCGTCCTCGCCCCGGGACGTGGTCTGCGTGGCCGGCGGCACGGGCCTGGCCCCGATCCGGGCGATGATCGAGCAGGCCGCGCTGGACGGGGCGCGCCGGCGCATCGACGTCTTCCTCGGTGCCCGCACCGCCCAGGAGCTCTACGGCCTGGACGACCTGCTGCGGATGGGGCAGCGGCACCGCTGGCTCAACATCCGCGCGGCCGTCGCCGACGAGGACGCCCGCGCGGGCGCCGGGTACCTGCCCAAGGTGCTCGCGCAGGCCGGTCCGTGGGAGCGGCACGACGCCTACCTGAGCGGTCCCGGCCCGATGGTCGTCACGGCCGGCCGGATCCTGATCCGCGGCGGAATCCCGCTCGAACGGATCCACCACGACCCCTTCGTGACCCTCGAAGAACCCACCTCCTGAGGACCCCTCCTTGACTCAGCCCACCGTGTCCATAGGCTCGGCCGGCGAGCACCGACTGCAGCAGCAGTTCGGCACCGCCGACCGGGCCGCCGGCTTCTACGACCGCCAGGTACGGGCGCACCTGACCGCGCGGATGCGAAGCTTCATCGCTCGTCAGACCATGGTCTTCCTCGCCACCGCCGACGGCGACGGTGCCTGCGACGCCAGTTTCCGGGCCGGCCCGGCGGGCTTCGTCCAGGTGCTGGACGACCACACGCTGGCCTATCCCGAGTACAAGGGGAACGGCGTGCTGGCCAGCGCCGGGAACATCTCCGAGAATCCCCATCTCGCCCTGCTCTTCATGGACTTCACCCATGACCACATCGGCCTGCACGTCAACGGCACCGCGCACCTGCGACCCGACGCCGCGCTGCGCCAGGCGCATCCCGAGCTGCCGCTGGAGACGGCGCCGGGCCGGCGGGTGGAGTTCTGGATCCATCTGACGGTGGACGAGGCGTACATCCACTGCTCCAAGCACATCCCGCACCTGGAACCGGCGCCGCGCCCCGCGGGCGGCGCCCGGGCCGAGCGGCCGAAGGACGCCGACTACTTCCACGGCGACCCGGACGCCCGGGGCACGAACCCCTCGCCGGACCCGGTGGCGCCGGCGCCACGCCGGGGCCGGCTGTGGGGGAGCCGGCGGGGCTGAGGGGGTCCGCCGAGGGGGGCTACCGGCCGCGATCGGCCGACCGCCGCGGGGGCGGCGTCCCGGGGTCCCCGTCACCGTCGTCGGTCCGGTCGGTTGCGGCGGACGCGGTGGCGGCGGCCTCCCTGCGCTCGGCCCGGCGGCGGATCCGCCAGACCGTCAGGCCCACGAGCAGGACGGCCAGGAAGCCGAACGCGATGTACCGGCCCCAGACCTGCTCGATCCGGACGTACGCCTCGCCCAGGTAGTAGCCCAGCAGCGTGAAGCCGACGCCCCAGAGCAGTCCGCCCAGGGCGTTGTAGCGCACGAAGCGGCGGTACGGCATCCGGGCCATTCCGGCCAACACCGGGACCAGTGTGCGGACGAAGGCGATGAACCGTCCGAAGAACACCGACGCCGGGCCACGGCGCCGCAGCAGCGCCTGGGCCGCGGCCACCTGATCGGTACGCTCGCGCAGGAACGGCGAGCCCCTGATCAGCGAGCCGCTGCGCCGGCCGATCTCGTAGCCGACGAAATCCCCCGCGACGGCGGCGACCACGACCAGCGCGGCCAGCCAGTAGACCGACACCGCCCCCTGGCGCGCGATGACACCCCCGACCACCACCGCGCTCTCGCCGGGCAGCACCAGCCCGAGCAGGAACCCGTCCTCGACGAAGACCAACGCCGCGACGACCGCGTAGACGACCGGTCCGGACAGGCCGGCCAGCCACTGGGTGACGGAGTTCATCCACTGTCCTCGGATATGGCCATGGCTCCTCCTCCCACCCATTCTCGCGCGCCGCCCGAGGACCACTCACGGGAAACCGCCGGCCCGCCCCGACCGCGCCCGCAGCCGGGTTCGAGGCGGGCCGGCGGCCTGCTCCCGTGGTGGGCGGGCTCAGAAGGCGGAGCCGACCGCCCAGCGGGTGAGCAGGTCCCGGTCGCCGGAGGTCGCGAAGACCTCCGCGTCGTGGGTGAGGCGTCCGTAGGCCAGCAGCAGCAGGTCGGCCGAGGTCCCCGTCACGGTGGCACTCGCGGGGACGGGGGACGGCGTGGCGCCGTTCACCGCCTCGAAGCCGTCGGGCCGCAGGCGGACCAGCCAGTCGTCCCGGCCGTCGGTGGCCTGGAGGCGGATGGTCTCGCCGTCGCCCCGCAGTTCGGCCACCTTGGGCGCGAAGAAGGCGGCGAACGGGAGGTTGACCAGGAACTCGTCCAGGCCGTCGGCCGCGAGCGCCTGGTCGATGACCGGCCGGATGCCCAGGGCCAGCTCGGCGTCCACGCGGTGGATCAGCGTCTCGAAGAGCATCCGCCGGGTCCAGAACCGGGCGTGCTGGTCGGCGCCCCAGGCCCACATCGGGGCGTCGGGGTCGGTGCGGGCGAGGGCGTCCGCCGACACGGCGGCGCTCGCGGCCAGCCAGGCGGGGTAGTCCTCGTCCCCGGCCGGCAGCCGCAGGTCGACCTCGCGGCTGGTCGGCGGTTCCTGGACACGCCGGTGCAGCAGGACCGAGAACCAGCGGTGCACGCTGCCGGTGTGGCGGACCAGGTCGACCAGCGTCCAGCCGGGGCAGCTGGGGACCGGTGTCGCGGGCCGGGCGTCGGTGACCACGGTGACGAATCGGGCGACCTGCGCCGCGAGCACCGCGCGGTGGTCGACGGTGGTCGGCGGGTGGTCGGAGTGTGCCGAGGAGTTCATCTGGTCGGGCTTCCCTGAGGTGGGCGGATGGTACTCGCAGACTGTCACAGCGCCGGCCTGCGCCGGTCGATGAGTCGACGGCGCGCACCGGGCGCAGCCGCCCGGCCGGCCCGGCCGGGCGGCTGCGCCCGATGCGCTCCGCCCGCGCTTCGGT
>FTKT01457724.1_pt1 | contig 24167 bp, 18 predicted proteins | sample 1658271 | NCBI WGS metagenome assembly FTKT01 (sample SAMEA3914811, study PRJEB12502) | metagenome | biome: forest; material: soil | place: Canada | collected 2011-08-04 | depth 0.3 m | reverse complement strand
GATCGGCGCCGGCTCCGCCGAGATCATGAAGAACACGATCGCCAAGTACATCAGCAAGAAGTTGGAGCGATGAATACCTTCCGAATCTCAGACGTCCTCAACCAGTACGCCGATCGCCTGTTCCTGGTGACGGACGGCGGGACGTATACCTACGGCGAGGTCGCAGACCTGTCCGCGCGATTCGCGTCGAGGTTGCAGGCGATCGGCGTGGGAAAGGGCGATCGGGTCGCCGTGCTGGCAGGGAACTCCGCGGCCTACGTCGTCGCGTGGTTCGGCATCGGCATGTGCGGTGCGATCGCGGCGACGCTGAACAACCAGCTCGTCTCTGACGGTCTTTGCTTCACGCTTCGCCAGTCCGGCGCGCGTGCCATCGTTGCGGACGCCGACTGGGTGTTCCGCGGGCCTGCGCACCTCACGGACGAACTGCGCGACCTGCCGATCCTGTCGTACGAGGATGAATCACGATTCTTCGAGGAATTGAAGGCGTCGCCTCGAGGCGAGGAAGCTGCGCTCAAGCCGAGCGATCCTTTCACCATCCTCTACACCTCGGGCACGACCGGCTTGCCCAAGGGCGTCGTCAACACTTACGCGGCCTACTTCGCGACCGGATTCCACGGCGCGGAACGCATGGGACTCACGAGGCAGGACCGCCTCTACGTCTTCCTGCCGATGTTCCACGTCAATCCGCAGATGATGGGCGTGATGACCGTGTGGGCGGCCGGCGCGGCGATGATTCTTCGCCCGAAGTTTTCGGCGACGCACTTCTTCTCGGATGCGAAGCGCTTCGGCGCTACCGGCTGCACGTTCGTCGGCACGATCCTGTCGATCCTGGTCAATCGCTACCCCGGCGAGCAGAAGGATCACACGATCCGATTCTGCTTTGGCGGAGGCGCGCCGAAGAGCGTCTGGACCGCGGTTCAGGAGCGCTTCGGCATCAAGGTGCTGGAAGGCTACGGAATGACCGAGCTGGGCGGCTTCACGTCGATCAACAGTGCAGAGGCCTACAAGTTCGGATCGTGCGGGTTGCCGCGATCCGACATCGAACTCAAGGTGCTGGACGCGGACGACGTGGAAGTTCCACGCGGCGTCAAGGGCGAGCTCTGCGCGCGTCCGCGCCAGCCTCACGTGACGATCAGCACATACTGGCAGCAGCCCGAGAAGTTCATTGAGGCCACGCGTAACTTGTGGTTCCATACCGGTGATCTCGGAGCCATGGATGAGGATGGCTACATCTACTACCACGGGCGGGTCAAGGAGCTGATCCGTCGTGGCGGAGAGAACGTCTCGCCGATCGAGGTCGAGACGCGGCTGATGACGATGCAGGGCGTACGCGACTGCGCGATCGTCGGCGTGCCGGACCCGATCATGGAAGAAGAGATCAAGGCCGTGATCGTCTCCGATGAGGTGCTCGACCCGCGCGCGATCGCCGACTTCCTGCGTTCGCACTTCCCTTCGCACATGGTGCCTCGCTACGTCGAGTTCATCGAGGTCATCCCGAAGACGTCCAGCGAAAAGGTGCAGCGCAACCTGCTCAAGGGCATAGCCGCGCCGGTCGTCGATCTGTCGACGCGACGCTGATTCGCACCGCAAAAGAAGACATCAATATGGAGACGACAGTCATGTCGACACCTGTGCAGGTATTGGATGCTCCGGGACTTGGCTGGTATGCATCGCTCAACCAGCAGGGGCGTCGCACGTTCGGGGCGGCCTTCGGTGGATGGATCATCGACGCGTTCGATTTCATGATCTTCAGCTTCGTGATCAGCTCGTTGATCGAACAGCTGCATATACAGAAATCCAGCGCTGGCCTGATCGGTACCGCGACACTGCTCGCGTCGGCCATCGGCGGCTGGCTGGCGGGCATGCTGGCCGACCGCTTCGGACGCGTGAAGATCCTCCAGGGCACCATCCTCTGGTTCTCGGTCTTCACGGTCGCGATCGGGTTTTCCCAGAACTTCGAACAGGTGCTGATCCTGCGCGTGCTGCAGGGGCTCGGCTTCGGCGGCGAATGGGCGATCGGCGCCGTGCTCGTCGGCGAGATCGTTCGCGGTGCCGATCGCGGCAAGGCCGTCGGCATCGTCCAGAGCGGCTGGGCCGTTGGTTGGGGACTCGCGGCCATCGCGTACAGCGTTTCCTTCACGCTGTTGCCGCCCGACCTGGCCTGGCGCGCGCTGTTCTGGATCGGTGTGCTGCCGGCGCTGATCGTGGTCTACGTGCGAAAGAACGTGCACGAGCCCGAGGTCTTCGTGCGTGCCGTTCGAGCGGAAGCCTCGTCGGGGCACCGCACGAGTCCGTTCGCGATCTTCGGGCCGGCGTTGGTCGGGACGACCCTGAAGGCCTCGATCATGTGCACCAGCCTGATCGGCGGCTACTACTCGATCTCGATCTGGTTGCCCACTTTCCTGAAGACGGAGCGACACCTCTCCGTGCTCAGCACGGGCGGGTATCTCGGCGTCCTGATCGCCGGTTCGTTCTGCGGCTACATCTCCGCGGCCTATCTTGCTGACGCCTGGGGGCGGCGCAAGACGTTCGTGGTCTACGCGGCGCTTGCCGCGGGCTGCGTCTATGCCTACATGGCGCTCCCGTTGTCGAACGGCGAGATGCTGCTGCTCGGCTTCCCGCTTGGGCTCACGGCGTGCGGGACGGCCTCGCCGATCGGCGCCTACCTGACCGAGCTGTATCCATCCGCGGTAAGAGCCTCGGGCCAGAGCTTTTGCTACAACTTCGGCCGAGGCATCGGCGCGCTGTTTCCCGCCCTGATTGGCTACATCAGCCAGGCCTCTTCGCTGGGAACGGCGATCGGGATCTTTGCCGGCGTCGGCTATGGCGTGACCGCGCTCATGGCCCTGCTGCTTCCGGAAACCAAGGGCAAGGCGTTGCAATGATGCCCGCGGCGAGCCGCGCTGCGCCAGGCGTGCCCGCCATCCGATCAATCTCTCGCAACCGACACCACTCCAATGAAAGACTCTGTTCGTATCGGATCTGGCGCGGGATTCTGGGGCGACGCCCTCGATCCGGCGTTGGAGGCCCTCGAAAAAGGCCGCCTCGATTACCTCTCGTTCGACTTCCTCGCCGAGCTGACGATGGCATTGCTCCAACGTCTTCGCAGCAAGAATCCCGAGGCCGGCTACGTGCCGGACGTGGTCGACTACATGCGTGCGACGATGCCGCTCGCACGCAAGGCCGGCACGAAGCTGATTTCGAACGGCGGAGGCGTCAATCCGATGGCCGCCGGCCGCGCGTTGGTGAACGTGGCGAAGCAGCTCGAGCTGGGTGGCACGCGAATCGGCGTGGTGGAAGGCGACGACCTGCTGCATCGCATCGACGAGATCGTCGCGAGCGGCGTCGAACTCGTCAACATGGACACCGGCGACAAGGACTTCGCGCGCATCCGGCCCAAGGTTGTCGCCGCCAACGTCTACACGGACGCCTCGGGCATCATCCAATGCCTCGAGCAGGGCGCCAACGTGGTGGTCGCCGGCCGCGTCTCAGACAACGCGCTCTACGTGGGGCCGGTCATGCATGAGATGGGCTGGACGTACGAGCCGGCCTACGTCGATCGCGTTGCATCCGCCGTCACGGTGGGCCACGTGCTCGAATGTTCCGCGGCCTGCAGCGGCGGCCTGAGCTCGCGATTCGCGGACATGCCTCACATGGGTCGGGTAGGATTTCCGTACGCGGACTTCTTCCCCGACGGCAGCGCGCTGGTCAGCAAGGTCGAAGGTTCGGGTGGTCGCGTCGATCAGTTCACGATCAAGGAGCACCTGCTCTACGAGATCAACGATCCGCGTCGCTACATCATGCCGGACGGCATCGCCGACTTCACCTCGCTGTCGCTGCAAGAGGTGGGCGACAACGGCGTTCGCCTGACCGGCATGGCCGGCTCGGGTCGCCCCGACACGCTCAAGCTGGTGATCGGCTACGAGGACGGCTGGATCGGCGAGGGCATGCTTTTCTTCCCGTGGCCCTACGCCTTGGCTCGCGCCCGCAAGGCGAAAGAGACCTTGCTCGAGCGCTTCGAACGACTCGGACTGAAGGCCGAAGAGATCCAGTTCGACTTCATCGGCGTCGACATGCTGCACGGCCCGGCTGCAGGCAAGACGGAGACGGACCACAACGAGGTGGGTCTGCGCGTCGCCGTGCGCACGCGAACGAAGGACGAGGCCGAGAAGGTTCGGCGCGCGTGCGCCCACATGTGGATCATGGGGCCGGGCGGAACGTCGTTCGGAACGCCCATGAAGCCGCGTCCCGTCGTGGCCCTGTGGCCGACCCTGATTCCGCGCGAGCTCGTGACCCAGAAGGTCACGCTGCTGGAGGCCTGAAATGACTGCATTGCTCAAGGAAATCGCCTACGTTCGCTCCGGCGATAAGGGCGACACCATCACCATCGGCGTCATCGCCAAGACGCCTGCCGACTACGAGACCTTGCGCCGCTCCGTCACGCCCGACTCCGTGCGCGCGCTCTTCGGCGACTGGGTCAAGGGCGAGATCACGGTCTACGACGTGCCCAACCTCCACTCCCTGAGCGTCTTCATGCGCAACGCGTTGGGTGGCGGCGCCACGCGAACGCTGCGGCTGGACCAGACCGGCAAGTCGGTCGGCAACGCGATCCTGCGGCTGCCGATCGTGGCGGCGTAACCGGAGCGAGGCTCATGACTCTGATCTCGTCGGAGACCCTTGCCGAGGGGCTTGTGTTGACCCGCATCGACGAGAAGATTCTCGAGGTGCGGATCGACAGGCCGCAAAGTCGCAATGCCATGTCTGTCGCCGTCTTCAACGGATTGAGCGACGTCTGGCAGCGCGCCAACTGCGATGAAGCGTTGAGCGTGATCATCCTGACGTCGACCGACTGCGGCACATTCTGCGCCGGCATGGATCTCAAGGAAGCGTCCGCCATCAAGCGCGACTCCGGCAAGGACATCACCGAGTTCATCAAGGATCCGTTCCAGCGCGCGATGCGCAACGTGGGCGTCCCGCTGATCGCCGCGATGACCGGCAGCTTCACGGCAGGCGGCATGATGCTGTCGCTGAACTGCGACCTGCGCATTGGTCTCAAGGGCACGCTCGGTGGCATCTCGGAGGCGAAAGTGGGCCGCGGCTCGCCGTGGGGCGTGCCACTGTTGTGGATGCTTCCGCAGGCGGTCTTGATGGAGATGACGCTGACCGGCGAGTTCATGCCGATCGAACGGCTGCACAGCCTGGGCTTCGTCAACGCGATCGAGCAGACACCCGACGCCGTGCGCGCACGCGCGCTCCAGATGGCCCGATCGATCGCGGCGAACGCGCCGCTGTCGGTGCGAGCCGGCAAGGCAAGCATTCTGCGTGCGGCATCTCTCGGTGCCGACTTGGCGCTCGATGAGGCGACGCGCATCTATAAGTCCGTGTATGCCAGTGAAGACGCGCAGGAGGGCATGCGCGCGTTTGCGGAGAAACGGAGTCCGAGATGGCAGGGGAAGTGAGACGCGGTCTCGACAACTCCTTTCTCGAGATGTTGGGGATCGAACTGGTCGAGTTGCGCAAGGACCGATGCATCCTGGAGATGGAACTCGGCGAGCAGCACCTGAATCGCCAAGGCACGCTTCATGGCGGCCTGAGCGCCACACTGCTCGATGCGGCGTGCGGCTACGCGGCGGTCTCACTGGATGACCACTCGTCGCTCGTGCGAGGAGTCACCGTCATGCTGTCCGTCAACTTCCTGAGCCAGGCCCGGTTCGGCCGAGTTCGCGCCGAAGCGGTTGTCGAGCGTCGCGGACGGTCGATTGCGTACTGCGAGTCTCGCCTGACGACGGTGGATGGAGAGCTTGTCGCCGCCGCGCACGGTGCCTTCAAATTCAGCGCATTGGTCGCTTAGTCCGCTCCAGTGATGCGAACTGACGATGTTCAGCGGAACATCATGAAGTCGAGCATCATTTCCTGTCCCGCTTCGACCATCTGATCCCCGTTCGCGGTCTTGCAACCCGCTGCCTGGGCGGCGCGCAGCAAGGGCGTCAGGCCATGGCCCGCGATGACGTCGCCGACGAACATGCCAGGCTTCAGGAGCGACTCCGCGACGGGCAAGGGGTCGCCGCTGGCCATGCCTGCCGACGTCGCATTGCTGACCATGTCGCAGCCAGTCGGATCAGGCGGCCCGCTCCTCGCGCGGCCGTTCCCGAACTCGGCGATCACGCTCAGCAGCTTCTGCGTCCGCGACTCGTCCGCATCGTGAATGATGAGCTCGTTCGCGCCGGCCTCTAGCAAGGCGATAGCGATCGCGCTGCCAGCGGCACCTGCGCCGACCAACAGGATCCGCGCTCCTTGAGGCTTCGCGCCTTGATCCATTTGAGCCTTGACGAAGGCCAGCCCGTCGAGCATGTCGCCGTGCCAACTGCCGTTCGCGTTGCGACGCACCACGCTCACCGCGCCCAGCAGTTTCGTGCGGTCGGACGTGCTGGCGCAGTAGGCGGGTACCTTGAACTTGTGCGGCATCGTCACGAGCAAGCCGTCGACATTGCGAACCAGCGCCATGGCGCGCATCACGTCGGGCAGGGCGCCATCTGGAACCTCGGCCGGAATGCACATGCCGTTGTGCTGCCGAGCCGCGAAGCCCTCGGTCATGCGCTCGGGCGAACGCGCGTACTTGATCGGATCGCCGATGATCGGGAACAGCCGCGTTTCCCCGTTGAGATTGACTGCCACTGGAAACCCTTCGTAGTCGATTGCTGGAACCGAACTGCACCGCCATGAACCTGGCGGGGCAGTCCTGGACACCAAGCCTTACTTGGCGCGACTCTCGAACACGCTCTTCACGACGGGCACGGCGGAAAAGGCGCTGGGCCAGCCGGCGTACCAGGCGAGGTGGGAGACAAGCTCCGACGCCTCGGTCGCGGTCAAGCCGTTGTCCATCGCCTTGCCGAGGTGGAAGGTGATCTGGGAGAACTGGCCGCTGGTGATCAGCGCGGCCACGGTCACCACGCTGCGATCGCGAGGCGCCAGATCCGGCCGCAGCCACAGATCGCGGAAGAGAACGGCACCGGTGTCTTCCACGAGGCCCGACGAGGCCGGCCCGACGCTCTCGCTCACGAGCTTGGCCCGACGATCTTCCGCCGCCTGGTCGATGGGCAACAGTTGCGGCGATGCAGAGGGCAGTTGATCCGCGGTGATGCCGCGCTCTGCAAAGACGCTGTCGATCGACGGCGTCGCCGTCACGGCCTGGCACCAACCCGCATAGAACGCCAGGTGCGTCAGGATCTCCGAGACCTCGGCAGGCTTGACGCCATGATCGAGGGCCTGCGCGGTGTAGAACGGCAGCGATGCCGTCTGTCCGCGCGTGATGAGCGCCGAGAGCGTGACGATGCTGCGGTCGCGCGGGGACAGTCCCGGGCGCTTCCAGACGCCATCCAGCAGCACGTCGCGCTCGTAGCGGGCAAGGGCCGGGGAAACGCGCGCGAAAGATTGGTCGGGTGTAGTCATGGCGCTGGTCATTCGGTGACGAGCCTGCCGCCCTGGTATTGCTCGTCCGTCACCGGCTCCAGCCAGTCGACGTTGCGCCCATCGATCACTTCCGTGACCGCCAGGTGCGACATTGCCGTCGTGATCGAAGCGCCGTGCCAATGCTTCGTCCTACACGGACACCAGACGACGTCGCCGGCGCGGATTTCCGTGCGCGGGCCGCCTTCGCATTGAGTCCAGCCCACGCCGTTGAGCACGACGAGCGTCTGGCCGGCGGGATGGGTGTGCCACACCGTGCGGGCACCGGGCTCGAAGGTGACGATTGCACCGCCGGAGCGGCCTTCTTCCTCGGCCTGGAATCCGCTGTCGATGCGGACGGAGCCCGTGAACCAGGCGGCAGGGCCCTTCACGGAGGGCTTGGTGCCGTTGCGGGTGATCTTCATGGTCGATTCCTTATGGTGATGGTGACGAGCTGTTCCTGCATGCCTCGCATGTCGGAGCTCGCGGCATGTCAGGAATTTAGTCTTCCCAGGCGACCATGACTAGATGGCAAAATCGGCAAACACTTATGCGGGATGGCATGAATGGCACCTCAGGACCTCAACGACCTGGTCGCGTTGCTGGCTGTTGCACGCGAACGCAGCTTCACCCGCGCCGCTAGCCAGCTGGGCGTGTCGCAGTCCGCGCTCAGCCGGACGGTGACCGCGCTCGAGACACGGCTGGGAATGCTGCTGCTGACACGGACGACGCGGAGCGTTTCGCCGACCGAAGCGGGTCAGCGCCTGCTCGACTCGATCGGCCCCAAGCTCGAGGAAATCGCGGCCGAGTTGGCCGCGGTCGTCGAGCTGCGTGAGCGACCTGTCGGCACGGTGCGCATCACCGCCACGGATTACGCCGCGAACCAGTACGTCTGGCCCAAGCTGCAGCCGCTGTTGCGCAAGCATCCGGAGCTGCGTGTCGAGCTCATCAACGACTACGGATTCGCCAACATCGTGGAGCAGCGCTTCGACATCGGCATCCGACTTGGAGACCAAGTCGAAAAGGACATGGTCGCGGCGCGAATCGCCCCTGACGAGACGATGGCGATCGTCGCATCACCGAGCTACCTGCGGCAGCGGCCTGCGCCGACGACGCCGGGTGAGCTGACCGCGCACAACTGCATCAACCTGCGGTTGCCGACGAGGGACGCGTTGATGTCGTGGGAGTTGCGCAAGGGTCGCAAGGGCATCGACGTGAAGGTCAGCGGCCAACTGGTCTTCAACAATGCCTACCAGATGCTCGACGCCGCCGCGTTGGGATACGGCCTGGCGTACGTCCCCATGGCGCTGGTCGAGCCGCTCGTCGAGGCTGGCAAGCTCGAATGGGTGCTGCGCGAATGGTTTCCGACGTTCACGGGACACCACGCCTACTACGCGACGCGCAAGCAGTCGTCGCTTGCCGTGCGGTTAGTGATTGCAGCGTTGAGGGAGCAAGCGTCCAAGTCGTGAGTCCATAGCTCAGTGGTTGCGCTCGCGACGCCCATTTTTCAGAGCGCATTCGCCGTCGCTGAAGACGATGAACAGCATTGCGACGATGGCATTGATCCAGAGCAACCTTTCGTACGTCTCGTGAACCTGGAGACCTCGGAGGGGTGTTGGGAGGGGATGCCCAGCGAATGACCGGTTTGACACGGCGAGCTGTCGTAGGAATTTTGCACAACGACGTCTGAAACCGCTGCAAAGCAGACGGCCTCTTTCGTGCAAGAAGCGTCGTTAAGACCGCGCCCGGATCCGGGCGATACGGCTTCGTTTCTCGGATTCCGCTGGGCCGTTTAACCTCGACACCAATGTCCGCCATCAGCATCCAAAAGCTAGCCGTCGTGCCCTACCTCGATTTGCCGAACTTGGCGGGCCGGACCATCAGTACTCTAATGTTTTATGACGCCGGAGAGTGGCGCATGTGGCTCGAAGCCGGAGGCCCACTCGTCGAGGTGAAGGCCTGGCCAGCCGAGTCCTTCTACTTCGCCAAGGATCCGGCTGACCCCGACGACATCAGCTTCCATTTTCTCGACTTCATGGCACAGCGGGCGTGTTACCCGGAAATCGTGCGGGCGCTCTCCGGGATTCACGACGACATCTTCAACCTGTCTGCGTCGCTGGCGAAAATCGAGCACGTCCACACAACCCGCACCGCCGCCGGCCCAGGCTGCCACCGCATGATGGCCTCGGAGGTTGAATACATCTTTTCGGTCTGCCGCAGCCTGTTCGACTTGTTGCAGGAGATCGCCTTGAAGCTCTGGGACACTATCCAGCTGGTCGACGAAGGCGTGGTCAAGAAGCCGCTTAAGGAAAGCTTCAACGCGGTGGTGAATTTCGAGGGCAAGCCGGCGAAGCGGGAGACGCTGATGAAGCGCTTCGGGCTGCCTCCACCGATGGCCGACTTCTACGTCGTCTGGCGTGAGTTCTTCGCAACACTTAAAGACTTCCGGGACAACCTTGCGCACAACGGATCGCAAATTCAGTCGATCTTCGCTGGCGCCGAAGGCTTCCAGATCGCGAAAGCGCTACGTCCGTTCCATGACATGGACAGTTGGCGTCCCAAAGAGCGCGAAGCCAACGATGTCGTCCCTCTAATACCGGCGCTGGGCGTGGTGATCAGCCGGACGTTGGGAGCGTGCGAGGATTTCAGCCAGATGTTCTCGCGGATCATCGCGTTTCCGCCGCCGATCGTCCCTGGCATGCGTCTCTTCATGCGCGGCTATTTCAACGCATCGTTCAACCGCATACTGCGTGACGCGGTGTCGCGCACCGCCGGTACCGCCGCGGGGGTCCAAGCCGCCTCGCCTGCGGCCCATGCAGTTCCCACGGCGCCGGTGAAGTCGGCCGCTGGGCCGCCCACCCACTAAAGCACCTTTCGGAAGGGACCCTCGGCGCCGACCGGCGATGGGCGGCGGTTTAAGGCGGCGCATTGCGCTAGTAAGGGAGGAAGGGAGGACATGGGAGGAGTCGCTCGCGCGATCTCTAACAAGTGCTATTCCCTGGACATGATGAACGGCGTGCAGGAGCAGAACACTCAGGGCCAAGCGCCTATCGCCTTCGGAAGGGCCACCTCACGGCAGCCCATTTCACACGACGAGCTGTCAAATGCAGTAGCCGCCTACGCCCACGCAAGCGTTGCACAGCAATGGCAGGGGCCGTACGGCTTCTGCGCAGACGGGACGCCGTGGATAGTGGTCATAACAGGCGACCCCAAGCGGCCAACCAGGTACAAGAATCTAGGACGACTTGGCTTCATCGCTTGGCGCTGGAACGTCACACCGTCGTGCCCAATCACGCTGACCACTGTTGGCGGAGGCGAACAACGTCCGTTCGCGCGGTGGATGACTCACGACGAGCATCCGATCATCGAGGCCATACGTCGCCAAAAGAGGTTCATCGCGTGTGTGGCGCACCCCGGCGGCTCCAGGAGCGGATGGTTCGAAGAAGTGTTTGAGGACCTTCCAGCATCGGCAGGGCACCAAGCACTGCCGAGCGCCACGCTGCTTGATGAACTGTGGACGTTTGCAAGGCCCGGCATACCTGGCAGCGTCAAAGGAATTCGCTACAACCCGTTTCCTCTTCGAGAAGACAGTGCAGATGAGTACCTAGACGACGCGCCACTGGCGGAACCCGATGAGATACCGCTCTGGGCCGATCCAGTCGGTGACTTCTGGCATACCTTGAATGGGGACGGCCCGTGGGATGAAGATCTCGACGTAAGGGACAGATCCGTTTGCGCGTGGGCTAGAGCTTTCTACTACAAGCGATGGCGCATGGCTGGCTTCATTCAAGTCATCAAGGAAGCACAAGAGCTGGATGGAGCAAAGCCTCTGTTCTACGAAGACGGATCAGTCGAGGCAACTGGCGCTAAAAAGGAGGGTGCTGAGCAACTTCTGAAGGATTCGGCTGAGATCAAAGCATGGCTGTTGGCCATCGCAGGACCCAATCCATGCGCGGAGCGAGCCCACGAAGCAGCGAAGAAGCTCGTGCGCGAGCCGATCGCACTGTCCTGGCTCTTCGGCGTATTCGGGCTACTGGGCGAGTTTATCGGTGAGGACGCAGCGCAGGCCATGCAATTCGGCCTGGAGGCTGCTTTCTTGGATCACCTGACGACGGCAACAGGATCTAACAGGCCGTGGCTGCAGAACACGCCAGGGCCAGGCCTGACGCTTCGGGCGATCCCTATCGCCAGAGACTGCGCAGTTGAGGACTTGAAAAACTTGTGGTGGAGCTCGATAGAGCCGGCCCAGATGATCGACGCAGGAGATTGGCTAGGGCCAGCAGACATGCCGGCGCCGTTGGAGACGATGAACAAGGCGCTGGAATGTGTACGGCTTGAAGGGTCGGTAGAAGAAGCCAAGCTGCGTGCGCACGAGCTCCTCGTCGAGGCACAAGAGGCACGCCAATGGTCAGTGCCGTGGGGCGCCCGAGTGCAAGTCACGTTCGGCCCGTTTGTGGCCATGCGCATCTACGAGCGCAAGGGGGAATTCTCATGCCTCTTCCTCGATGAGAAAGAGAGGTACCTGCACGTGGCGGTCGGACTTTGGTCGGCCAAGCCTCGGATGTCGGAGGTTCAACTGATCAGACACGCCGATGACAGTGGAGAAACGCTCTGGAATGAGGACGCGGCAGTGAGCCTGCAACTCATCACGGCTGCAATCTTGCGAGATTTCCTCGTAGTCGAGGAGCGCGAATCGGTTTTCTCAGCTAGGCCCTATAGGAAAAGGATCGCAGGCAGGGATCTTAGAACGGTAATTTACCTGCCTAGAGTGCGCTACGACAGAGTGCGAAAGGATGGCGCATCGCTGCCAACTTCCGATGCTATTCACCGTGCGCCGCACGCCGTAGGACATCACTTCCGCAAGGCAGCTAGCGCTTCTGCAGCACAGCGCTTCCTCGCTCAAAAATTCGGCCTCACTATCCCCGAAGGATTCACGTTCGTGAAGCCTCACTCAAGGGGCGGACTGAAAGAAGTCGAAGCCATCAAGGTGTATCGAAGCAGATCGGCATCTAGGATGCTGTTCGAGGAAGTTGCCACAGCACCAGAAGGCACGAGACCAGCTTGGTTTGAGTTCGAGAAGTCGTGCGCGCGGCTGCTGCAAGCGCAAGGCATGACGGTCATTCATCAAGCAGCACAACGGGATGGTGATGGGGGCGTGGACCTGTTCGCAACGGAAGCAGATGGATCATCGTGGGTCATACAGTGCAAGTGCTGGGCACCGCACCGACCAGTTGGGCCGGAAGTTGTTCGCGAACTCGTGGGAACCATCGAGCGTGTAGATCGAGGTGGAAGCGGGAAAAGCCGGGGCATGATCATCACTTCGAGCACGCTGACGCGCGGAGCTGCGGACGAGGCCTCGGTACTTGGATTCAGAGTGGTTGAAGGCACGGCCCTCGCCGTCGAACTCCAGAAGATGCGTTTGTAGGAGGTTCGACCAAGCAGGTTCCTGGCGTCCAACCTTAGCCACTCGATCGATAAGCACTCGTCACGGAGTTTGCCGTTGAAGCTCTGGTCTGCGCCGTTCTGTCAGGGCCCGGCGCAGCCACCATATGGATGACTACGGGGCAGCGGACATCTGGGGCACCCGATGTGCTCGGCGGCCCCCATGGACAGGGCGTGACCACAGGCATCAATGCAGCGATTGCGAAATCCGCGCGTGCGGCGTTGAAAGTTCGGTTGAGACCTGAAAGCCGACGTGACCTACCGAAACCCTCGGGCTGCAGGACTACTTGTAGCTGGTACTGCAATTGCGGCGAAGACAACCCCCCGATTGCAACGGCTCGCGGCAGGTCTGAGCGAACCTATTGCTCAGACGTCAAGATCCAGCTTCAGTTGAGAGGCCTCGCTTTCGACCGCCGCCACCAGGTCTCGCGTCCCCGTGAGCTTGCACAGGGTCAGGTTGTTGAACTTATCGTCGCGCGGCCTGAAGCCGCGTGTCACCTCGACGAGCGCCTCGATCGATTGACCGGTCCATTGACTGCCCATCAGGGGCCGCTTCAGTTTTCCTTTTCGGTCAGTGAACTTGGCCGGAACGTTGACGCCAACGATGCCGTTGAGCGCGGGCGAGAGCACACCGCTGTCAAGCGAGCGAACGATCTTCACCGTCGCAGTTGACGTGCTGGTCTGCACCCCGTCGACAGCGATCAGAACCCGATGCTTGCGTTCGGACAGGAGGGCCTTGGGCATGGGAGAAACCTGCGGCAGCTCTTCGTTGTTGTTGAGCGTGATCGGCGAATCGTCCGCGCGAGCAGTCTCCAGGATTCCGCGCACGAACGCGGGATCACCTTGAGCATGAATGAGCTTGTCGATTTGCTCCAGTGATGGCGGGGCGCCATCCTTCTTGAGCGCGATCTGCACCGTCTGGGCGATCTTTGACGCGGCACGGGTGTTCTCCCGCAACTTGGCGGTCTCCTCTTCCGTCTGCCGAGCCTCACCGCTTGCTGGAGCGAGGGGCGCCTGGCTTGCCGGGATGCGCAGCAGCGCGATCAGGAGGCTCAGGGCGAGCTCGAACGGGACGCAGGAAACGTAGGCCGAATCCAGCGACTTCGTCTTCTCCGAGACTTGGAAGTCTCCGCGACTCAAGAGCTGGATGAGATCGCTGGTGAGCATGTATTTGAAGCCTTCGTGTTCCGCCATGAGGCGTGAAACTTCAGCCCGATCGAGTCGCACGACGCCTGCGACCTCATAGCGCCTGTCCTTGATCGCCTCGCGCGCATCCTCGTGTGCGATCGCTCGGGTGACAGTCTTCTTCTTCACAGCAGTTCTCCTTCATTTTTGCGTTGAACGATTTGGATGGACTCGAGATAGATGCGCGTAACGACCGTGAGCCGTCCAACCATGTCGGCGTCGAGAATCTCCCGATCACTCGGGGGTGCCGCGACGGTCGATTCAGTGATCGCGCCGGAGACGCGCTTGGCCGGGAACACCTGAAACTGCGGGTGTCGACCGATTCGTGGATTGGCGGACCCAACAACAAGCCTTGAACCCAAAGGGGCCAATTGGTCCGCCGTTAGCGGTTGCGGATACTTCTCGCTGAAGCGAACCTGCAGTCGCAAGTTGGGTGGCACAGCCCTCAAGTGCGAGGACAGCCTGCGCAGCAGTTCAATGGCGCTGGGAGGTGGGTGACGCGGGTTCTGGCGGTAGGGCGCCAAATCCGTCAGCAACGTCTCCAAGTCGTGTTCTGGAACCGAGAGCAGGTGGGCGAGCAAATGCAGTCCTTCTTTGGACTGCATGAACGCGAGGTCCAGCGACAGTTGCTCGGGTGTTGCTTCGCCGCCTCGACGCCGAGTGATGGCCTTGCGAGACTCTGTGCCTGGCAAGCCTCGCTGACACGCCTGGGCGTAGGGGCCGGGAATGCCGAGATCGTCCGCAAGCGTGTCGCGGTCGCCGCCGGCAACCATTCCTGCGACCAGGCGCACCTGTGATGCCAGTGGAGGCGCGACCACATCTTCTGAGTCGGGGCGAGGTACGAGGATTGCGAGTTCGTCGGTGCTCTCGAGATGGGGCAGTTCCATCCCCTTCAGACATCGGCGAGCCACCTCGCCCCAGGTATCAAACGGGCGCCCCTCCTTCAACGCCTCGGTGCGGCGCGTCCTGATCGTTCCAGTCCCTTCCAAGACCCGACTGATCAGCCGTCCCGTAGGCTCCAACCCGTCGAGCAAGGCTTGGCCCTGGGCGCAGAAGATCAGCGGCCATGCCGCGGCGTAGTAGACGAGGCTCACGAGGGGCAGGCCGTGTCCGGCGGAGCGGGCGGCCAATGCGACGGTGGCGAATCCGCGCTCCCACTCCTGATCTAGACGTTCGCGATATCTCTTGGGCGACCAACTGTTGTTGAAGAGCTCTCGGGCGACCTCCTCCCAGCAGGCCCAGACGAGGCGACAAACCGCGCTCGCACGCAGGCTGTGCTTTCGCACTGACGCTTCGCCAGAGATATAGGCAGCCGCGCTGACGAGCGCCTCGTCGAGTTGGCGAGGAACCGACCAATTCCAACCCTTGTCATCCAGAAAGAAGTATTCGCCGGCCGGGCGCTCGGTGTTGTCGAGAATTTGCGCGATGCATTCCACTAGGGCCGCTGCACACGCGATCATCCGGTACGCGTGGTCAGACTTAAGATGACTGAACTTTCCCGGCGCGATCAACAGGAAGTTGCTGACCCGGATCAGGGATTGAGCGACCAAAGCTGCCTGCTCGGTGCTGCGCAAAGGCAGATGCTCGTGCAGCGTGATGGCCAGCTTGGCCAAGTCCTGCAAGACAGGCCAGTCCTCGAAGTGATCAAGCAGAAGCGCGCGGATCGAATCGAAATCTGCCTTGAGCAACGCCACGGAGGCCGCGGACTTGCGCATCCCGTCAAACGAAATGCGCGGACCGTCGCCTTTGAAGAGGCCAGTCGGCACACTCCATCCGAGACTTCGGCCAATCCTGAGAAGCCGCTTCAAGCCGAAATACCGAATGGCATTGGTCTTGACCGCTTTCGTGCCGGACTTCTCTTCGTCGATAGCCTGCTTGGCCTCCAAGACCCAATCTCGGATCTCGTCGGCTGGCATCTGCGAGAGGTCGTCCGTGGGCGACAGCAACTCCAGGGCGATCAGGATTTCAGACAGGTGACCCGCGAGCGTGCCGGTCTTGTCGGCATCCTTGTCGTCACGGACCAGGAGCGCGATCTCGGCGTCGTGGATCCACTTCAGGGCGAGTGCTCGCGTGTCGCTGCGCAGGTCGATTCCCTTGAGAGCTTCCTCCCAGTCGCGCGCGCGTTGGCGCTCACCGCCCAGCGGATCCCTAGGTCCAGAAACTTCACGCAGCTTTGCCGCGACCTCGTATAGCGGCCCTTCGCCCTTCTTGATTACACGCGAGGCGCCTTTGCGAAGCGCCTTGCCCAGCGCCGAAGTCACTACCTTGGATTTGAGGATGCCTGCGGCACGCAGCAGCGATCGCACGCTGAAGGTCGCCGCCGGAATCGCCGGATTGGCCGCAGTCAGATTGGCTGGCGAGTAGTGAACGCGGCGCCACCGAAGCGCGAGCGCCACCAAGCACTGGAAGGCGTCGAAATCTTCGGCCGGCCAAGGCAACGCCGGAAGCCGCCCGCGCACCCAGCGGCCGACTTCTTCGGCGCTGCTGCGCCACGTGCCGACATCCGCGCGGTTCTTGACGCGAGCCAGTGCGATCACGCTTCGATCGTTGAGGCGCATGACGATCGTTTGCGAGCAGCCCGGCCTCGTCCATGCCGCTGCCGCCACCTTGCCGACTTGCCGGATGCTGTCGCCGAGCGATTCGAAGATCCGCTCCTGGTCGATCAAGTCCAGCGTCGCGAAGATGGTTTGCGCTGCAGTGAACTCGCCCTCGGGGGACAGTTCATTGATGTCGCAGAGCTCCACCCTCAACTGACTGGTGACGCGCGCCGACAACGTCGTGAATGCGTCGAAGGGCGGCGGTAGGACGCGATAAGCGCTCGCGAACGACGGATTGAGGTACGAGTCGGCGTGTGGATTCGGGAGGTCGCCCCGAACTTCGATCAGGTCTCTCGTGAGCTTTCCAGTTCTCAAGCCAGCCAGGGGAGCCAGTTCGAGCGAACTGAACAGCGCTTCCATTTCGTCCTTGAGGACGCGCATGGCGGCTGCCGGAGGAATGTGCAGGCCGTCAGCGAAGACTTCGGCGTGTTCCCGACGATGCCCGGTCAATACCCTGACATACCAGGCGCTGACATTGCGCTCGATGAGCTGGGAGACCAGGAAGTGGCGGCCGATGTTCAGCGGGCGGTCGAAGCATGCCCTGGCTTCCACTGCGACGGCGCTTGCGCGCAAGACCTTGCGTTCCAGGACTGGGACAGGCGTCGCGGCGCCATTGCGGAGCTCAAAGAAGGCGGGACCGTCTTCGTCTTGGGCGGGGATCGCACGTCGCCCATCGACTTCGAGCGACCACCCAAGCTCTTTGGCTCGGCGGCGCATGAGGTGCATGTCGCTCTGCCAAGCCGCGAGGACCTGATCAACCAGCGAGGCCACCGGAATGCAGCGATCACTCTGGTAGACGCCCACATCCTTGTCATGGAGGTGGATCCACGCCTCGCACATGTAGAGCGATCGCCGCGTCAGGCGCGACAGGCGGGATCCGCGATGGCCCGTCAACGTGATGAACGCAAGGAGCCTCAGGCGAGCGAGCTGGTTGAAGGACTGGGTGAACTCCAGAGGCGTTGCAGCGTTCAAAAGGTCCGCGCGCGCCTTGCTCGTGCGTTCCTGGCACTTGGTCCAGCCTTGCGTGAAATCGCGTCTCGTCAATGAGATCGGCGACCCCTGCTCGAGCGGAACATCGCGGGCGTCCGGCAGCCTCCAGTCGAGGAAGCGAAACAGCTCTGCGTCCGCGGACGCGAGCGTCTCACCGAGCAGCGTGATGTAGTTCAACATCCCCATCGGCACGGCGGTGAAGTCCAGGGCTAGGAAGACCGCGAGTACCTCCTGCGCACCGAGATGCCGGTAGACATCGGCCAGGCTGGTCGCGAACCTCACGTCATATGCGGGGTGGACGCTGTCGCCATGGTCGCGCAGGAACTTGCGGTAGCGGCGAAGCCAGACCTTCCGCGGCGCTTCAGCCGCTTCGATGTTGAGCAGCTCAGCGAGCGTGGCCGCGTTGGGTCGCTCCAGCAGGCACAAACGCAGATAGTCGGCAATGTCGGCGTCAAGCACGAGGCGGATGCAGAACCGCTCCGCGTCAGGCACGAGGGCGCTCAGCGCGGGATCCGCGGTCTTGTCCAGAGCCGCGCGGTAGTTCCAGACCACTTCACCTCTCGCGACATCGAGCCTGGTGGAGCGTGAGGAATCGAGTCGCAGGTCGAGGGCGATGCGTGCAGGCGCGGCCGCACGCTGCGACACGTGGGCGAATGCCACCCGCTTACGGTCCTCGTCGGAGTCCTCTCGAAAAGCACGCTTCAGAGAGCGCCAATGCGCCTGCGTCGACAGGGGATACAGGCGATCTCGATCGCCAATCAGGTCGAAGCGCTGGATGTACGTTGCGTAGTTGTCGCTCTTGATCTTCCAGGCGACGGGATTTTCGCGCGCCAGGTGCGTGTTCAGCGGTCCGCGCTTCTTCTTGCGCTTGGAGGTGCGACTGCGCGGATCGTCTTCATCGACATCCTCCGAGTCATCCTCGAATTTGTCCGCTTCACGCTGTGTCGCTTCGGATGCGGTGTCATCAGCTGCAGGCCCGGACCCGCCATCTGGCTGATCCACCGGCTCCGCAATGGGACGCCCCAGCGCCTGCACAAGACCACCGATCAGGTTCTGCAGTCCAGGCGTCGTCGCCGTCGACAGCGACGTGTTGAGCTGGTTCAGCTCGAAGGGCACCGATGCAGCGAACGCGGTCCAGTCTTGCGCGGTTCCGGCGCGCCGGAAATTGCCCTGGTGCAGCGTCGACCAAGCCTCGAGGGTCGGCTCATCCATGGCGGCATCGCGCGAGCATGCGTCGACCACGAGGATCGCCAGCAGGCAAAGCTTGCGCTCCTGAATTTCGGGGTCGAGCGCGCCACGCGAGGTGCTGACCAGGCGACGGTAGACGGCGGCCTGCTCTCCCGGGCTTGGCGTTCGGAATCCGGTAGCGCCAGCCTCCTCCAGCGTTTCTACCCGCTCAATCAGGTCGGTGCAGACGCCAAGCCAGCGCTCGACCCGTTGATGTCCGCAGCGTCGGAAGTAGCACTCCAGCGCCATTTCGATGAGAGCAAGCGCGACCAACAAGCCGCGGCAGGATTCAGTGCATCGGATGGCGTGGACAAGACGCCTTTGCGCGTCCGTCGTACCAACCTGCGCCCGCAGTTTGGTACCGTCGATTTCGATCGGCACGATAGATCACCATGACAAAGCCACGGCCCCCATCGACCGATGAGGGCTCGAGAGACCGGTAGGCCGCGGTGCGGCGTCCGGTCGGTGGCTCTGCTAGGCGGCAGTGCTCGAAATCAGAGATGCTTCAACGCCGAGGGCGGTGAGCACCAAATAAGGCGCTGGTCATGCCAGACGCCGTTTGTCTTTGCCAATGAGAGTCGTGCCTGAGATCTCAATGGCGCCTCTCCTTGATCGCAACCGTGGAAGCGAGGACGGGCTGACGGAGGATTCCCGCAGAATAAAAAAAAGTCGAGCCGCGGGCAAGGCCTCGTCGCGACCAGTATCCATTTACTCAACGTGGCTTGTCAACGCAGCGACGGGGTGACCAGCGCGCTGCTCGCAACATGAACGCGCCGCTTGCCGTTTGAATGCCAAGCCTCTAACATCATGGCGTGGCCTAACGGTCGGCAGGGTTGGTTCGCCTCGTTGACCTGGGTGTCACAACTGAGCGGCACCATATGGCTTCAGTAGCTGCCGGACGTGACACCGTAACACCCTGGGCTTCATAGGTAAAACGCCCGTCGGGACCTGGTCAGATCGATTGGCACCGACTGACCTACTCAAATGGATAAGTGGGCTCATAACCCAAAGTCAAATCCAGCCCCCGCAACCACCGTCTTACAGAGGTGAAAACCTCGAAAGCAACGCCCACTCCGCAGTGGGCGTTTTGCTTTGTGGCCCATCCATGGCCCAAATTTGGCCCATCTGTGGCGCCACCGGGATTTGCTGAGGGTCATATTTGAGCTTTGGGCTAGTGGCCCTGTCCTCACGGGTGCGTCTTTCCTCTTCTGGAGGCCGATGGAAGCCCGCGGCGCTGTTCCAATCGAAGCAATGAGATCGGCTGCGGTTTGCGCTGAGCAAAAGAGCCTGAGGCGTGACGCGTCACAGGCGGTGGCTGTTCGTACTCCGACGAAAAGACGGTTAGCTTCGCCGAAGCCGACATGCGATGCGCAAATTTGGGGGGCGGCTTCGCTGCAAAGCGAAAATCGCAAGGTCGGTGACCGGCGGAAGAACGCAGAAGCCTCGATGCGGGTCGAGCGCTTTACTTCCGCCTCGTTGTCAATTGACCGTGAACAAGGGTTCCAGCCAAGAAGGGCGCTTGTCAGCTTGGCAGGGCGGATTCAACCGGTCAATGCAACACATTGGCTGAACATCTCAGCCGGGGTCTGGAAGCCGAGGGTCTTCCTGGGGCGTTCGTTCAATTGTCTCGCGATGGCGTTGAGCTTGATCTGCGAGAGCTCGGAGACATCAACGCCTTTGGGCAGGTACTGTCGAAGCAAGCCATTGGTGTTCTCGTTGCTGCCACGCTGCCAAGGACTTCGCGGGTCGCAGAAGTAAACCTGGATGTCGGTGGCCAAGGTGAATTGCTTGTGTGCCGCCATCTCCTTGCCTCGATCCCAGGTCAAGGATTTATAGAGCTCCTGCGGCAGCTTTTGTGCATGCTTGATCAACGCATTGACGACGGTCTCGGTGTCCTTGCCTGGCACCTTGACCAGCATCACGTAGCGCGTCTGGCGCTCGACCAGCGTCGCGATCTGGCTGTTGTGGCTGCCGAACACCAAGTCACCTTCCCAGTGGCCAGGCACTGCTCGATCTTCGACGCTGGCAGGTCGCTCGCTGATCGAGACGGCATCGACAATCTGTCCGTGAATCGCAGTCTTCTGCGTGTAGTGCCGTGAACGTCTCATGCCCCGAGTACGCCTGAGATGCTCCAGCAGTTCCTTCTTCAAGGCGCCACGCGCTTGAATGAAGAGGCTGCGGTAGATGGTCTCGTGTGACACGTGGTGGCTCTCGTCGCTCGGATAAGTATGCTTGAGCCAGCCCGCGATCTGTTCTGGCGACCAGAGCATCCTCAGCTTGTCGGCCACGATGCGGGCCAGCGCACGGTTGCCTGTCAACTTGCAGCGCTTTGGGCGACGCGCTCGATCCCACGCAGCCTCCTCGGCCTGGCTTGCGCGATAAGCGTCACGGTCGCCATTGCGTCTGATCTCTCGACTGATCGTCGATGGCGCTCGCCCAAGCCGTGCAGCAATTGATCGGATCGATTTGCCCGCCACGATCGATCGCGAGATCTCCTCGCGTTCGGCCAGCGTCAATGCCGTCGCTGCGCGACGTCGGTCTGCTGGCCGAATGCCGCCGGTCTGGGCGAGGATTTTCTGAATCGATGTGTGCGGTCGATCGAAGAGCTTGCCGATCTCCTGCAGCGTCCAGCCTTCTTTCCAGCGCTCCCACATCTGCGCCTTCTGGCCGTCTGAATAGTAGATCCGTGGTCGTCGCTTCATCTGCAACACTCCTGCCGCCTACGCGGTGGCTAGTGTGTTGCATCGACCGGTTGAACCCGCCAGCGGGTGCTGTCGCTCCCGACGATCATCCCGGCGTCGGCTTTCTGCCCCTTAGCAGACACCATCCGCGGCTTCCGCTCCTTGAAGGGCCCGAATCGCTGTCCCAGATCCAAAAGCCGCATAGCAGCTGTATCCGCACCTCGATGGCGAACTCTCGATTGCGCTCGTAGACTGACCACGCTACTTATCAGGAGACAAGGCATGTTGGAGTTCTCGCAACTCAAGGTGACGGTCAGCGACCATGTCGCGCTGCTGACGATGAACGCACCGCCCGTCAACGCGCTCACGCGCACCCTCAACGACGAGCTGACCTCTGCGCTGGATCAGATCTCCGAGATCGACGACATCCGTGCCGTCGTGCTCACGGGCGAGGGCAAGGTGTTCTGCGCGGGCGCCGACTTGAAGGGCCGTGCCGAGAACATCAAGGGGCCGGGCGACCTGCTCGCCCACTCGCGCCGCACGCGCGAGTGCTTCCACGCGATCCGCGAGTGCGCCAAGCCGGTGGTTGTCGCGATCAACGGCGCGGCGCTCGGCTCGGGCCTGGCGATGGTGGCGTCGTCGGACATCCTGGTCGCCTCCGAGAAGGCTTCGCTCGGGCTGCCGGAAGTCGACGTCGGACTGCTGGGCGGCTGTCGCCATGCGATGCGCCTGTTCAGCCATTCGCGGCTACGCCTGATGGCGCTGACGGGTCAACGCCTCGGTGGTGCGGAGCTCTATCGGCTGGGCGTCGTCGAAGCGTGCACGAGTCTCGAGGAACTGCTGCCGACAGCGATGCAAATCGCGGCGACGATCGCCTCGAAGAGCCCGGTCTCGACGCGCATGGGCAAGCACACGCTCAACACGATCGAGGACATGAGCCTGCGCGACGGCTATCGCTACGAGCAGGACATGACGGCCCAGATCGGCAAGACCGACGACGCCAAGGAAGCGCAGGCCGCGTTCCGCGAGAAGCGGGCGCCGGTCTTCACCGGGCGCTGACGACGCGCGGCACTTCACGAGGCCCGGATCGCTCCGGGTCTTCTGCCGTTCAGACGCGCTCGAGCACGATCGCGATGCCCTGGCCGACCCCGATGCACATCGTGCACAGCGCGTAGCGGCCCCTGGTTCGCTGCAACTGGTTGACGGCCGTCGTGACCAGCCGGGCGCCACTTGCGCCCAGCGGATGCCCCAGCGCGATCGCGCCGCCGTTCGCGTTTACGCGGACGTCGGCGTCCGCCAGGCCCAGGTCACGCAATACCGCCAGCCCCTGCGACGCGAACGCCTCGTTGAGCTCGATCACGTCGAAGTCTTTCAGCGCCAGGCCCGTGAGGGCGAGCACCTTGCGCGTCGCGGGCGCCGGCCCCATGCCCATGATGCGCGGCGGCACGCCGGCGGCGGCCATGCCCAGGATGCGCGCTCTCGGCGTCAGGCCGTTCTTCGCGGCCGATGCCTCGCTCGCCAGCAGCAGCGCACAGGCACCGTCGTTGACGCCGGAGGCGTTGCCCGCGGTCACCGTGCCGTCGGGACGGACCACGCCTTTCAGCCTGGCCAGCGCCTCCATCGAGGTCTGCCGCGGATGCTCGTCCTTGCCGACGACGATGGGTTCGCCCTTCCTCTGGGCCACGGACACCGGCGTCAACTCGGCGTCGAAGAACCCGGTCTCCTGCGCGGCCACTGCCTTCAGTTGCGACGCGAGCGCGAAGCGATCCTGGGCCTCGCGCGAGATGCCGAAGTGCGTGGCGACGTTCTCGCCCGTCTCTGGCATCGAATCCACGCCGTACTGTTCCTTCATGAGCCGGTTCACGAAGCGCCAGCCGATCGTCGTGTCGTACACGGCCGTGTTGCGCGAGAAGGCCGATTCGGACTTGGGCATGACGAACGGCGCGCGGCTCATGCTCTCGACACCACCCGCCAGCATCAGCTCGGCGTCGCCGCTGGCGATGGCGCGAGCAGCGGTGCCGACGGCGTCCATGCCCGAGCCGCAGAGTCGATTGATCGTGGATCCGGGCACTTCGAGCGGCATGCCCGCCAGCAACGCGGACATCCGGGCCACGTTGCGGTTGTCCTCGCCGGCCTGGTTGGCGCAGCCGAAGATCACGTCCGCGACGGCCTGCCAATCGACGCCGGGATTGCGCGCCATCAGCGCGCGCAACGGGATCGCTCCGAGGTCGTCGGCGCGCACCGACGACAGCGCGCCGCCATAGCGTCCAAAGGGGGTGCGAATCGCATCGCAGATGAAAGCGTGACGGGCCATGGGCGTCTCCTTGCCATGTTGTGGGGGTCTCGCGGACTCTAGGGGCGCGGTGACGCGTTGCCCATGGCCGGGCGCGCAAGGCTGCTATTCCGGGTCGCCAGAAGGAGTGCGCTGCTATGCGTCGTCACGCATTGCAGCCTTGCCGCGCGACCCCATAGGCGCGAGTCGACGCGAGGCCTAGAGTCGGATTCACGATAGCGGAGACAACGACATGACCTACAAGACCGGACCCCTGTCCCACGTGAAGGTGCTAGACCTGAGCCGCATCCTCGCCGCGCCGTGGGC
>FTKT01308248.1_pt1 | contig 24253 bp, 26 predicted proteins | sample 1658271 | NCBI WGS metagenome assembly FTKT01 (sample SAMEA3914811, study PRJEB12502) | metagenome | biome: forest; material: soil | place: Canada | collected 2011-08-04 | depth 0.3 m | reverse complement strand
GGCATGGGCATCGACAAGCCCGACGTGCGCTTCGTGGCCCACCTGGATCTCCCGAAGAACATCGAGGGCTACTACCAGGAGACGGGCCGCGCGGGCCGCGACGGCGAGGCCGCCGACGCCTGGATGGCCTACGGGCTGGCCGACGTCGTCAACCAGCGCCGCATGATCGACGAGAGCCCGGCCGGCGACGAGTTCAAGAAGCAGCAGCGCGCCAAGCTCGACGCGCTGCTCACGCTGGCCGAGGCGCACGACTGCCGCCGCGTGCGGCTGCTCGCCTATTTCGGCGAGACATATCGCGGCACCGCGGATCCGGGTTTCCCGGGCCGTGGTGAGCCCCCTCGGGGGGCAGCGACCGAAGGGAGCGTGGGGGTCCGGTGCTTCAACTGCGACAACTGCCTCAACCCGCCGGCCACCTGGGACGCCACCGAGGCGGCGCGCATGGCGCTGTCCACCGTCTACCGCTTCCGCCAGCACTCGGGCCTCTCGTTCGGCGCCGGCCATCTCATCGACGTGCTGCGCGGGAAAGTCACCGACAAGACCACGCAGCACGGGCACGGCACGCTGTCCACCTTCGGCATCGGCGCGAAGTGGTCGGAGCAGCAATGGCGCGGCGTGATCCGCCAGCTGTTGTCGCTGGGGCACCTGCGGTCCGAGGGCGAGTTCAACACGCTGGTGCTCACCGACAGCGCGCGCGCCGTGCTCAAGGGCGAGGTGCCGGTCACGCTGCGCGAGCACCGCGAGACGCCCAAGGGCTCGGGCCGCACGCGGCGCGCCAGCGGCGGCGGCGGCGGCTCGGGCGGCCGGAGCGCAGCCGCGCCCATCAAGCTCGATGCCGACGGCGACAAGCGCTTCGCCGCGCTGCGTGCCTGGCGCTCCGAGGTAGCGCGCGAGCACAACCTGCCGGCCTACATCGTCTTCAACGACGCCACGCTCGCGCAGATGGCCCAGCAGGCGCCGTCCACGCTGGACGAACTCGCCGGCATCAGCGGCGTCGGCGCGAAGAAGCTCGAGGCGTACGGGCGCGAGATCCTGCGGGTGCTCGAAAGTTGAGCCCGCCGCGCGCGAACGTGTTCGCGCCTTTCGTCCCGCTGCTGTTCGTCGTCCTGTGGAGCACCGGCTTCATCGGCGCCAAGCTGGGCCTGCCCGACTGCGAACCGCTCACGCTGCTGAGCCTGCGCTACGGCGCGGTGCTGATGCTGATGGGCGCGGTGGCGCTGGCCACGCGCGCGCCGTGGCCCGCCGCGCCGGCGCAGTGGCTGCACATCGGCGTGTCCGGCCTGCTGGTGCACGCGATCTATCTCGGCGGCGTGTTCACGGCCATCCGGCTGGGCCTGCCGGCCGGCATCACGGCGCTGGTGGTGGGCCTGCAGCCGGTGCTCACCGCGCTCGGCGCGGGCCTGTTCCTGCGCGAACGCGTGCGCCCCACGCAATGGGCCGGCCTGGCGCTGGGCCTGGCCGGCGTGGTGCTGGTGGTGGCGCACAAGGTGGCCGGAAGCGGCGGCCCCGCGGCGGCGGCGCTGTTGGTGCCTGCCGTGATCGCGCTGGTGGGCATCACCGCGGGCACGCTGTACCAGAAGCGCTTCTGCCCGGCGTTCGACCTGCGCACCGGCTCGGTGATCCAGTTCCTGCCCTGCCTCGTCGTCACGGCGCTCGCGGCCTGGCGCACCGAGACGATGATCGTGCACTGGACCCCGGCCTTCACGTTCGCGCTGGCCTGGCTGGTGCTGGTGCTGTCGGTGGGCGCGGTGAGCCTGCTCAACACGCTCATCCGCAGCGGCAGCGCCGTCAACGTGGCGAGCCTGTTCTACCTGACGCCGCCCACCACCGCGCTGATCGCGTGGGCGATGTTCGGCGAGACGCTCACGGGACTCGCGCTGGCCGGCATGGTGCTGGCCGTGGCCGGCGTCTGGCTCGCTCGCAAGTAGGCCTCAGCTGTACTCGCGCTCGTCGCGCGCCTTCAGCAGCTTGGGCGTGATCTCCACCGTGTCGACGGTGTCCGACACCCACACCGTGCCGTCCTGCACCGTGATCTGCCAGGCCATCGTGCGCGCGCACATCTTGGCGAGCGCCTGCGAGGCCTCGGGGTCGACCGACCACACCTCCACCTTGGGCGCGCGATTCAGCTTGTTCACCAGCGCGGCCCACCAGATGGGCGTGCTGGCGATATAGCTGTAGACGGTGACCTTCTCGGCACGGCTGCTGGCCTTGCCCAGGCGGCGGTCGTCGGGCTGGCCCACCTCGATCCAGTGGATCACCTGGCCGGTGAGATCCACCTGCCAGAGATCAGGCTCGTCGACGTCCCACAGGCTCTTGGCCAGCACCAGGTCGCCGTGCTCGTTGTCGGCCGGCACGTTGAGCGCGTAGGCCAGCACGCGCATGAGCATGCGCTCGTCGGTTTCCGACGGATGGCGCGCGATGGTGAGCTCGTGGTCGCCGTAGATGTTGCGGTCCATGTCGGCGAGCTGCAGACGGACCTTGTGAATCGTTGCTTTGAGGGCCATGGGGCCATTGTCCCCCGCAAACGCGGGACTACAGCGACGCGTCGCCGCACAGGATCAGCGCGCGGCCGCCCATGTCGAACTGGATCGACACGGTGAAGCACATGCGCGATCCCTGCAGCGTCATGTAGGGGCGCGTCACCTGCGCGATGTTGGGCTGGGCCTCGGCGCCGCGGAAATAGGCACGGCGCGACCAGCGGGCCTGGCGCGTGTCCTGCAGCGGCGCGAAGCGTTCCGCGCTTCCCAGCTCCTGGTACGACATTCCGTCGCGCATGGCGTTGCCCACCACCTGGCGGCCCTGCTTGTCGAGCAGGTAGCACATGGCCGAACCCGGTTGCGCCAGGAAGCGGCGGCAGGCCTCGTCCAGCGTCGCGCCCCCGGCCAGCAGCACGCTGGCCAGCTCGATGGACTGCTTGTAGGGCGACATCTGCTCCTGCCACAGCCGGTCGTCGTTGGCCGACTGGCGATCGAAGCGGTCCCAGGCCGCGCGCAGCGCGTGCAGGCCCGCGCCGCCGGCCAGCCCGGGCGCGGGCCGGCCGAAGTGGTAGCCCTGCACGAAGTCGACGTCGCAGCGCAGCGCCGTGTACGCGCCCTCGTCGGTCTCGATGCCCTCCATCAGCACGAGGCAGCCGCACTCGTGCAGCAGCGACACCATCTGCGAGGCGATGCGGCGCGCGTGCGCGTCCACCTCGGCGCGCACGACCACGCTGCGATCGAGCTTGACGATCTCGGGCCGCAGCCCGAACACGCGGTCGAAGTTGGAGTGGCCCGCGCCGAAGTCGTCCAGCGACACGAGGCAGCCCAGCTCGCGCAGTTCGTCGATGCGGCGATCGAAGCCCGCGTCGTCGGGCAACGTCGATTCCAGCACCTCGATGACGACCTGGCCCGGACGCAGGCCGTGCGCGGCGAGCGTGTCGGCGATCTCGCCGATGCCGGGCCCGTCGGGCGCCGCGAGCGAGCGCGGATGCACGTTCAGGAACAGCCACTCGTTCGCATCCTTGCCGGCATAGGCCGCCAGGTGCTGCAGCAGCGAGGCGCAGTCCAGGCCCACGCGGGCCTCGTCGCCGTCGAAGCCGGCGAACAGTTCCAGCGGCGGCACGGGCGCGCCCGTGGCCAGCGAGGTGGCACGCAGCAGCGCCTCGTGGCCCACGGCGCGGTGGTGCGTGAGGCTGTAGATCGGCTGGAAATGCGAGGCGAGGCGATAGCCCGCGTAGTCCGAGGTGACGGGCGCCGCGACCGGCGACCCGGCCGCGCGCGGGCTCGCCGGAGCGGGCGCGTCAGGAGTCGGGTCGGGGACGGCGGTCATGAGAAGCGGCGGAACCATGGCGAAAGGAAACGGCGGGACGGCGGCTCGTGGCGGCCGGCGCGCGGGAGGGCACGAGGATTTCTCGCATGCAAGAACCTGGCCGAAGTGGCCCGAATGTCCCGGGCCGACCGTGATTCTGCCAAGTCGGGCACGATTGCGGCCCGTGCCGGGCCACCGAGGCAGCCGGAACGTGCCGTCGTGCGCACGATCAGTCCTGCATGCGCATCAGCGTGTTGATGCTGGCCGCCGATTCCAGCAGGCGCGGCAGCAGGCGCTTGCGCATCTGGTCGGGCGGCATGCGCTGGTCCTGCGCGCTGACGTTGATGGCCGCCACCACGCGGCCGGCGCGGTTGACGATGGGCGCGGCCATGGACACCAGCCCCTCCTCCAGCTCGCCGTGCACGAGCGCGTGGCCCTCGCGGCGCACGCCCTCGAGGAGCGCCAGCAGCGCCTCGACGTCGGTCACCGTGCGCGCGGTGCGCGCGGCCAGGGGCGCGTGCGCGAGACGCGCGCGGCGCTCGCTTTCCGGCAGCCCGGCCAGCAGCACGCGGCCCATCGCGGTGCAGTACGCCGGCAGCCGGCTGCCCGGGCCGAGGCTGATCGCCATGATCTTCTTGGCCGGCACGCGCAGCACGTAGACGATGTCGTCGCCATCGAGCACGGCGGCCGACGACGACTCGTGGATGTCCTGCACCAGCTCCTCCATCACCGGCTGGGCCAGGTGCCACACGGGCTGCGAGCTGAGGTAGGCGAAGCCCAGCTCCATCACGCGCGGCGTCAGGCGGAACAGGCGGCCCTCGGACTCCACGTAGCCCAGTTGCTGCAGCGTCAGCAGGATGCGGCGGGCGCCCGCCCGCGTGAGGCCGCTGCGCTCGGCCGCGCCGGTGAGCGTCTGCGCCGGCGCGTCGGCGCCGAAGCTGCGCAACACCGCCAGGCCGCGCGCGAACGACTGCACGAAGGCGTCGCCGGGGCGGTTGCCGGCAGCGGACGGGGCATCGGTGGCGGGCACGGTCGGATCGTCGGACATGGGCCGATTCTCCCTCGGCGGCGCGCTCGATTCGGCCGGCGTCGACTGCGAGACCTTCTGGCAGCCGTCGAACTCATCCGTTCGAGTCAACCTGGGGGGGCTGTGCCGGCCCCGCCCGGGCGGGGCCCGCCGCGGGTCCTGATGTAGGGATAGTGCCCGCGCCGCGCCAGGAGGATCGTCGGCTCCCTCTGCCCTCACACAGAAGGAGACTTCCATGGCTGCAACACTGCGCGCGCTGGTCAGCGCCCTCGAAGACGATCCATACTGCGGCACGCGTCCGCCGCACTGGCCGGGCGGCCCGCTGCGCCTGGGCTCGATCCAGGAAATCATCGCCACCAGCGTGTCCGCCGACATCAATCCGCAACCGCTGCCGCCGCTGGCGCGCAACGCCGCCGCCGTCGCGTTCCAGCAAGTGCGCCTGTTCCAGCTCGGGCAGCAACTGCAGGCCCGCGGCGGCGCGGTGGCCGACATCGGCGGCCAGCTCTCCGGCTTCGCGTCGGAGATGTTCGACGACTGGTGCGGCAGCGTGCCGCTGAGCGTGCTCATCGCATGGCTGCTGCAGCACAACCCGCCGCCGCCGCCGCCCTCGTGGCTGGAGGACATCTCGCAAGTGGTGATGCAACTGAACCTGTCGACGCGCATGGAAGGCAGCGTCGGAGGCGCCGTGCAGCACGCCGCGCTGGGACTGCTCAAGGAACAGGTGAACCAGTTGCGCGCGCAGAAGGCGCAGCAGCAACAGCAGAAGACGCACTGAACGCGTCGCCACCCGCTTGGACCCAGGCCTCGCTTCGGCGGGGCCTTTTCGTCACGGCGCGCTGACGGGGCGCCGGGCCGGTGCCGTGTTTCAGGCGCGCGGCGAGTGCGGGGCGTGCGCCTCGGCGCGACGGATGACCACGGTGCGCTCGGCATCGTCGTGATCGTCGGCATCGGCCTGGAATTCGGTTTCGAGCTGGTCGAGCAGGCTGCTCAACTCGCCATCGGCGACGTCGCGCCACAAGCCGATGCGGCGCGAGCGGATCTCGGGCCTGGCCAGCATCGCGTCGATGTCGAACACGAAGCCGGTGACCCGGCGCAGCGCAAAACGGATGCGGGCCCGCAGGATTTCCTGGCCGGGCGTGTGTACTTGGCTCATCGTCGGTCCCCTCCGCGTCCCCTCCCCCGACTGACGAGCCTCTCGACCTCGAGAGGCTGCTTTCGTCGCTGCTGACGCGAAACATTCTGGGGACCAGTCTAGGACGACGGGGGCGATTTGGCTGCCCCCCAGATGAGGGAGTTTCGCTCGAGCGTGGCGCCGAATCGACCCGGCCGGGCGCGCACCTTTTGTGGGCGTTCGCGCGGTCTGCGGGGTGAATCAAGGACTTGGGCGGAACGCGGATCGGTTCCTGTTGCCGGACTCGCCCCAGCCGGCACCCGCCGTTCTTGTCGGCAGACTCGAGCCTCGACAGGCCCGCCGGCGCAGTCCGCCGATACCTCTCAGCTCCCTTTGCGTTCCTGGAGGCAGTTGCCGCCGTCGACCACCATCAATTGGCCCGTGATGTAGCTGGCCCCCGGAGAGGCCAGGAAGGCGATCATCGCCGCGGTCTCGATGGCTGTGCCGGAGCGTCCGAACGGCGTGTGCCGTCCAGCTCGTGCCTCCTCGTCGCTCTGGCCTCCGGTCGCTATCCAGCCCGGCGCCACGCAATTGATGACGACGTCGGATGTCGCCGTCTCGAGGGCGATGCTGCGGCTCATCGCCACCATGGCCGCCTTTGCCGCGCTATAGGCGGCCTCCCCCGGATTGCTCACCAATGGACCGGTCACCGAAGCCACACTGACGATGCGTCCGTAGCGCCGTTGAATCATCCCGGGCAGCACCGCTCGGGTCATGTTGTAGCAAGTGCCCAGATTTCGAGCGAGGGTCGCGTCCCAGGCTTCGTCCTCGATTTCATGGAACGGGCCGTCCACGTCCGAGACCCCCAACTGCGCCATGCCGGCGTTGTTCACCAGGATGCCGATCGGCCCCACCGCCTCCTCCGCGCGCACGAGCATCGCTCGCGTTGCGCCGCGGTCGACGAGATCAGCCATGAAGCCGTGCGCCACGTGGCCCTCGGCGCGCAAGGCCTCCGCGCGCTCGAAGATCCGTGCGCTGGTCGCTGCGATAGCCACTCGCGCGCCCATTTCCGCCAGTAACCGGGCCGTCGCGAACCCGATTCCGGATTCGCTGCCGGCACCGGTCACGAGCGCCGCCTGTCCCGCCAGTGAAAAGAGTCTGTGCATCGGATTGAATGGCAAACGCCGAGAAACGAGCATCATAGGCGGCCTTCCGCAACGGGAACCGTCCCGGCTCTTCCTGCGGTGCAGGCACCGCCATCGCGTTCTCGTTCACATCGTCGATCGCCATCGACACGCCAGGTTCCCGGCGGTCATGCGCACGGCGTACATGGTTGTTCGAGACGCCGTATCCCTGTGGCATGCCGAGGAAGTTCGTGTTCAGCACGCCGTCGTCGTTCTCATCGTGGAAGACGGAGATCGCGTAGGTGCCGGCGGCGACGTCCGTGAACGTGCATCGCGCTCCGGCCCGGCTTGCGGGCACGGTCACGAGCTTGGCTGTCTTCCGCGTTTCCCTGGGAAATCCGTCCGCTGATCGGAACATGCCGCAGATGACATGCCCCTTGGCACTGCTCAAGCCTTCGACTGCAGCTTGAATGTCGGCGCCGAGCGCCGGCGCACTGATGACAGCGCCCGCCAGCACAAGAGCCGGAAATCGGAGGTCTGTCGCTCTCATGGTGATCCAAAGCCTCCGTGAAAGCCGAGCGGAATTGCAACCGGCACCGTGATTCGAGCCATGGCCTCCAACGTACGGGCGTTCCAGATGGTCATTTCGCTCCCTTGCTTCAGCGATGAAGTGCCAACGGTCAACAACACGCCGCCGTCCTCATCAACGGCATCCGGATTCGCCACGAAAACAGGCTCCCCGAACGTGAGTCCGTCCAGCGATCCCTGGCTCACGGTGTCCGTCAGCGTGTCCACTCGCACGAGGCGGGACAGATCCGAACCCCAGACGTACCGATGGGGTCGTCCATTGACGCGGGCATAGTGGATGGTCGGGAACTCGAACCGCGCCTCCGCCCCGACGACTTCGATGCGGAAGCTTTCCCGGCCATGCTCGAGCGTGATGCGGTGCAGTCGTGGCGTCAGGGAGGGCACGCCGTCGGCGCGGATCGTGCTCATCAGCATGCCGTGGCTGAGAACGGTGGCGTCGGCATAGGCCAGCAGCTCCAGGCGAATCGCGCCATCGTCGAGATCGAACGCGTTGACGGTGTGAAAGAAGAAGAACGCAGGGCCCCGATGCTCGGCGCACTCGCCACTCGCCCTGTCCATGACGACGATTCGCGTGCCGCTTTCGGGCGACCATCGGTAGTGCTCCGAGATGGCTCGACTCGACCAGAGCATGCCGGCCGGATGGAGGTCGTAGGGCGGCAGGATCAGGACGATCTTCGTTCGCGTGATGGCGAAGGAGTGGATGTAGGCCACGCGACGCAACGGCACGCGGCCGATCTCCCGCCGCACGTTCGATCCCCACGGCTGCGAGAACACGACCAGGCTGCTTCGCGCACCATACGACAACCCGACATTGATCAATTCCTTGCGTTCGAAGTCTTCGTGCGGATGCGCGCTGACCATGAGTTGCTTCGGGAGGTCGTCCGAGAATCGCACCTCGGCGGCCGTCTTCAGTGTTCGCGGGTCGATCGCGAGCTGACGATCGGTTTCCGTCATGGCGATCCAGTGGCGACCGTCGGGACGGATGTTCACGTTGGTGTTGTCCGTCGAACGGGCGACGGGATGCAGAATCCGCTGGATGAGGCCGCGCTTGTTGGCCGTCCCGAAGCTCGCGAGCTCGTCCCGGCCGTTGAGAACCGATCGGTTGAATTCGCAGTCGAGCAAGCGCTGCATCCAGTGCACGCGGCCATCGGTGCCGATCTCGAACGAATACAACATGCCGAGCGCGTCGAACCAGTGCGTCGAATGCCAGTGGCCGAATTCGAAGACGGCCGGGGCCGTGCGCATCAGGCGTCCACGAAGCCACGCTGGGATGACGCCGTCGACCTCGGCCTCTCCTTCAAACGGACCGCCGAGAATGCTGCTGTGGAGGGTTGCAGGGATGCTGAGCGAGCGGGGGCGCGCTATGGCTTCAGTCGAGGGTGCGGATGGCATGTCGGACCTTTGTTCGGCGGCTCGTCGCGCTCTGCGCCGAGTGACTTCAATGTGCCAAGATCCGGGTCGGAACTATTGACCTCAACTGCCAGACTCTTGGCCAATGCCGCCACCAGGCGGAGGACGGTGTCCCATGGTCTTCGTGCCGGCACTCAGCGCCGAGGCGCTCCTGGCGGGATTGCAGGCGTGCAGCGTCGATACTGCGCGTATCCGGAGGACGGCGGGGCTCGCGCCTCACTATTCAGATCCGTCGGAGATGCTGCCGGGCTGGGCGTGGGAATCCATATGGCTGGAGGCCGCGAAGATCGATCCCCGCCCCGAACTTCCCACTCTGGCGGCCATGCGTGTGCCGTTCGGACTCTTTGGAACCCTGGACTATCTCGCCGGCAGCGCGCAGACGGTGCGGGGCGGCCTGCAAGCCTTGGCGGATCATTTCGCCGCCGCAGCGACCGGCATCGAACTCGAACTCGACTTCGACGACTCCGAAACCGTGACGTTGCGCATCATCGATTCGGATGAGATCGCCAGCGAGCGCGAAAGCGACGAGTTCACGACCGCCGTCATCCTCGGACGCTTTGGAAGCACCAGCAACGGGCAGTTCGTGCCGCGGCGCGTCTACCTCACGCGACCGCCTTTCGCCGACGCCTGCCACTCGAAGCTGTTCGGCGCGCCCGTGGTGTATGGCGCGCGCCGGGCCGGGTTCGATTGCAGCCGCGCGTCGGTCGATCTGGAACAATCGATGGCTGACTCGCGGCTGCATGACACGCTGCTCGAGATCGCCAGGAAGCTCGGATTCTCGAACGACGGCAAGAGCGGTATCGAAGTCTCCGTGCGCGCCCGACTGCGGAGCTTGCTGCCCCGCGGGCAGGCCGTCGCTGAACGCGTCGCGCGCTCGCTGGGCGTCTCGGAGCGGACACTGCACCGCCGGCTGTCCGAGTCCGGGACCTCGTTTCAAGATGTCCTCGACCAGTTTCGCATCGAAGAGTCCGAGCGGCTCCTGCTGCAAGGCGGTCGGGAGCTCTCCGCGATCGCGCTCGAGCTCGGTTTTTCCGACCAAACGGCCTGGAACCGATACTTCAGGCGCCTTCGCAACATGAGCCCGACGGCCTGGCAGGACGCCAATCGTCAGCGAAGCTAGCTGAAAGAGGCTCCGTGCTGCGAAGCAGGCCATGCGCGCGGGATGCGGCCTGGCTTGTGCGATGCCGACAATCAACGCGGCATGCGCACACGCTGCACGGGCACCACGGGATCTTCAGCTTGCCTTGCGGTCGAACTTGGCTCGCGCAACCTCGATCTTCGCGCGGTTCGCGTACGCCCACTCCCCCAGCTCCGAGATCGGGAGAAGAAGGGAAAGGCCAAGCGCAGTCAGCTCATAGTCCACACGCGGAGGAATCGTCGGAAAGACGGTTCGAGTGACCAGGCCGTCGCGTTCGAGGCTTCGCAGCGTCAAGGTCAGCATGCGTTGCGAGATGCCTTGGATGACTCGCCGAATCTCGTTGAATCGCTTCGGCCCGTGCCCAAGCATCATGACTATCAGCACGCTCCACTTGTCGCCAACACGCACGAGGATGTCGGCGACCGGCTTGCAACTTTCCTGCAGTCCTGCCGCGTCGCGCGCCTTGAGCTGAGCCTCCAGTGCACGGCTCTTCGCAGCGGCGCTTGAAGTAGTTACCTTCATGTGCCTGGGGTTCCTTTCGTATGCCCATGGTTACGTGCATGTGCCTTCTTGCGAAGACGGGCGGCGGTCACTAGGATGACCTTGGTTACTTATTTATACCATCATCAAGCCGGCCAAGGTACATCATGAATATCCTCCGCATCGACTCCAGCATTCTTGGCGAACACTCGGCGAGTCGTCGACTCACCGCGGCGGTTGTCAAGCGATTGCTCGAAGGCAACCCAGATGCTTTCGTCACCTCCCGCGACCTGGCTCGAAACAACGTCCCGCAGTTCAGTGGAGCGCTGGCAGACATAGCGAGTGTTCCAGTCGAACAACGAAGCTCCGAGTTGCAGCGTGATGCCATGGAACTCCTCGCCGTGCTCGAGGAGGTCCTGGTCGCTGACGCCATCGTCATTGGGGCGCCGATGTACAACTTCGGCATCCCGAGTCAGCTGAAGTCATGGCTTGACGCGCTGGCCGTGCCGGGCAAGACGTTCCAGTACGATGCCGCCGGTTTCAAGGGCCTGCTCGGCGCGAAACGCGTCGTGATCGCGTCGGCTCGCGGTGGGTTCTATGGAGCTGATACGCCGATGGCCGCATTCGATCATCAAGAGACCTATCTGCGCTCATTCTTCGGCTTCCTGGGCGTGACCCGCATGGAGGTCGTTCGCGCAGAGGGCTTGAAAGTCAGCGCCGAGATGATGGATCTGGGCATGGCTGCAGGTCTTCGTCAGGCAGCGGAGCTGCAGGTCGCCTGAGCAAGCGTCCGCGCGACCCCACGCAGGCGTGGAAGGCCTCGTCTCCCGGTGCCGTTGCAACCCCTCGGGCCAACGGACGCCGGGCCTGGACGCCGTGCGCGGGACTGAATCGGGTTCGGCGACGCCTGCCGATCACTTTCTCCAAACCTGCTCGTGACGTCCGCTATGCAGACCGGCTCGTGCATCGGCTAGGACGCGTCGTGGAAGATGATGCCAAGCGTTCCGCGCTGGCCGCGCCGAAGCTGGCTGACCCCATGGCGCAAGCTCACGCGGTAGTGGCCCCTGCCACTGCGAACCGGCCTGCTGTTCACCGCGAATATCACCGCGTCGCCCCGCCGCAGCGGCACGACCTCCGCTCGACCAGGTCCTTTCGGATCGCTCTCCGCGAGAAGCAACTCGCCTCCCTCGAAATCAAGGCCGGGCTCGTCCAGAAGGAACACCGCTTGGAACGGGAAGACATGATTGCCATACAAGTCCTGGTGGAGACAGCAATAGTCTCGTTCCCGATAGCGCAGCATGAGGGGTGTCGGTCGAGTCTGGCCGTCGCGATGGCATACCCGCAGGAACTCCTCGAGCGTGAGCGGAAAGCGTTCTGCCATGCGCATCGCCTCGTGCCATCGGTTTGCCGCCGGCGCCAGGCGCGAGTAGAGCGCTGACCTCAAGCGCCCTATGGCATCGGGCAGCGGGTACGAAAAATACTTGTATTCGCCGCGTCCGAAGGCATGTCTCTCCATCACGATCCGACTGCGGAAGCGGTCTTCTTCGCCATAGAGGTTCGCTACGTGCTGGCAGTCCTGGTCTGCAAGCAGGGACGGAATGACAGCGTAGCCATCCTCGGCCAGCGCAATCTCGACTTGACGCCAGTCGACAGCGTCGATCCGTTCGCGGAACGGACACGCCAGAGAGGCAGGAGCGCGATCGAGCACTCCGTGCACGTCGATCATCGTTTCGATAGCCATGCCTGCTTCCTTCGCTTCGGATTCGCGACCTTCCAGGTCGCATACGTTTCAGGCAGGCTAACGGCGCACGGCCGGTCGCCTGCAGTGATCGTAGTCTCCTCGTCGAGGAAGAAGACTCGATGCTTGGTACAGCCACCGCGCGCGATGGCTGGCGCTGCCGCACGGCAATCGAATCGCCCATGGAGGCCGCTGCGCCTGTGTCCGCCGAGCGTTCCGGGGACGCCGCTTTCGAATAGCTGACCGTCGGCGCCGATCAACTTCCATGTTCTTCCGGCATGGCGGTCGTCAGGCCTTGGTGGCATGGTGAAGCAGCAGTTCGAAGCCGATCCGCTCACCGCTCCGCACGCGACTGATCGCATGCTTGAGATTGACCCTGTAGTAGCCCTTCGTACCCCGGTGCGGACGATGGGCGGAAGCAATGACGGCAATGCCGCCTTTGCTCAAGGGCAGCACCATCGGCCGCGATTGCATGCGCGGTCGTTGCTCGGCCATGACGAACTCGCCGCCGGTGAAGTCCCTCCCCGGCTCGGTGAGCAGCCCCACGATCTGAAGAGGGAACACGTGCTCCCCTTCGCTGCGCTGATGCAACGCTTGATGGTCGCCTTCGCGCAAGCGAGTCAGGTTCGACTGCGACCGCGTCTGGCCCGCCTCAAGATTCTGGTCGAGGAAGGCGGCCAGCGTGTCGGGATAGCGGCGCCGCAACTCGAGCGCATCGTTCCAGCGATTGGCGATCGGAACGAGGTCGCCATACAGGTGCTCCCGCAAATCCTCGATCCACGGCGTCGCGGTCTCCTGGAGGTAGACACAGCTCCCTCGACCGAGTCCCTCGGCTGCGAGCGACGCGATGGCACCGTCGCTCATGCTGCATGCTCGAACCAGCTCGTCGACCTGGCTGTCGCTCAGGATGCCGGGAAGCAATGCGTAGCCTTCCTCGTTCAGTTGGGCTTCGATGTCCGTCCAGTTCGCCTGGAAGGTGGCCTTTCCTGTCTTCATGATGCTTCCAGTTGTTGAAGGGCTTCCCGCCTGAGAAGTTCGCGTTTGCGGTCGACACCCCAGCGGTAGCCGGACAGCTCGCCGCCGCGTCGTATCACGCGATGACAGGGAATGGCCACCGCCAAGTGGTTGGCGCCGCACGCCTGGGCGACGGCGCGCACCGCCTTCGGTTGACCGATGCGCGCGGCGACCTGCGCATAGCTCACGGTGGCGCCGGGCGGAATCTCGCGCAGGACCTGCCAGACGCGCTCCTGGAACGCAGTCCCTTGCACGTCGAGCGGCAGGTTCAAGCCCAGCGACGGCACCTCGATGAAGCCGACGACCTGCGCAACCAATTGCTCGAACTCGGCATCGCCGCCGATGAGCTGCGCCTTCGGGAACTGATCCTCCAGGTCCTCGACCAGAACCTCGGGATCCTCGCCCAGCAGGATCGCGCAGATCCCCCGCTGGCTCTGCGCGACCAGGATCGCACCCAGCGAGCACTGGCCGACGGCGAAGCGGATCTGCATGTTGGGGCCGCCCGCGCGGTAGTCTCGCGCGCGCATGCCGAGCATCGACTGCGACGCCGCGTAGAAGCGGCTGTTGGAGTTGAAGCCGGCGTCATAGATCGCCTCGGTCACCGAGGCGCTCTTCTGGGAGAGTTCCCCGCGCATCCTGTTCGCACGGAAGGCCGATGCGTACGCCTTCGGCGTGAGCCCGGTTTCCGCCTTGAACACGCGATGGAAGTGGAACGGGCTCATCCCGACCTTCTCGGCGAGTTCGTCCAGGTTCGGGGGCGTCTCCGCCTGCTCGATGAGACGACAGGCCTTCGCCACTGCAGCCGCATGTTGAGCCGCCAGGGCTGTCCGGTCACCCGACGCGCGCTGGCTGGCGCGATAGCCCGCCGCCTTCGCCTCGCGCTCCGTGTCGAAGAACTCCACGTTCTCGCGCTTGGGCAAGCGTGCGGACGAACTCGGGCGACAGTACACGCCGGTCGTCCGGACGCCGTAGACGAAGTGGCCGTCCGCCTGTTCGTCGCGAGCCTGGATCGCCGACCACCGCTGCTCGTCGCTGGCGTAGGCAGTCGCATCGTTCTCGGCTTGGGGCTTCTTGGTTGCATTCATGGTCTTCACTCCAGAAATCACAGTGTCGGACAGGCATTGACCGCAAGCACCCTGTTTCTTGCTCTTGAATTCGTCTTGCCTCGACGGTATCCGAAGCGTCAAGCGTCGGTAGACACCCGCCACCGGTACCAGGCCGCGATCGTCCGGCAAGGTTGCCAGGCGAGTCCCGGCGCGCGCATCTCACTCGCGGACGGCGTCTTGGGCAGGCGCTTGAGCCCCCGGCAGCCGATGGCCCGCACGAGGGCCTCGTGGGGCTCGCGCGCCGGCTTGGCCTCGTGTCGGCACGGCCCGACGGCTTCGATGCGACGCCGCCAGTCGTCATCCAGGCCAGCCAGGAACGCAGCGGCTTTCCGGCAGACCCGGGTCGATGAGCCCGCTGCGCTTTCAGAACGAGTCGGCATCAGAACAGCGCCTCCGTCTGGGGCGCGCTCCGGCGCGGCTTGATGGCCCCCTCGTGTTCGAGCAGCCACTGCTTGCGGTGCAGGCCCCACGCAAAGCCCTTGAGATCGCCGTTCGCACCGACCACCCGATGACATGGAACGATGAGTGCGACCGGGTTGGCGCCCACGGCGGCCCCGGCATCGACGGACGCGCGCCAGTCGGTGATGCCCATGGCCTGGCCGATCTCCCCGTACGTCGCTGTCGTGCCCGCGGGAATGCGTCGCAGCGCGGCCCACGCGCGCTGCTGCCGTTCGCTGCCTGCGGTGACCACGTCGAGCTCGTCCAGCGCCTGCAGCTCTCCGGCGAAGTAGCGCCGCATCGCAGTCGCGACGGCGGCAGGCGCCTCGGCGTCGAGAAGCTCGTACGTACCGTACTGCTCGCGGAGGCTGCGATGCAGGCGACTCCGACGATCGCCGATTTCCAACGCCAGCACGCGCCCCTGTTCGTCCGCGACCAGGAGCATTGCGCCCAACGGGAAAGCGAGATGGCTCAAAAAGAATTTCATGATTCCCCCTCGGTTGACCAGCCAGCCTTTCGGAATGTGAGGTTGATTCGCTGAAGACCCAGAATGGCAGCGAGCTCTTGGAGAAGCTCGTCGACATGAGGCAGTGCGAACCCCTTCAGGACGCACGCGCGTGCTCCGATCCATACGACGGCACCGCGGCCGCCTTCTTCGAATGGCGCCATGTTTTCCATGATTTCACCTCGAGTCATGAAAGATCAGGCCGACCGTGTGTCGCTGGCCGCTGCGAATCCGACTGACGCCGTGCCGCATGGCGACGGCACGCGATGTCCCGCGCTTGCCGGCAGTGGGCCGTTGGTTGACCGTGAACACGACCGCGTCGCCCTGCGACAGGGAAACCACCTCCGCGCGCTGGCTTCCCGGCCGGCTCTCGGTCATCACGAACTCGCCGCCGGCGAAGTCTTCACCAGGCCGCGAGAGCAGCACCGCGACCTGCAGCGGAAAGACATGCTCGCCATAAAGATCCTGGTGAAGGCAGTTGTAGTCGCCCTCGCCGTATCGCAGGATCAGCGGCGTCGGACGGGTTTGCCCCGCGTGATGGCACCGCTCCAGGAACTCCGTCAGCGTGCTCGGATAGCTGACGTCGATGCCAAGCTGCCTGTTCCAACGGTTGGCAATCGGCACCAGTCGGTAGTACAGCGAATGCCGCAGACCCTCCAGCAGCGGCGGTAGCGGGTAGGCGAAGTACTTGTACTCGCCAGCCCCGAAGCCGTGTCGTGCCATCACGATCTTGATCCGATACCCTTCCTCGTGCGAATACATGTCGGCGATCTGTCGGCACTGCGGGCTGGTCAGAAGGCGGGGCAGGACGGCGTTGCCGCCTTCATCGAGCGACCGCTCGACGCTTGCCCAGTCCTGGGCATAGACCCCCGAGCCGAGGCTATCGCGGATGACGTCGAGCATCACGCACACTCCCGCTCGAGCAAGGAGCGCTTGCGCTCGGCACCCCAGCGATAGCCCGACGGCGCGCCGTCGCTTCGAACGACGCGATGACACGGAATCGCAACCGCGAGCAGATTGGCCGCGCACGCGCTGGCCACCGCACGCACCGCCTCGGGCGCGCCGATGCATTCGGCCACTTCGGCATACGTGCGGGTCTCGCCGGCGGGGATCCCGCACAGTGCTTCCCAGACACGCTGCTGGAACGGCGTTCCCCCGACGTCCAGGCTGAAGACGCCGTCGGCCGAGCGCTTGTCGATGAAGGCGGCCACATAGCCGAGGTCGCGCTGCAGTTCGTCGGTCGCTTCCTCCAGTGGCCGCGACGGGAAGGCTTCACTCAGTTCGTCCCGCAGCTCCGCGGCATCGTCGCCGAGGAAGATGGCGCAGATTCCCGCTTGGCTGCGAGCGACCATGAGGCCGCCATCGATGCAACGGCCGACGCCGAACTTGATCGGGGCCGTCACGGGGACGTAGGACGCACGGAAGTCGAGCCGGATGTTGGACGTGGATGCGCAGGTCATGATGTTTCCTTCGGCGAATTGAGTGCCTGAAGTCTAGAAACGCAGGGCACTCTTGAAACTCCGATCCTTGCGGTTGAATTCGGATCTCGGTCACCAACCCGGATACGTGGCGATGATTCGCAACCACAGCGAAATGCAGTCGGCGTCCTGCAGATGGCGCAGCGCGTCCATGGCGAACCACGCGCACCGCACGCGTCTCAGCCAGATCGAGTCCGGGCCAGCTCTGTAGAGCCAGATGAGCGTTGCCGCAGCGACGCCGAATTCGCAGCCGTCCGCGCGGCGGCGCACCCCACCGTGCAGGATGCGATGGACGTGGCCCTGCTGACCGGCCAGCGGCCCGCGGATGTACTGAAAATCATGCGCAGCGACATCCGCGACGGCGCCCTGTTCGTCACCCAGAGCAGGACCGGGGGCGAAGCGAGCGATCGAACTCGTGGGCGAGCTGGCGGCGGTGGTCGAGCGGATCGCGTCGCGGCCTCGCAAGCGACAGAGCCTCTACCTGATTCAAGACGACGACGGCCGGGCGCTGACGGCGCTGGCGCTGCGCTCGCGGTTCGACAAGGCGCGCAGGGCCGCCGGCGTCAGTTTCCAATTCCGCGACATTCGTGCGGAGACTGCGAGCGACACGGGCGATCTTGGTCACTCGCGGCGGCTGCTTGGGCACGAGAACCGGGACATGACGGAGCACTACGTTCGTGAGCGAATCGGCCAGAGGGTTAAGCCCCTCCGTTAGGGCCGACTAAGCAGCCGGCTGTTCGCGCGCCGCCAGGACAAAGCGAACATCAAGGCGGTGCAGCAGGTCGAACGTATCGATGCACTGGATTTCAAAGTGATCGCAGATATTCGGGATCGTGAACTTTCGCCGGATGTTCGGGTTTCGCTGCTCGTGCGTAACGATCGTGTAGCCGGTCACTCTTGCCTTAGCTATCAGCCAGGGATCAGCTCCGGAAAGGAACTCGTCCATTGCTCCGGGCTTCATGCCGTCAGCAAGGCCCGCTACATAGCCCGCGACTTCTCCAAAGGCACCCTGTGTCGCCGCATCGGACTCGGGCAGGAAGAGGTCTGCATTCGCCTCCACCCAGTCGGCCAATTCGTCCTTGCCTCGGCGGATTTCCGTCGCGACGCTGGCAACGCTCGCAACGTCGCCCATGAGAGACGATGCCTCCAGGCAAGTCCAGTATCCCGGACAGATGGACATGCGGTAGTACCGATTCTTCGCTTCGATCAAGGTATTCGCGTCAAGCAGATAGCTCATTTCTCGAGTTGCTCCGCGAACACGTCGATTTTGGCGGGCTGCACCCCCAGGAGCCGTCCAGCGTCGCGCATCAGCAATCGGCCGCTCTTCGCTTCCGCAATTACTGCGCGAGAAAATCTGACACTGTTCTTAGCTCCAGCATTGCGATAGAAACTGCCACCGCCGCCTTCAATTTCTCGGAATTTCTGGAGTTGCGCGCGGTAGTGCGCCAGGTAGGCTTGCCTATCCACCAAGCCACTCTCTAGCGCGCGGCGCATGATGACGAGCTGGCTCACATGGAAATGCTTCGCCAGCGCGGCCACTCGCTCCTCAACGATCAAATCGGAGGCTTGCCACAGCGGCAGAAACAAGTTGGCTGGCACCAGGAATTCCGCCGCGATTGCATTGCACGCAACTTCCTCCCGCCCGCTGTTACCCAATGCAACGTTGGACACTCCAGTGGAGCCGATCCAGATGTGCGCGAGTTCGTGCGCGAACGTGAAGAGTCGAGCGGACGGTGCGTCGGCGGCGTTTATGAAAATCAGCGGCGCGACGGGATCGCTCATCGCGAAGCCGCGAAACTCGCCAACATCCAACTTTCTATGCGTGTTGTTGCCGACGATTCCGCTACGCATCACGAGGACGCCCGCCGCCTCCGCGGCCCGAACTAGATCGCGCGCGAACACCTCCCAATTTCCGCCGCCTTCCACGGCCACCCCAAGCACTGCACGCATATCAGCCGCGACATCGTTCGCGGAACTCTGCACGTTGAAGCGGCCGACAAAAGGCACCTCCGGCGCGCCAAGCTCGGTCTGATAGTCAGCGAACCAAGCCTGGCGCTGGAGCGCTATCCGAACGGTGTCGAGGAGATCGAGGCTCGGCGCTGCAAGCGGTTCGCCCGCAACCGTTCGCAGGTCGGGCAGCGGCAAATTCTCAACAGGCGGATTTGCGAGAAACAAATAGCCGAACGGCAGGTGCAGCGCTGCTGCGATCGTCTGGGCCTGCTTGAAGGTCGGCCTGGCGTCGCCCTGCTCCCATGCGTGCCAACGATCACGTTTGATCTTCAGGGCGTCGGCGGCGTCATCCAGATCCAGACCCGCTCTCTCACGCGCCCACACGAGGAGCGGAGGATTAATAAGCGCTTCTGGGTGAGCCATCGAGCGAGGATAGCAGTCGGTCTAGGCCGCCGTTGCTAGTGGCCGCGCTGATTTTTGTAGAAAACGAGCGCGAATTGTAGAAAAGCCCCGGACAGCGAACTGTGCGGGGCTTACCTATGAAAACGGGTGGTGGCCTGGGGCGGAATCGAACCACCGACACGCGGATTTTCAATCCGCTGCTCTACCAACTGAGCTACCAGGCCAATCGTCTTCTTCAGACTACGCTTCGTAGATCATCCCGAGCGGGGCGATCAGCGAAGCCCGCTAGTATAGCAGCGTTCGACGCCGCCAAACGGCATCGGGCGAAAAAAGCGTCAGCCGCCTGCGCCGCGCTTGCCGCGCGACAGGTCCACGCCCAGCTGCTTGAGCTTGCGGTACAGGTGGGTGCGCTCCAGGCCGGTCTTCTCGGCCACGCGGGTCATCGAGCCGTTCTCGCGGGCCAGGTGGAACTCGAAGTAGCTCTTCTCGAAGGCGTCGCGGGCCTCGCGCAGCGGGCGGTCGAGGTCGAAGCTCTGTTCCGGCTGCGGGCCGAGGTTCAGCGGGGCCGCCGGCTGCAGGCCGAGGCCGCCGGTCATGGCGGCTTCGACGGTCATCGCGTCGGGGCGGTAGCCGCCGTTGCCTTGCAGCATGGCGGCCTGGAGGTCGGCGGGGGCGGCCGGGCGCGAGCTGGGGCGGGCGAGGCCCTGCTCGACGGCGCGCAGCAGCTTCTGCAGGGTGATGGGCTTTTCCAGGAAGGCGATGGCGCCGTACTTGGTGGCCTCGACGGCGGTGTCGATGGTGCCGTGGCCGCTCATCATGATGACCGGCATGTTCAGCTGCGCGGTGGCGCCCCACTCCTTGAGCAGCGTGATGCCGTCGACGTCGGGCATCCAGATGTCCAGCAGCACGAGGTCGGGGCGCAGGCGCTCGCGCACGAGGCGTGCGTTCGCGGCGTTTTCTGCGACTTCCACCGTGTGACCCTCGTCGGTGAGGATCTCGGACAGCAGGGCGCGGATGCCCATTTCGTCGTCAACTACAAGAATCGTGGCCATGAATTCGGGAAGGGCTGCGGGTCGGCTCGGCTGAGCGGTTCCCGGAAGCGAATAGCGCTTTATACAGGGGTTTCGCGGGGCGACTCTGGGTGGGTCGCCTCGACGAAGCGGGAAAATGATATCGAAACTTGGGCTCCGGCCGCGCCGGTCGCGCCGTCCTCGCCGCTGCCCAGGTTCGCGATGCGGACGCGGGCTCGGTGTTCGTCGGCGATCTTCTTGACGACCGCCAGGCCCAGGCCGGTGCCCTTGGACTTGGTGGTGACGTAGGGTTCGAACGCGCGCTGGAGGACATTCTCCGGAAATCCGGGCCCATTGTCCTCCACCTTGAGACGCACCGCGCGCAGGCGGCCGTCGTCGTTGCGGGCCGATTCGGTGCGCACGCAAACGAGGGCGTCCGGCCAGATCGACGCGGCGTCCAGCGCGTTCTGCACGAGGTTGTGCACCACCTGGCGCAGTTGCGTGGTGTCGCCCATGATCTGCGGCAGGCCGGTCTCCAGCTTCGCGATGAGATGGCCGTGTTCCTGGGCGTCGCCGTACAGCGCCAGCACCTCGTTGACCAACGCGTTGAGATCGACCGGCACCAGCGTGGCGCTGGGCAGGCGCGCGTAGTCGCGGAACTCGTTGACCAGCTGCTTCATCGCCTGCACCTGGGCGACGATGGTGCCGACGCCGCGTTGCAGCATCGCCTGGTCGGCCGCGTCGGCCAGCTTGCTCTCCAGCTTGAACTGCAGGCGTTCGGCCGACAGCTGGATCGGCGTGAGCGGGTTCTTGATCTCGTGGGCCAGCCGGCGCGCCACCTCGCTCCACGCGGCCGAACGCTGCGCCGACACCACCTCCGTGATGTCGTCGAACACCATCAGGCGCGCGTCGCCGGGCAGCAGCGCGCCGCGCACCAGCAGCGTCAGCTCGTGGCCCTTGTCGCCCACCTTGAGGTCGAACTGGTCCTGCCACAGCACGCGCTCGCCCGCCTCGGGGCTGGCCAGGTGCAGTTCGAATCGCTGTTCCACCGCCTGCGCGAAGTCGGCCAGCAGCGGGATGTCCTCCAGCTTGCGGCCCTGGTACGCCGACAGCGGCACGCGCAGGATGCGCGTCGCGCCGGGGTTGACGGTGTCGATGCGCCACTGCGTGTCGAACAGGATCACGCCCGCGGTGAGGTTGTCCAGGATGGTCTGCAGCCGCGTGCGCGCGCCCTCCACCGCCGTCACGCTTCGATCGACGTCGGCGCGGGCCTGGCCCAGCTGCTCGGTCATCTGCGCGAACGAACGCGTGAGGCCGCCGATCTCGTCGCGCGACTCGTAGACCGGCTTGGCGCCGAGGTCGCCGGCCGCGACCGCGCGCATGCCCTCGGCCAGCAGCAGCAGCGGCCGCGCCAGCTGGTTGCCGAACGTGATGGCGATCAGCACCGAGCCGAACACGGCCAGCACCACCGCCAGCGTCAGCGTGCCCACGTACATGCGGCGCAGGCCGTCGCGGGCCAGCGCGCGTTGCTGGTAGTCGCGGTAGGCGGCCTGCACGGCCAGCGCGTTGTTGACCACCACCGGCGGCAGCGGCTGCACCGCGAGCAGGAAGCGCTCGCTGTTGTCCAGCGACAGGCTGCTGGAAGGCACCTGCACCACGGCCCGCATGCGCGCCGCCGCGCCGGTTCCCGGGGAGGCCTCGTCCTCCAGGCCTTCCACCTGGCTGGCCTGTCCCGTGGCACGGGCCTGGCGGATCAGCGCCGCGGTCGGACGGTCGGGCATCAGCGACGCGCGCGAGCTGGCCGCCAGCAGGATCTGGCCGTTGCCGGCCACCAGCGCGAGATCCTGCGCGCCGATCTGGTCGCGCATGCGCTCCAGCGCGAGCGCGGCACCGGGCGCGTGCGGGTCGCCCAGGCGCATGGCCACGTTGCGCGCCTTCTCGGCGAGGTCGGCCGACAGCGTGTCCAGGGTGCCCTTGCCGAGGTTCAGGCCGGCCACCAGCGCGTGGTCGACCTTGGTGTCGAACCAGGCGTCGATGCTCCGGGTGACGAACTGCAGCGACACGGTGTAGATCAGCGCGCCCGGCACCACGCCCACCAGCGCGAAGATGGCGGCCAGCTTCAGCAGCAGCCGGCTGCCGAACTTGCCGCTGTGCCAGCGCAGGCCCAGGCGGATGGTGGCGCCCACCAGCACGACAAGCAGCGCCACCGCCACGACGGCGTTGAGCCAGAACAGCCAGACGAAGTTGCGTTCGTACAGCGTGGGCTCGCCCGACGCGAGCGAGACCACGAAGCCGAGCACCAGCGCCACGCCGAGGAAGACGAGGATCGAGACGGCCCAAACGAAACGCACCGAACGGCGGCTCATCTTGAACGACGGCCGCCTGCGGCCGGTCTTCGGGGCGTCGTCGACCGCGGCCACTTAGTCGACCGGGAGAGTGCGCTCGACGCCCAGCTTCCACTCGGACTGGGCGTTCAGGTCCAGGCGCATCGGCGGCGGCAGTTGCGAGGAATCGAGATAGAACTGGAAATCGACGTAGTACTTGTCGGTGGTGTTGACGTCGGAATCGGCGATGCGCCAGTGCGCGATGCGCGTCACCGTGGTGAGCGCCTCCTCCAGCGACGGGTACGACTGGCTGAAGGCGCCCAGGCTGACGCGCCAGGCCGAGGTGAGCGGCTGGTACGACAGGCGCCAGCTGCGCGAGACGCGCGCGACGCGCTCGTCGCGCCAGTACCAGCGCGGCTTCTTGACGGTGGCCTCCGCCACGAAATAGACCGGCACGCCCTTGCGCAGCGCATCCTCCACCGCCCGGCTGAGCGTGAGGTTGGCCGCGAAATCCAGCACCACGCCGCCGTCCTGGCGCTTGGCCGCGATGCTCGGCAGCTCGACCCCCTGCGCGTTCGCCCGCGGCGCGAACCCCGCCAGCCCGGCCAAGCACGCCAACGCCAGCCACGCCGCCGCCACGACGCGGCGGGCGTCGTGGACCGGGTGAGTCCAGCGGAGAAGCGATCGGACCAGGGGCAGGTGCACGGTGGCGATGCGAAGGTCGCGCATGGGAGCGCGGAGTGGCGTGAAGCGATACGAAACGAGGAGGACGTCAGGCCGCGCCGGCAGCAGCCTCCTTGCGCAGCAGCGCGTAGTAGAAGCCGTCGGAAACGACGCGAGAGGCTGCGTCGGCACCGTTGCCGGGCGATGACGCCCTGGTCGAACCATTGTCCGGCAGTGGCAGCAGGTGGCCGGGCGAGCGGCCGTCCAAATGGGCGACTGAGGTACCGCGGCGTTGCAAAAATGCGTCGATCTGGTGCTCGCCCTCGGCCTTGAACACCGAGCAGGTGGCGTACAGCAGCCAGCCGCCGGGCTTGAGCACCGGCCACAAGGCGTCGAGCAGCTCGGCCTGGATCTTGACGAGCGCGGCGATGTCGTCCTCCCGGCGCAGCCAGCGGATGTCCGGATGGCGGCGCACGATGCCGGAGGCGCTGCAGGGCGCGTCGAGCAGGATCGCGTCGAAGGGCTGGCCGTCCCACCAGTCGGCCGGACGGCGGCCGTCGCCCGCGCGGGTGCGCGCCTTCAGGCGCAGGCGCGCGAGCGTGTCGTCCACGCGCGCGAGGCGCTGCGGGTCGGCATCGAGCGCCAGCACGTCGAGGTCGGCCAGCTCCAGCAGGTGGGCGGTCTTGCCGCCGGGCGCGGCGCAGGCGTCGAGCACGCGGGCGCCGGGCGGCAGTCCCGCGCCCACCAGCAGGTTGCCGGCGCGCTGGGCCGCGGCATCCTGCACCGAGACGGCGCCGTCGGCGAAACCGGGCAGCCGTTCGACCGGCACCGGGGCGTCGAGCACGATGGCCTGGGCATCGACGAGCTCGCCGGCGAGCCCGGCGGCCCGCAACCGCGCCAGGTACTGCGCGCCCGTGGCCTGGCGCACGTTCACGCGCAGGGTCATCGGCGGACGCTCCTGCGC
>FTKT01448220.1_pt1 | contig 24401 bp, 16 predicted proteins | sample 1658271 | NCBI WGS metagenome assembly FTKT01 (sample SAMEA3914811, study PRJEB12502) | metagenome | biome: forest; material: soil | place: Canada | collected 2011-08-04 | depth 0.3 m | reverse complement strand
GCCGCGGGGTTCCCGCCACCCCCGGCCGCGGGGTTCCCGCCGCCCGCCTCGGCGTTCCCGCCCCCGTCGGCCCCGGTCGCCGGCCGCGCCGCCGCCCTGCCGGGGCTGGGCATCCTGCTCCTGCTGATCGTGCTGCTCGAACTGGGCATCCTCGGATACGACATCAGCCAGGCCGGCGCCGGCTACATCGGCCGGGCGATCGGCGTGCAGACGGACTTCCGCTACGGAGAGGGCTTCATCGCCTTCACCCCGCAGGACTTCTCCTTCTGCGTGGGCCTGATCGTGATGGCCTTCGCCGCGTTCACCGGGCGGGCCTGGCCCCGGGCCGCCGGGACCACCCTGCTGCTGGTGAACGGCTACTTCCTGCTCTACCTGCAGTACCTGCAGTTCTCCACCGCCGGGGGCCGGGCCGAGTTCTCGGCCAGCGCCACGAACCTGATGCTCAACCTGGACGTCATCGCGCAGATCGTGCTGTCGCTGGTCTTCGCCGTCGTGGTCGCCGCCACCCGCCGCCCCAAGGCCCCCACCCAGGCGCTCTTCACGGGCTATCCTCAGCCGCAGCCCGGGTACCAGCAGCAGCCCGCCGCCTACGGCTACCCGGGCGCCCCGGCCGACCAGCCGCGACAGCCCTGAGTACGGGCACCCGGCCGGTCAGCCGCGCAGTCCACGGCGGATGACCAGCCGCAGTGCGGACCACACCTCGTCGACCGCGCACACCTTGTTGTCGACCAGCCCGGTGGGCAGCGCGACCTCGCGGATGACGTCCTCGCCGAGATCGGTGGGGATCCGCGCGGCCTTCTTCGGCCAGCAGACCCAGAGCCCGGCCGCCGGGGCCATCGCCGCCCGCAGGCCGGGCAGGCCGGCCACGAAGGCCGCGCGGTCGGCCGGGAACCAGAGCGCCACGTCGAAGGGCGTCCGGTCCGAGAGCGTCACCTCCGGCAGCCGGAACCCCGGCGGGGCGCCGACCAGGCGGACCACCGACTCCTCCTTGACGCCCAGCTTGCGCGGCAGCGGCGTGCCCGAGTAGCCGGCCACCGGGTCAGCCCCGGTCGACGGCGGCCGGACCGTCCTCGGCCGGCTCCAAGGACTCGGAGGACTCGGCCGGCTCCGACAGCTCGGCCGGCTCTGACGACTCGGCCGGCTCGGACAGCTCCGACAGTTCGGCCAGGAAGTCCAGCACCGCGGCCCAGGTCTGCTCGGCCGCCTCGGCGTCGTAGTCGGGCAGCTCGGGGTCGGTGAAGATGTGCCCGGCGCCCCGGTAGCGGTGCACCTCGATCTCCGCCCCGGCCCGGCTCAGCTGGAGGTACCAGGCGTTCAGCCAGTCCTCGGTCTCGTACACGTCCGGCTCGGCCACGTGCAGCTGCACCGGAATCGAGGTGGCCGCGTCCTCCCGGACGTCCGAGGTGCCGTGCAGGAGCAGCAGGCCGCGGGCGTGCTCGTCGGCCAGCGCGAGGTTCTGCGCCAGCGCGGCGCCCAGCGAGAACCCGGCGTAGACCAGCGCCGACCCGGGCGTCAGCAGCGGGGCGACCGCCCCGACGGCCCGGCGCAGCAGCTCGTCGGTGCCGACCTCCTCGCGGTAGGCCATGCCCTCGTCGAGGTCGTCGAAGACCTTGCCGTCGTACACGTCGGGCACGTGCACCTGGTGCCCCGCCGCCCGCAGCCGGTCGGCCGCCTCCTGCACGGCGGGGCGCAGGCCGTAGGCGGAGTGGAAGAGGACGAGCTGGGCCACGGGGAACTCCTCGGAGCAGGGGACGGAGAGTCCCTCCATGATCTCAGTCACCGGCTTCGCCGCCCGGCCGGCCTCGGCTACAGCGGGTCGACGACCACCAGCCCGCGCTGGGTCGCCGCGAGCAGTGCGCCGTCGGGACCGGTGGCGAGGTCGTGGCAGACGGCGCCGAGGTCGATGCAGTGGACCTGCCCGCCGTCGCGGTCCAGGACGCGGATCAGCGGGCCGTCGATCACCGCCCACGCACCGGCGGTCGAGCCGGTCTCAAGGGCCCGTAGGCCGGCGGCCTCGGCGGAGGCGACGACGATCCGGCTCTCCGGCCGCACCGGGACACGGCCGCGCGGGCGGAGCCTGATGCCGCGGGCCGGCCACGCGACCGGGGTGAGCAGTGCGTCGAGGGTGTACGTACTGAGGACGGCGCCCGCCCCGCCGGGGTCGGTGGAGAGGACGCGCACCCGGGTGCCGTCCGGGTCGGCGCCGACCCCGAGCGGCTGCGGGCTGCCCAGCCGGACGCCCTCGGCCCAGCCGCCGCCGTCGGGCAGCCCCACCCTCAGCATGCCCGCCTGGTCCTGCCCCAGCACCAGGGTCCGGCGGCCCGCGGTCACCTGCCAGGCGCTACGGCAGACGAACCCGTTCGAGTGCCGGATTCGGTACAGCAGGCGACCGCCGGGCAGCACCAGGTGCTTCGCCGGCACGATCTCACGCCCGTTCAGGACCGGCATCGACCGGTCCCAGGGGACGTCGGCCTCTGCCGTCCGGGTGAGGTCGACGGTGCGGTACAGGGCCAGGCAGTCGCAGATGACAGGGGTCACCCGGGCACCGGCCCCGCCGAGGTCCCGCCGCGGTACGTCCCAGCGCTGGATGAAGGAGTCCCGGTGCAACGCGAAGATCCGCACCTGGTCCCGTTCGGGGACGACGCAGACCGCCGCGACCGGTTCGGTATGACGACTCGTCAGATGGCCGGCCTGCGCGCCGGTGTCCAGGGCGTTGACCATCACGCGGCCGTCGTCCGTCCCCGACAGCACGACCTGGACCCCGTACAGCTCGGCGCGGCCGACGGCGGTGACGGCGTGCACGTCATGCGCGACGGGAACCGCACGCAGGGCGGGTCGGGTGTCGACGGCGTCGATCCGGCCCGACGCCCGGCCGGTCAGGACCCGCAACGGCCCGGCGGGGGACGGCAGGACGGCGAGCGTCGTCAGCGGGCCGATGGAGCCGTCGCCGACTGGTTGCCGGTGCTCGTCCTTGCGGAAGGCACCGTCCTCGAAGTCCCAGCGCCCCAGTCCCCCGCCGTGGCCGGACACCACCAGGGAGGGTCGGCCGTCGGCCGTGAACAGGGCGACCGACCGCCCGTCGATCCGCTGCGGGGCGTCCGCCCCCACCGTCCACGAGCGGATCCCGGCGCCCCGGCCGACGCCGACGACGACCAGCGCTCCGGCGTCGTCGCTCGCCAGGGAGAGCGATCCGGGGTAGTCGACCCGGAAGTCCTCGGGCGGCGACGCGTCCGGCAGCGGCGTGCCGGCGGCGTCCCACAACGACACCTTGCCGCTGAGAACGGCCGCCACCGCGAGCACCACGCGCCGCTGGGACGCGTGACCGGCCAGCGCCGCGACCACGTCCGCCTCCGGGAGTCGGAAGCGGGTGGTCTCGGTCAGGCCCCGCGCGGTGGCCCGGTGGACGCGGACCGTCCCGTCGTCATGTCCGGTCGCCACCAGCGAACCGTCGGCCAGTGGCAGCACGAGCGCGCTGGTGGGCGGCTGCGACCAACTGTCCCGCTCCAGGCGGTGGCTCCACACGGTGTGCAGCGAGTCGGCGTCCCAGCAGCGGACCCAGTCGTCGGCGCCGACGCTCACCAGCCGTCGCGGAGCAAGCGGGTCACCGGCCCGATCGCCGAGGCCGTCGAGGGCCAGGACACCGCCCTGGTGCCCGGTGATCTCCTCGGCGGGCGCGCCGTCGGGTCCCCAGAACCGCAGGCCGCCGTCCTCGTCGACCGCGATGCCCGCCGAGCCGTCGCGGGCCAGGGACCGCAGCGTGGTGATCGAGGTACGGCGGACGGCTCCGATCAGATGATCGCCGGTGAACAGGTCACGGATCCGCAGCACTTCGCCGGTGCCGTTCAGGGCGATGCACAGCCGCTCGCCGAGTTCGAAGAGTCGGAGCAGCGAGGGACCGCTGGTGCCGATCACGATCGGGTCGCCGAGCGGACGCAGCGTGCTGAGGTCGTAGCACAGCAGCAGGCCCTCGGTGGTGACCGCGGCCAGTGTCCGGCGACGCCCCAACTGGTGGGCGTCGAGTGCGCTGATGGTGGCCGGTGCCTGGGTCAGGAGTCGCGGCGGCTTCCCGGTACCGGGCTCGAAGACCCGGAGACTGCCGCCACGTTGGGCGGTGACCACGGTCAGGCCGCCGGTGTCATCGGCCAACGCCACCATCGCGACCGCACCGGCGCCGTGGAACTCCCAGGACACGCCACCGCCGCCGGGGAGCCAGTGCTTCCCGAGGACGTTGCCTCGTTCGTAGACAACGCCCTGCCCGCCGACCACACGGCCGATCGCACTGACGTCCGTACCCAGGACGTCCACGGGGACGGCGGTTCGCGGCAGCGGCGCGGGCGGGAGTACCTCCTCACCGCGGAGGCGGCGTTTGCGCCGCCTCCAACGGGTCATCGGGCCCAGGGACAACCCGAACTGCTGGACGGCGATGTAGCCACGCGCGAGGCGCCCGCGCTTCTCCTGCGGGGTCGGATCCACCGCCTGCGGGAGCCGGTAGACGGCGGCGTGGCCGTCCGAGAAGCGCACGACGATCACGGGTTCGGTGTCGGAACCGGCGACGTCGTCCACCGCGAAGGCCTGGACCGCCCGGGCGAAGGGGGCGAACCCCGGGCCCGTCCCCTGCGGCCAGGGCGGTATCAGCCAGCGGTCGATCCGCCCGGTCGCCGGGTCGACGGCGCAGAAGCTCCGTTCGGTGGTACCGGTTGGCGGCGGAGTGCTCCAGAAGCCGTCGGGGTTGACATACGCCACATCGCGCCGGGTCAGCATGACCGGGCGGGCGCCCCCGGTCACCCACAGGTCGATCCGGTCCTGGACCGTCTCGCCGGTGAACCGGGCCGTCTCCGCGCCGGTGGCCAGGTCCCAGCCGGCCGCCGCCGACGAGTCGCGCGCCACCAGGGCCCGTGCGCGGCCCGGCCCGGTCTGTTCGATCCCCACGGCGCCGGTCAGGAAGGACCCGTCGCGCAGCGCCTGGTCGGCCATCCGCGGTTCCCACAGCGTCCAGCGCGCCCGCCACGGTTGCCCGCTCACCTGCCGGTCCACCGAACCGGCCAGCGCCCGGTTGCCCTGGCGCAGCGCGGCCAGCCGCAGCCGGGCCGCGAACTCCGCGCTCGGCGGGTCGGCCGCCCGGTCCCGCAGTTGGGCGTGCACGTCGGCAAGTGCCCGTCCCGCCCGGCGCGGTTCGCCGTGCTCGGCCCTGGGCGCCACCGCGAGCAGCTGGTCCCGGTTGGCGTGGGTGACGAACCGGGCGTCCGCCATCACCAGGCCCAGCAGGCCCGCCTCCGCCGCGTGCGCGCCCAGGTAGGACCGGATGTACGGCGGCAGGCCGCCGTCGTCGAGGTGGGCGGCGACCCGGTCGAGCAGGAAGCGGGTCACCCGGCCGTGCACCTCCCCGGGGTCCACGCCCTGCCGCAGGTGCTCCACCAGCGCCTGGTGGTAGATGCGGTAGACCGAGCCGGAGTCCTCGACCGACTCCACCACGTAGGAGCCGGCGACGCGGTGCAGCCAGACGACGTCCTCGTCGGTGTAGGGCACCTCGGCGATGACGGAGGCCAGTTGCGGCCACAGGCCTGCCCACGGGAGTCCGGCGCCCTGGGCGAACGCCAGTGGCAGCAGGAGCCGCCGGGCCCGCTCCACCTCCTCGCCGAGCTGCTGACGCAGGTCGCGCTCCATCGCCTCGCCCGGCAGCCGGGGCAGGTCCGCGCGCCAGGCGGGGTCGTAGGGGTCGGGCGCCGCCTGGCGGGTCAGGGTTCTGGCGGTGATCCGTGCGACCAGGAAGGACAGCCCGGCCGCCTCGGCGACCGCCTCCCCGATGGCGCCGACCAGGTCCCGGTCCTCCCCGGCCAGCGTCGAGCCCGGTGCGGTCAGCAGCCGCAGGATGTAGGCCCGGACGGCGTCCGGGTCGGCGTAGCGCTCGCTGTCCAGGTCCAGCACGCGGACCTGCTCATCGAAGCGCTCGGCGATGTGCCGCCGGGCGCCGAGCAGCAGCCGGAGCGGATGGGTGGTGGCCAGTCTCGCCAGCGGTCGCAGCAGCTCGGTGACCAGCAGTCCGGGGTCGAGCGCCTCGTCGACGGCGTCGATGAGCACCACCATGGGCTCGGCACGGCTCTGCAGTGCGGCGATGAGGCCGCCGACGGTCTCGGCGGGGACGTTCGCGGCCGCGCAGAGGGCGTCGAGGACCTGCCGTACCGTCTTGTGGTTGGCGTGCACGGCCGCGGCGAAGACGCCCTGCGGCGGCAGCGTGTCCGGCGGCATGCCCGCGGTCGGGACCGACCGGCGCCGCTCGGGGTCGGAGAGCACGGCGAGCATGCCGAGCACCGAGGACTTGCCCGAGCCGGGGTCGCCGGTCACCACGAAGGTCGGTGAGGTGTCCGGCGCGTGCAGCCAGGCGGACAGCTCGCGCAGCGCCTCGTGACGGCCCGTGAAGTCCCAGACCTCCTCGGTCGGGACGTCCGTGCCGCGGGCCCGGGGCAGGAAGTGGCTGATCAACTCCTGCTGCCGGGAGCGCTCCTCCTGCGCCCGCAGGGTCACCATCCGGTCGATCTCGTCCAGGGCCAGGCCTTCGGCGCCCGGCAGGTACCGGGGGTTGGGCAGGAAACCGGGAATCGCCGAGGTGCCGTCGACGAAGGCCCAGCGGGGACGCTGCCAGGCCGGGAACTCCGGGTCGGTGGACATCGAGGCGAGGACGCTGTCGATGGACAGGACGCGCGGCGCGTGACCGGCCGTCGCCTCGTGCCGTACCGCGCGCTCGAAGGACCGGGTGAAGACCCCGGGGCTGCCGAACTCCTTGCGTCCCGCGGACGCGATCACGCCGAAGCCCGTGGTGTTGCCGGCCGCGGGCTTCACGAACCGCCGCGAGCGCAGCGCCTGCACCAGCGTGTCGTTGGCGCCGGCCTCGGCGTGGCAGGAGTCGATCAGCAGCAGTACCCGGTGCAGACCGGTGCCCTCCCACAGCACCCGGGCCAACTCCTCGGTCCGCAGCGCCGTGCCGGTCAACTCGCCCGGGTCGCTGTCCGCGGTGAGCAGGAAGTGGTCTCCGGTGGCATCCGCGACAGCGCCGTGCGCGGCGAGGTAGACCACCACGTAGTCGTCCGGGTCCCGTTCCGGGGATCGGGCGAACCGGCCCAGCGCGCCGAGGAGTTCGCTGCGACTGGGGTTCAGGTCCAGACCCGGCACGCGCTGGTAGCCCAGGTCCGCGGTGAACAGCCGCACCACCCGGTCGACGTCCTCGCACAGTTCGGGACGGTCCAGCTCGGGCGCGGCGGGCACCTGGGCGACCGCGGCGGCGAACAGGAAGCGGCCCGGCCCCGGGGCCGTCTCCACCGGTGGGGCGGATCCGACGGACAGGGCCGGGCCGGGGTCAGCGCGCGGAAGGGTCGTCATCGGCGACTGCCCTGCCGGTCTGTTCGGTGTTCAGGTACCGGACCACGTCATGGGCGTGCGATCCGTTGTGCACCAGATGGTTGCGCACCTGCGGCCCGAACAGCGGTGACAGGTCCTTCACCAGCGCCACCACGTCACCGGCGTCGGCGATGTTGGTCCAGGTCCGGACGCCACCGGGCCAGGCGCCGGGCCACGATCCGCTCGCCGGACCCTTCGCCGCACGCAGCCGGTCGAAGACCAGGTGCCGGACGCCCAGCGGTGAGCCGAGGGTGACCAGTGCACCCACCGGACGGTCCGGACGGGCGGCCAGCGCCTCGTAGGCGACGACGCTGCCCAGCGAGTGGGCGATCACCGCGCGGATCTCCCCGTCCCGGTCCAGCTCGTCGAGCACCCTGGCCTGTACCGCGTCCCGGACGTCGTCCTCGGTGAAGTAGCGCCGCACCTGCTTGAGGTCGAAGACGAGCGAGCGCATCGCCAGCCCCGCGAAGATGCGCGACCGGCTGAGCGCGGTCAACGCGGTCTGCGCCGAGCGCGGTGCCCGGGCCAGTTCCCGGCCGCCCGGTGGCATCACGTTCCCGTCGGTCGCGGCGGCCTCGCGCCACCAGAGGTCGAGCAGCTCCGCCTCGTAGGGGTGGTCGACGTCGGTGGCGTCGTACAGCGGGTCCTGCCAGGACAACGGCCGGCCCGGCGGACGGAAGACGTCGCCGTAGAAGACGCAGCGCACCTGGTCCGGCTTGACCGGGGGAGCACCGGCGAGCAGCAGCCCCTCGTTGAGTGCGGGGAACCACCGGCTGTGCTGGTCGTCCTCGCCGCTGTGCTGCTGCCCTATTCCGTGTACGCATATCACCCGCGCCATGAGGTCCCCCCGGCAGGCTCCCCGGGAGATCACCCGGGCGTGTCGCAGTATAGGCCGAGGGCCGCGGCTCAGGCAGGGGGGACAGCGGCCGAACTGACGCTCCCTCAGGAGACGACGTCCTTGCGTCCGAAGGTGCGGAAGGCCAGGGCGAGCAGCACCACCGCGTAGGAGAAGGAGAGCGAGGCACCCTGGATCATGCCGCCCCATTCGAGCTGGGGCTGCAGGGCGTCCGCCCAGGAGTACTGCCAGTGGGCGGGGAGCCATTCGCGCAGGCCGCCCAGCGCGGTGATGGCGTCCAGCACGCCGGCGATGATGGTGATGAAGACCGCGCCGCCGACCGCGCCGAGCGGGGCGTCGGTGGCGGTGGAGAGGTAGAAGGCGAGGGCCGCGACGACCAGTTCGCTGAGGAAGACGAAGGCGACGGCGATCGCCAGCCGGGGCAGCGCGGCCGAGGCGGGCAGGGTGGCGCCGGTGGGCAGCTTGAGGTCGCCCCAGCCGTACGCGGCCGTGCCGACCCCGAGGCCGACCAGCGGCAGCAGGACGATGGCGGCGCCGGAGAAGAGCAGACCCACCGTCAGCTTGCGGGCCAGCAGCCGGGCGCGCGGGACGGGGGCGGCCAGCAGGTAGCGCAGCGAGGACCAGCTGGCCTCGGAGGCCACCGTGTCCCCGCAGAACAGCGCGACCGGGATGACCAGCAGGAAGCCGGTGCCCATGAAGAGCAGGGTGGCCGCGAAGTTGGGCCCGGAGGCGGTGGCCAGCTCGATGAAGGTGACCCGGTTGTCCCGGCTCGGGGTGCCGCCGATCTGGAAGGCGGCCAGCACGATGAACGGCATGGCCAGCAGCACCGCCATGATGACCATGGTCCGGCGCCGGCGCAGCTGGCGCAGCGCCTCGATCCGCAGCGGCAGGGTGCGGCGCGGGCTGTAGCCGGGCGCGCGGTCCTGCGAGAGGGTGGTCACGCGGAGCCTCCGATCAGGGAGAGGAAGGCGTCCTCCAGGCGGCGGTGCGGACCGGCCCGCTCCACCGGGACGCCCATCCGGACGAGTTCGGCGAGCAGCTGACTGGCCGTCAGGCCGTCCAGCCGGACCAGCAGTCCGGCGCCCGCGACCTCCGCGGACTCGACGCCGGGCAGCTCCGCCGCCTTCTCGGCGGCCGCCGCCAGCTCGTCGGGCCCGTACGAGGCGGGGGTGCCGACCAGCAGCAGCTCGCCGGCGCCGACGATCTCCTCGACCGCGCCCGCGCTGACCAGCCGGCCGCGGTCCATCACCACCAGGTGGGTGCAGCTCTGCTCGACCTCGGCGAGCAGGTGGCTGGAGACGATGACGGTGCGTCCGGCGGCCGCGTAGCGGATCAGCACCTCGCGCATCTCGCGGATCTGCGGCGGGTCGAGACCGTTGGTCGGTTCGTCCAGGATCAGCAGGTCGGGCAGGCCGAGCATGGCCTGGGCGATCGCCAGGCGCTGGCGCATGCCCTGGGAGTAGGTGCGCACCGCCCGGTCGAGCGCCTCGCCGAGGTCGGCGATGACCAGCGCCTCGGCCAGGTGCGCGTCCTCGGCCGGGCGGCCGGTGGCCTGCCAGTAGAGCGCCAGGTTGGCCCGGCCGGTCAGGTGCGGCAGGAAGCCCGCGCCCTCGACGAAGGAGCCGACCCGGGAGAGCACGGGCGCCCCGGAGCGCACCGCGTGTCCGAAGATCCGGATCTCGCCGGCGTCGGGGCGGATCAGGCCCATCAGCATCCGCAGGGTGGTGGTCTTGCCGGCGCCGTTGGGGCCGAGCAGGCCGAGCACCTGGCCGGGCTCCACCTGGAAGCTCACCTCGCGCACCGCGTAGCGGTCGGTGGCGCCCTTGTACTTCTTGCTCAGGCCGGTGATCCGCAGCGGTACCCCGGCGAGCGCGGGGTCGGGCGCCGGGTGCCGGCGACGGCGGCCGAGCAGCAGCAGCGCAGCCACCGCCAGCGCCGCCAGCGGCAGCAGCCAGGTCCGGGTGGGCAGCGGGGCGGACTCGGTGCGCAGCCCGGCCACGGTCGGCACGGTGAGCGCGGAGGCCGCCGAGATCCGGTAGGTGGCGGGCTGGGCGGGCGAGGCGTAGGCCAGGTCGGTGCTGGCCAGCACCAGGTGCAGCCGGTGCCCGGCGGTGAAGGTGTAGTCGACGGCGGGCAGCGAGATCCGCACGGTGCGCCCGCCCGGGGCGTCCGCGCCGGTCACCCGCAGCGGGGCGGCGAGCTGCTGCGGCAGGGTCTGCTTGCCGTCCGGGCCGAGGTCGTAGAGCTTGCCGAAGAGCACCGCGTCCGGCTGGTCGGAACCGACCGTGACGGAGAGCTGCGGGCTGCCGGTGAGCTGGAGCGCGGAGTCCAGCGGGGCGGAGTCGAAGGCGGCGTACTGGCCGGGGAAGTCGACCGAGAGGCCGACCCCCAGCGAGGAGGCCTGGGCGAGCGCGCCGAGGCCGGGCACGGTGGAGATGGCGGGCGGCGCGCCGCCGGGCGGGTTGGCGACGCTCTGCTCACCGCCGGTCAGCGGCACGGTGCGCGAGCCGGTGCCGTTCAGGCCCGGGTAGCTGCTCGCGTCGGCGCCGCGCAGCACGGCCTGGAAGCCGGTGGAGTCCACTCCCCCGGTCCGGGTGACCCGGAAGGCCGGGCCGGTGTCGTTGCCCTTGCCCTTGAGGTAGTGGTCGAACCAGGCGCCGACCCGCGAGTCCACCCGGTCGCTGGTCTCGGTGCCGCCGTCGTGGCCGCCGGCGAACCAGTCCACGTCCACCGGCGCGCCGTTGGCCGCGATCGCCTTGGCCATCGCGTCGCCCTGGTCGAGCGGGAAGAGCGAGTCCTGCTCGCCCTGGACGACCAGGGTGGGCACCTTGATCCGGGCCGCCACGGTAGCGGGGCTGGACAGGTCGAGCAGCGCGACGGCCTGCGGGTCGGGGCGTCCGGCGGTGGCCACCCGGTTGTACATCGCGCAGAGCTCGTCGGTGAAGCGGCCGCAGCCGACCGGGCCGGCGGGAGCCGGCGTCTGCTTGCCGCCGGGGCCGGTGAGGCCGCCGGCCGAGCCGGTGGTGAAGAAGATCCCGGCCCAGAGCTTCTTGAACACCCCGTCGGCCGCACCGCCGCCCTGGACGCCCTGCGGGAAGAGCGCGTCGGCCAGGTTCCACCAGGTGATCCGGGTGGCGACGGCGTCGATCCGCGGGTCGGCGGCGGCCGCGAGCAGCGAGATGGCGCCGCCGTAGGAGGCGCCGGTGATGCCGACCCGGGGGTCGCCGGGCGCGTCCAGCTGGACCTCGGGGCGCTGCGCCAGCCAGTCGACCAGGTGCTTGACGTCCTGCACCTCGCGGTCGGGCGCGTTGAGGCCGATCTGCCCGGTGGAGTGGCCGAAGCCGCGCGCGGACCAGGTGAGCACCGCGTAGCCGGAGCGGGCCAGCTTGCGGGCCTGGTCCGCCTCGTCGGCCTTGCTGCCGCCGAAGCCGTGGGCCAGCAGCACGGCCGGGCGCGGGGAGGCGCCGGTGGTGAAGAAGGAGGTGTCGATGGAGACCTGCTCGGAACTGCCCGGGGTCTGCGGCATCGACAGGAACCGGTCCTGCTGACGGACCGGTGCCTCGCCGCCCGCCGCGACCGCCGCGGCCGTGCCCAGGCCGACCACCGCCACCAGCGCGATGGCACCGGCCACCAGCCGACGGGTCGTCACCTTGCTCCGCCCGCGCCAACGACGCCAGGGGCTACCGAGGTTCATGGACAGGGATCCTATCCGTGGCGCGTAAAGATCCACTAAGACCGATCATCGGGCGGTGTGTTCATCCCGATATCCGCCGAGAACGACGGTTATCCTGACGCGATGCTGTGGCCGCTGCTCACTCTGCTCGCCACCGCCGTCGCCACCCTGGCGATCGGCTGGGTGGTCGACCAGGGCCTGCAACGAGCCGCCGCCCGGCAGCCCGAGGCCCGGGTCTGGCCGCTGCTGCGACGCTGCCGGGTCCCGCTGCAGCTGGTCGTCGCCACCAGCCTGCTGATGGCCACCCGGCCGCTGGCCAGACTCCTCGACACCGAGGACCCCGCCCTGCAGCACGGGCTGCTGCTCCTGCTGATGGCCTGCCTCGGCTGGCTCACCGTCAGAATCGTGGCGGCACTCCTGCAGGCCGTGCTCAGCCGGTACGAGACGGTCACCGGCGACCCCGCCCGGGTGCAGCGGGTGCGGACCCAGATCAGCATGCTGCGCCGGGTGGTCAGCGCACTGATCGCGGTGGTCACCATCGCGCTGATGCTGCTCACCTACGGGGCGATGCGCACCATCGGCACCAGCCTGCTGGCCTCGGCCGGGATCATCGGCATCGTGGCGGGCATCGCCGCGCAGAGCACGCTGGGCAACTTCTTCGCCGGGCTGCAGATCGCCTTCGGCGACACCGTGCGGATCGGCGACGTGGTGGTGGTCGAGGGCCAGCAGGGCACCGTGGAGGAGATCACCCTCTCCTACCTGGTGGTCCGGCTCTGGGACTACCGGCGGCTGATCGTGCCGGTCTCCTACTTCGTCAGCAAGCCCTTCGAGAACTGGACCAGGCGGGACCCGGGACTGCTGGCCGTGGTGCTGCTGCACCTGGACCACACCGTGCCGATGGAGGCGCTGCGCACCCGGCTGCGCACCACCCTGGAGTCCTCGGAGCGCTGGGACGGCGGCGAGTGGGCGCTGCGGATGACCGACAGCACGCCGAGCACCGTAGTGGTGCGGGCCACCATGACGGCCCGCAACCCCGATGACACCGCCCTGCTGCGCTTCGACGTGCGCGAGGACCTGATCGCCTACCTGCGCGACGAACACCCGGGCGCGCTGCCGCGCATCCGCACCGACGGCTAGAGCACCCGGGTCATCGTGCGGTGCGGGATGCCGGCGTCGTCGTAGACCGGGCCCTCGGCCGCGTAGCCGAGGCGCTCGTAGAAGCCCAGCGCCTGGACCTGCGCGTGCAGCTCGCACTCGCGGGCCCCGCGCTCGCGCCCGGCCGCCTCGATGGCGCGCACCAGCGCCGCGCCGAGACCGGTGCCGCGGGCCGCCTTGACCACCGCGAGGCGCCCGAGCAGCACCCGGCCCTCGATGCCGCCGGTGAGCTCCAGCGCCTGGGCCCCGCTGATCAGCCGGGCTGTGCCCAGCGGCGTGCCGTCGGCGTCGACGGCCAGCACGTGCAGCGAGGTGGCGTCCAGCTCGTCGTACTCCAGCTCCGGCGGGACGCCCTGCTCGACCACGAAGACCTCCTCGCGGACCCCGCGCGCCAGCGCCAGGTCCGCGGCGTCCTCGACCAGCCGGACGGTGGGCATCAGCTCTCCGCCGAGATGATCGTCAGCGCCTTCTTCAGGTCCGCCGGGTACTCGCTGGAGAACTGCACCCATTCGCCGTCCGCCGGGTGCTCGAAGGCGAGCGAGACGGCGTGCAGCCACTGCCGCTCCAGGCCCAGCCGCTTGGCGAGCGTCGGGTCGGCGCCGTAGGTGAGGTCGCCGACGCAGGGGTGGCGCAGCGCGGACATGTGCACCCGGATCTGGTGGGTGCGGCCGGTCTCCAGCTTGATGTCCAGCAGCGAGGCGGCCCGGTAGGCCTCGATCAGGTCGTAGTGGGTCACCGAGGGCTTGCCGGCCTGGGTCACCGCCCACTTCCAGTCCGAGCTGGGGTGGCGGCCGATCGGCGCGTCCACGGTGCCGCTCATCGGGTCCGGGTGGCCCTGCACCAGGGTGTGGTACTTCTTCTCCGTCACCCGGTCGTGGAACTGCCGCTTGAGGTCGGTGTACGCGCGCTCCGACTTGGCGACCACCATCAGGCCCGAGGTGCCCACGTCCAGGCGGTGCACGATGCCCTGGCGCTCGGCCGCGCCGGAGGTGGAGATCCGGTAGCCGGCCGCCGCCAGGTGGCCGATCACGGTCGGGCCGGTCCAGCCGGGGCTCGGGTGCGCGGCGACCCCGACCGGCTTGTCGACCAGCACGATGTCCTGGTCGTCGTGGACGATCCGCATCCCCTCGACGAACTCGGCGACGATCTGGACGGGCGCCACGGGGGCCGGCATCTCGACCTCCAGCATGGACCCGGCCATCACGCGGTCGGACTTGCCGGCCACGTCACCGTCGATCCGGACCTTGCCCTCGGCGGCCAGTTCGGCGGCCTTCGTGCGGGAGAAGCCGAACATGCGGGCGAGGGCGGCGTCGAGACGCTCGCCCTCGAGGCCGTCCGGTACGGGAAGCGTGCGGATCTGCGCTGCGGTACTCACCCGTACGAGTATGCCGTAGCGGCCGCGCGTTCCCGGACCGAGCCGGGGGCGCCGGGCCCGCGCCTACTCCCCGTCGGCCTTGGCCGGCTGCGTCCGGTGGGTGGAGCCGTCGGGGTTGCTGCCGCGGAAGGAGAGCAGCACCACCAGGATGCCGCCGCAGACGATCGCGGAGTCGGCGAGGTTGAAGACGGCGAAGTGCTGGACCGAGATGAAGTCGACCACATGGCCGCGGAAGATCCCCGGCGAGCGGAAGATCCGGTCGGTCAGGTTGCCGAGCGCGCCGCCGAGCAGCAGGCCCAGCGCGATCGCCCAGGGCAGGCTGTAGAGCCGGCGCGAGATCCGCCAGATCACCACGATCACGGCGCTGGCGATCAGCGTGAAGACCACCGTCATGGTCTGGCCCATCCCGAAGGCGGCTCCGGGGTTGCGGATGACCTGCAGGGTCATCACCTCGCCGATGACCTTGATCGGCGAACGGCCCTCCAGCCTGGCCACCACGAGCAGCTTGCTGCCCAGGTCGATCAGGTAGGCGAGCAGCGCCACCGAGAAGAGCACGCCGAGCCGGCGGCGGCGCAGCGCGGCGCGGGCGCCGCTCGCGGCGGTGGCACCGGCGGCCGGTGCGGCCGCGGCGGGCTCGGGTCCGTCGCCGGGGGCCGACACGGCCGGCTGGGCCGCGGTCTCCTCGGGAGCGTCCTCGGCCGGGACGGGCTCGTCCTGGGTCTGGGGGGAACCTGGGGTACTGATGATCCGCTCCGCTGCCGAAAAGGGGGCCGACGTTACCAGGTCGAGCCTACGGCACGCGGTACGCCGCCCGGCCCGGCCCCGCCTGCGCGGGACCGGGCCGGGCGGTGGCGGGAGCCGTCAGCGACGCTCCTGCTTCGACTTGCAGGAGATGCAGAGCGTGGCCCGCGGGAAGGCCTGCAGCCGGGCCTTGCCGACCGCCTTGCCGCAGGACTCGCAGACGCCGAAGCCGACGCCCTCCAGCCGGACCAGCGCGCGCTCGGTCTGGCTCAGCATGTCGCGGGCGTTGGCGGCCAGCGCCAGCTCGCTCTCCCGGTTGATGTTCTTGGTGCCCGCGTCCACCTGGTCGTCGCCGGCGCCGTCGTTGGAGTCGCGCATCAGACCGGTGAGCGCCGTGTCGGCCGCCTCGATCTCCTCCCGCAGCCGGATCAGCTCGCCGTTCAGCTCGGTGTGCAGTTCCGCGACCTCGGCCGTGGTCCAGGAGTCCTCTCCCGGCAGCACCGGCAGCTCGGCCGGGTCCACCGACTCCGCGCCCCCGGTGATCACCCTGGCTCCCGTACCGGTGGCGGTGTGGTTACGGCTGGTGGCTGTGCCGCGCCCGGTGGTGGTGCTGGTCTTCCGCCGTGTCGTGGTCACGGAACCCTCCCCTGAGTCGCCTGCCACGGCCTTCCGGGTCCGCCTGGTGGCGGTACCCGCGCCCGTTGCTTTCTCAGCCATGGCCTCGACCCCATCTACGAATGACTCCGGCCGACGGTTCCCGTCGGCCTCCGGTGCCGGAACGATAATCCTGATCGAATCCGGTCACAACGGGACATACCGATGCCTCAGTGTGATGCCACCCGGGCAGCCGTGCTCGTCGGCCACGACCTGGGACCGACCGGCGACCGGTGGGCGGCGTCGCGACGCCCGGGCTGTCGCCGAACACCGCTCCCTCACCCACCCCCGCTTGCCGGCCGCTCTGGGTGTCGACAAGGGTTGTGCCCAGATCGTCACCGCCTAACCGCCCGCGCGTGGTGGGCAAAGCGCTTGCGGGCGCCCTATAGACTGGGCCGGCAAGGCGCAGATGGGACGAGTACCGACGCAGGCGGCCTGAAGCGACCCGGGGATGGTGTGAGCCCGGGGGTGCGCGCGGCGGGAAGATCACCCCGGAGCCGCCGGAAGAACGGCCACCCGGCCCAGTAGACCCGGCAGCAAGCCCAAGGAGTGGGTCGCCAGCGGTATTCGGCGGCCAAGGAGGGTGGTACCGCGGGACGGCACGCCGTCTCGTCCCTCCGTCGGAAGCCAGTCCACGCGTCCGCCGGAGGTCCAGTGACCACGTACAACTCCGTTCCCGCCCAGGTCGACCTGCCGGCGCTGGAACACCAGATCCTCAGCTTCTGGCGCGACCAGCGCGTCTTCCAGCGCAGCCTGGAGCAGTCCGAGGGCCGTCCCGAGTGGGTCTTCTACGAGGGCCCGCCGACCGCCAACGGCATGCCCGGCGCCCACCACATCGAGGCCCGCGTCTTCAAGGACGTCTTCCCGCGCTACCGGACCATGAAGGGCTACCACGTCGCCCGCAAGGCCGGCTGGGACTGCCACGGCCTGCCGGTGGAGCTGGCCGTCGAGAAGGAGCTGGGCTTCTCCGGCAAGCCGGACATCGAGAAGTACGGCATCGCCGAGTTCAACGCCAAGTGCCGTGAGTCGGTCACCCGGCACACCGACGCCTTCGCCGAGCTGACCGAGCGGATGGGCTACTGGGTCGACCTCGACGACGCCTACCGGACCATGGACCCCTCCTACGTCCAGTCGGTCTGGTGGTCGCTCAAGCAGATCTTCGACAAGGGCCTGCTGGTGCAGGACCACCGGGTCGCCCCGTGGTGCCCGCGCTGCGGCACCGGGCTCTCCGACCACGAGCTGGCGCAGGGCTACGAGACGGTCGTCGACCCCTCGGTCTACGTCCGCTTCCCGCTGACCGGCGGCCCGCTGGCGGGCCGGGCGGCGCTGCTGGTGTGGACCACCACCCCGTGGACGCTGGTCTCCAACACCGCCGTCGCCACCCACCCGGGCGTGACCTACGTGGTGGCGAGCAACGGCGAGGAGAACCTGGTCGTCGCCGAGCCGCTGCTGGCGAAGGCGCTGGGCGAGGGCTGGGAGGCCACCGGGGAGTCCTTCACCGGCGCCGAGATGGAGCGCTGGACCTACCGGCGCCCCTTCGACCTGGTCGAGATCCCGGACGCGCACTACGTGGTCAACGCCGAGTACGTGACCACCGAGGACGGGACCGGCCTGGTCCACCAGTCCCCCGCGTTCGGCGCCGACGACCTCGCGGTCTGCCGCGGGTACGGCCTGCCGGTGGTCAACCCGGTGCGCCCGGACGGCACCTTCGAGGAGGAGGTCCCGCTGGTCGGCGGCGTCTTCTTCAAGAAGGCCGACGAGCAGCTGGTCGCCGACCTGCAGGCCCGCGGCCTGCTCTTCCGCCACCTGCCGTACGAGCACAGCTACCCGCACTGCTGGCGCTGCCACACCGCGCTGCTCTACTACGCGCAGCCGTCCTGGTACATCCGGACCACCGCCGTCAAGGACGCGATGATCCGCGAGAACGAGGCCACCAACTGGTACCCGGAGACCGTCAAGCACGGGCGCTTCGGCGACTGGCTGAACAACAACATCGACTGGGCGCTCTCCCGCAACCGCTACTGGGGCACCCCGCTGCCGATCTGGCGCTGCGAGCAGGACCACCTGACCTGCGTCGGCTCGCTGGCCGAGCTGAGCGAGCTGACCGGCGCCGACCAGAGTGAGCTGGACCCGCACCGCCCGTACATCGACGACATCACCTTCGCCTGCCGCGAGTGCTCGGGCACCGCGGTGCGGGTGCCCGAGGTGATCGACGCCTGGTACGACTCGGGATCGATGCCGTTCGCGCAGTACGGCTACCCGTACCAGAACAAGGAGCTGTTCGAGAGCCGCTACCCGGCGCAGTTCATCTCCGAGGCGATCGACCAGACCCGCGGCTGGTTCTACACGCTGATGGCCGTCGGCACGCTGGTCTTCGACAAGAACAGCTACGAGAACGTGGTGTGCCTGGGCCACATCCTGGCCGAGGACGGCCGCAAGATGTCCAAGCACCTGGGCAACATCCTGCAGCCGATCCCGCTGATGGACCAGCACGGCGCCGACGCCGTGCGCTGGTTCATGGCGGCCGGCGGCTCGCCCTGGTCGGCGCGCCGGGTCGGGCACGGCACGATCCAGGAGGTGGTGCGCAAGACGCTGCTCACCTACTGGAACACCGTCGCCTTCCAGGCGCTGTACGCCCGCACGGCCGGCTGGTCCCCCTCGGCCTCCGACCCGGCGCCCGCGGACCGCCCGCAGCTGGACAAGTGGGTGCTCTCCGAGCTGAACACGCTGGTCCGCGAGACGGACGCGGCACTGGAGGCGTACGACACCCAGCGGGCCGGCAAGCTGCTCTCCGGCTTCGTGGACGACCTCTCCAACTGGTACGTCCGGCGCGGCCGGCGCCGCTTCTGGCAGGGCGACGCCGCGGCGCTCGCCACCCTGCACGAGGCGCTGGAGACGGTGACCCGGCTGATGGCCCCGCTCACCCCGTTCATCACCGAGCGGGTCTGGCAGGACCTGGTGGTCCCGGTCTCGCCCGAGGCCCCCGCCTCGGTGCACCTGGCCTCCTGGCCGGTGGCGGACGAGACGCTGATCGACACGGACCTCTCGCGGCACATGGCGCTGGTCCGCCGCCTGGTCGAGCTCGGCCGGGCGACCCGCGCCGAGTCGGGGGTGAAGACCCGTCAGCCGCTCTCCCGGGCGCTGATCGCCGCCCAGGGCTGGGAGGAGCTGCCGGCCGACCTGCGCGCGCAGATCGCCGAGGAGCTCAACGTGGTGGCGCTGGAGTCGCTGGCGCAGGTCGGCGGCTCGCTGGTCGACACCACCGCCAAGGCCAACTTCCGCGCGCTCGGCAAGCGCTTCGGCAAGGGCGTGCAGGACGTGGCCAAGGTCGTCGCGGCCGCGGACGCGGCCGTGCTCGCGGCCGAGCTGCGCGCCACGGGCACCACCACGGTGGAGCTGAACGGCGAGCCGGTCACCCTCTCCCCCGAGGAGGTCGTCATCACCGAGACCCCGCGCGAGGGCTGGGCGGTGGCCAACGAGTCCGGCGCCACCGTGGCGCTCGACCTGCACATCACCCCGGAGCTCAAGCGCCTGGGCATCGCCCGCGACGCGATCCGGCAGATCCAGGAGGCCCGGAAGAACTCCGGCCTGGACGTCTCGGACCGGATCGTGCTGCGCTGGCTCGCCGCCGGCCCCGAGACCGCCGAGGCGATCGCCGAACACGGCCCGCTGGTCGCCGACGAGGTCCTCGCCGTCGACTTCGCCACCGGCCAGGCCGACTGGACCTCGGAGACCTTCACCGACGAGGGCCTGGGCCTGACCTTCCAGCTCCGCAAGGCCTAATACCCGAAACGCCGGTTGCCCTGCTCCCCCGCATCGCGCGGTGGGGGCAGGGCAACCGGCGTTCGCGGGCCCGAAAACCGAGGGCGCCCCCACCGCGTCGCGGTAGGGGCGCCCTCGGGTGCGTGCGGGCGGGGACTAGTTGTCGCCGTCCTCGTCGATCAGGAAGCCGCGCATCGGGGCCGGGGCCTGCTGCATCGGCTGCATGGGCTGCGGCGGCTGCGGGCGGACCGCGGCCATCGGCTGGGTCATCCCGGCCGGAGCCATCTGCGGGGCGCCGTTGCCGGACTGCTGTCCGCCGAAGGAGGGCTGGCCGTTGCCGCCGCCGAAGGACTGGTTGCCACCGAACGACTGGTTGCCGCCGAAGGAGGGCTGGCCGCCGCCGAAGGACGGGGTGCTCATCGCGGACGCACCGGACGGAGCCATCGACGACGCGGCCGGCGGCAGCGAGGCGGTGGCGGGAATCCGCGGCGGGGCGAGCGAGTCGTCGGCCTGCGACTCCAGCTGGCGCAGCTGGGTCTCCAGGTAGGACTTGAGCCGGGTGCGGTACTCGCGCTCGAAGGCACGCAGGTCCTCGACCTTGCGCTCCAGGGTCGCGCGGGCGGACTCCAGGGAGCCCATCGCGACGCGGTGCTTCTCCTGCGCGTCCCGCTCCAGGGCGTCGGCCTTGGCACGGGCGTCCCGCTCCAGGCCCTCGGCGCGGCTGCGGGCCTCGCCGACGATCTTGTTGGCCTCGGAACGGGCCTCGGAGATCGCCTGGTCGGCGGTCTGCTGCGCGAGCGCCAGGACACGGGCCGCGCTGTCGCCGCCGGGGCCCTGCTGCTGCATCGGACCGCCCAGCTGGCCGCCCATCTGCTGCTGCATCGGGTTGCCCATGGGTGCGAGCTGCTGCCCGCCCATGGTCTGGCCCATCTGCTGCTGGCCCATCTGCTGCTGCATCGGGTTGCCCTGCTGCATCTGCTGCATCGGGTTTCCCTGGCCGGGCAGCTGACCCTGCATCGGGTTGCCCATCGGCTGCAGCATCTGACCGCCCATCGGCTGCACCAGCTGCTGCTGGCCGCCCATGGTCTGGCCCATCTGCTGCTGGCCCATCTGCTGCTGCATCGGGTTGCCCTGCTGCATCTGCTGCATGGGGTTGCCCTGCTGCATCTGCTGCTGCGGGTTGCCCATCTGCTGCTGCATCGGGTTGCCCTGGCCGGCCGGGAGCTGGGGGGCGCCCGAGGGCAGGCCGAGCGGCTGCTGGCCGCCCATCTGCTGCTGGGGGTTGCCCATCTGCTGTCCCGGGCCCTGCTGCTGGCCGGGGACCGGCGGGCCGGATATGGCAGCGGGGACGGGGGCACCGGGACGCTGGTCCTGGGGCTGGTCCTTCCGCATGTTCGCCTGGTTCTGCGCGGCGGCCCGGGTCGCAGCGGCCAGCTTGGCGCGCAGGTCCTCGTTCTCGCGGAGCAGCCGGGTCAGTTCGGCTTCGACCTCGTCGAGGAAGGCATCGACCTCGTCCTCGTCGTAGCCTTCACGCAACCGGACGGTCGTGAACTGCTTGTTCCGAACGTCCTCGGGGGTCAACGGCATCTCTTCACCTCAACGTGATCGTCGGCACACTGGCATCCTGCCGCATCGCTCACCACGGCAGACGCTGCACGAGCGAGATCAGGACATACACAATGATCATCAGTACGAAGAAGGACAGGTCGAGCGCCACGCCCCCGAGACGCAACGGCGGAATGAACCGCCGAAGAAGCTTGAGTGGCGGATCCGTGACAGTGTACGTGGCCTCCAGGACCACCACCATGGCCTTGCCGGGTCGCCACGAGCGGGCGAACTGGAAGACCCAGTCCATGACCAGGCGGAACAGCAGAATCACCAGGAAGACGGTCAGTGCGTAGTAGAGCACTGCCCCCACGATCCCCATCGGGTATCCCTCTCCAGGTTCATCCGGTGCCGCTTGGTCACTCACTGTCAGCTTTTCCACACATGACGTCGTGGCCGGGTCAGCTCTGGTTGAAGAACCCACCCTCGGCGATGCGTGCCTTGTCCTCCGCCGTGACATCGACGTTAGCAGGCGACAGCAGGAACACCTTCTGCGTCACGCGCTCAATGCTGCCGTGCAGACCGAAGACGAGTCCAGCGGCGAAGTCTACGAGCCGCTTGGCGTCCGTGTCGTCCATCTCGGTCAGATTCATGATCACCGGGGTGCCGCCGCGGAACTGTTCCCCGATGGTACGGGCCTCGTTGTAGGTCCGCGGGTGCAGCGTGGTGATGCGGTAGGACTCCCGCTCGTTCACGACCTTGGGCATGATCACCGGCGCACTCTTCTCCAGGTTCTGACGGCGTTCGGGTGTGATGGACGACACGGGGGCCATCCTCGGGGGCTCCTGTCGGATCGGCACCGCGGCCGGGACCGGCTGCGGTGCGATCGAGGCCACCCGGGCCGGTTCGGCGGCGGGCCTGGGGATGTCCTCGGTCCGCCCGGTCCGGATCGGCTCGGGGTCCGCGTCGTAGTCGTCGTCCGGGTCGTAACCCTGACCGTCGTACGTCTCGTCCTCCACGAGGCCGAGGTAGACCGCCATTTTGCGCATTGCGCCGGCCATGCTCCTGTCCTCCGCTCTGTGGTGGATCGACTCCGTCACCGGCCGGACCCCGCTGGCACCGCGACTCCTTCGAGTACGGTGGGATCCACGGGACCGCGGTCGCTCACGGACTGTCAGGCCGCGGCCACTACCAGCCGACGCCCCGTCAGTCCAGGTGCCCGGCCGCGGACATACGATCCACGATTGGTTGCCATCCTGCTGATTATGGCCGCCTCGGGACAAACTGTTGCTTTGTCCTGATTTGTCCTGCAGTCTGATCTACTACCCGGTGACGTTACCCGAGCCGTGACCGCGCGCCGAGCACCGCCGTACCGACGCGAACATGTGTCGCTCCGGCATTGATCGCCTGCTCAAGGTCACCGCTCATTCCCGCGGAAACCATGGTGGCAGCAGGATGGGCCGCGCGTACGGCGGTTGAGATTTCCGCCAGGCGCGTAAAGGCCGCCGCCGGGTCGCCGGCCAGTGGTCCGGCCAGCGGAGCGACCGTCATCACACCGTCCAGGCGCAGCCCGGGCGTGTCGGCGATCAGGTCGGCCAGCGCGAGCACCTCCTGCGGCGCCACCCCGGCCCGGCCCTCCCCCTGGCCGGCCTCCCGGTCGAGCGCGACCTGCACCAGGCAGCCCAGTTCCGGGCGTTCGGCCCGCAGTACGGCCTCGGAGAGCGCCGTGACCAGCCGCGGCCGGTCGACCGAGTGAATCCGGTGCGCGTAGCGCACCACGGAGCGCACCTTGTTGGTCTGCAACTGTCCGACGAAGTGCCAGCTCAGCGGCAGGTCCGCGCAGGCGGCGGCCTTGGGGGCGGCGTCCTGGTCGCGGTTCTCGGCCACCTCGCGGACCCCGAGCGAGCTGAGCAGCCGGGTGTCGGAGGCGGGATAGGTCTTGGTGACCACGATCAGGGCCACCTCGGAGCGCGGCCGCCCGGCGGCCGCGCAGGCCGCGTCGATCCGGCGCTCCACCGCGGCCAGGCCCGCCCGCAGCTCGTCCAGCCGGCCGGCCGGGAACTCGCGGCCTTGATCGTTCGTCATATCCTCACCCATCACACGAAGGTGCCCACCTCTCCTCACCGATCGGTGAGGAGAGGTGGGCACCAAGCCCTACGAATATTATTTCCTTATATTCAGGGCTTCGCTTACCGGCGGCGTCCGCTCCGGACGCCGCCTACTTGAGGAAGTCCGGGACGTCCAGCTCCTCGGCCGGGCTCTCCACGTAGGGCAGCCGGGAGGGCTGCACCTGCGGGGGCACCGGGGGCGCCACGGTCTCGGTCCGGGTCGAGGACGAGGACTCCTCCGAACGGCCCGTCACCGAGCCGATGCCGCCGTACGGACGGCCCGCGGGGCGCTCCGAGGCGGCCGGCGTGGCGGGGGCGGTCTTCACCACGGGGTCGCGGACGATGGCCGGCGGCTGCCCGCCGTCGAAGCCGGCCGCGATCACGGTGACCCGCACCTCGTCGCCGAGCGCGTCGTCGATCACGGCGCCGAAGATGATGTTCGCCTCGGGGTGGGCGGCCTCGCTGACCAGCTGGGCCGACTCGTTGATCTCGAAGAGGCCGAGGTCCGAGCCGCCGGAGATGGAGAGCAGCACGCCGCGCGCGCCGTCGATCGAGGCCTCCAGCAGCGGGGAGGAGATGGCCATGATGGCCGCCGCCTTCGCGCGGTCCTCGCCCCGGGCCGAGCCGATCCCCATCAGGGCCGAACCGGCGTCCGACATGACCGACTTCACGTCGGCGAAGTCGAGGTTGATCAGGCCCGGGGTGGTGATCAGATCGGTGATGCCCTGGACGCCCGAGAGCAGCACCTGGTCGGCGGAGCGGAACGCGTCCAGCACGCTGACCTGGCGGTCCGAGATGGAGAGCAGCCGGTCGTTCGGGATGACAATGAGGGTGTCGACCTCCTCACGCAGCCCGGCGATGCCGTCCTCGGCCTGGTTCGCGCGGCGGCGGCCCTCGAAGGTGAAGGGGCGGGTGACCACGCCGATGGTCAGGGCGCCGAGCGAGCGGGCGATGTTGGCCACCACGGGCGCGCCGCCGGTGCCGGTGCCGCCGCCCTCGCCGGCCGTCACGAAGACCATGTCGGCCCCCTTGAGGACCTCCTCGATCTCCTCGCGGTGGTCCTCGGCGGCCTTGGCGCCGACGTCGGGGTTGGCTCCGGCTCCGAGGCCGCGGGTGAGCTCGGCGCCGATGTGCAGCGTG
>FTKT01001565.1_pt2 | contig 24435 bp, 19 predicted proteins | sample 1658271 | NCBI WGS metagenome assembly FTKT01 (sample SAMEA3914811, study PRJEB12502) | metagenome | biome: forest; material: soil | place: Canada | collected 2011-08-04 | depth 0.3 m | reverse complement strand
GCGTCCGCGACGTCTTCCGGTGACTGGCGATCGGTGATGCCCCGCGCGAAGTCCGCGGCGTTCATGCCGAGGTAGCGTGCGTATCCTTCCACCGCAGCCATCCCAAGCGCGGTTTCCGGCATGATCCGCGCCGGGGCCAGGCCATAGAAGACGAGATCGAGCCCAAGCCGGTCGGCTTCACGCTGGCAGTATCCCGCCAAGAAGAGTTGCATGCGCTTCGCACCTGCATAACCGCCGGAGATCGGAGACCCTCCGACTGCCGCGCCGCTCGAGATCAGGATGATCTTGGCGCCTTGCGGTAGCGGCTTGTGCAGCGCCGCCTTACAGAAGAGGAACGACGCCTTCACGTCGGTGCTCCAGTTCACGGAGAAGTCCCGCCAGCTCAGCTGCTGCACCGGTCGCGTCGGCGGGATCGCGCCGAGGCTCAGGACGATGACGTCCGGCGTCATGACGCCGAACAACCTGTCGGGCGCATCCTCCGAGGTCGCGTCCAGGGCGAAAACGGCGACCTTGGGCAGGCTCGCCTGCAGTTCGGAGAGTCCATCTCGGCCTCGGGCTACGGCCAACACCTGAGCGCCCTCGTTCAATGCACGGCCGGCGACGGCCCGTCCGACTCCGCGGCTGGCGCCAATGACGGCGATCTTCTTTCCCTGCAACTGTGACATGGCTTGGTTCCCGATCGGCGCGCAAATGGCGCTCCTGTCCCCAGGACTGCGATCCGCACCAAAAATCATCGGAACAAGTCTCGCTGTTCGACACCCGACACGACGCATGGATATTCGGCCCCAAATCTTGCCGCCGTCGTCCGCGCGCGTCCGCTCGATCTGGCGCGTGGTCGGGTGATTCCCGACCGGGCCCGCGAACCGGCACCGATGAATTCCGCTCGTGCAATTCGTCCTGGGGAAGTGAGCCCCAAATTCATCCAGCTCGGGCTCCGCAACATCGTTCGACGGACTCGCGAGGTCACACGCCCATGAAAACCTGGATTGCCATCGTCATTCGCTTTCGATTCCTCGTCATGGCGGCATGCCTGCTGCTGACGGTAGGCCTCGCTAGCCAGATCCCCAAGCTTCAGATCATCATCAACTCGGACAATTTCATTCCGCGATCGAACCACTACGCGATTGTCGGGACCGAAGTGGAGCGCGTTTTCGGCGCCAAATATACAGCCGTGATCGGCGTGACCGCCGAGCAGGGCACGATCTACACGCCGGAGATCCTCGACAAGGTCCGTCGGATCACCGAGCGCCTGATGAGTTCGCCAGGCGTCATCAAGACCAACGTCCTGAGCCTGTCCGCGAGAAAGGCCAAGAGCATCGAAGGCGTGGCCGACGGCATGGTCGTGCAACCCTTGATGGCGTCGGTCCCGAGGACCGCCGCGGCGATGGCGGCACTTCAACGCGCCGTAGCCTCCAACCCCGCCTATCAAAACATCCTGGTCTCACGTGACCAGAAGACCGCACAGATCATCGCCGAGTTCCGCGAGATTCCGGGCGGGATGACCGCCATCGACAAGGCGGTGCAGGCGAGCGTCGCGCCTGAGCGCGACGCGAGCGTCGACATCGCCGTCAGCGGCTACCCGATATTCCTGGCCTGGCTCGAGAAGTTCTCGGGTCGGATGGGGATTTTCCTGCCGATCGCGCTCGTCATCATTGGCCTTGTCCACTGGGAGGCGTTCCGCACCCCGCAGGCGCTGACCCTGCCGCTGGTGACGGCGATCCTGGCGGTGCTTTGGTCGATCTCGTTTCTGGCCATCTCGGGCCGCGGGCTCGATGTCTTCAACGCGACTACGCCTATCCTGATCATGGCGATCGCCGCCGGACACGCGGTGCAGATCCTGAAGCGCTACTACGAGGAGTTTGCCAAGCTCAAGGACGGCTCGCCGGACCTCAATCCGAAGGAGATGAATCGTCAAGCCGTGATCAATGCGCTCGCCAGCGTCGGGCCGGTGATGGTCGCAGCCTGCTCCGTCGCCGCCTTGGGTCTCCTTTCGCTCACCGTGTTCGAGATCAAGGCCATCAAGACCTTCGGCATCTTTTCCGCCCTGGGCGTGGCGAGCGCGCTCGTGCTGGAGCTGACCTTCATTCCGGCGCTTCGGGCGATCTTGCCGCCGCCGGGTGAACGGGAATATCGCCGCGAGCGGCAGACGACTATCTGGGACCGCTTCGTCGCCTTCCTCTACGAGGCGGTCCGCCAGCGCCGTGCAGTGGTATTCACCCTGACCTCACTCGTCGTCGTCGGCCTGGCGCTCGGCGGCTCCAGGCTGGTGGTGGAGAATTCGGTGAAGTCCCTGTTCCGATCGGTGCCAGTCAAGACCGATGACGACAAATTGAACAGCCGCATGGCGGGTGCGAACGCCTTCTATCTGCTGATTGACACGGGCGCCTCCGACGGGATCAAGAACCCCGCGGTGCTGAAGGCGATGGATGCGGTCCAGGCGCACCTGTTGAAAGACCCGCTGGTCGGCAAGACGCTCTCGATCGCTGACTTCATCAAGCGGATGAACCAGGCAATGAACGCCGACCAGCCCAGCTTCTATGGCCTGCCGAACGACCGAAACTTGGTGGCGCAGTACCTGCTGCTCTACTCGACTTCCGGGGAGCCGGGCGACTTTGACAGCTATGTCGACAGCGACTACCGCAAGGCCGTCATTCAAATCTTCTACAAGACGGACGACACGCTCTACCTGTCGAAGACCGCCAACGACATCGAGACCTTCGCCAAGGGCGTCTTCCCAGCCGGCGTGAGCGCCAAGGTCGGCGGCGGGTCGATCCAGACCCTCGCACTGACCGAGGAGATGGTTCGCACCAAGTTGTTGAACATCGCTTCGATCATGTTCTGCGTGTTCGTGGTCACGGCTCTCATCTTTCGGTCCGGCCTCGCCGGGTTGCTTGTCCTCGTCCCGCTGACCGCGACGGTGCTCGTGAACTTCGGGGTCATGGGCTGGCTCGGCATCCCGATGAACATCCCGACCTCTCTGGTCTCCGCCATGGCGATCGGCATCGGCGCGGACTACGCGATCTACCTCTGCTTCCGTATCCGAGAGGAACTGCGGACCGATCACAGCGAGGCCGATGCCGAGCGGACCGCCTTCATGTCCGCGGGCAAGGCCGCGCTGTTCGTCAGCACGGCCGTCGCCGGCGGCTTCGGAGTCCTCATGCTGTCCTGGGACTTCTACCTGCACCTGTGGATGGGGCTGTTGATCTCGCTGGCCATGCTCGTGAGCTCGCTGTCGACGCTGACGATCTTCGCCTCGCTGCTGTTTTGGTTGCGGCCCAGCTTCATCTTCGGCGCCGCGAAGACCTCGACGAACACGGAGCTGGAAAATGCCATCGCGTAGGACGTTTCTTCTGGTTGCATCGCTCGGTATGGTCCTGGTCGCCGGAGCCGCATCGGCGGCCCCGACCGCGCAAGAGATCATGAAGCAGGACTTCCTGGCCTCGAAGGTCGAAGACTCCACCCAGGATGCGACATTCCGCCTCGTCAACGCCCAAGGACAGGAACGGGTGCGCGAGACGACCGGCCAGACCAAGCTGCTGCCCGGAACCACCGACAACCGCCGGGTCGTCGTCTTCGACTCGCCGGCCGATATTCGCGGAACAAAGACCCTCCTGATCGAGCACTCCAACGCCGACGACGACATCTGGATCTACCTGCCGGCAATGAAGAAGGTCCGCAGGCTGGTGGCCAGCAACAAAAAGGACTCCTTCGTCGGGACGGACTTCTCCTATGGTGACGTCATCGGCCACAAGGTCGAGGACTGGAACCACAAGCTCGTCCGGGAGGAAAAGTTCGGCGCGCTCGATTGCTGGGTCATCGAATCCACGCCGACGACGCCGCAGGTGGCCGACACCAGCGGCTACTCCAAGCGAATCAGCTGGATCGACAAACGCAGCTTCGTGGCTCTCAGGACCGACATCTTCGACATGCAGGGCGCATTCCTGAAGCGCCTGACCCAAGAGGACGTCCGGGAGGTTGATGCCGAGAACAGCCGCTGGCAGCCCATGCGGCTCGTCGCGGAGAACGCGCAGACGAACCATAAGACCATCATCGAGCTGAAGAACTTCAAGGCTCACGTTGGAGTATCCGATGCAGCGTTCACGCCGCGAGCCCTGGAGAACTAGTGCGCTCGGCACGGCCTTGCTTTCCTGGCTCTCCTTTGCCGGCACGGCAGGGGCTCAGGACGCAGGGGCGCTGCAGAATGCTCTAGGGCTCTCCGGGACGTTGCGGGGCGCCTACTTCTCCCGCGAGTTCGACTTCAACCCTCAGGCGAACGCCGCTTCGGCATCGGCGTGGATCACGGCCCGGCCGAAAAAGGTCTGGGGCGCGGAGTCCTACTTCGATGCGCGCGTCCAGGACCAGGACATCGGGCGGAAATCCAGTACCTCCTGGGAGCTCCGGGAAGGATACGTCGAGCGCACTTTTGGCGACCTCGACCTGAAGGCCGGGCGCCAGATCATCGTCTGGGGGCGTGCCGACAAGGTCAATCCGACCGACGTCTGGTCGGTCAGAGACCTCAAGCTCCTGACCACTGACGACGAGGATCAGCGCCTGGGCGTCGCCGCCGTTCAGACGTCCTGGCAGATCGGTCGCATCAACTTGATTGGTGTCTGGCAGCCGGAGTGGCGCACGCCGAACTTTCCGGTTCCGCCGCTCCCGGCCGGGCTGCAGTCGAAGGCCGTTTCTCCCCGTGACGCCGCCGGGCAGTTCGGGTTGAAGCTCGACCATTCTGGCGAAGGGGCGGACTGGTCGGTCTCCTATGCGCGGACGATCGACAAGGTGCCGGACCTGGCGATCGAGGCGCTTGGCCGGCTCGACTTCACCTATCGCCCCGTGGAGATGTTCGGTGCCGACGCCGCCGTTCCGGTCGGCCGGTACGGCCTCCGCGGCGAGATGGCCTACAGCCGTACGCTTGACCGCGACGTCCCGGGCGCGGCGGTCAAACACGACAATCTGTTCCTGGTCGCGGGCGTCGAGCGGACCATCGGCGGCGAGCTGAACTTCAATCTCCAATACCTCTATCGCCACAACTTCGGATTCGAGGATTCGAACCACATCGCGGACCCGGTGCTGCGACTCCTCGATCGGCAGGAGGACGTCATCAGTGACCAACTGGCCCGCGACATGCACGGCGTCTCGGTCCGCGTCGTCGACAAGTTCTTCAACGAGACGCTCGAAGGCGAGATCGCCGGCGTCGCCTGGTTCGGCAGGGCAGGGACCGCACTCCGACCCAAGCTGAGCTACGCGGTAAACGACCACCTCAAGCTCATCGTCGGCGGCCAGCTCTATTTCGGTCCAAAGGACGGCTTCTTCGGCCAGTTCCGCGACGCATCGACTGCGTTCACGGAGTTGAGGTGGGGGTTCTAAGGTGAGTGTCGACAGCCAATCTTGGGTGGGCCTTTCGGCGGCACGCGGCCCACAAGCAGTCGGTCGAAATTGACCTCTCTCAACAGGAGCATCCAATGTCCACGCTTCGAACGCTTTACCCGGGGATCGACCCGTACGAGGTCGGCGCGCTCGAGGTCGGCGAAGGCCACGTGCTTTATTGGGAGCGCATCGGTACCCCGGGGGGCAAGCCAGCCGTGTTCCTGCATGGCGGGCCGGGCGGAGGGTGTACCTCGAACAACCGGCGGCTCTTCGACCCGTCGGTGTATGACGTTCTCCTGTTCGACCAACGCGGATGCGGCAGATCGACGCCACATGCGAGCCTCGACACGAACACGACCTGGCACCTTGTCGGGGACATCGAACGGTTGCGCGAGATGACAGGCGCAGACCGTTGGCTCGTCTTCGGGGGATCATGGGGGGCGACCCTCGCGCTCGCCTACGCGCAACGCCATGTCGAACGCGTGAGCGAACTCATCGTTCGGGGATTCACGAGCATGTCGCTGTCCGACTTGCACTGGTGCTACCAGCACGGGGTGTCGCAAATCTTTCCCGACGCGTGGGAGTCGTTCATCGTGCCCATTCCTGCGGGCGAGCGTACTGACCTGTTCGCCGCCTATCGGCGCCGCATCCTGGGCGGCGGCACGCCGGAGGAAGCCGAAGCGGCGGCGGTGGCGTGGTGCCGCTGGGAGGGCGCCACGTCCCAATTGATGCCGAACGACGAACTCACGAACGCGTTCTCCGATCCGCGCTTTGCCCATGCGATGGCCCGAATCGAGATCCACTACCTGGCGAATCGGTGCTGGCTGGAGGAAGGGCAGCTGCTACGCGGTGCCGCCCGGCTGAAAGGCATCCCAGGCAGCATCATCCACGGGCGCTACGACATGCCGTGCCAGGCGCGCAGCGCCTGGGAACTCCACAAGGCCTGGCCGCAGGCCGACTTCCACTTGGTGGAGGGCGCCGGGCATGCCGGCTCGGAGCCCGGCATGTTGCACCGCCTGATCGAAGCCACCGACCGCTATGCCGCTTCCTGGAAAGGCTGTCGGTCATAGTCGCAGGGGTTGCCCGGCACGACAGGCACGCCACACTGCGGATAACCGCTACGCACCGCCTTTCGCCGTCGTTGGCGAAGTAGCCGAAGAGGCAATGCCTCCGCGCCCGATGCAGGTGGTTTGGGCGGTTCGACTGCTGTGGGCAACGACAATTTGTTCGATTCCGCAGGTCTACTTGGAAGCCATGCGTGCACCGTCGAAGGGCGCACTGATCAGCGGGCTCGTAGCCGAAGTTCTGTTGACCGCCTTTGCCTGCTACTTGTACGTATGCATCCATCGCGGCAAGAACTGGGCACGGATCGTCACGCTCATCTTCACGCTGCTTGGTACGGCGCTGGTCGTTTTCGGCCCCGATGTGCCAGGCCTTTCGGTCTTCGAGCGGATTTTCACCGCTGTCAGTACGACATCAGACATCGTGTGCATGTACTTGCTGTTCGCGTCACCTGGCTCCGCATGGTTCAGAAAGCGATCGGGATAGGACCACTGAGAACGAACGCCTCTGACCGGCCAGAAGCGGTTGGCATGACCCCACCCGGGAGTTAGGCCTTTGCGACTTGCGCCGCAGATTCACGGTCGGTCGAGCCAGCGTGCATCACCGTATCCGACCCGGGTCGTTCCCTTCGCGAAGTCCGCCAGCAACTGGAAGTAGCCGGGCGCATAGGCATTCAGGTCGCGCCGTGATCCGTCAGCATGCTTTTCGATCCGCAGGATGCCGTGCGTGGTGTTCGGGAACACGATGCTGTGGATTGGCGTTCCTTCGCGTCGGATCGCGGCCAGCCGCTCGATGGAGGGTGCGCTGGGCGCGACATCATCGTCGGCAGCGAACACCCATAGCTGCGGCACGCGCAGGCCGCGGATGACGTCCAGTCCGGAATACGTCCAGGGGACTTGCGGGCTCTCGGCGTGCATGCGATCCACCTCGCCGGCCAGCAGGCCGCCGGAATACTGGCCGTCGACATCCTTCAGCCAGGACTCGTGCCAGAAGTGCTGCTTCAGCGCGATGACCTTGTCCATGCCCGACCGGAAGTCGGAACGCGCGACGGCGGCGGTCGCGTCGGTCAACGCCTGCACCTCGGTCAGGATGGCGGGGTCATGGCCATGCTCGGTCACCAGCTGATAGTCGACCTGCCACTGATCCTGCTCGAGCGCGGTGCCGACGACGCCGAAGCCGACTTCCAGGAAATCCGCGGTCGACTTCAGCGCGGCCAGCGGGGCGACCCACCCACCCTGGCTGCCGCCCAGGAAGCCAAAACGGCCGACGCGCTTGCCAGCCAACCGTCTCGCCTCGCGTCCAGCGTTGGCGGCATCGTCCGCGAGCGCAATGAAGTCCTGCGTGTAGACGCCGCCCGAGCCCGCGGTACCGCGCTTGTCGTACGCGAACACCGCGATGCCCTGCGACAAGAGCAGGTACGACGTCGCCAGCCCGATCGGGCTCGTCTTCTCCGAACCGTGGACCAAGACGACCAACGGCGGCGTCGACACGCCGCGGGGCTCCAGCAGCATGCCGTTGAGCATGACATCGCCGCTGCGAAAGTGCGTCGGCGTGCCATGCATCGGCACCCGCCTCCAGACCCCGCCCGCGGCGTCATCGCGCGCGCGAAGCCTGCCCGAGTCGCATTGGATGGGCGCATCGGTGTCCGACAGGAAGCCGCGACGGCCGTCGAGAAAGGTATAGCGTGCGCCTGGCCCAGCCCCCTTTGCAGGCTTGGTCAGCGCGACGACCTCGCCGGACCTCCTGGAATAGGCGCCGTACGCACAGTCTTCTGCCAGGACGTCATCCGACAAGAGAAGAAGCGCGAGGGTTGCCAGGGCAACAGAACGGAGAATACGGCTGAGCATATGAAACTGAAGGCATGGCCTCGATGCGTTCGAGTCTATGCAGCGCACCGTCCCATCGACCTGATCTTGCGACGGATCGCGAGATTGCGGTATTCGGCTGCTGCCCGGCGCCTGCAACCCGGCTTGCATGATCGTCGAGAATGAGCCCGCAGTCGGCCAGGTACCTGCCGTTCGCGAACGTCAGCTTCCGAGCATCCGGTCGAGCCGCCGCTGTGCAAGGTCGGCTTGCAAGGTGCGAGAATCAGGAAACGGCACGTCGGTAGTTAGCCTAGCGAGGGGAATGTGCACGTGCAAAGGATTGGCGTACCGATGGACGTAGAAAAGTGGATCGTGGGGGATGAGTACGACGCCGTTGCCCTCACAGCACTCGGAAGCGCGCTGCGCAACTCGGGATACCAGCTTGACGATTAGCGGGCTCTCGGGACATCTCGCATTGGGAGGCTCACTGCCCTGCGGGCACCCTGACGATCGAAGTCGAGACGCACGTAGGTATCACGGTCGAAGGCTCATCAGCGCTTGTCTCAGCCCTTCATGCCGCCTTCTTGGCGGAAGGCGCCCGGGTTGCTACCCCCCGACTGAGCTTCGCAGGTCGTCAAACGGACGTTGTCGGCTAGAAGCAGACTGCCGCTTGTGACATCTCCCAGAGGCTCGGCGGCCTCGCCGCTCATCTCGGCGCCTATGGTGGCGTCGTTGAGCGCCGAGCCCATTCGTTTCGAACGGCACGCCGGCCCAAACGAGGTCGCGACGCGCTCGCACTACTTCCAAATGTCTCCATCCGGCCAGTTCATGGCGCAGTGCTGGACGAAGGACGAAGCCCGCGTCTTGGAACTGCCCGAATACGTGTGCAGGGTGTCCTTGGCGCCGGCGGCATTGCACCCGTTGTGACCAGGGTGCAGATTCTTCTTGTCGCCCCAGCAGACATACCGTTTGAATTCTTCTTTCATCTGCCGCTTCTTCCCGGAGACGCCATGCGTCTCCTCTTGCTGGATTTCTTCCAGTGCCTGTTTCAGGTGGGCCCATGGAATGTCGTGGCAAACGGGGGGCTTGCGCGGCAAGCCGTGCGGGGTCGAACTCGCGTTCAACTCCTGGCCCTTACCGTTGAGGTCGATCAATTTGGAGCAACCTCCCTCACGGCATGCGATCCTCCAATTCACCTGCGAGTCGCCCTTGACGAGTGTCAGCGGGCTGTACACCTGGCTCCACGTGCTCGAGTAGGGGGCGGGACGTCCAGGAACCGACATCGCCCAGTCGAAATCATCCTCGCCCAGGTCGGCGTTGGGATTTTCCAGAAGTGCAATATCCGGATCCGCAGCGAATTGGGCTTGGAGCGACGAGAAGTTGCCGTAGTGCTCGGGAGGCTTGCTGAGTCGCTTGGGATTCTTCGGAAACTGATAGGACATGCGGTCTCCCTGCCTGCTTCGGGCGTTGATGTTGGGTTTTGCTTCTACTGCACTGCGCTGATGAACGTCCATCCCATGTTTGCCCGGCAAGATGTGGTATCAGCCGTCTGTTGGCAAAAGTTGCGAGCAGGTTGGCGCCACTGCGATCGAGTGCCCACTATCATTGCGGCACACGGCCAGGTGCGGTCTTGAGTCGACGTCGGCTCCTGGGCGCGGCGACGGCGGCACAGGTGCTTCGCCGGCCTGGCAATCACCGCCGGGCCTTTGCGTCTTGAAGCGCTGAAGGCCACATGATTGCTTTTCGATGGCACTCCAAATCCCGATGTCTACGCCGATTCTCAGCCCTGCTATTCCTCAGCTTCCAAGCGGAAATTTGGAGACGACCGCGGAGTTCTTTCGCGAGCGCTTGGGGTTCACGGAATCTCAGTTGTATGCCGAGCATGGGCACCTTGTCGTGCGCCGTGGGGCAGCTGAGGTTCACTTCTGGCACGCTGGATCGCCTGAAGAGGCCAAGAAGTATGGCAGCGCGAGTAGCTGCTATATCCGAGTCCAAAATGTCGTTGAACTCTACGCGGAATTGCAGCGGAGAGACGTTACGTTCGCCTATGAACTGACGCGTCAGCCTTGGGGCATGAACGAGATGCAAATCAACGATCCGTTTGGCAACGCGATTCGATTTGGAGAACCCTTCGCTTCCTGACGCAGCATCTTGAAGGCACCCTTGGCGAAGAAGGCGGATGGGCCGTCGAGCTCATCCCGATGGGTTTCTACCTGAGCCCCTGAGGACTCCGACGGTGGCAGTTGGATTGCGAGCCAGTTCAATTCATGGGACTTCGAGAAACGAATCTACCGATTCCGCTACGAAGACGGCCTGCCCGTGACGAGTTGACTCGTCACTCGCATGACCCCTTTGTGGCGATGAGCCGGGTCTAGCAGATTTCCGCTCAGGGTTGGGCCCTGCTGCCTGGCCGCCGGCGTCGACGGGCAGGCATGCTGCGCATAGCAGTGGCCCAAGGGCGGACGACTCGTCACGCGGCCAGGTCGCCGGTCTCGGGGACGCATGTCGGGCCACAACCTGACGGTCGACGACGTCCGCTTTGCAGCGGCTTCCTTCCAAGTGTGCGGACGACACCAAACGTGGCAGGGGTACGGGTGGCAACTTCACTGGACGCGCACTCGCCCTTATAGTCGGCGCAGGCGGCGAACGCCTCATGACTTCACGAACCTCGAGGCCACCCCATGACATTCGATCGACTTGCCAGATCGCTCCTCGCCGCGGCGCTCACCGCTTGCTTCGTCGATGCGCGGGCCGCATCGCAGCCCCCAGTAGCCGCCGAGAACGGTATGGTCGTCACAGCCCAGCATCTGGCCACGCACGTCGGTGTCGACGTCCTCAAAGACGGTGGCAACGCGGTCGACGCGGCGGTAGCCGTCGGCTACACGCTCGCGGTGGTCTACCCGGCAGCCGGCAATATCGGCGGGGGCGGCTTCATGACGATCCAGCTCGCCGACGGCCGCAAGACCTTCCTCGATTTCCGCGAGAAGGCTCCGCTCGCGGCCACCGCCAACATGTACCTCGACAAGGACGGCAACGTCATCAAGGGAGCGAGCACCTATGGGCATCTCGCGGTCGGTGTGCCCGGCACCGTCTCGGGCATGGAGTACGCGCTGAAGAAGTACGGCACGATGAAGCGGCAGGCCGTGATCGCGCCGGCGATCAGGTACGCGCGGGATGGCTTCGTGCTCGACCAGGGCGACATCGACATGTTCCTGACTGCGACCGAAGGTTTCAAGAAGGATCCGGCGTCCGCGGCGATCTTCCTGAACCACGGCGAACCGTTCCAGGTCGGGCAGAAGATCGTGCAGAAGGATCTGGCGCAGACGCTGAAGGCCATCAGCGACAAGGGTGAAGACGGCTTCTACAAGGGGCCGGTCGGCGCCGCGATCGTCGCGAGCAGCCATGCAGGCAATGGGATCATCACGCAGGCCGACCTCGACCAGTACCAGACACGCGAGCTCAAGCCGGTTGAGTGCAACTACCGCGGGTATGGCATTGTCTCGGCACCGCCGCCGAGTTCAGGAGGCGTCGTGATCTGCGAGATCCTGAACATTCTCGAGGGCTACCCGCTGAAGGAGCTGGGCTTCAGGTCGGCGCAGTCCGTGCACTACCAGATCGAGGCGATGCGCCATGCGTACGTCGACCGCAACAGCTACCTCGGTGACCCTGACTTCGTCAAGAACCCGCTGGACCATCTGCTCGACAAGAACTACGCCGCGCAGATCCGTGCCGTGATTGCGCCGGACAAGGCGGGCGTGTCGATGGATATCAAGCCGGGTGTCGCGCCGCATGAAGGCAGCAACACGACGCATTACTCGATCGTCGACAAGTGGGGCAATGCGGTTTCCGTCACCTACACGCTGAACGACTGGTTCGGCGCCAAGGTGACGGCCGCCAAGACCGGCGTGCTGCTGAACGACGAGATGGACGACTTCACCTCGAAGATCGGCGTGCCCAACCTCTACGGCCTGGTACAAGGCCAGGCAAACGCGATCGCCCCGGGCAAGCGCCCGCTGAGTTCGATGAGCCCGACCATCGTTACGAAGGACGGCAAGACCGTGATGGTCGTCGGAACTCCAGGCGGCAGCCGCATCATTACGGCCGTTCTGCATACCCTGATTAACGTGATCGACTACGGCATGAACGCACAGGAAGCGGTCGATGCGCCCAGATTTCACCAGCAATGGCTGCCCGAGACGACCAACGTCGACAACTTCGCGCTGAGCCCGGACACGCGCAAGATCCTTGAGGGATGGGGCCAGAAGTTCACCGGCCCACAGCCGGCGAACCATCTCGCGGTAATCCTGGTTGGCGCGCCATCGCTGGAAGGCAAACCGGTCGGCAAGAATCGCTTTTACGGCGCGAACGACCCGAGGCGCAACAGCGGCTTGGCGCTGGGGTACTAACGACTGCACGGGCTCGGACAGACTCCAGATTCCGCGGGCCCGGTCGTTCGCTCGGCGTTGCATTGTGCGGCCAGAGACGCATCGGGCTTACGCTTCGCTGGCTCGCCTGCATTGCAGAATGCCTACGGCCTTCATGTTAGATGCGATTCTTCTGGGTCGCATGTCGGCCAGAAGCTGACGGTCGCTGATGGCAGCTTTGAGGTACGCTGGCCCGCATTGAGGAGTAGATGCCTTGTCGGCAAGAAGCAAAACCAAACCGTTCTCCCGTCTGGATCCTAGGCCGCTCATTTGTGTTCTTGCTTTGACCATGAGTGTCACTGCAACATTTGGGGAGTCCGTCGAGCCGCGTGATGTGCAGCTCGTGGTGACTGATTCCGGTCAGTACGTCCTCTCAGGCAGGACCGTTGCGCTCGCGGATCTGCGAGGGAAGCTTCGCGAACTCAAATCCAGCGGCGTGCCTATCAACCTTCACATCAGAGGGGGGGCGAATGTGGAATACAAGTTCGTGATGCCGGCAGTGCAGATTGCGCAAGAAGAAGGACTTTCCAAAGTTGGCCTTCTGACCGTCCCGCCCGCCGCGCCCGACTCATCAGCTTCGGCTAAGTAGCCATGCGGGCATCGCGGCCGTAGGCGGCTCGCTGCACACTTTCGGCCACTGGCGGCCGGTCGCGACCGACCGTATTCGGGTAGGCGCCACCTCACCCGCCGGTGTAAGGCCCCTTGACCTCACCCCAGCCCCACTTTGGCATTGGCGCATGTTCATCGGCTACGGCGCCCGGCTGCGAGTTGATGACGGCCAGGCGCGAGCCCCATTCGAGGTAGCCCACCAGTGCCGAGCGGAACTCGGGGTCGTCGGGCACCCCCAGTTCGTCGGCGGTGGCCAGCAGCAATTCCACCCAGCGGCGACGCTTGTCCTGTGTCAGGTGGCGACTAAGGTGCCGGCGGATCATGTGCGGATGGCCGCCATGTTCGGCCGAGTACATCGTCGGACCGCCCAGCACCTCCGCGAGGAAGGCCGCCACGTGCGCTGGATGGTCAGGGCCCATGTGCACGAAGACCGGCGCGAGTAGTGCGTCCTGCGCGACGTGCTCGTAGAAGCGCGCAGTGAGGCGGTTCAGCGCCTCGACGCCCCCAACCCACTCATACAACGTCGGAATGGCGGTCGTCGTCATCTTTCAGGGCCTCCTATCGAGCTGGTGTCAAAGCGTGCGGCGTAGCACAGTCTAGCGATTCGATCGCCATGTCCGTAGCCGGCCACAAGCCGTCGCTTGCCATTGACTGCTTCAGAGCAACTGCTGCGCGGGATGCACCGCAAGGACGTTGTTTGAGCCGTCTCACTTGCGGCGGCCGAGTTTGCCCCGGTTTGACTGCTCTCGGGGTGCTATCGCGCCCGGCGTGGCGCGAGAGTTTCACTCGTCATTCGAAGGGGAAGCGCTCGCGCCAGAATGCCGCGAGCCGCGGGTCCTCGTCTACTCGCTGAACCACCGGCGCCATACCCGAAGCAACCTCGCAGAATCGCTCCCGCCACGGGCCGAAGCGAGACACCACGGTTACGTACAGGTCGAGCACGGAGAGATCGTCTCCGAGCAAGTAGCGGCCGGGCTGGAGTTGACGATCCATGTGGCTCCAACAGAACGCGATGCGGTCGTGAACGGCATCGACCACGGACGCACGCGAGCGTTGCGGTGCACCGATGCGCGCGACGTCGGGTTTGATCCAGTGCAGCGAATAGATCGCGGACGAAACGAAGACCATCCAGCGCAAGAACTGACGTCGAAGAGGCGCCTCTGGCCTCGGCGCCAGCCCGGCGTCCACGTAGAGGTCGGCCAGATAGATGAGTATCGCCGCGCTCTCGGTCATGATCTCGCCGTCTGGCAACACCAGCGTCGGAATCTGGCGCATGGCGTTCATAGGTGCGACGCGCTCCCGCGCCTGCTCCGATGCCCACGTGGCGCCTTCCACCAACGTATACGGCACGCCGAGCAGCGTCAGCGCCGCTTCCACGGCGATGGATCCCGAGGCTTTCGATCCGTACAGGGTGAGCGTAGGAAACTCTGGATTCATGGTGCTCCGCGGGTTGGGAACAATTGTCTGCATCCGGCAAATTGCAGAGGCGCTCCACTTCTCCATTCGAGGCCGGTAAGGGCCACGGCCGAATGCGAGGGGCGATGCCTCACGATCGGGCTTTGTCGCCGTGAGCCGATGTCGCTACGATAGCCGAAACCTCCGGCGTCCCAGATGGGAACGAGACCCAAGTTCGCAATTCGGTAGGGAGCCGGCTACGAGCTGCCGCTCGCGGACGTCCGCTCTCCGGCCACTTGATTCCACCCTTGAAGTGGCAATGTGGCTGCGAAGCGTTCGTGAAGGTTCCCACGAAGTCGGGCCCGTTCCGTTGGGCCTTCAGATCGCATCGCGGAATCCCCCTAAGTTGACAGCGTGAACGCTCCGCGCCTACGCTGGACGCGCCGGTCCGCATGGCGACAATCGCTCGCGTCGCGGGCCATCGGCCCAGCGTCGCATCGTCCACACACCAAGGGAACCCCATGCGTCTTTCCAGAGTCCTTGCCACGGTGGCCGCTGCCGTCTCATTCGTGAGCCCGCTCGCGCACGCCACCGCCGAGCGCTTCGCGATCACCTGGAGCGGCGAGCCGTACGGGAACACCGGGTCGGCCACGGGCGAGGTCACGCTCGACTCCGCTCTAGTCGGCACCGGCGTGATCCCCATCTCGACGATCGACGATCTGACGATCACGGTGCGCGGCACGGTATACGGCGACGGGACGTTCACAAAGTCGGATTTCAGCCGGCTCGATTTCGCCGCCCCGGTCGCCCTCGATCTGACGCGGGACCTGATCGGGCAGCCGCTCGGCAATGGGCACGTCTTCGGGGATACCAGTGGGCTCGGCGGCGACTTCAACGTCTTCGGCATCCCGTCCATCTCGCTCCACGTGCCAGCAGGCACCGGGTACTTCCAGATGGTGCCGGACGAGTACGGCGGCAACGGCATCGATCCACTGCGTGTCACCTCGATCGTGCAGCTGACGGGGGTGCCGGAGGCAAGCGAAGCTGCCATGTCGATGGCGGGCCTGGCCCTGCTGCTCGCCTGTGCGCGGCACCGCCGCACAGCCGGCCAGAGATGATGCGGGGCGGCCGGCCGCCGGCCGCCTCCTCAGCCGCTGGTTCGCCGCTTTCGAGGAGCCGCCCTGGCCACGCTGATTTCCGCCGTGGGCCGGAGTCGTTACGATTGGCGTGCCGATTTAGCGCTGCAGACGGCCAATACCTGGCTGTTGCACACGTCCGCTTCCGAGCAGTCTGAGTATGTTCATGCTCCGTGCGGAGCCAGATGACGGCGCCTGTCACGGCCTACTGCGGCTGAGCAGCATGGCGAGCGTATCGGATCGCCTGGATCCGCGGTGCGAAACAATGCGCGACACGCTGCAACGCCGCCGAAACCCGTGGACGCGGACGCGTCGCCACCATGGCGTTCCTGTTCAAGAACGGAGACACCACGTCCATGACCTCAGACACCACGATGCCGGCATACAGTGCCGCCCCGACGACATCCTCCGCTATCTCGAGTGCCCCGCGCTCACCGACAGCTCCCGAGCGCTGGGCCGCCTGCGGCACGGCCCTGGCTGCGATGCTGTCAATCGTCTTCGTCGCCCTTGATCCCGAGGTGCGTGTCCGTGGTTCACGTGCCGTGCTGGAGGCCATCGCGGCGAACGCGCCGATCCACCAGGGCGTGCATGTCGCGGAGAGCCTGTTCGTGCTGATGCTGGCCCACGGCGTGCTGAGCCTCGGCACGCGCCTTGGCCTGTCGCGACCAGTGGTGCGCTTCGGCTTGCTGGCTTACATGGCCGGCGCGCTCATGATGCTGGCCGCGGCGACCTTCGACGGCTTCGTCACACCCGCGATCGCAGCCGCCTGGCTGGCGCCCAACCATGACGCCCAGGCGGGCCTGGAAGCGATCCGCTTCGCTGGAACCACGGTGCAATCCTTCGCGACGATGTCGTGGGGGCTGGAGTCGATTGGGGCGTTCGCATTGTCGGCCGCCCTGTTCGCCGATAGCGGCGCGCGCCGGCGCCTGGGCACGCTGGGGCTCGTCGCAGCCGCGGCGCCGATAGTGGCCCTTGCTGTTTCGGGGCCGAATATGGACACGATGGTCGTGGTGGGGATCCTGCTAACGCAAGCGGTCTGGAACCTCACGTGCGCGACGGCACTGTGGTGGCGTGATCGGTCCTGACGGGCATAACCGCGGCGCAGCGCACGGGGGCACGCTTCACGCGCTCTTTGCGGAGTCTGTCGTCGGCCATGAGCTGGCAGTCGGGAACGACTGCTTCGCATCAGCCCAATTGAGCAGCTGACCTTCCACTTCATCAGCAGGTTGCGCGTGGTGACTGAGGCCTTCCAAGCTTCGGCTCAATCCTCAGGACGCAGCGCTGGGCTTGAACACCCGCTGTCTGGGCTATCCGGCACGACTTGCGCGTTGCCCTGCCCGGCGCTGGCCAGACGCCAGCAGCCGCGCCCAGCCGCCTTCGCTTCGTACAGCGCCAGGTCGGCGGCCTTGTAGAGGGCGTCCGGCGTCGTGGCGTCGCGCGGTGCACAGGCAATGCCGATGCTGACGTCCACGTGCAGCAGGAGCTGCGCGTGGTGGATCGGTCGGCTCACCGATTCCTGGATGCGCGCGCAGACCGCGACAATGGCTGCGGTATCGACGAGATCGGGCATCAGGACTGCGAACTCGTCGCCCCCTAGGCGTGCGACACGGTCAGTCTCGCGCACCGCCTCGCCCAACCGTCGGGCAACGGCGACCAGGACAGCGTCGCCGGCGTCGTGACCCATCGTGTCATTGACCTGCTTGAAGTAGTCGAGATCGATGAGCAGCAGCGCAAATGACGTGCGGCGGCGAGCCAAGTGGGCGAAATGGCCCCGCAGTTCGTTGTTGAACAGGCGCCGGTTCGCGAGCCCGGAGAGGCCGTCAAAGTAGGCCAATTGCTCGAGCTGCTTTTGGCTTTCCTGCAGCTGGAGCGTGCGCTCCGCGACGAGGCCCTCGAGGACGCGGTGGCGCCGGCGCAGCAAGGCGAGCCTCGCCCGCACCGTGCCCGCGAACAGGCCGCCGATCGCCAGCATGAATAGGCCCCGAACCCACGGCATCTCGTGCCAGTGCGGCACGACGGTCACCGATAGTCTCGCCGGTTTCGACCACGCGCCGTCGGCTGCGGCGGTGCGCAGTTCAAGCACGTGGCCACCCGGGGGCAGATTGGTGTAGCTCGCGATGCGGCGCCCGGCATCGACCTCTACCCAGGCGGTATCGACGCCGGTCATCCGGAACTGATATCGCCGCGTCAGGGGCGCGACGAAGTCAAGCGCCGCGAATTCCACAAGCAGGCTGCGCCGGCCAGGGTCGACCACCAACGCCGGTGCCTCGGGGCCGAGCGGGAAGCTGTGCAGGGGCGGAGCGTCCCCGACGCGAACTTCGGTCACGACCAGCCCGAGGGCATCGGCGGATGCGGCAGGTTCGGCGGGATCCACGATCGTAAGGCCGCCGGAGCCGCCGAAGAGCACGCGCCCGTTTGGCGTCAGGGCGCCCGAGCCGGTCCAATAGGTGCGAATGCCGACACCCTGCGCGGCACCGTATGTCTGCACGGCCAGCGTGTCCGGCGCGATTCGCGCGAGGCCGTCATCAGTGCTCGCCCAGACCACGCCCTGGCTATCCAGCACGAGCGCGTTGACGCCATTGTGCGGCAGGCCTTCCTTGGTCGTGACACGTCGCACCACCGGCCCGCCCCCGCCGGAAGGCCATTCCAGCAGCCGGATGCCGGCGCCCATGATGCCGACCCACATACGACCGGCGCCGTCGCGTACAAGGGCTGAGGCATAGCCGGCCGGCACGCCAACCTGACCTGGCGCCTCCTTGGCCACGCGCGAGACCCTCATCGTCGCGGGCTCGAGCCGCGCGACACCGGCCCAGGTGCCCACCCACAGCGCGCCGTCGGGCGTCGGCAGCAGCGCGGTCAGGCGCCGGTCGCCGAGACGCCTGCCGTCTTCGCGTGCCACCACGCGCAGCCGATCGTCGGCGTCGGGCTCGAGACCCCACAAGCCGTCGACCCCGCCCAGCCACAGCCGGCGCCCCTGCCAAGCCATCGTCCATGTGGACGCCGTCGCCGCACGACCCGGGATCTCCACGCGTCGCAGGTGGGCACCGCGCGAGTCCGCCCGGTACAGGCCGCGCTGCGTCCCCATGTAGACACCGCCGTCTGGCGCGGGCACCATGCTGAGTACTCGACCATTGGGCAGGGCCGATCGCGGGGCCGAGGGATCACGACGCAACTTCGTCACATTGCCGTGCTCGGGATCCACGATGTCTATGCCGCCGTCGCCGAGGCCGAGCCACACCCGCCCATCCGGTTGCGCCAGCAAGGAGGCCACGTTGGGGTGGCTGATGGCTTGGGCCTGCCCGCTGGCGAACCATGTGGCGATGCCGCGGGAACGAGTCGCGTGGAAGCTGACCGAAGTGTCGGTCGCCGCCCACACGAGACCGCGGGTATCGCGGTATAAGGCACCCACGTCGTCATCCGCCAGGCTGCCCCCACCGTGCTCCTGATGGCGTACGCGTGTTGCTTGCCAGTGCCCGGTGTCGACGCGCAGGATCCCCTCGCCGCTGAACCCGATCCACATCTGGCCGGTTTCCGAGGCGGCAAGACCCGTGACGGTTTCCGTGCCCGTCCCTTCCTTCGTGGCCAGGAGCGAGCGCAGCGGCTGAGCGGTAGACGCGCCGGGCTCGGCGACGAACACGCCGTGGACATGCGTGCCGACCCAGATTCGGCCGCTGCCGTCACTGGCTAGCCGACGCACGATGGGCGTGTCGCGCTCGGATGTAGGCAGTGCGACGGGGACAAAGCGTGCCGCCCCGGGATCGCGCCGGTAGAGACCGTGGTCCGTGCCCGCCCAGAGCGTGCCTTCGGTTCCCCTCAACAGGGCACGCACGGCGCCGCTCGGCAGGCTGCGCGCCAGCGCCGAACCGTTGCTGGCCTGGACGCTGCCGCTGTCAATGTCGAGCCAGTCGAGGCCCCCACCGGTGCCGATCCACAGGCCGCCCCGGCCGTCCTCGGCCATCGCATAGACGCTGTCGCTCGTCAGCGACTGGCCGGGCTTCAGCACCGGCTCGAAGCGGTCGTGCGCGGCGTCATACCGCACGAGGCCGGCGGCATTCGTGCCCACCCATAGCCGGCCATGGCTGTCGGAGAGCAGGCTGAGAAGATAGCTGTCGGGCAACGCCCCACTCACGGCGAGGTCGCCGGTGTAGCGCCGCAAGTGGTATCCATCCCAGCGTTGCAGGCCACTCTGCGTGGCTATCCACAAGAAGCCGGCGGCGTCCTGCGTGATATCGGTGGCGCCAGGCTCTGAACCGAAAGCGTGACAGAAGGCGGCGTCGGAGCGACGCTCCCAGCCATCAGCCGGCGCGCCGTACACGGATGCTCCGAGCAGGGCAGCCAGCAGGAAGGCGGCCGCCGCGCGAACCCGAGAGCGAGAGAAGCCGGACAGGAGACGGGGCATGGGGGGATCGACAAGGCAAGGCACGCTTTCGATCTTTCGGGTCGGCGTCCGCTGAATCGAGTCTCCGGTTGCACACCGCTCCAGCAAACCGGTCAAAGTTCGCGAAGGCATGACGATCAGCCTAGCCTTCCCAGGTATCCCGTGAGCGCACCGGACAAGAATCGCACCAATCGTCCGAAGTCCGCAACGGGTCGCGAACCGCCGAAGGCATCCTCGGAATGCAGTCGTCGAACGTCCAGACCACGCCGCAGTGCGCCCGACTGCGTCGGTTGACGCCGCGAATTTCGGCTTCTACCGAGCGCCGACGCTTGGAGGACCGGACCATTCCGTCAGCCGACGTTGCACCGAACGATGCCCGAAGTCAGACGACGCCTGACGCGATGCCCCGATCGGAGGGAAGTGGTCCGAGCCGGCATGGCAGCAAAGGCCGTAGAGCCGCCATGATCGGCGACGGAGCCGGCGTCGTCCGGCGCACGACGGGGCGCCCGAACTCCGCGTACGACCACGGCCTCCGTTCTTGTTGCCTCGCCTTCGACCTTGTCGGTACCGAACGATCGCCCTTGACATGCAGGTAAATGCCTGCCTATCATCCGCCCAGTCCCAGACCTGCATGAACGACCCCGACCTCCTCTTCAAGGCCATCGCCGACCCCAGCCGCCGCAAGCTGCTGGACGTGCTGCACGAGCACGACGGGCGCACGCTCGGCGAGCTGTGCGAGCACCTGGCGATGGCGCGCCAGTCGGTCACGCAGCACCTGGGCCTGCTGGAGGCCGCGAACCTGGTGACCACGCAGCGGCGTGGCCGCGAGAAGCTGCATTTCCTCAATCCGGTGCCGCTGCAGGACATCTACGAGCGCTGGATCCGCAAGTTCGAGGAGCCGCGCCTGGGCGCGCTCCACCGCCTGAAACAACGCCTGGAAAGAGACGAACCATGAACAAGAGCACCTTCGCCTACGTCACCTACATCCGCACCACGCCCGCGAAGCTGTGGGAGGCGCTCACCACGCCGGAGTTCATCCGCGAATACTGGTACGGCGCCACGGCCGTGAGCGACTGGACGCCGGGCTCGCCGTGGAAGCTGCTGTTCGACGACGGCCGGCTGGCCGACTCGGGCGAGATCCTCGAAGCCGTGCCCGGCCAGCGCCTGGTCATCAAGTGGCGCAACGAGTGGAAGCCGGAGTTCAAGGCCGAGGGCTTCGCGCTGTGCACGCTGGAGATCGAGCCGGTCGCCGACGTCGACGTGCCCGCGGTCAAGCTGAGCATCACGCACTCGATCGAGCACGCGGACTCGGGCTTCATCGGCGCCGTCTCGGGCGGCTGGCCGCGCATCCTGGCCAACCTGAAGTCGCTGCTGGAGACGGGCTCCATCGTGCTGAGCCCGGTGAAGACTAAGGGCTGATCAGTCGGCCTGCGCGTCGGTGAACGTGGCGGCGAACGCGCGCGCGAATTCCGGCGTGCCGGTGAGGGTCAGCGCGACGGCATGCCAGCCGTCGCCCTCGACGCCCGCCTGCAGGTCGTGATCCCACTCGCCGCCATCGTCCGCGGGCCCGTGCGTGTGCGGGAACGCGCGCCAGGCCCAGTCCAGCACCGCCCGCGCCTCGGCCAGCGCGGCGGCGTGCTGCGCGGCGGGCGTGGAGGCCAGTGCCTCGATGGTCACGACGCCCTCGTCGTTGTCGCCGAAGTCCAGCGTGAGATAGCGCAGCACGCTCATGTGGCCGGCGTGGTGGGCGCGTCTTGCGGCTGCGGCGACGGGCCGAACACCTGGTCGAGCGCGGCGTTGAACACCTTGAAGTCCAGCGGCTTCGTCCAGTAGTCGTCGAAGCCGGCCTGCAGCGCGCGCTGGATGTCGGCGGGGATCGCGTTGGCCGACAGCGCCACCACGCGCAGGCCCGCGGTGAGCGGGTTGGCGCGCAGGCGGGCCAGCACCTCCAGGCCGTCGATGTCGGGCAGCTGCATGTCCACCAGCGTCAGGCCGGGCAGGGTCTGGGCGGCGCGGGCGACGCCGGCGGCGCCGTCGGGTACGCTGTCGAACTCGATGCCGGCGCGGCGCCGAACGAGTTCGCTGACGATCAGCACGTTGACCGCGTTGTCCTCGACGTAGAGCAGCCGGCGCGCGGGCAGGGCCAGCGGGCCGGACTCGGCGGCCGCGTCCAGGCACACCTCGAACACGCTGCCCACGCCGGGCGCGCTGCGCACGTGGATGCGTCCGCCCATGCCCTCGACAAGCGCCTTGACGATGGTCAGGCCGATGCCGGTGCCCTCGATGCCGTCGCGCTCGGCGCCCGCGCGGTTGAAGGGCTCGAACGCGTCGGCCTGCTGCTCGGACGTCATGCCGATGCCGTCGTCGCTCACCCGGATGCGCACGCGGCCCGCGTCGGGCGCCACGTCCAGGCGCACGCTGCCGCCGGGCCGGTTGTACTTGATCGCGTTGGTGAGCAGGTTGACCAGCACCTGCTTCAGGCGGGTGGGATCGGCGCGCACGTGCAGCGGGCTGCCCGGCGCCACCACCGTGACGCCGTGCTGCCTCGCGAGGACTTCCACCAGCGGCAGGCTCTGCTCGATGACGGCGGCCATCCGCACCGGCTGCAGCACCACGTCGCGCTCGGGGCCGTCCATGCGCGACAGCTCCAGCACGTTGTCGATCAGCGTGAGCAGGTGTTCGCCGGCCGAGCGGATGTGCTCCAGGCGCGCCTGCCGCGTGGCCGCGCCCGCGGCGTCGTCGGGCGCGGCGGCGTCGGCCAGCAGCAGCTGCGTGAAGCCCAGCACCGCGTTCATCGGCGTGCGCAGCTCGTGGCTCATGCGCGCGAGAAGCTCCGACTTGGCCTGGCTCTCGCGCAGCACCAGCTCGCGTTCGTGGCGCGCGTCCGCGGCCTGGTGCGCCTCGGTGATGTCCCAGTTCACGCCCAGGCGCATGCGGGTGCGGCCGGCCTCGTCGCGCACGGGCAGCGAGCGCGATGCGAGCCAGCGCGTCTGGCCGTCGCTGCGCAGCACGCGGAACTCGTAGTAAGCCGGCCGGTCCTCCATGCGCGCGCTGTGGATCTGGTCGTTGACGTAGCCGATGTCGTCGGGGTGCACCCACTGCGCCATCTCCTCGAAGCTGGGGCAGGTGGGCCGCGGCTCGAGTCCGCGCAGCACGAACATCTCGTCGTCCCAGCGCGAGGCGCCCGTGTCGGCGTCCCATTCCCAGATGCCGATGCCCGCGGCGCGCGTGGCCAGGGCGCTGCGCTCGGTGGCCTCGCGCAGCGCGGCCAGCGCGAGCTCGCGCTCGGTGACGTCGATGCACACGCCCGTGGCGCGATACGGGCTCGCCTCGGGCTCGATGCGGGCGCGCGAGACCACGTGGCGCACCTGGCCGTCCACGCGCACGATGCGGTGCGCGATCTCCAGCGGGGTGTCGGGCCTGGCGATCCACTGCAGGCAGGTATCGCCCACGCGGTCTTGATCCTGCGGATGCACGAAGCGCGCGAGCCATTCCATGAAGCCCGGCGCCGGCTGGTCGGTGGCGAGGCCGGACAGCACGTGCATCTGCGCGTTCCACTCGGCCGAACCGTCGTCGCGCAGCACGCGCCACACGCCGATGCCCGAGGTGGAGGTGACGTCGTCGAGGCGGCGCGCCAGCTCGTCGGCGCGCTGCATGCGCTCCATCTGCTCGGTGATGTCGAGCGCCACGCCGTTGAGCGCCACCGGCGTGCCGAAGCCGTCGCGCTGGGCGATGCGGCGCGTGAAGATGTGATGCCACCGGCCGTCCTTGCCGAGGCAGCGCGCCTGCGCGTCCTCGGGCTGGAACGAGGCGAGCGCGCGCTGGTGGGCGGCCAGCTCCTCCATCAGGTCGTCGGGGTGCACGAGGCGCCGCACCTCCTCGATGGGCGCGCCTTCGGCTCGCGACTCGAGCCCCAGCAGCGTGGCGGCGGGGCCGTTCAGGTGCACGCGCTGGGACACCAGGTCGTGGCGCCACATCGACACGTCGGCCAGCTCGGTGGCCAGCTGCAGCTGTGCGCTGGCCTCGTCCACCGACGACGCGAGCTCGAAGGTCTCGGTGTCGTCCATCACCAGGCCCACCACATGGTCGGCCCGGCCCTCGGCGTCGGCGAACACCTCCCAGTGCGTGCGCACGCGGCGCGGCGTGCCGCCGGGCGTGAACAGGCGATAGCGATGCGAGTAGACGCCGGGCTTTTCCATCGACTCGTTGAGCACCTGGAACAGGCGGTCCTGCGGCACGCTGGATTGCGCGATCTGGGC
>FTKT01000495.1_pt3 | contig 24534 bp, 25 predicted proteins | sample 1658271 | NCBI WGS metagenome assembly FTKT01 (sample SAMEA3914811, study PRJEB12502) | metagenome | biome: forest; material: soil | place: Canada | collected 2011-08-04 | depth 0.3 m | reverse complement strand
GCGCTCGCCGGCGGCGACGCGGTCGACCAGTTCACTGGCGTGCTGCTGAAGCTGGCGGATCGGGACTCTTGAGGTCATGTGACTCACGGTAAAGGAGATCGTGCGGCAGGTACCGCACATATGCGGCACCTTCCGTCGAACGAAGTACCGCGCCGGCAGCGGCTATCCCATGGTGCGGGGCAGGCCCGCGGCCAGGCGCAGGATGACGGCGGCGCCGGCCAGTTGGATGGCGAGGATCAGGGTCAGGGCGTGGCCGGCGCCCCAGGAGGGGACCAGGGCGAGGTAGAGGGTGCCGAGGGTGGCCACGCCGAGGGCGAGGCTGGACTGCTGGGCGGTGGCGAGGACGCCGCTGCCCAGGCCGGCCCGCTCCAGCGGGACCTTGGCGAGCACCACGCGGAAGAGCGGGGTGCCGATCAGGCCGTTGCCGAGGCCGGTGACGGCCATGCCGGGGAGCAGGGTGAGGACCGAGAGCCCCTGATAGTCCGTCAGGACGGTGGCGATCAGGATGATGGTGCCGGCGGCCTGCAGGACGGAGCCGGCCACGATCACCCGGCTGCCGAAGCGGCCGATCAGCCGGGGGCCGGCCAGCGAGCTGGAGAAGTAGCCGGTGGCCAGCGGCACCAGCGCCAGGCCGGACATCACCGGGCTCAGCCGCAGGCCCTGCTGGAGGGTGATCGCCAGCACGAACATGAAGCCGCCGAAGGTGCCGAAGTAGGGGACGGCGATGCCGAGTCCGCGCCGCATCTCGGGGATCCGCAGCAGGGAGAGCGGTACCAGTGGCAGCCGCCCGGCGCGTTCGACGCGCCGCTCGACCAGGACGAAGGCGGTGGCGGCGAACGGGAAGAGGGCGAGCAGCAGCCAGGTCCAGAGCGGCCAGCCGACCGCGCGGCCCTCCATCAGCGGGACGAACAGGCTCAGCAGGCTGACGGTGAGCAGCGCGGTGCCCGGCACGTCGATCCGGCTGGGCTGCGGGGAGCGGCTCTCCGGCACGTACCGCAGCGCGAGGACGGCGGTGAGCAGCGCGAACGGGACGTTGAGCAGGAAGACCGCGCGCCAGCCGGTGCCGAACACGTCGGCGGCGATCAGCAGGCCGCCGAGTACCTGGCCGATCACCACCGAGATGCCGCCGACCGCGCCGTAGATGCTCAGTGCGCGGGCCCGCTGGCTGCCGGTGGTGGCGGCGGTGATGGTGGCGAGGACCTGGGGGATCAGCAGCGCGGCCGAGGCACCCTGGGCGATCCGGGCGGCCACCAGGGTCCAGGCGGTCGGGGCCAGGCCGCAGGCGAGCGAGGTGAGCGCGAAGCCGGCGGCGCCGGCGATGAAGAGCCGGCGCCGGCCCAGGCTGTCGCCGAGTCGCCCGCCGAGCACCAGCAGGACGGCGAAGGCGATGCCGTAGCCGGCCGCCACCAGCTCCAGGACCGCCGGTCCGGCCGCCAGGTCGTGGTCGATGGTCGGCAGGGCGACGTTGACGATGAAGAAGTCCAGCATCGGCAGGAAGGCCCCGAGCAGGACGGTGACCAGTCCGGCCCTGCTCAGGCCGGCCGCCGGCGGGAGGGTGGTTGACGGGAGGGCGGTCGACGGGCGGGTGCCTGGCGGGAGGGTGGCCGGCGGGCGGGTGGTGCGGTCCGTCGAGGGCAGGGGCGAGGTCGTCGTCGGAGCCGGGGTGTCGAGCAGAGGGGCCTGTGGGCTTTCCAGTCGCTGGGTCACGGTCCTACGATCCGCCTCCGCTTACCCGGGTACCAGAGTCTCTTTATCCTGTTATCAGGAGTACCTGGCACCAGGCTGCGATCTGCCGCATGCTGGACCCATGCCTGCCGTCGAGCCCGCCTCCGCGACCGCCGCCCCCGCGGTCGCCGTCCCGCACCACCCCGACGGCCGCCGCCAGGAGCTGGCTGCCTTCCTGCGCAGCCGCCGCGAGCGGATCTCCCCCGAGCAGGTCGGCCTGCCGAGCACCGGCCGCCGCCGGACCCCGGGGCTGCGCCGGGAGGAGGTGGCGATGCTCGCCGCCGTCGGGGTCACTTGGTACACGTGGCTTGAGCAGGGGCGTGACATCCAGGTCTCCGGCCAGGTGCTGGAGGCCGTCGCGCGGGCCCTGCTGCTCGACCCGAACGAGCGGGCGCACCTCTACATCCTGGCCGGTGCCGGCGTTCCGACCCCGAGCACCGAGTGCCCGGTGATCACCCCGACGGTGGCCCTGCTGCTCGGGCAGCTGGAGCCCTATCCGGCCTGCGTGCTGAACAACCGTTACGACGTGCTCGCCTACAACGGTGCCTACAACCGGCTGTTCGGGAATCTGGACGCCCTGGACTTCGAGCAGCGCAACCTGCTCTGGCTGGTCTTCACCAACCGGGAGTACCAGGAGCGTTGGGTGGAACTGGAGGCCGCCCGCAAGCAGGTGGTGGCCCGGTTCCGGGCGGCGATGGCCGACCATGTCGCCGACCCCGCCTGGAAGTCGCTGCTGGCCCGCCTGCGCCAGGCCTCGCCGGACTTCGAACAGGCCTGGCAGCGCCACGAGATCGCCGGCCGCGACAACGGCCTCAAGGGCTTCCGCCACCCGGAGGCCGGCGTCGTCTGGTTCGACTTCACCAACCTCTGGCTGGCCCCGGCCCTGGGCAGCCGCCTGGTCGCCTACACCCCGGCCGACGACGAGAGCCGCCGCCGCCTGGAGAGCCTGGGCCCGGCCTGAGGCACGGGGCGTCAGGCCGGGCTCCGGTCCGTCACGCGTCAAGCGGGTCGGGCCACTTGCGTTCCGCGTCCGCTTCCCGGGGGCCGGCGGGTTCGGTCGACGGCCTGCCCCAGCGCGGCCGCCAACCGGTCCCGGGCCGCCACCTGGGCCGCGATCCGCCCGTCGAGGACTTCGAGCCGCTCCAGCGCGACCCGCCGGCCCGCCTCGGAGGGAGCGGTCGAGCTCACGTCCCCGTCCAGGCAGGGGAGGAAGACCCGGACATCGTCCAGGGTGAGTCCGGCGGCCAGCAGGAAGCGGATGTTGCGGACCCGCGTCACGGCGCTCTCCTGGTAGACCCGGTAGCCGTTGTGGGCCCGCCGCGAGGAGATCAGTCCGGCCTGCTCGTAGTGCCGCAGCGCGCGGGCCGTCCCGCCCGTCGCCTTCGCCAGTTCACCGATCCGCACGTACCCCACCCCCGTGGGCACTCCTATCACGTCACCACCGACCTCATGCCGCTGACCTCACGTCACCACCGACCCCATGCCGCCGGCCTCATGCCACCACGGCGCCGCCGTCCACCGGGAGCACCACCCCGGTGACGAACGAGGCGCCCGGCGAGGCGAGTTGGGTGATGGCCCAGGCCACCTCTTCGGGGCGGCCGATCCGGCCCAGTGGGGTGTACGCCAGCCGCAGCCGTCCGGCGGCGGCCCGCTGCTCCGGGTCCAGGCCCTGGTGTTCGGCGATCGGGGTGTCGATCGCGCCGGGTGCCACCGCCACCACCCGGATCCCGCGCGGCGCCAGTTCGACCGCCCAACTGCGGGTCAGCAGCTCCAGCGCGGTCTTGGTCGCCGCGTAGACGGGACTGCCGAGGCCGGCCGGCCAGCCGCGCTGCCCGATCGAGGTACTGACGTTGACGATCACCGCGCCGTCCGAGCGCTCCAACGCCGGGAGCGCGGCCTGGGTGAGCAGGACGGGTGCGATCAGGTTGGTGGCGAGCAGCGGTTCGATGGTCGCCTTGGTGATGCCGCCGAGGGAGCCCTTGCTGACGATGCCGGCGTTGTTGACCAGCACGTCCAGCCCACCGTGCGCCTCCAGTACGTCCCGGACGATCTGCTCGGGTGCGCCCTCGGCGGTCAGGTCGGCGGACATCGGGGTGATCCGCTGATGGCCTTCGGCCGTCTCGCGGAGCGCTTCGACACGCCGTCCGACGGCGATCACCCGCGCTCCCTCGGCGGCGAACGCCCGGGCGGTGGCCCGTCCGATCCCGCTGCCGGCCCCGGTGACCAGGACGATCCTGTCGCGCTGTTCAGCTTCGTTGAGGTACATGCGGGCCATCCTGAAACCCTGCCGCCAATGGCAAGGTCAAGCGCCGGCCGCCACCGGGGAAGCACCGACCCGCACGCGGGCATGCTGCTTGCGCCCGCCCGGGTGTCCGCGATCCCCGACTGGTCATCGGCGCGAGCCGCGCAGCGGGACCATGCCCTCGGCGGTGAGGAGTTCCTCCATCCAGGCGACCGGGAGATTGGCCGAACTCCCGGCCGCCTCGGACACGTTGGGGTCCGCGTCGGCGAGCAGGGCGGGCAGGCAGTGGGCGGGGAGTGCGGGGTTGGCGGCGGCTGCCGCGCGGACGGTCGGCAGGGGGTCGCGCGCGAGCGCTTCGAGGGTGGCGGGCGGGAGGGCGGCCCCCGCGATGATCCTCCACAGGCGTGGGTGGGAGTCCTTCGCGGTTGCCAGGCGGACGAGGGCATCGACGGGGAAGTCCGGGCGCTCGGCGATTCCGGGCCTGATCTTGAGGTGATCCCCGAAGTCCCGGACGATCCGCTCCAGTTCACCGGCGGGAGGGTTCTTCGCGTAGTGCGCCGCGATCTTCTGGACCTGCGGATCCGGATCGCGGAGCAGGCGGGTGACCACGTCCTCGGGCAGTTCCCCCGCATGCCGGGCCACCGCACGCCGCAGGTACCGGAACGGCGAGTCCAGCAGGTCCAACTGGTCTGTGACGGGGGCCTCGTGCAGCCAGGACAGTTGGTGGCTGCCCATCCAGGCGGCGTCCAGGACGGCCTCGACGAGAAACCATTCGTCATGGTCGTCGTCGGCGGCACAGACCTCCTCGTACAGACGGGCCCGGGTCTCCTGCGGAAGGTGCGGGGAGAGCAGGAGTTCAAGGCGCACCGCCCAGTTCTGCTCTGCCGCGAGTTCCTCGCGGAGCGTCACGGGAAGCTCCGGACGGCCGGCCACCGCCGCGCGGACGTCCTCGTCAGGGTCGCGGGCCAGTTCCGCCGCGAGCGCCGGGGTGAGTTCGACGTGACGGGCCGCCTTGGCGCGGGTCTCCGGTGCGGCCAGCAGGGTCAGGTGGAGGTCGGCGGGAGGGGCGGGGGCCCACTCGGAGCAGGCTGCGGCCCGGACGGCGGGTTCGGAGTCCGTCAGCAGCGCCCGGTGCACGGCCGGGGTCGGCGTGTGCCACCTGGTGGCCAGCGCGGTCCGCACCTTGACGTCCGGGTCGGTCGCCAGCCAGGTGCGTTCCGAGTCGGGCGTCGACGGGTGCACGGCCACGAGGGCGCGGACGTCGGGGTCGGGATCGGTGGCCAGGCTCGCCAGCAGGGCGGGCGGGGTCTCGCAGCCCGGGCCGGGTGGCGGATAGCACGATCGGGCAGCGGCCTGCCGTATCCGCGCGGCGGGATGTCCGGCGAGCCGTATCCGCACCGAGGCCGGCAGGCTTCGATTACCTCCCAGCGCCACGGCTACCTCGTCGTAGTCCAACTCAAGTAACGCGAGGGCGAGTTGCTCGGTCAGATCGGTGCGTTTGCCGGCCATCACGGTGGCCGCCCAGGGGGCCTGGAGCAGGCGGCGCAGGACGCCGTCCGGCGCTGAGGGGTTTCGGGCCAAGCCGTTGAGGACGTGCCTGCGGGTCTCTGGGGTGATGGTCGGCAGCTCCATGGCGGGTGACTCTAGTGGTCGCCGAAGCCGTTGCCGACGGCACGGGAGTTGTCCGGCGAGACGTTCCCGGCCACGCGGCTGAAGTCGCCGGTGACGGTGTGGTCACCTATCTGTTCCGATCCTCCCGTGCTGCCTCCTTCCGCCCCGGCCCGGTGGCGAGGAGGCGGAAGGCGAGGCCCGCCAGGAGGCCCCAGAAGGGGGCGCCGATGCCGAGGGGGGCGATGCCGGAGGCGGTGACTACGAAGGTGAGGACGGCTGGGTCCCGTTGGGTGGGGTCGGTGACGGCGGACTGGATGGCGGTGCCGAGGGTGCCGAGGAGGGCGAGGCCGGCGACGGTTTCGATGAGCAGGGGTGGGGAGGAGGCGACCAGCGAGACGGCGAGGCCGGTGGAGAGGCCGAGGGCGAGGTAGACGGCGCCGGCGGTGACGGAGGCTATCCAGCGCCGGTCGGGGTCGGGGTCCGCGTCGGGGCCGGCGGCGAGGGCGGCGGTGATGGCGGCGAGGTTGACGGCGTGGCCGCCGAAGGGGGCGCCGGCCATGGTGGCCAGGCCGGTGCTGGTGAGGATCGGTCGCAGCGCCGGGCGGTAGCCGTAGGTGGCCAGGGTGCTCATCCCGGCGATGTTCTGCGAGGCCATGGTGACGATGAAGAGCGGGACGGCGATGCCGATCAGCGCGCCCGCCGAGAAGCCGGGTGTCTGGAAGGTGAGGGCGGGCCAGAGGTGGGCGGCCGTGGCACTCCTGGACCGGGTGAGCAGGATGGCGGCGATGCTGACCAGCAGGGCGCCGGGGACGGCCCAGCGCCGGGCGTAGCGGTAGAGCAGGGCCCAGGCGATCACGATCGGGACGGCGGGCCCGGGGAACCGGGTGACGGCCTGGACCGGGGCCAGGCAGAGCGGCAGCAGGACCCCGGCGAGCATGGCGGCGGCGATCGGGGCGGGGATGGCGTGCAGCAGGCGGGCCAGCCGGCTGGAGAGCCCGGTCAGGAGCAGCAGCAGGCCGGTGACGGCGAAGGCGCCGAGCGCCGTCGGGTAGTCGGCCCGGTGCGAGCCGACGGAGACCAGCAGCGCGGCTCCGGGGGTGGACCAGGCGATGCTCAGCGGCATCCGGTAGCGCAGGCCGAGTCCGATCGCGAGGGCTCCCATGGTCAGGCAGAGCACCAGCAGTCCGGAGGCCGCCTGGCGCTGGTCGGCGCCGACCGCGCGCAGTCCGGCGAGCACCACGGCGAACGAGCCGGCGAAGCCGACCACCGCCAGCACCACGCCGGCCAGGACCGGTTGAAGCACGCGTCCCATCCTGGGCCCCCTCGTTCCGTAAACGGAACACGAGTGTAGGCCCGGCCGTTCCGAAAACGGAACGGATTGCCGGATACTGGTGTGATGCAGGAGCACCCCGGCGCCTTCGCCGCCGAGATCGGTCGGCGGATCCGCCTCCTTCGGACCGAACGCGGGCTGTCACTATCCGAGTTGGCGCTGCGCGCCGGTGTCGGAAAGGCCACCCTCTCCGGGCTGGAGGCCGGCAGCCGCAACCCGACCATCGAGACGCTGTACGCGATCACCGCGCAACTCGCCGTCCCGCTGGCCTCGGTGCTCACCGATCCCGGCTCGCGCGCCGATCCCCCCGTGACCGTCCACGGGTCCGCCGTCTCCGCCGTGCTGCTGGAGACCTTCGTGGACGGCGCCGTCACCATCGAGCTGTACCGGCTGCGGATCAGGCCGGGCCGCGTGCAGACCTCGCCCGCGCACCCGCTCGGCGCGACCGAGTACCTGACGGTCTTCAGCGGCACCGCCCGGGTCGGCCCGGTCGGCAGTCCGATCGTGATCCCGCCCGGTGGGCACGGGAGTTGGGTCTCCGACGTGCCGCACCTCTACGCGGCCGAGACGGCCGAGCCGGTGGAAGCCTCGCTGCTGATCCGCCACCACGCCTGACCTGCCACCAGGGCGGTGGGCCGCCGGTGTCCGTGGGTTCGGGGTCAGTGTCGCGGTGTCGTCCGGCTGCGGTAGGACCGCGCGGCGACGAGCAGGCCGATTCCCCAGACCAGGAACTGCGGGATGCCGTAGACGATGATCCACCGGCTGAAGATGCCGGGTTCGTTCCACTGGATGACGGTCAGGACGGCCGCCCAGAGCGTGTACAGCAGCAGGAACGCCGCGACGGTGAAGGCCGTGGCGGCCAGGGTCCGTGGCGGGACTCTGCGTCCTGCCATCAGCGGTACCCAGCTCGGGAGGACCAGGCCCCACGGCCGGACCAGGCTCACCGCCAGGACGCCGGCCGTCGCGGCCATCGCGCCGAGGGTGAAGAGGTAGGGACCGCCGCCGGCGGCGTACCAGGTACGGAACTTGCCCGCGTCGGCCCACAGTGGAATGCCGAGCGCCCACACCGAGTGCAACGGGATGAAGCCGAGGGTCGCGGAGATCGCGGACGCGTACGCGGCCCTGACGGTCCGCCGCGACGGCGCCGGAACATCGGTCGGCGTGGTTTCGGGGCGGAGAACGGCAAGCTTGGACATGAACGGACCTTCCGGGAACGGGAGAACGAAGAACGCGCTCACGTCGCACTGTTCCAGGGGCGCGCCGACGACCACATCGACGCTCAGGTCGAGGGCCACTCGTGCCTGAGGCCGACTCCCGCATCGGCTGCCTCCCCCACGGAGGGGAGGCCGGGGTCCGCGATGGGAATGCGGGGCGTCGCCTCGGCTGCCTCCGGTATTCCGGAAGTTCGGGCGCTTTCGAGGGCTATTGAAGTCAACTCGGCCTGGAAGGAAGGCTGTTCGAGACGGCCGGCGGCTGGCAGAGGGGGCAGCGGCAGAGCGGCCAGACGCTGGACAGTTCGATCGAACCGGGGGAGGGGAGGGAGACGACGGTACGGGAGAGTTCGACGCGCCGGCCGGACTCGGTGACGCGATAGGTGCGGAGCGTCATAAAGCTTCCGCTGGAGGCTGTGGTCAACTCAGTTCCCTTGGCATACGGGGCAGTTCGGCCAGTCGAGAGGGCAGCGGGGGGAGCGGCCGAAGGGCGCGCTCCAGGGGTCGGCGGGCTGTCGGGGGACGGCGGTCCGGCGGGTGCGAGGACGGATGAGCCGGGCGAGCGCCCTCGCCGCCCGGGCTCTCCACCGGGCCGGCTCAGTGGCTCGTCGGATCGGTCCCCCGCCGGACGGCGCGGGCGAGACGCTGGACCACGTCGGGCCGGGCGGCGCCGAGTTCCACCAGTACGGTGCCGGTGTAGGGCGACTGGTGGTCCAGGCCGAGCGAGGGCAGCACGATCCCGGCGGCTTCGAGCGCGGCGCGCAGTTGGGCGAGTGCGTCCAGCGCGGCCTGGCGCTGCTCCCGCACGTGCCGTTGGAACTTGGAGGTCATGGTCGCTACGTCCTGTTCTGTCAGGTGACGAAGGATGGTCCTTCCATGACTGACTGTGCATCAAGGAGCGGACGGCGTACCGCCGTTTGGCGTCCGTCGGCGTTGACACCGGGCGGGTCAACGCCCGGCCGACTTCCGGTGTCGACGGCGCCGCCTCGGCGGGCCCTCCGGCGATCGGGCTGGCCATTCGATGGGATGGAATTCTCACTGACCGTGGCTCAAGCGTCGCTCTGTGCGGTTACCCTCCGCAGGGAGAGGCGCGTTGAGGGCGCCGCCGCCGCTGACTTCCGGGAGGTCGACCATGTCGCTGGCAGAAGAACTTGATCCCACGTCATCCCCGCTCGCCTTCTATGCGACGGACCTGCGCCGGATGCGCACGGCGCGGGGCATCTCGCAGCGGACCTTCGCCAGGTCTGCCCTGATGGCGGCCTCCCTGCTCAACAAGATCGAGGCCGGGGTGCGGCTGCCGAGCATGGAGCTGTCGGTCGTCGCGGACGCCACGTTCGGGACGGTGGACCACTTCCAGCGGTTGTGGCGGCTGGTGATCAAGTTCGCCTATCCGGCGTGGTTCCGGCCCTTCGTGGAGCTGGAGGAGGCGGCGGTGGCGATCCGGTCGTTCCAGGTCCAGGTGGTGCCGGGACTGTTGCAGACGGAGGAGTACGCGCGGGCGGTGTTCGCCGGTGGCCGGCCGGACGCCGACTCGTTGGAGAAGAAGGTGGCTTCTCGGATGGCGCGACAGCTCATCCTTGAGCGGGAGAATCCGCCGGAGCTGTGGGTCGTCCTCGACGAGTATGTGCTCCGCCGTTCCGTTGCGGAGCCTGCCGTTATGCGCGCCCAGTTCCAGCGTCTCATTGACGCAGCATCAGTGCCGAGCACGGTGATCCAGGTAGTGCCGTTCTCGGCGGGCGCACATGCCGGGTTTGGTGGCTCGTTCTCCGCGCTGACCCTTGATGAGGGGCCCGGTGTTGTGCTCGCGGACGGGTTCCTCCAAGGTCAGATTCTGGCTGATCCCGAGGACGTCAAGGCAGCCCTGCGAGCCTATAATTTGCTCGCGGCTGTTGCCCTGCCGCCCAAAGCGTCGATTGATCTGGTCGCCGCCGCAATGAAGGAACTGAAATGATCGGTGCGAGTCGCTCACCCAAGACGGCGTGGCGCAAGAGCAGTTACAGCAACGACAACGGCGACTGCATCGAGGTCTCTGACGGCCAGAAGGGCGTCACCCCGGTCCGTGACAGCAAGGACCCCCAAGGTCCCGCGCTGCTCTTCACCGCCTCCGCCTTCGCCGCTTTCATCACGGGCATCAAGTCAGGCACATTCGAGGGCATCTGACACCGACTAGGGGACGCACACCATGCCGACCTCATGGCGCAAGAGCAGCTACAGCAACTCCAATGGCGACTGCATCGAGGTCGCCGACGGCCTGCCGGGCGTCACCCCGGTCCGTGACAGCAAGGACCCCCAGGGCCCCGCGCTGCTCTTCACCGCCCCCGCCTTCGCCGCCTTCCTCGCCGGCGTCAAGTCCAGTGCGTTCGACCGCGCTTGACGCCGGGGATGCCGTCAGGCGACGCGCAGGACGCTCTTTCCGTGCGTGGCGCCCTGGGCGAGTCGGGTGACGGCGGGTTCGATGGCTGTCCGGGGTCCGGGTGGCAGCTGTTCGGAGCAGTACCGCTACTGATCCGGTGGGCACAGACGTACGCCCGGTGCCCCCGTGTGCACCGGGCGTACGTCTCTGACGGACCATCAGCCAAGCGTGTCAGTACTCCACTTGGTCTGGTCCGTGCCGAAGAGGGTGATCCTGTTCAGCAAGCCCTGTGCGCCGCCGACCGGGTCGAGAGCGTTCTCCTGGTTCCGGCCGGCCCTGATGCACACCTTCACGCCGTACTCGGACTTGCACGCCGTCGGCTGCTGCCTGATCGGCCCTCCGCTCGGCCCGCTCTGCTCGGCTGCCGGGACGTCCGGCTCGACCGTGACAGCGATGAACTCGTTGGCCGCCGTCCCGATGCTCAGGTCCAGCCTGAAGTCGTTGCCGTCGCGTGCCTGCTCCAGCGACACCGAGTTCACCGTGAGACTCTTCGGCAGGTCGCTGATCCGCAGCGGTAGCGGCACCTGCCAGTGGCCCGTGGTCACACCGGCCGCCACCTGCAGCGGCAGCCGCTGACTGTCCTCACCGGAGAGATAGCCGGAGTCGAGCTCCGCCCACCGGCCTTCCGCGGTCTTCCATCGCAGGAGGTTCATGTCCTTCGCCATGTTGGGGTCGCTCGCGGTGATCCAGTACGCCTCGCGCCCGTTGACCGGTGGGGCGTCGACGCGGATCGCGTGGTTCCCCGGCGTGAAGCCCGGGAGGTTGGGCTTTCCGTCCGGTAGGTTCGGCAGCTCGGGCGTCACCCCCACCGGGTAGACCTTGAGATGGAAGCTGGGACTCTCGACCTTCCCCGGAACGCCCGCCGCGTTCGCATATCCGCCGTTGCTCTGGAGCGAGTAGCTGATCGTCCTGACCGAGTCCGGCAGCCAGCCGAACCGGCCGTCGGAGAGCAGCGGATCGATGCCGGTCAACGGGGCGGGCGACCTGGTCTCGGCCGGCGTGGCGGCGGGCCCGGTCGGCGGCGGGATCGGGTTCCAGGTACTCACCCCGCTCGGCGACTGGGAGGCCGTCGCGGTCGGCAGGGCAGCGGCAGGTCCCGCTGCCCTGCCGCTGCCGGGCAGCACCGCGGCCAGTACGACCGAGACGGCCACCGCTGCCGTAGCCGCGGTCACCAGCCCCACCCGACGCCGACGCAGTCGGCCCCGGCCACGCCGCAGCGCCTCATGGACGTCCACACTGCCCGGCAGGGCGGACTCCTCGGCCAACGCCGAGAGCTCCGCGGCCAGTCTCGTCTCCTCGTTCATGCCCTGCTCCCCTCGACCGGTCGCTGCACGAACGAACGCCGCAGCGCGTCCAGCCCGCGCGAGCTCTGACTCTTCACGTTTCCGGCAGAGCACCCCATGAGCTCCGCGACCTGATCGACCGACAGATCGCAGTAGTAACGCAGCACCACCGCCGCTCGCTGCCGTGGCGGCAACGCGGCCAGGGCCTGCCGCAGGTCGAGCATGACGTCCACGTCCGTCCCCGCCGACGCCTGATCAGGCGCAACGCCCCCGGTCCGCGTCCGCCGCCACCAGGAGGTGCGCTGCTCCGCCAGGAAGGTGTTGACCAGCACCGTCCGGGCATAGCCGTCCCGGTTCTCCACCCGTCCCGCCCGGGACCAGTTCACGTAGAGCTTGGTGATGCTCTCCTGCACCAGGTCGTCCGCCCGATGCAAGTCGCCGCAGAGCAGATACGCGACCTTGCGCAGCCACCCGGCCCGGGACGCCGCATATTCGGTGAACTCGGCGTCGCGTGAACTCGCCGCAATCCGCACCATCAGGGGCCCCTCCCTCCCTGTCGCGGGCACCGCCGGATCGCACTGCCCGAATCACTAATGCCGAGGGCAGCGTGAAAGGTTGCACAGGCCCCTGGGCACCCCAGACAACCAGGTCCGCCAGTTCCGTACGCCATCGGCTGCTCCGGACCCGAGCACGCCGCGCTCTGCGCACTGCTGGAACGGGCCACCGCCGTCCTGGTCCAGCAGACGCGCCACGCGGCGGCTCCGCCCACCGCCTGAGGAGCCGCCACCTGAGGGCCTGGTGTCAGACGGCCGTGAGGTCGCCCGGCTTCCAGGTGCCGTCGAAGGCGAGCTGCTCGGGGCCGCAGATCCTGAATTGACTTCCTCAACTGGCCGGAGGGCCGGTGATTCCCTCCACGCTGCGCGTGGAGGGCGCGGCGTCCGGGTGGGTTCCTGCTTCACGGCGCGGTGCCGGGACGAGTCCCGGTCCTACCCGCGCTCCACAGGCTGAGACCGCAAGTCCTGCGGCCTTGGCGATGTTCCGGGCGGCGTTCACGTCCCGGTCGTGGACGGTCCCGCAGTACCCGCACGTCCACTCGCGGATCCTGAGGGGCTTCGGGCCGTCCTTGATCCCGCAGCGCGAGCAGACCTGAGAGGTCGGCTCGAACCGTCCGATCCGGATCAGCTCGCGTCCCGCGCGGATCGCCTTGTACTCCAGCATGTTCACGAACGCGGACCATCCGGCGTCGTGGACCGACTTGGCCAGGCGCGTCCGGGCGAGTCCCCTGACCGCCAGGTTCTCAACGGCAACCGCTTGGTTCTCGCGGATGATCTCTGTTGAGAGCTGGTGATGGAACTCGCGCCGGGCGTCGGCCACCCGGGCATGAGCCCGCGCGACCTTGACTCGCTGTTTCTCGCGGTTACTGCTGCCCGTGGCCTTGCGGCACAGGGCCCGCTGCGCACGCTTGAGCTTCTTCTCCGCGCGGCGCAGGAACTTCGGCGAGTCGATCTTCCGGCCGTCCGACAGGACCGCGAAGTGCGTCAACCCGAGGTCGATACCCACGGCCGAGTCCGTGGTCGGCAACAGGTCGGAGCCGGTCTCCACGACGAACGATGCGAAGAAACGACCGGCGGCGTCCTTGATCACGGTCACCGTGGACGGGGCGGACGGCAGCGCACGCGACCAGCGGACCGGCACGGGGCCGATCTTCGGAAGGTTCAACTTCCCGCCCGGCGTGCGTGACGAAGTTCCGACGCAAGGTGTCCAGCGGCGACCACCTCCGGCGAATGCAGGAGATCATGCGGGCGTCCGCCGAAGACTTCGAGCGCGAGATCGCGGAGTTCAACGGCGAGAACAACCAGCTCCGCCTGGACGGTCGCCGGATGCCGTGGCCCGACGGTCCGTCAGATGCCGCCCGTCTCGGCGATCGCCGCCGCCAGCCGCCGGACCCCCTCGGTCAGCTCGGCCGGGCCGCTCGCGTTGGCGAAGCTCAGCCGGACGTGCGGGCCCGGGGCCTCGGCGGCGAAGTATGCGTGGCCCGGGGCGATGGCGACGCCCTGGCGCAGGGCGGCGGCGGTGAGGGCCGCTTCGTCGGTGCCGTGCGGGAGCCGGAGCCAGAGCTGGTAGCCGCCGGCCGGTACGTGTTCGGGGAGCAGCTGCGGCAGGTGCTCCCCGAGGGCGGCCAGCATCGCGCCGCTCCGCTCGCGCAGGCCGGCCGCGACGGCGCGCAGGTGGCGGGGCCAGGCGGGGGCGCCGACCAGTTCGAGGGCGGCCTCCTGGAGCGGGCGCGGGACGAAGAAGGTGTCCACCACCTGGATCGCGCGCAGTCGTTCCAGCACCGGTCCGCGGGCGATCAGTGCGCCGACCCGCAGGCTGGGCGAGGTCGGCTTGGTCAGCGAGGTGACGTGCACGACGGTGCCGTCGCGGTCCTCGGCGACCAGCGGGGCGGGTAGTGGTCCGCCGTGGCCGAGGCGGCGGGCGAAGTCGTCCTCGATCACGAACGCCCCGGCGGCCCGGGCGAGTTCGAGCACCTGCCGGCGCCGCTCGGCGCCGAGCACGGTGCCGGTCGGGTTCTGGAAGAGCGGCTGGCAGACCAGCACCCGGGCGCCGGTGGCGGCGAAGGCGTCGGCGAGCAGGTCGGTGCGCACCCCGTCGCCGTCCATCGGCACCGGGACCGGTCGCAGGCCGGCGGCCCGCGCGATGGCCAGCGCGCCGGGGTAGCCGGGCGATTCGACCAGGACGGGCGAGCCGGGCGCGGCGAGCGCGTGCAGGGCGGTGGTGAGGGCGGCCTGGCCGCCGGCCGTGATCAGGACGTCGGCCGGCCCGACGCTGCCGCCGGCCTCGCGGGCGAACCAGCCGCGCAGCGCCGTCAGCCCCTCCACCGGCGGCTTGTCCCAGGCGCCGGGGCGGCGGGCGGCCCGGGAGAGGGCGGCCCCGAGCGCCTGCTCGGGTTGCAGGGTGGCGTGCAGATAGCCGGCGTTGAGGGCGATCACGCCGGGCGGGGGCGTGGTCAGCGAGGCGAGCACTCCGGCGGCGTCCACGCTGCGCGGCGGTCCGCCGCCGTGCTCCTCGGCGCTGAGGGCCAGTTGCTGCCAGGAGGTGTCGGCGGGGCGGGCGTCACCGCCCGGCGCCGGGGCGGCCCGGAAGGTGCCGGCGCCCGGCCGGGTGACGACCAGGCCCTCGGCGGCGAGGGCGGCCAGCGCCCGGGAGACCGTGATCGGGCTGGCCCCGAACCGCTCGACCAGGGCGCGACTGGAGGGCAGTCTCTCGCCCGGAGGGAAGCGCTTCACTTCGGGGCGCAGGATGTCCGTCATCTCCCGCACACTGCTACCGTAGTTCATGACGACAAAGGATAGCGCTATCACTTCGGCGCGGATAGCGATTCAGCACCCGGGCCGGCTGCGCGGGACGCTGCTCGCCGCACTCGGGGTCGCGGTCTTCTCCTTCACCTTCCCCGCCACCCACTGGGCGCTCGGCGGGTTCGGGCCGTGGAGCACGGTCACCGTGCGGGCGGTGCTGGCGGCGCTGATCGCGGGCGGCTGCCTGCTCGCCGCCCGGGTCCCGCCGCCCGAGCGACGGCACTGGCCGGCGCTCGCGGTGGTCGGGCTCGGCGTCGTCCTCGGCTTCCCGCTGCTGACCACCCTCGCGCTGCGGACCACCCAGACCTCGCACGCCGCCGTCGTGGTGGGCGCGCTGCCGCTGGCCACCTCGGCGCTGGCCGCCGCCCTCACCGGCACCCGGCACTCGCGGACCTTCTGGACCGCCTCGCTGGCCGGGACCTCGCTGGTGCTCGCCTTCGCCCTGGTGCAGAGCCGGGGCCGGCCGACCGTGGGGGACCTGCTGCTCTTCGTCTCGCTGGGCGTCTGCGCGGCCGGGTACGTGGCGGGCGGGCGGTTGGCCCGGGAGCTGCCGGGGTGGCAGGTGATCGGCTGGGCCCTGGTCGCGGCCCTGCCGCTGACCGGGCCGGCCGCCGTCGTCGCCCTGCACGCGGAGCCGGTGCACCCGACCGGGCTCTCCGTGCTGGGGCTGCTCTACCTGGCGGCGATCTCGCAGTTCGTGGGGATGCTGGTCTGGTACCGGGGGATGGCGGAGATCGGGGTCGCGCGGGCCAGCCAGCTGCAACTCGCGCAGCCGCTGCTGACGCTGCTCTGGTCGGCCGTCCTGCTGGGGGAGCGGCTGGGGCCGGCCACGGCGCTGACGGCGCTGGCGGTGCTGCTCTGCGTGGCGGTCACGCAGCGGTCCTGATGGTGTGGGTGACGATCCGTCGGGCGGTCATCGGGCGAGCGAGTACGGAGAGCCGGCGGACCGTCAGGCGGCGAGCGCCACGGCGGGCCGGTGGCCGACCGGTGCGAGCACGGCGGTCATGGGCAGCGCGGGCACGGCGAGCATGGCGGTCATGGGCAGCGCGGGCACGGCGGTCACGGGCACGGCGCTCACAGCGGGCAGCGCGGTCACGGGCAGCGCGGTCGTGGGGCGTGCGGTCGCCGGGCGCGCGGCGGTGGTCCGCAGGGCGAGCGTGGTGCAGAGGACGGCCAGCGGGATCTCGGCCAGCACCGCCATCGCCACCGCCACCAGCAGCGCCGAACCGTGCCCGGCCGACCTGACGTCGAACCAGGCGTCCGCCGTCAGCAGCAGAGCGGCGGCCGCCGCGAACGGACGGTGCAGCGCGTGGCCCGCCCGCAGCAGCCGGCCGGCGCCGAGCAGGAAGACGGCCTCCGCCACGTCCAGCACCACCCAGGCCCACCCCGTCAGGCCCTGGGCCTCGGCGGCCAGCACGACGATCCAGGGCAGCAGCAGCGTCCCGGTCACGGTGAGCAGCAGTGCGGTCGGCCGGCTCGGCTTGGTCTCCATCGTCTTCCCCCTGTGTGTACGTCGGTGTCGCGAGTTCGGCGGAGCGCCCGGCTCAGAGCGGGCGGCCCGGCCGCAGCCGCGCCGTGTGGCCGTCCGACTGCCGGACCTGCACCGCCGCCAGCGGACCGGGCGCCCAGGCCAGCCAGAACTCCCCGGCCACCGTGGTGACCTCGGCCGGCCGCCAGTGCGGCCGCAGCCGCGCTCCGGCGAAGGCCACCGAGGGCACCGAGCCGTCGTGGGCCAGCCGGCCCCAGGCGAACCCCCGGCTGCCGCTCGACCGGCCGCCGGCGGCGGACCGCCGGGCGCCGCGCAGCAGTTCCCGGGAGAGCGAGGAGGCGGCCAGCACGTCGATCAACTCGCCGTCCTCGTAGATCTCCAGCGCGGGACGCCCGCCGCGCCGGGCGGCCGACCGCACCGACCACGGTCCGCCGACCGGCCACCCCATCGCGCTGTCCGTCCCGGCACTCGCACCGGGAGTCCGCGCCCCACCCGTTCCAGCTGTCGTCTCCATGTACTCCAGACTCCCGGCTGGAGCGGCCGAAGTCTCTGGCGCCTGATGCCGTTTCGGGGGTGTACCTGGCTACACCCCCAAGGGGTACTCAGCGGCAATGTGCCTGGTGATCAACAGGTCTTAAGCTGATCCGCATGCTCTCCACCAGTACCGCGCGCCGCCTGCTGGGCGACGCCGGCCGCAAGCCGCCCGGATCCGCCGGGCGCCTCAGCCACCTGCCCTGGTCGGCCGCGGCCTGGCGCGACGCGCTGCTGGTGGCGGCAGGGGTACCGGTGGCGCTACCGGTCCTGCTGATGGTGACGAGCTCTGTGCTGATCGGCCCGATGATCCTCCTGGTGCTCTTCTGCCTGGGGCTGCTGACGGCGGTCCAGCGCAGCCGGTTCCGGGCGCTCGGCGCACTGGACATCCCCAAACGGCGCCCGCTGCCGGACGGGACCAGGCTGAGCCTGCTCAGCTGGATCCGCTCGGAGGCGACCTGGCGTCAGCTCGGCTACCACTTCCTGGTCGGGCCGGTGCTGTCGAGCATCGGCAGCTGCGCCCTGGTCGGCTGGGGCGGCGGGTTGGTGCTGGTCGTCTTCGGCCTGGTCCGGACGCTGGTCCGGATCGCCGGCCACTTGGGCGGTCCGTCCGGGCGGGCGGACTCCTGGGGCGTGCTGGCCGGCGTGCTGCTGCTGGTGATCGCCCCCTGGCTGGTCGGCTGGGTGGCCCGGGCGGACCGGCGCACCGCCCGCGCGCTGCTCGGCCCGAACCGGGCCAGCGAGCTGGAGCAGCGCGTCGAGGACCTGGCCGAGAGCCGGGCCGGGGTGGTGGACGCCGCCGACGCCGAGCGCCGCCGGATCGAGCGCGACCTGCACGACGGCGCCCAGCAGCGGCTGGTCTCGCTGGCGATGAACCTGGGACTGGCCCGCAAGACCCTCAAGGACGTACCGCCGCACGTGATGCAGGTGATCGTCGAGGCGCACGAGGAGGCGCAGGCGGCCATCGTCGAACTGCGCGACCTGGTCCGCGGCCTGCACCCGGTGGTGCTGGAAGACCGCGGACTGGACGCCGCGCTCTCCGGCATCGCCGCCCGCGCCCCGCTGCCCGTGCGGCTGGACGTCGAACTGCCCGACCCGATCGTGCCGACCGTCGAGGCGGTCGCCTACTTCGTGGTCTCCGAGGCGCTGACCAACGTGGCCAAGCACGCCCGGGCCTCCAAGGTCGACCTCTCGGTCCGCCAGCGCGGCGGCCGGCTGCGCATCGTCATCAGCGACGACGGCGTGGGCGGCGCCGACTCCTCACGGGGTACCGGCCTGACCGGGCTGCGCAAGCGTGCCGCCTCGGTCGACGGCACCCTCACCATCGTCAGCCCCGTCGGGGGCCCCACCACCATCACTGTGGAGTTGCCGTGCGAGCTGTGATCGCCGAGGACTCGGTCCTGCTGAGGGTCGGCCTGGTCAAGGTGCTGGAGGCGGTGGGGTTCGAGGTGGTCGCCGCGGTCGGCGACGCCGAGGCCCTGCTGGCCGCCGTCGAGGAGCACCAGCCGAAGGTGGTGGTGACCGACGTGCGGATGCCGCCCGGCTTCACCGACGAGGGCGTCCGGGCGGCGCTGCTGATCCGCCGTCAGTGGCCCGAGGTAGCGGTGCTGCTGCTCTCCCAGTACGTGGAGGAGCGCTACGCCGCCGACCTGCTGGCCTCCAACACCAGCGGCGTCGGCTACCTGCTCAAGGAGCGGGTGGCCAATGTGGACGACTTCGTGGACGCGCTGCACCGGGTGGCCGCCGGCGGCACCGCGCTGGACCCGGAGGTGGTCGCGCAGCTGCTGGTCCGCCGGCACCGCGATCCGCTGGAGAAGCTCACCCCGCGCGAGCGGGACGTGCTGAAGCTGATGGCCGAGGGCCACTCCAACGCGGCCATCGCCGAGGCCCTGGTGGTCAGCGACAGCGCGGTGGCCAAGCACATCAACAGCATCTTCACCAAGCTGGACCTGCCCACCGCGGACGCCACGCACCGCCGGGTGCTCGCGGTGCTGCGCTTCCTGGGGGAGAGCTAGCGATGGCGGCCCGGAGCGATGGCGGTGGCGGCGGCGCGGCCGAGCGGGAGCCGGTGGCCGAGCGCGGCGGGGCGGGCCGGGAGCCGGGCCGCGAGCGGCGGATCTGGCGCGCCGTCGCCGTGCCGGTGGTGGCGATCGCGATGGTGCTGGGCGGCGGACAGGCCTGGGTCGCGCTGGCCGTGCGCAACGCCAGCGAGCCCAGCCACTACACCGTCCCGATCACCGCGGTCGCACTCGACCTGCAGGACGCGATGGTCCAGGTCACCGGCGGTTCGGAGAGCACGGTGACGATGCGGCAGAACCTCAACTGGGCGCTGCGCCGCCCGCAGGTCGACCGCTCGGTCTCCGGACGGGTGCTGCGGATCAAGGTCCGCTGCCCGCGGATCCTCGGGGTCGGCGAGCCGGGCTGCAACGCCGCGCTGGACATCCAGGTGCCGCGCGGCACCGACCTCACCGTCAAGATGACCTCCGGGCAGGCGGTCGTCCACGACCTGACCGGCGACGTCAGCCTGCGCGCCGGCTCGGGCGAACTGCAGCTGGACAACGTCTCCGGCCGGGTCTCGGCGCAGGTGAGCAGCGGCACGATCAAGGGGACCCGGATCGCCTCCGCGCTGCTGCGGGCGCAGGTCTCCTCGGGCGACGTGAGCCTTGACTTCGTGCAGGCGCCGCAGCAGGTGACGCTGGCCGCCAGCTCCGGCAGCGTGACGGCCACGCTGCCGCCGGACTCCACCTACAAGGTCTCCGCGCACGCGGACTCCGGTGCGACCGAGGTGGACCCGGCGCTGCAGGACCCGCAGTCGGCCCGGACGATCTCGGTGACGGCCGGTTCGGGGCACGCGGTGCTGGGGTACGGGGCCGGGGGGTAGTGAGGGGTGTGGGGCGGCCAGGGGGAAACCCCGGCCGGGTCCCGGTGGCGGTGAGGGAGAATGGAGAGTCCCGTCCACCCCGCTCCCGCTGAGGACCCGCCGCGCATGACCATCACGCCCGACCGTGCCCCGACCGCGCCCACCGGCCCGCCGACCTCCGGGGCCGCCCCGGACGCGCCGCTCCGCGAGGCCCCGGCCCCCGGCGCCACGGCGGGTGCGGCGGCCGAGTTCGCGCCGCTGACCATCGGACCGATGCGGGTCTGGCCGCCGGTGGTGCTGGCGCCGATGGCCGGGATCACCAACGCGCCGTTCCGCACCCTGTGCCGTGAGCAGAGCGGCGGCAAGGGCCTGTTCGTCTCCGAGATGATCACCACCCGGGCGCTGGTCGAGCGCAACCCCAAGACCATGCAGCTGATCCACTTCGACCCGAGCGAGAAGCCCCGCTCGATCCAGCTCTACGGAGTGGACCCGGCGACCGTCGGCAAGGCCGCCCGCATGATCGCGGAGGAGAACCTGGCCGACCACATCGACCTCAACTTCGGCTGCCCGGTCCCCAAGGTGACCCGCAAGGGCGGCGGCTCGGCGCTGCCGTACAAGCGCAACCTGCTGCGCGAGCTGCTGCGCGAGGCGGTCGCGGGCGCGGGCCCGCTGCCGGTCACGATGAAGATGCGCAAGGGCATCGACGACGACCACCTCACCTACCTGGACGCCGGGCGGATCGGCGCCGAGGAGGGGGTCAGCGCGATCGCCCTGCACGGGCGCACCGCCGCCCAGCACTACGGCGGCACCGCCGACTGGTCGGCCATCGCGCGGCTGCGCGAGGCGGTGCCCGGACACGTCCCGGTGCTGGGCAACGGCGACATCTGGTCGGCGCCGGACGCGCTGCGGATGATGCGCGAGACCGGCTGCGACGGCGTGGTGGTCGGCCGCGGCTGCCTGGGGCGGCCCTGGCTCTTCAAGGACCTGGTCGCGGTCTTCGAGGGTGACGACGGCCCGGCCCGGCCGAGCTTCGCGCAGGTGGCCCGGGCGATGCTGCGGCACGCCGAGCTGCTCGGCGCCTGGATCGGGGACGAGACGCGCGGCGTGGTCGACTTCCGCAAGCACGTCGCCTGGTACACCAAGGGCTTCTCGGTCGGTTCCGAGCTGCGGGTGCGGCTGGCCACGGCCAGTTCGCTGGCCGAGCTCGCGGAGCTGCTCGCCCAGGTCGGCCAGGACCAGCTCTGGCCGGCCTCCGCGGACGGCCCGCGGGGCCGCACCAGCGGCAACGGCCGGGTGGTCCTGCCCCAAGGGTGGTTGGACGATCCGTATGACTGCGCCCTGCCGAGCATTGAGGCCGAGTTGGACACCTCTGGCGGCTGAGTTGTCCATGCTGTCGAAGTCGGGTCCGTGCCCGGCTCGGACGGCAAGGCAGAGCCCTCTTGGACGATCTGGCCAAGAGGGCTCCTCTTTGGCAGTCGATGATCACTAAAGGTGTGCGAAACGCCGCGTTGCGTCAGGATGTGCTGAGTTTTGATACGTACGATGAGTGAGGCCCGTCCGTGACTCTGGCCACACCGAAGTGCGACTGACGGTTCATCAGGGCGGCCGAAGCTGCCAGGATGTCCAAATCGCTTCCCGAACGGCGCCCGGCGGGAATCACCCGCTTTGGGTGCAGGAAATCAAGCCGGGGTGGCGCGAGGGGGCGTTCGCCGTCACCCATGGTCGGCTGCTGTGATCTTCATGTTTCTTTGGCTTCAAGTGTTGAACGCTAGCTAGCGTCAACTGGACGATTTCGGCACCAGAGGTGAACGCCCTGGCGCGCATTTGATCTCGTGGGTTACCGATCGGTATCGGCCTCGGACGGCGTATCAACGGCGCGGAAGTGCCTTCGAAATGGGTATGTTCTCCGGCGTCAGGGCAACCCCGTGCGAGGAGACCGACCGTGGCGGCGACGCAGAAGTTTGTTTACTCCTTCACTGAAGGAAACAAGGACCTCAAGGATCTTCTCGGGGGCAAGGGTGCGAACCTGGCCGAGATGACCAACCTGGGACTCCCCGTCCCTCCGGGGTTCACCCTCACCACGGAGGCCTGCAAGGTCTACCTGGAGACCGGCAGCGAGCCGGCCTCCCTGCACGCGGAGGTCAGCGAGCACCTGGCCGCCCTGGAGCGGGAGATGGGCAAGCAGCTCGGCCAGCCGGACAACCCGCTGCTGATCTCGGTCCGCTCCGGCGCCAAGTTCTCGATGCCCGGCATGATGGACACCGTGCTGAACATCGGCCTCTCGGACGCCTCGGTCCTCGGACTGGCCGCCCAGTCCGGCAACGAGCGCTTCGCCTGGGACTCCTACCGCCGCCTGGTGCAGATGTTCGGCAAGACCGTGCTGGGCGTGGACGGCGAGCTCTTCGAGGAGGCGCTGGAGGAGGCCAAGCACGCCAAGGGCACCGCCGACGACCTGGCGCTGGACGCGGGCGACCTCCAGGCGCTGGTCGACACCTTCAAGGCGATCGTGCTGCGCGAGACCGGCCGCGCCTTCCCGCAGGACCCGCGCGAGCAGATGGACCTGGCGATCCACGCCGTCTTCCACTCCTGGAACGGCGACCGGGCCCGGCTCTACCGCCGCCAGGAGCGGATCCCGAACAACCTGGGCACCGCGGTCAACATCTGCTCGATGGTCTTCGGCAACCTCGGCGAGGACTCCGGCACCGGCGTCGCCTTCACCCGCGACCCCTCCACCGGCGCGGTCGGCGTCTACGGCGACTACCTCTCCAACGCCCAGGGCGAGGACGTGGTCGCGGGCATCCGCAACACCCTCCAGCTGGCCGACCTGGAGCGGCTGGACAAGAAGTCGTACGACGAGCTCATGACGATCATGAACACCCTCGAACTGCACTACCGCGACCTGTGCGACATCGAGTTCACCATCGAGCGCGGCAAGCTCTGGATGCTGCAGACCCGGATCGGCAAGCGCACCGCCGCAGCCGCCTTCCGGATCGCCGTCCAGCTGGTCGACCAGGGCCTGATCGACCTGGACGAGGCGCTCAAGCGGGTGACGGGCGGTCAGCTCGCGCAGCTGATGTTCCCGCGCTTCGCCCCCGACGCCAGCTCCAAGCAGGTCGCCTGGGGCATCGCCGCCTCCCCGGGCGCGGCGGTCGGCAAGGTGGTCTTCGACTCCTACACCGCCGTCAAGTGGTCCCGCTCGGGCGAGAAGGTGATCCTGGTCCGCCGCGAGACCAACCCGGACGACCTGGACGGCATGATCGCCGCCGAGGGCATCCTCACCTCGCGCGGCGGCAAGACCTCGCACGCGGCCGTGGTCGCCCGCGGCATGGGCAAGACCTGCGTCTGCGGCGCCGAGGAGCTGGAGGTCGACACCAAGCGGCGCCGGCTGACCACCTCCGACGGCCGGGTGGTCGAGGAGGGCGAGGTGGTCTCCATCGACGGGGCCAGCGGCAAGGTCTACCTCGGCGAGGTACCCGTACTGCCCTCGCCGGTGGTCGAGTACTTCGAGGGCACCCTGCACGCCGGCGCCGACGTCCAGGGCGGCCTGGTGCAGGCCGTGCACCGGCTGATGTCGCACGCGGACGTGCGCCGCCGGCTCGCGGTGCGCGCCAACGCGGACAACGCCGACGACGCGAACCGCGCCCGCCGCTACGGCGGCCAGGGCATCGGGCTGTGCCGCACCGAGCACATGTTCCTCGGCGAGGAGCGCCGCAAGGAGGTCGAGCACCTGATCCTGGCGGACAACGACAAGGATCGCGAGCTGGCCCTGTCCACCCTGCTGCCGCTGCAGAAGGGCGACTTCGTCGAGCTGTTCCAGGCGATGGACGGGCTGCCGGTGACGGTGCGTCTGCTCGACCCGCCGCTGCACGAGTTCCTGCCCGACATCACCGAGCTGTCGGTGCGCGTCGCGCTCGCCGAGGCCCGCAAGGACCCCAACGAGAACGACCTGCGGCTGCTCCAGGCGGTGCACAAGCTGCACGAGCAGAACCCGATGCTGGGCCTGCGCGGCGTGCGCCTGGGCCTGGTCATCCCGGGGCTTTTCGGGATGCAGGTGCGGGCCATCGCGGAGGCGGCCGCCGAGCGGCGGCTGGCCGGCGGCGACCCGCGGCCCGAGGTGATGATCCCGCTGGTCGGCACCGTTCAGGAGTTGGAGATCGTCCGGGACGAGTGCGAGCGGGTGCTGGCCGAGGTCGCGGTTTCGACCGGGGTCAGGCTGGACATCAAGCTCGGTACGATGATCGAACTTCCGCGTGCCGCCATCACGGCCGGTCAGATCGCCGAGGCAGCCGAGTTCTTCTCCTTCGGGACGAACGACCTGACCCAGACGGTCTGGGGCTTCTCGCGCGACGACGTGGAGGCCTCGTTCTTCACCGCATACCTGGAGAAGGGCATCTTCGGGGTCTCGCCGTTCGAGACCATCGACCGCGACGGCGTCGGCGCGCTGGTCAAGCACGCCGTCGAGGCGGGCCGGGGCCCCCCCCCC
>FTKT01454802.1_pt1 | contig 24560 bp, 29 predicted proteins | sample 1658271 | NCBI WGS metagenome assembly FTKT01 (sample SAMEA3914811, study PRJEB12502) | metagenome | biome: forest; material: soil | place: Canada | collected 2011-08-04 | depth 0.3 m | reverse complement strand
TGTCCGACCGAGGAGGGAACCCCGCCCCCACAACCCCAACCACCACCGAAGCCGCACCCGCACACCCACCCCCCACCCCCTCCGAGAGAGGACCCGCCGGAGGCACAACAACCTGGAAGTCCTTCCTGACACCGGGATTTGAGGTGTCTGCGGACTCCTGCTTACGGTGCGCGCAATGAAAGGTTCTGGCAGGGATGAGGGACGAGTGAGTACGGTTCCAGCGGCTTCGGTGAGCGTGGCGGAAATTCGCCGGCGGGTTCGGGCTGTCGAAGCGGTTCAGGCACGTACGCGGGAGATTGCTGCGGCGAACGTCTTGGCCACGCGCGAAAGCGCGGTGAGGGCGGCCAAGGCGAAGGAAGAGGCGGACGTCGCAGCGCGAGAGGCTGCGGCGGCTGTCCTTCGATTGTTCGACAACGACGCCGAATTGGTCTCGGCATTGGTGGGCGTACCAGCGGAAGACCTGGAGCGCGAGGCGAAGCCTGTTACCGCTGCTCGGGCAAAGGAGGTCATCGAGGCGCTGCGTGACCATGCCCAGCGTCCGCGCTCCACCCACCGGGCCCGCAAGCCTCAGGCAGATGCATCGGCTTCATCACCCCCGGCCCCCGCCTCCACCCCGAATGGCGCCCTGGCCGATGACACCTGACAACGGTCTCGGGCCCGGTCTCTTCCCGCTCTCAGCGGTGTACAAGTTCAGGCCCGCTAGTACCGACGAGCAGCTGTCTCTCATCGGAGATCCAATACCCGTACGGATAAGTGCAGTTGAGTGGACTACTTGGCTGACCGATGTATCTGTTCGGACCCGCTACTGGGCGAAGGTCCACCGCACCTCACCAGCGGAGGACTGCTGGTTCTTCATCGGCGGAATCTCAAGCACTGGCCATGCCACCTTTCGAGCAGCCTCACGGCCCGGCAGGACGCGACGCGGCACAGTGCCAGGCCATTTGTACGGGTACCAACTCGCGCGCGGCGTCATTCCCCGACTCGGTTGGGGAGCGGGCAACTTGACCGTCTGCCACACCTGCGACAACCACTCCTGCCAGCAGCCGACGCACCTCCGGCTCGGCACGGCGGCCGAGAACCGGGCCGAATGGGTAGCCCGCCGGCGCGACCCGGGCAGCCCACTCGCAGATCTCCGTGGCCCGGCCGGACGCTCTCGCGCGGTAGGTGCCGCCATCCGCGCTGGCTTGGCGGTCGGTGAGCCTGAGGCGGAGATCGCCGTACGCGTTCGGGCAGCGATCGCCGAAGGGCGACCGCTGAGCCTCTGGTAACCGAACTCCCTGCATTCGCTTGTCGAATCTCCTTGAACATTTACCCCTAAAGCCCCCCCGGCACGACCAAAGGCGCACAATGTCCGATTCGAAGTTGAAACTCGAAGCCGTCCTAGCAGAGATCGACATGTCCCGCTCCGCCTTCTATCGCATGACAGCCCGCGGCCAGGGCCCCAAGATCATGAAGCTCCCCAACAACCAGATTCGCATCCGCCGCAGCGACCTCGATGCCTGGTGGGCAGCACAGGAGGTTGCGGCCTGATGGCGACCTCCTATCGGGTCAAGTTCTGGGACCACCGCCACCGACCGGGGCGAAAGTCACCCTGGATGGTGCGCTGGACCGTGGCCACTGGCGAGTTCTCGGAGTCCTATCTGACGAAAACTCAGGCCGATGGGCGCAAAGCCCAGTTGGTGACGGCAGCAGCCAGCCACGAGCCGTTCGACACCGAGACCGGCCTACCGCTCTCCGAACTCCGCAAGCTCAAGGAGGACGAGAAGGCCGTCACCTGGTACCAGCACGGTCGGAACTACGTCGAGGCCCGATGGGACGGCGCCCCGGCCAAAACGCGGACCACCTGGGCCGATGCCCTGGCGACCGTCACGTTCGAGCTGGTCAAGAGCAAGGCGGGCATGCCGGACAAGCATGTCCTCCGTCGCGCGCTCTACTCCTGGGGCTTCAACGTGAACCGGTGGGACGAGGAGCCGCCGGCCGAGGTGGCGAAGGCGCTCGCATGGGTCGCGCGGAACTCGCTGGACGTCTCCGAGCTGGAGGAAGCCAAGGTGGCACGAAGGATGCTCGCCGCGCTGTCCGTGAAGCTCGACGGGACCAAGGCCGCTGCGTCCACGATCCGGCGGAAGCGGGCGATCCTCGGGCACGTCATCGGCCTGGCCATTGAGGACGGCCTACTGGCGGCTAATCCGCTGTCGGCGGTCCAGTGGCAGGCTCCGCAGATCGAGGAGGAGGTAAACCCCGAGTACGTGATGAACCCGGAGCAGGTCACCGCCATGCTGGCCGCGATCGGCAGTCAGGGCCGTCGGGGACCTCGGCTGGTGGCGTTCTTCGCGTGCATCTACTACGCCGGGATGCGGCCCGGTGAAGTCGTCCACCTGCGCAAGGACCGCTGCGTGCTGCCGGAAACGGGCTGGGGCCGGCTCAACCTCAACGGGAACAGCCCTCGCGTGGGGTCGAGCTGGACCGACACCGGGGCTACCCACGACCCCAGGGCGCTGAAGCACCGCTCAGAGAAGGCCGTCCGGCCGGTGCCCATCCCGCCGGAGCTGGTGCGGCTGCTGCGCGAGCACATCGAGCAGTACGGCACCGCGCCCGACGGCCGCCTGTTCCGCACCCTCCGCAACGGGATGGTCCAGGAGAGCGGCTACGGCGTCGTCTGGTCCACAGCCCGCGCTGAAGTCCTCAGTGTGGAGGAACAGGCCACGCCACTGGCGAAGCGTCCCTACGACGGTCGGCACGCGGGCATCTCGCTGTGGCTGGCGTCCGGGGTGGCCCCGGCGGAGTGCGCTCGGCGGGCTGGCCACAGCATCGCCGTCCTGCTCCGGGTCTACGCCAAGTGCATCCACGGTGACGAGGACCACGCCAACCGTCTGATCACTGAGCGACTGAGTCGCCGGTCGGTGCCCGACGGATCGTGATCTTTGGTCCGCGCCTGGTCCGTAAACGCTGGTCAGGACTGGTAGCTGGGCGGAACAAGGTGGGACAAACCTCGCAAAACACCGCCCTGACATCGAGGCTTGTTCAGCTCAAACAAGAAGGCCCCTGACCTACGTTTTCGCAGGTCAGGGGCCTTCTTTTATCCTGTGGCTGGTGTAGGGTTCGAACCTACGTAGGCATAGCCGGCAGATTTACAGTCTGCTCCCTTTGGCCGCTCGGGCAACCAGCCAGGATTGGTGTCTCGCGGGGGGCTGCCCCGTTCGACTGGGTAAACGATACCTGATGACGGGGGGTGCTCCGCCACTCGATTGGTCACGTGATGATCAAGGGGTCGGGGTGCGGTGGTGCTGGATAGGCTTGGGGGGTGACCGCCCCGCACCGGTGGGGCGACGACTGTGCCGCAGACACCGCAAGGAGACCACTACAGATGGCCGACTCCAGTTTCGACATCGTCTCGAAGGTCGAGAAGCAGGAGGTCGACAACGCGATCAACCAGACCTCCCGCGAGCTCGACAACCGCTACGACTTCAAGAACGTCGGGGCGTCCATTGGCTGGACGGGCGACAAGATCGAGATGAAGGCCAACGGCGAGGAGCGGGTCAAGGCCATCCTCGACGTCCTGCAGAGCAAGCTGATCGCTCGGAAGATCTCGCTCAAGGCGTTGGAGGCCGACGAGCCTCAGCTGTCCGGCAAGGAGTACAAGATCTTCGCGACCATCAAGGAAGGCATCTCCCAGGAGAACGCCAAGAAGGTCTCGAAGATCATCCGGGACGAGGGCCCGAAGGGCGTCAAGGCGCAGATCCAGGGCGAGGAGCTCCGGGTCTCGTCCAAGAGCCGGGACGACCTGCAGGAGGTCCAGGCGCTGCTCAAGGGCAAGGACCTGGACTTCGCGATCCAGTTCGCGAACTACCGCTAGAGGACGGCCCCGGCTCTTCGGCCGGGTGGGGCGCATCGAGGGTGCGGAGCCGGTCGCAGGTCGACCACCGCCCTCGATGCGCCCCTGTCGTGTCTACCGGTCTACCGGGTCGGCGGCGGGTCCCTGGAGTTTCCTGAGAATTCCATGGGTACGCCCGGCCCGCGTGGGAGCGGTCCTCGGCGCGGCGAGGGGCGCGGGGAGGCGCTGTGGGGCGCGATTTGACCCCTGCATGCCCAGTGATTCTTAAAGAATGCGCTGCTAGGTTGACACGGCTCGCCCCACCAACCTCGCGAAGGGGACGCCACCGGTGACCAGCCTGTTCCACCCCGCAAGCCCCCCGGCCGACACCAAGCGCCGGGAGCAGCCGCACCCCGATGCCGCGAGTGCGGGTTGGAGAGCGCGGCTGGCGGTGGTCCGGGCGAAGGCGCAGTATCTGAGGCTGCTGGCCTGGCCGGTCTACGTGGTGTCGCTGTGGCGGTACATAGACCGCAACGGGCTGCCGTACCAGAACGACCTGGTCTTCCTCTGGCTGATCGGCGCGCTGGTGGCCGCGGGGGTGCACAGCGGCCGGCGGTTCGGCTGGCTGCGGGTGCTGCGGGACTGGCTGCCGGTGATGGCGGCCGTCTACACGTACTCCCTGTTGCGCGGGTACGGCGCGCACACCCCGTGGGCCGTGCACTACCGGCCGCAGCTGGCGTTCGACCGGTTCGTCGGCGGCGGGCAGGTGTGGACCGTCCGGCTGCAGCACTGGCTGTACACCCCCGGGCATCTGCACTGGTACGACTACGCCGCGACGCTCGTCTACATGTCGCACTTCTTCGCGGTCTTCCTGGCGATGGCCGTGCTGTGGCGCAAGCGGCACGAGCGGTTCACCCGGCTGGTGGCGCTCTACCTGGCGCTCACCTTCGCCGCGTTCGCCACCTACGTCCTCTACCCGGCCGACCCGCCGTGGCTGACCGGCCAGGCCGGGCACATCCCGGCCGTCACGCGGGTCGTCTCGGACGTGCTGACGCAGTCCGGGCTGCCGCGGGCGGGGTCGATCTTCGAGAACGGCAGCCAGTTCGACAACGACGTGGCCGCGATGCCCTCGCTGCACGCCGCGTACCCGATGCTGCTGGCGCTCTTCTTCTGGCCGACCGCCGGACGGAAGATGCGGGTGCTGCTGGCCGCGTACCCGGCCGCGATGGCGTTCACCCTGGTGTACGGGGGTGAGCACTTCATCATCGACATCCTGATGGGGTGGACGTTCACCGCGGTGATCTACTTCGGCCTCGGCCGGCTGCTCGACCGCCGGGCGGAGCGCCGGGCCCGGCTGCGGCCGGCTCCCCAGGACGCGCGCGAGGACCCGCGCGAGGAGGACGTCAGGCAGGGCGGCCGGGAGCGGCGGCCGGCGCTGGCCGGCGCGTCCGCGATGTCGATGCTCACGAAGCCGTCCGGGCGGGGCAGGCAGCCGGAGCGCTCCGGTTCCGCGACCATCACGCGATGACGACGCGATGAGGGTCTGAGCAAAGCGGACCGGCAGACTGGACCCCGTGCCGACTCCGCCGCGCCCCACCGCCGACCAACTGGCCGCCGCCCGCGCGGCGACCATCCCGGACATCTCCGCACCCGGGCTCCGCGTGCTGTTCTGCGGGATCAACCCGGGGCTCTGGTCCGGTGCGACCGGCCACCACTTCGCCCGGCCCGGCAACCGGTTCTGGCCCGCCCTGCACCGGTCCGGCTTCACGCCCCGTCAGCTGCGGCCCGAGGAGCAGGAGGAGCTGCTGACGCTGGGTCTGGGCATCACCAACGTGGTCGCCCGGACCACCGCCAAGGCGGACGAGCTGACCGCGGCGGAGTACCGGCAGGGCGGTGCTGCGCTGCTGGAGCGGGTCGGTCGGCTGCGGCCGCGGGTGCTCGCGGTGCTCGGTATCGGCGCGTACCGGACGGCCTTCGGCAGGCCCCGGACGGTGATCGGACGGCAGGCCGAGGGGATCGGCGAGACCGAGGTGTGGGTCCTGCCGAATCCGAGCGGCCTCAACGCGCACTACACGCTGGACGGGCTGGCGGCGGAGTTCCGCGCGCTGCGGGAGTCGCTGCCGAACGGCTAGGGCTGTGCGGGTGAGGCGGCGGGCGTGGTGCCGCGCGGGGTGGCGGGCGGCGGGCGAAGCTCGCCCTGGGAGCTGCTCCGCGCCGCCCCCGGGACGGGAGCGGCCCGGGACGTGGACCAGCTCGGGACGACACCGAGCAGGGGACGACCAGCATGGTCCGGATGCGCCAGGCATGGGAACGGTTGGAACGACTCGACCACCAGGTACAGCGGTCGGTCCGCCGCCGGTTCGGCCACCGGCGCACGGTGGACGTCAGCCGGGCGCTGTCCTGGAGCGGTGAGCACGCCGCGGCCTGGATCGCCCTGGGGCTCGGCGGCGCGATGCTGGACTCCGGCCGGCAACGCAACTGGCTGCGGGCGACGGGCACCGTGGTCGGGGCCCACCTGGTCAGCATGGCGGTCAAGCGGGCGGTCCGCCGTCCGCGACCCGGCGGCCGCGGCCTGGAACCGCTCGTCCGGACCGCCGGACGGCACAGCTTCCCCAGCTCGCACGCGACCTCCTCGGCCGCCGCCGCGGTCGCCTTCGCACCACTGCTGCCGGCGGTGGTGATCAGGCCGGTGGCCGGTGCGGTCTGCTTCTCCCGGCTGGTGGTCGGCGTCCACTACCTGTCGGACGTGGTCGCGGGCGCGGCCCTCGGCGCCGCGATCGCGGCGGCGGGGCGCTGGTGGACGACCGGGTGCTCGTGGACGATCGGGCGCTCATGGCCGGCGGCGGGGCGAGCCAGCACGGGCCGGCGTCGCACCCCGGCGGCCGGGCAGGCCGCCCGGCTCCACTGAGCAACCGTCAGGCGTCAATGGACTCCTCCAGGTCCCGTGCCTGGCGCAGCCAGGTGGCGAACAGCTCGGGGTCGAGGTCGGCCGGCGCCCGGAGCTTGAGGCCCGCCATCGCCCGGGCGCCGGGCTCCAGGCGGCCGGACTCGTCGGTGATCTCCTGGCCGCGCCAGAACCCGAAGGTCACGTAGGCGGCGTGGGCCTTGAGGTAGCAGACCGGCGACTTGCCCGGCACCGGGCCCAGGCTCCAGACCGGGTGACCGTGCCAGAGGGCGCCGGCTCCCGGCAGTACCTCCTCGACCAGCGGCAGCAGCTTGTCGGTGAGCTCGCGCTGGGCGGCGGGGAGGGCGGCGAGGTACTCGTCGAGGGTGGCGAACTTGGCCATGGTGGTTCTCCTTCGGTTTCGGTTCTCGCCCTGACGTCGAACCAGGCATGTGACAGGGAATACGCCCGTTCCCTGTCACATCGCACCGTTCGACGTCTGGGCAGAACAACCGCTGAGAAGGAGAAACCCACATGCGCTTCCTGATGACCACCAAGGCCTCCGAGACCGTCCCCGACGAGAGCCTCTTCATCGAGATGGCCAAGTTCATCGAGGAGCTGACCGCGACCGGCGCCCTGCTGGCCACCGGCGGCCTTGAGCCGGGCGGCACCCGGCTGACCTCGGTCAATGGCGAGCTGACGGTGACGGACGGACCGTTCGCCGAGGCCAAGGAGGCGATCGCCGGTTTCGCGCTGGTCGAGACCCGCTCCAAGGAGGAGGCGATCGAGCTGGCGGGCCGGTTCTTCAAGATCACCGGTGACGGCGAGAGCCTGGTCCAGCAGGTCTTCACCGCCTGACACCCGCAGCACAAGGCTGCCCCGCCACGCCTCTGACGACCCTTCACAGCACCTGCCCCGGCTTGCGAGCGAGCCGGGGCAGGTGCTGTGATCTTGCGTGTGCTGGATGTTCATCGCACGATCGATGCGGTCTGGAAACTCGAGTCGGCCAAGATCATCGCCGCGCTCGCCCGGGTCGTGCGCGATGTCGGCCTCGCCGAGGAGCTGGCCCAGGACGCGCTGGTCTCCGCGCTCGAACAGTGGCCCGGCTCGGGCATACCCGAGAACCCCGGCGCCTGGCTGACCGCCATCGCCAAGCGCCGCGCCATCGATCACATCCGGCGCAACCAGCGCCTGGAGCGCAAGCAGGAGGAACTCGCCCACGGCCTGCGCCAGCAGCAGGACCCCGAGCCGGCCCCCGAACGGGACGACGTCCTGCGGCTGGTCTTCGTCTCCTGCCACCCCGTGCTGCCGACCGAGGAGCGGGTCGCGCTGACCCTGCGGCTGATCGGCGGGCTGACGGCCGAGGAGATCGCGCGGGCCTTCCTGGTCAACGAGCCGAGGATCGCCCAGCGGATCGCCGGGGCCAAGCTGACGCTCGCCGAGGAGCGGGTGCCGTTCGAGCTGCCGGCCGACTCGGAGCTGGGCGAGCGGCTGGCCTCGGTCCTGGAGGTCGTCTATCTGATCTTCAACGAGGGGTACTCGGCGACCTCCGGCGACGATCTGATGAGGCCCGGGCTCTGCCAGGAGGCGCTCCGACTCGGCCGGCTGCTGGCCGAGTTGGCGCCACGGGAGGCCGAGGTGCACGGGCTGGTCGCGCTGATGGAGATCCAGGCGTCCCGCTCGGCCGCGCGGACCGGGCCCGCCGGTGAACCCGTCCAGCTGCACGAGCAGAACCGGGGGCGCTGGGACCACCTGCTGATCCGGCGCGGCTTCACCGCGATGCTCCGGGCCCGCGCGCTCGGCGGAACGCCCGGCCCATACCTGTTGCAGGCGGCGATCGCCGTCTGCCACGCCCAGGCGCGGACGGCCGAGGAGACCGACTGGGCGCAGATCGCCGCCCTCTACGAGGCGCTGGCCCGGCTGCTGCCGACCCCGGTCGTCCAGCTCAACCGGGCGGTGGCGCTCGGGATGGCGGACGGGCCGCAGGCCGGGCTCACCCTGGTCGACACGCTGGTCACCGACCCGGCGCTGCAGGGCTACCACCTGCTGCCGGGCGTCCGCGGCGACCTGCTGCTCCGGCTCGGACGGCACGAGGAGGCCCGGCTGGAGTTCCAGCGGGCCGCCTCGCTCACCAGGAACGTCGCCGAGCGCGCCTTCCTGCACCGCCGCGCGGACGCGATCGCCGTCCCCGCCCCGGCCGGTCCGACCCTCGGCGAGGCCGCCCGGGGCTTCCTGGCCCGCGAGGACCTGGACGCCGGGACGGTCCGCTCGTACGGGCAGACGCTGCACCGCCTGTGCCGCTCCTTCGGCGATCAGCTGCCGCTGGCCTCGCTGACCTCGGACGATGTCGCGCGGGCGTTCTCGACGGCCTGGGGCGAGGCGGCGGCCAGGACCTGGAACCGGCATCGCTCGGCCGTCCGGTCGTTCGGCGCCTGGACCGGCGCACAGGAGCTGGCGGCGCGGCTGGACCGGCGGGCCGAGACGCGGTCGCGGACGGCGGCGATCGGCCCGCCGCAGCTCGAAGCGCTCTGGGAGCTGCCCGGCCTGCCGCTGCGCGAACGGACGCTGTGGCGGCTGCTGCACGAGTCGGCGGCCGGGGTGAGCGCCGGACTCGCGCTGAACGTCGAGCAGTTGGACCTGGAGGACCGCCTGGCCAGGACCGGCGACAGCTGGGTGGGCTGGCGCCACCAGACGGCCCTGCTGCTCCCCCGCCTGCTGGCCGGCCGGACCCGCGGCCCGCTCTTCCTCAGCGACCGCCGGCCGGGCCCGGGCCGCCCGCCGTCACCGCAGGACCTGTGCCCGGAGACCGGCCGCCGCCGACTCTCCTACGAACGGGCCGAGTACCTCTTCAAGCAGGCCACCAAACCCCTGGACCCGACGGGCAACGGCTACACCCTGCGCCAGCTCAACCCCCGCACGACCGGCAGGACCGGCACGACCGGCACGACCCGCTGACGGGCTGACGGGCTGACGGGTCAGCGTCCGCCGAAGGGCTCGTCCGTGGAGACCACCTCGCGGCCCAGCGGCATCAGGGAGATGGGAACCATTTTCAAGTTGGCCCAGCCGAACGGAACTCCGATGATGGAGAGGAAGAGCGGGATGCTCGTCACGATGTGACCGATCGCCAGCCACCACCCCGCGAAGACCAGCCAGATCACGTTGCCCGCGCAGGACGCCGCGCCGGCGTCGGGCTTCTCCACCGTGGTGCGGCCGAACGGCCAGAGGATGTAGCCCGCCAGCCTGAAGCTCGCGATGCCGAAGGGAATGGTGATGATCAGGACACAGCAGATGATCCCGGCAATAACGTAGCCAATGGCCATCCAGATCCCGCAGAAGATCAGCCAGAGCACGTTGAGTACGAAGTTGATCGGCTTCATGCCGTCCAGCCTGCCATCTCCCGGCTCCCCGTGCCCCGCAACCCGTCCGGGGGAATCCTTCGCACGTCGGCCGGTCACCGCCCGGCCCGGACCGCACCGAGGAGAGAGTTCGCGTCCGCATCACCTATGATCCGGCGGTGATCATAGGATGTGCGGCCGCGTTCGCGGTAGTGGGTGTGGCGCTGGTGGTGCTGCGGGTCGTCCGACGGCAGTGGGTCGAGGCGATGCCGGTGCTGGGCGGGCTGGGCGCGGCGGAGATCGGGTACGGGCGGCTGCTGCACGTGGGCTGGCTGACCGTGGCGGGCCTGGCGTTCACGGTGCTGGGGCTGGCCGCCTACGTCCTGCTGTGGCAGCGCGCACGACGCCGGGCCGCCCAAGCCTGACCGCTCGCCGGGCCCGCCCCTCACTCCTCCACGCGCAGCAGGATCGGGTTGGTGAGCGCCGCCATCGCGCCCCACGGCAGGTCGGGGCCCATCGCGTTGCCCTTGCCCGGGGTGCCGTCCGCCTTGGGGTGGCGGACCTCGGCGCGCACGTAGGAGGCGAGCGAGGCGGTGGTGCGCCAGGTGACGGCGCCGGAGCCGGTGGCGGGCAGCGACTCCTGGTGGAGCTGGCCCTCGTCGGTCAGGAAGCGGACGGTGCCGCCGGGCACGCCGGAGACGTCGAGCCGGACGTCGACGGGGGCGTCGGCCGGGACGGTCAGCCGCTCGCCGATCCCCGCCTGGCGGCCGTGTCCGGTGGCGGTGAAGTCGAGCTGGACGGCGGCGGACTCGGCGATCCAGCTGCGGCCGGACCGCAGGCCGCCGAGCACCTGATTCCGGGTCAGGTCCTCGGCCAGCACCACGTTGTGCGGGGTGCCGATCACCTGCGGGACGCTGTGCGCGTCGCTGTTGCCCATCGCCGGGATCCAGGGGCGGTCGGCGCGCAGGGCCTCGGCCAGGTGGGAGTCCCAGGTGTCCACGGCGGACTCGTCGTCGTACGTCCACGGGCCGTTCCACACCTCGACCGCGTCGGCGCCCTGGTAGCCGAACTTCCACTGGCAGGCGACGTACGGGCAGTAGGGGTGCGCGGGCACCACCAGGCCGCCGCCCTGGTGCACCTGGCGGACGAAGCGCGGGTAGGCGTCGTCGCGCGAGCGGTAGCGCCAGTCGATCCACTCGCCGGGCGGCAGGCCGAGGGCCAGCCAGTGGCCGTTGCGGGTGGTGACCTCCTCGCCGGTGATGATCAGCAGGTCAGGGCCGGCCAGCGGGCCCCAGACGCCGTGCGAGGAGGAGGTGTTGTGGTCGGTGGAGACCATGAAGTCCAGCCCGGCGGCCCGTGCCCCGGCGGCCACCTCCTCGGGGAGCCGGCGGCCGTCCGAGTAGACGGTGTGCAGGTGGCAGTCGCCCCGGTACCAGGCGCGGCCGCGGCCGAGGGCCCGCTCCGGCGGGTAGGACGGGGTGAAGTCCGGGCCGGGGTCGCCGAAGCGCAGCGTCACCTGGACCTGGTAGTCCAGCCCCTGCGGGCAGACCTGGTAGGGGCCGAGCACGAGGTGCCAGGTGCCGGGGTTGACCGGGCCGGGCAGGTAGCCCGGGGTGGCCTCGGTCCGGTTGATCGCGAACTCGGTGCGGAAGCCGCCCGACCAGCCGCGGAAGCCCCGGCTGCCCAGCTCGGTGCCCCGCTCGTCGAAGACGCCGAGGTCACAGGAGTTGCCGGTCGTGCCGGGCGGCTGGGGCGGCTTGTCGTAGCTGTAGGAGACGGCTATCTCCCGTACCCCGTGCGGGACTTCGACGGGCAGGTAGACGAAGTCCGCGACGCCCGGGTCCAGATGGCCGGTGATCGTCCGGGTGACGTCCTGGCCGGGCGTGGCGGCGGCCGCGAACGAGACGGGTGCCAGGGTCAGCGCGGCGGCCGCGACGCCGGTCAGGATCACCTGCCGGCGATCGACGTGGTGCTCTGAGCAGTTCCCGTTCACGCACATGGCGATCCATCCCGTCTGCGCCTCGGTCAGGTCACCCCATCCCTTCCCGGGGGGATGAACCTGAGGTGAGGCGCAGACGGCCGGGACCACTCAACCGGCTGTCAGACCGGGGTGACCGCAATCGAGGCCAACTCCGGTGCGGTCAGGGTCGGGAGGAATTCGGTGACCTGGTACGTCGCGACGCCGGCCCGGGCGAACGGGTCCTCGGCGAGGATCGCGTCCAAGGCCGCCCGGTCCCCGGCCCGGGCCAGGATCAGCCCGCCGGTGCGGGGCACCTGGGGGCCGGAGGCGAGGAACGCCCCTGCCGCGTACTGGACTTCGAGCCAGCGGACGTGCTCGGGCACCAGCTCGTCTATGCGGGCCAGCGGCGCGGTGTAGGTCAGGGTCACGACGAACATGGCGAACTCCAGAGAGGGTGGACGTCGGCGAACGACCCTCAGACCGTACCGAACTCCCCGGCCCGGACCGCGCGGACGAAGGAGGCGAAGGCGTCCGAGGGGAAGAACAGCGCGGGACCCGCGGGGTCCTTGCTGTCACGCACCGGGACAACGCCGGTGGTCACGGCAGCCGTCGGCGCCCACTCGATGCAGTTGCCACCATCACCGTTGCTGTAGCTGGACTTGACCCACTCGATGGGGGTGCTGCTCATTCGGGTAGTGCCTCCATAACATCGCTGATCAAGACGGACGTGGCCTGCGGAGACAGGGCATGGGCCCTCAGGAGATCGTAGGCCCGGCGGCGCGAAGCCACGAGTTCAGGGTCCTCGATCAGAGTGCCCGTGACGATGCTCTCCTCGTACCCAACCGCAGACCCGTCGTCCAGCGTGAAAAGCGTCATCGAGCCCCCCAGCAGAGCATGCTCACCATGGCTGAACGGCACCACCTGCACCACGGTGGTGGGGCCGTCCACCAGCTGCAGCAGCAGCGCGAGTTGCACCCGCATGACGGCCGCACCTCCGATGGAGCGTCGCAGCGCCGCCTCATCCAGGATGATCGAGAGGTAAGGGGCCTGGTCGGCTCGCAACAGCTGCTGACGGCCCATCCGCACCGCGACCATCTCCTCGATCGCCTCTGCGGACTGTCGGGGATTGCTCACCCGGAACAATGCGCGGGCGTAGTCCTCGGTCTGTACGAGCCCAGGGATGATCTGCCCGGCGTACTCATCGATCACCACCGCCTGCGCCTCCAACGCCATCCGGCGCCGGTAGCGATCTGGATGAATCTCCGTCTTCGCCAACTCGTACAGCACCGCGAACAAATCATCGGTGCCGAATACCACATCGAGCCGATCGGGCAGGTCCACCGGGATCACCGCCTCCGCCGCCTCGATCCTCGCGAGCACGCTCTTGCTGGACATCACCTCCCCGGCCAGCTTCTCCAGGCTCCACCCCACCCGCTCGCGCCGTTTGCGCAGCGTGGCGCCGAACATATGTCTGGCTGATTTACCCGGCGTCAATGCCCGTGGCGGCCTGGCCAATTGGTCCTCCAATTTTCCCTACGCGACGACGGGACGCGTCACCTCTTTCGATCGTAACTCCGTGGCGTCACGCTTGAGACACGCACAGCAATGTCCATTCGGCGCCTCGCCACCGATCGACGGGATTCGCGCAATGCCCTCTCGACTCTCCACCGTCACCGCGGAGCAGCACCGCCAGGCAACCGAGGCCGTCGCCCTGCTGACCGGCACCCTCCACGAGGCCGGCCTCCAGCTGCCCTCCGTCAGCGTCGACTTCCGCCCCGGGAGCATCACCGGCGTGGTGCTGGTCGAGCTGGGCCGGGCGCCCGCCCGGACCGTCGTGGAGATCGCCCGCCTGCTGCGCGAAGGACTGACGGCCCGTGTCCAGCAGCAGCGTTGAGACTCCGCGGGAGCGCCGCGCAAGGTTCGAACGGGCCGCAGTGGCGGGACGCAGCCCGGTCACCCCCGCCCGAGTACCCGCCTTCGGGCGATCGCCGATCACCTCACCGACCACGCGCACCGGGCCGGCCGGGCCGTGCCCGCTCGGCTGGCCGAGCTGCCCCGTGTGCGCCGCGAATTGAGCCCATCATGAGAAAGCGCACCAGCGCCATGACCACCCGGATCTACCGCGTCACCGGCACCGGCGAGCGGATCGAACTCTCCCGCGACGCGGTCCGCCTGAGCGAACCGTGGGTCCGCGACATCACCCTCGGCTGGCCGGCCTGCACCTGCCGCCGCTGCACCCGGGCGCAGGCCGAGGGCCCGGACGCGATACCGGCGTGACCCTCAGTCCCAGACCACCGAGAGCACCCGCGCGCCCGCCGGTATCGGCGGGATGTCGCACAGGTCCTCCTCCGGCGAGGTGAAGCCGACCATCACGCCGTCGCTCTGCAGCGAGGCGGTGTCCAGCAGCGCCTCGACGCTCTCGGGACTCAGGCCGGTGCAGATCGCGATCGACTCGGCCGCTGGAGCGTCACCGAACTCCTCCCCCCACTCCGGGTGCAGCTCGACCCGGATCCAGGCCACTTCGGCCCGCCCCTCCAGCAGCCGCAGCCGCTCGGCGATCTCGGCCGGCGCCGGGCGGCCGAACCCCCACTGGTTGGGCGCGAGCGACTCCTCGTCGCGGTTTCCGTCGAAGAACTCGTCGATCATGAGCAGCGGCGAGCGATCCTCGGCCGCTTCACTGCGCAGGCCGAGCGTGGTCCGGGAGATCATCTCGCCACAGTAGGACGACAGGGCGGGCGGTGTCCTCGCCTCCTGCTCCCCACGGGCCTGCTTCTGCGTTCGGACCCCCACGCGAGGGCCCAATGCGTGGAATCGCCGCAGGTCAGCTCGATAGTGGTGGATCAGGGCGTGAGGTCGATGATGCGCACCGGTTGTGCCTTCCAGCGGTCCGGGTCGACGGTGGCGACGACCGCGCCGTCCGGGCGCTCCGGGGTCGGGGCGGCCACGTGGCGGGCGTGGGCCTCGGCCCAGGTGCTCTCGGCCGCGAGCGCGAGGGCGGCGGCGAGGTCGAGGTCGAGGACGGTGACCGCGGGGAGGGCCGCGAGGTGTTCGGCGGTACCGGGGCGCTCGCGGTCGGCTTCGACGAGGGCGCAGGCGGGGGCGTACAGGTACCAGCCGGGTTCGGCGTGGGCGCGGTGGATGAGGCGGGAGGCGAGGATGTTGCCGCGGCCGACAGCGACCATCGCGGTGTCGTCGAGGACGACATGCAGGGCGGTCACTCGCTGCCCGCCTGGGCCAGGCGCCGGTCGAGCTCAGCATCCAGCTGCTGAGTGTGCGCGGTATCGGGGTCGTATCCGTTCCAGGCCTGAAGCTTCCGACGGGCCTGCTCGGCACGCTCGGCACGCTCGGCGGGGGTGAGCAGGGTGTCGGCGAGGCGGGCCAGGTAGGCACGCAGGGACAGGTGCTCGGCTGCGGCGACCTCGGCGAGGCGGTCGCGCGTCTCGGCGGGGATGCGCACATTGGCGTCGGGCATCGGGTTCTCCTTTCGGTTGCCATCAGGATACGGGTACGTACCCGTACCCGCCAATAAGGCCCGGGACGATGCGTGGGCATCACGCGCAGCAAGGCCATGCCCCGTCCCCAGCGACCAGCGCGACTCTGATTGTCTGTCAGACCCGGCCCGGCGCCGCCAGGACCTGTCGTCAGACCCCCTTCCGCTCGGCAACGACAGGACCTACCGACGCCCGGCCATCCGTTCCAGGCGGGCGATCCGCTCGGCCATCGGCGGGTGGGTGGAGAAGAGCCGGATTCCGGCGTCGCCCGGGCGGAACGGGCTGGCGATCATCATGTGGCTGGCCGTCTTGAGCTGCGGCTCGGGGGGCAGTGGCAGGCGCCGGGTGCCCTCCTCCAGCTTGCGCAGGGCGCTGGCGAGGGCGAGCGGGTCGCCGGTGATCCGCGCGCCGTCGGCGTCGGCCTGGTACTCGCGAGAGCGGCTGACGGCCAGTTGGATGAGGCTCGCGGCGAGCGGGCCCAGGATCATGATGGCAAGCATGCCCACGAGCCCGGGTCCGTCGTCGTCATCGTCGCGGCCGAACGGGATCAACCAGGCGAAGTTCGCCACGAAGATGATCACCGAGGCCAGCGCTCCGGCCACCGACGAGATCAGGATGTCGCGGTTGTAGACATGGCTCAGCTCATGGCCGAGCACTCCGCGCAGCTCGCGTTCGTCCAGCATCCGCAGGATGCCGTCGGTGCAGCAGACGGCGGCGTTGCGCGGGTTGCGGCCGGTGGCGAAGGCGTTCGGGGCCGGGGTCGGGGAGAGGTAGAGCCGGGGCATCGGCTGGCGGGCGGCGGTGGAGAGCTCGCGGACGATCCGGTAGAGCACCGGCGCCTCGATCTCGCTGACCGGGCGGGCGCGCATGGCCCGCAGGGCGATCCGGTCGCTGTTCCAGTAGGCGTAGCCGTTGGTACCGAGCGCAAGCAGCAGGCCGATGATCAGACCGGTGCGGCCGAAGAAACCACCGATCACCAGGATCAGCGCGGACAGGCCGCCAAGGAGCGCGGCCGTCCTCAACCCGTTGTGCTGGCGGTGCACGGCAGCCCCTCCAAATGGTGCGGTGGGAAGCCCTCTGTTCACATCCCTCTGTCCAGGTCAACGGAGGGGCCCGGGGTCGTGGTTCCCCGGGCGCCGGCGCCCCGGATCAGAAGAGGCTGCCGCTGACCACCTGCAGCACCAGCTGCGGGGCGACCGAGAGGACCACCGCGCCGGCCGCGGTGAGCGCCAGGGTGCCGGAGAGCACGGCCGGCAGCGGGCGCTGGTCCGCCGCGGCGGCCGGTCCGGGCTGGAAGAGCTTGGCGGTCCACTGGAGGTAGTAGTACAGGGCGATCACCACATTGACGGCCATCACCACGGCCAGCCAGCCCAGCCCGGCGTCGACCGCCGCCCGGAAGACCACGACCTTGCCGAAGAGGCCGACCACGCCCGGCGGCAGGCCCGCCAGGCAGAGCAGGAAGAAGGCCATCGCCAGCGCCGCCCAGCGGCGCCGGGCGAACAGGCCCTGGTAGTCCTCCAGCCGGTTGGCCTCACTGGTCCGGCCGACCAGCGCGACGACCCCGAAGGCGCCCAGGTTGACCAGGCCGTAGATCAGCGCGTACGCGACGGTCGCGCCCAGCGGGCGGGCCGACCCGGCGTACCCGGCCGCCGCCAGCGGCACCAGCAGGTAGCCCGCCTGGGCCACCGAGGACCAGGCCAGCAGTCGGACGGCGCCCTGCGCCGAGTCGGACCGCTGGCGCAGCGCGGCCACGTTGCCCGCCGTCATGGTGACGGCGGCCAGCACCGCCAGCAGCAGGCCCCAGGTGTGGCCGTACGGGCGGAACGCGAGGTTGGTGAGCAGCGCGAGCCCGGCGAACCCGGCCGCCTTGCCGACCACCGAGAGGTAGCCGGCCACCGGCAGCGGGGCGCCCGCGTAGGTGTCCGGGACCCAGAAGTGGAACGGGACGGCGGCCACCTTGAAGGCGAAGCCCACCAGGGTCAGCACGGCGCCGGCCTCGGCCAGCGGCTTCAACCGCACCGGCAGCTGGTCCAGCCCCTGGGCGATCGAGGACAGGTGCAGGCTGCCGGTGGCGGCGTAGACGAAGCTGACGCCGAGCAGCATCACGGCCGTGGCGGTGACCGAGGAGAGGAAGAACTTCAGCGCCGCCTCGCCGCCGCGCCCGTCGCGCTTGAGGGCGACCAGTGCGAAGGAGGGCAGCGAGACCACCTCCAGGGCCACCACCAGGGTGGCCAGGTCCCGGGAGGCGGGCAGCAGGGCGGCGCCGGTGGCGCTGCTGAGCAGCAGGAACCAGTACTCGCCGGCGGGCAGCTTCTGCTCGTCCACGGTGGTGACCGAGAGCAGGGCGGCGATCAGCGCGCCGCCGAGCGCCAGCAGCTGGAAGACCAGCGCGAAGTGGTCGGCGACGTAGGAGCAGCCGCCGGGGGCGGCCACGGCGTCCCGCAGGCAGAAGGTCGACCGCGGCCGGCCCCCCGTCAGCGGGAGCAGCGAGAGCAGGGCGAGCAGCAGTCCGGCGGCGGTGAGCGGGCCGAGCAGGCGCTTGTGCCGGTCCGGCAGCAGCAGGTCCGCGAGCAGCACGACCAGCGCCGCGACGGCGGTGATCAGCGGCGGGGCGATGGCCACCCAGTCGACGGACTGGATCAGGCCGCCCGGGTTCGCCACGGCGAGAAGGGTGGGATTCACGGCGGACTGCCCCAGGGTTTGGTGGCCGGCGGCAAGGGAGAGCGGGCTGATCATCGGTCAGCCACCCCCGAGGAGGTGCTTCACGGCCGGATCCGACAGGCCCAGCAGCAGGGCCGGCCAGAGCCCGGCGAGCAGCGTCAGCGCGGCCAGCGGGGTCCAGCTGACGGCTTCGTACGGGCGCAGGTCGGCGACCGAGTCGACGACGGCCGACTGCTTGGGGTCACCCATGCAGACGCGGCGCACCACGATGAGCAGATAAGCGGCCGTCAGCAGGGTGCCCAGTCCGGCCACCGCCATGTAGGTGACGAAGGCGGGGCGGGAGAGGCCGGCCGCGGGATCGAAGGCGCCGAACATCGCCAGCACCTCGCCCCAGAAGCCCGCCAGTCCCGGCAGGCCCAGGCTGGCCACGGCGGCGAAGGCCAGCAGCGCGCCGATCCGCGGCGCCCGGCCGTAGAGGGCGGCGCCGGAGACACCCGAGAGCGTGTCCAGGTCCGCGGTCCCGTAGCGGTCCTTGAGCGAGCCGACGATGAAGAAGAGCAGTCCGGTGATCAGACCGTGCGCGATGTTGGCGAAGAGCGCGCCGTTGACGCCCACCGGGGTGAGGGAGGCGATGCCCAGCAGCACGAAGCCCATGTGGCCCACCGAGGAGTAGGCGATCAGGCGCTTGAGATCGCCCTTGCCGCCCGGCCGCGCGAGCGCCAGGCAGGCCAGCGCGCCGTAGAGGACGCCGACGGCCGCGAGCGCCCCGAGGTACGGGGCGAGGGTCGCCGTGCCGTCCGGCACCACCGGGAGCAGAACCCGGACCAGCCCGTAGGTACCCATCTTGAGCAGCACCCCGGCGAGCAGCACCGAGCCGACCGTGGGGGCCGAGGTGTGCGCGTCCGGCAGCCAGCTGTGCAGCGGCCAGGCGGGGGCCTTGACCGCCAGGCCCAGCCCGATCGCCAGCGCGGCCAGCACCTGGGTGGTGTGCGAGAGGCCGGAGCCGTGCCGGGCCGCCAGCGCCGTCATGTCGAAGGTGCCCGCCTTCAGACCGACCAGCAGGAAGCCCAGCAGCATCACCGCCGACCCGAGCAGCGTGTAGAGGATGAACCGGTTGGCCGAGGCCACCTTGGCCCCGCTGCCCCAGCGCGCGATCAGGAAGTACATCGGGATCAGCACGATCTCGAAGGCCAGGAAGAAGAGCAGCAGGTCGAGCACCACGAAGGTGGCCAGCATGCCGACTTCGAGCAGCAGGAAGAGGCCGACGAAGACCTGCGGCGACGGCGTCCCCTCGCCGCTGGGCAGCCGCTTGGTGGAGTACACCGCGCAGAGGAAGGTGAGCAGCGCGGTGAGCACCACCAGCGGCAGCGAGATGCCGTCCACGCCGAGGTGCAGGCGCACCCCGATGGCCGGGATCCAGTCGGTGTCCAGCACCGCCTGCATCCGGCCGGGGTGCGCGTGGTCGAACCCGGCCGCCAGCGCCACGGTGAGCGCCAGCACCAGGCCGGTGACCACGGCGCCGAAGCGCAGCGCGCGCCGCTCCCGGGTCTCCCGGTCCGGTCCGAAGAGGCCGGCCGGGGCCAGCGTCACGGCCGCGCCGAGCAGCGGCAGCAGCAACAGGGCGATGAGGACCGCGTTCATCGGGGACTCCCTGGGCGGCGGACTGCGGTGGACGGAGGAGCGGAGTGCTGACGGCGGGTCATGTGCCGACCGCCACGAAGACGGCCAGCAGGACGACGCCCGCCAGCAGGGCGCTCAGGTAGGTCTGGGTGTTGCCGGTCTGGGCGCGCCGGACCACCCGGCCCAGCAGCCGGGCCGCGCCGCCGGAGCCCTGCACGTACGTCTCGACGACCTCGCGGTCCAGGAAGCGGACCAGCTCGGCGGCGGCCAGCGTCGGCCGGACGAAGAGCCGCTCGTACAGCCGGTCGACGCCGAAACCGCGCCGGGCCGGGCCGTAGAGCGGGCCGAGCAGCAGCAGCGCGGGGTCGGCGGCGTTCACCGGCAGGGCCGGGGCGGGCAGCTGGGCCAGCGACTCGGCGACGGGCGCGACACCCTGCTCCGGCACCCGCTCCGCCTCGGCGAGCCGGGCGTGGGCGGCCCGGGAGGTGACGGTCCGCCAGGCGGCGTAGGAGATCAGCACGCCGGCCAGGGCCAGGCCGGTGCCGATCACGCCGGTGGCCAGGCTCGGACGCAGCGAGCCGCCGTCGAGCAGGGCGGGCAGCCAGTCGGGGCGCAGGCCGGCGATGCCGAAGCCCATGGCCGGGATCGCCAGCACCCAGAGCGGCCAGCGCATCGCCGGCGGCTCGGCGGGGTGCACGGCGGGGTGCTCGGCGGGGTGTCCCGCCTGGCCGCTGTCGCTCTCGGGCTGCTCCTGCTCCTGCTCGCCGGTGTCGGCGAGCGCGGCGGCGTGCCCGGCCGCGGCCACCGGGGCGGGCAGCGCGACGGCTCCCCCGCGTCCCGGGAAGGCGAGCAGCCAGAGCCGGGTCGCGTAGGCGGCCGTCAGCACGGCGGTGAGGCCGGCCGCGATCAGCACGATCCACCCCACCGCGTGCGGCACCGCGCCGGCCGGGCCGACGCCGTTGGTCAGCGCCTCGCCCCGGGTGGCGTGCTCGGCCGCGGTGAAGATCGACTCCTTGCTGAAGAAGCCGGAGAACGGCGGCAGCCCGATCAGGGCGACCAGGCCGATGCCGAGCGTCCAGTGCGCGTCCGGCACCAGGCGGCGCAGCTGCGGCATCCGGGAGAACTCGGAGAGCGAGTTGGTGTGCGCGGCATGGATGATCACGCCGGCGGCGAGGAAGAGCAGCGCCTTGAACGCGCCGTGGCCGACCAGGTGGAAGACCGCCGCCTCACGGTCGCCGGCCGCCAGCGCGCCGGCCATGTAGCCGAGCTGACCGACCGTCGAGTAGGCGAGCACCCGCTTGATGTCGTCCTGGGCGAGCGCGCAGAGCGCCGAGCCGACCATCGTCACGGCGGCCATCACCGCGAGGACCACCAGCGCGGCGCCGGAGAGCAGAAAGACCGGCAGCAGCCGGGCCACCAGGTAGATGCCGGCCGCGACCATGGTGGCCGCGTGGATCAGCGCGGAGACCGGCGTGGGGCCGGCCATCGCGTCGGGGAGCCAGGTGTGCAGCGGGAACTGCGCGCTCTTGCCCGCCACCCCGGCGAGCAGCAGCAGCGCGATCAGCGTCGGGTGGTGCAACTGCCCGTGCCCGGCGGCCGCCAGCACGCCGCCGATCCGGAAGGTCCCGGCGTCCGCGCCCAGCAGGAAGATCCCGAAGAGGAACGGCACGTCGCCCAGCTTGGTGACCAGGAAGGCCTTCAACGAGGCCGAGCGGGCGTCCGCGGTCTCCCAGTGGTGGCCGATCAGGAAGTACGAGCAGATGCCCATGATCTCCCAGCCGACCAGCAGCACGATCAGGTCGCCCGAGTAGACCACCAGGAACATCGCGGCGGTGAAGAGCGAGACCAGCGCGGCGTACGAGGGGTAGCGCGGGTCCTCGCGCAGGTAGGCCGTCGAGTAGAGCTGCACGCAGGTGGCGACCACGCCGACCAGCACGGTGATCAGCGAGGTGTAGCCGTCCAGGTGGAGCGCGAGCCAGATGTCGGGGCCGCCGGTCGGGGTGAGCCGGGTGGCGGCGTCCAGGGTCCGGCCGCTGCCGAGCTGGAGCGCGGTGACCAGCGCCAGCACGGCCGAGACGGCGACCGGCAGGATCGCCAGCGGCCGGGCGAAGCCGGGCGCGCGGCGGCCGGTGGCGAAGGTGGCGGCAGCGCCGAGCGCGGGCAGCGCCGGGACCAGCGCGGGGAGGGCGAGGTTCACGAGACGGCCTGTCCCTTCGACACGTCGTCGGAGTCGGTCCGGCCGGCGGCCCCGGGCGTCCAGGCCGTCTCCGCGGCGCGGTCGCCCAGGGCGGTGATCCGGTCGATGTCCGCGGTGCCCCGGGTCCGGAAGACCAGCAGGACGATGGCCAGACCGAGACCGATCTCGGCGGCGGCCACCGTGATGGTGAAGAGGGTGAGCACCTGGCCCGCGTGCAGCGCGTCGCGCAGCCAGGCGTCGAAGGCGACCAGGTTGAGGTTGACGGCGTTGAGCATCAGCTCGACGGACATCAGCACCAGCACGGTGTTGCGCCGGGCGAGCACGCCGAAGACGCCGACGCTGAAGAGCAGCGCGGCGAGCACGGCGGGGTAGGCGAGATGCATCGTGGTCAGCTCTCCTGCTTCGGGGGGCCGGCCTTGACGGAGCTGGAGCCCACCGGCTTGCCCGCCCGGAGCTTGCCGGCCCGCGGCTTCACCCCGCCCGACTTGCCCGTCCGGGCCAGCACGACCGCGCCGACCAGCGCGGCCAGCAGCAGCACCGAGAGCGCCTCGAAGGGCAGCACCCAGTACCGGAAGAGGGCGGAGCCGGCCACCGCGGTGCTGCCGCCGCCCGCGCCCAGGTCGATCCAGGAGGTCCGGAAGGCGTCGACGACCAGCGTCACCAGCGTGCCGGCCGTGGCCAGCGCGACCACCAGGGCGACCCAGCGGTTGCCCGAGTCGGCGTCCGGCGAGCGGCCGATCGGCGCCTTGGTCAGCATCAGTCCGAAGAGCACCAGGACGACCACCGAGCCGAGGTAGATCAGCACCTGCACCCAGGCCACGAACTCGGCCGTGAGCAGCAGGAACTCGATCGCCAGCCCGCCGAGCGCGACGACCAGCCAGAGCGCGGCGTGCACCAGCTGCCTGGTGGTCACCGAGATGACGGCCGCGCCGAGCACGGCGAGGCCGACCAGCACGAAGACGATCTCGACCCCGGTCGGGGAGAGGAAGCCGCGGCTCGCGGGCGTGAGCGAGCCGGTGGCGGCGAGCAGCGTGTTCACGCGCCGTCACCTCCGGCGGCGGCCGGCTTCTCGGCGGCCATCTTCTCGGCGGCCTTGCGGGCCATCGCGATCTCCTTGGGCTCCTCGGCCCCCGGGTCCAGGGCCGGCGGCGCGGGGACGGTCCACATCCACTCGCGCAGCTTGTCCCGCTCGTGGGTGAGCTCCAGGATGTCCGTCTCGGCGTACTCGAACTCCGGCGACCAGAAGAGCGCGTCGAAGGGACAGACCTCGATGCAGATCCCGCAGTACATGCAGAGCGAGAAGTCGATGGCGAAACGGTCCAGCACGTTGCGGGTGCGGGCGCGCGCGTTCGGGTCGACCGCCGGGAGGGTCTCCTTGTGCGAGTCGATGTAGATGCACCAGTCCGGGCACTCCCGGGCGCAGAGCATGCAGACCGTGCAGTTCTCCTCCAGCAGCCCGATCACGCCGCGGCTGCGCGGGGGCAGGTGCGGCGGCACGTCGGGGTACTGGGCGGTGACGGTCTTCTTCGTCATCGTCCGCAGGGTGACGGCGAGGCCCTTGGCCAGGCCGGAGCCGGGAAGGTTCACTGGGTGATCGCCACCTTGATGACGCCGGTCAGGGCGAGCTGGACGAGCGCGAGCGGGACGAGGACGGTCCAGGCGAAACGCATCAGCTGGTCCTCGCGCAGCCGCGGGAAGGTGACGCGGGCCCAGATCACCAGGAAGGCGAGCGCGAAGGTCTTCAGGATCGTCCAGAGCCAGCCGAGGCTCTCGGACATCGGACCGTGCCAGCCCCCGAGGAAGAGCACCGCGGTCAGCGCGGAGACCACCAGGATGCCGGCGTACTCGGAGAGCAGGAAGAAGGCGAAGCGCAGGCCGGTGTACTCGGTGTACGCGCCGAAGATGATCTCGGAGTCGGCCACCGGCATGTCGAACGGCGGACGCTGCAGCTCGGCGAGGCCCGCCGTGAAGAAGACGAAGGCGCCGATCGCCTGCCACGGCAGCCACCACCAGTGGAACGCCCCGACGATCCCCGGCAGCGACAGGGTGCCGGCCGCCATCGCCACCGAGGCCGCGGCGAGCACCATCGGCAGCTCGTACGACATCAGCTGCGCGGCCGCCCGCAGGCCGCCGAGCAGCGAGAACTTGTTGGCGGAGGACCAGCCCGCCATCAGCTTGCCGATCACCCCGATGCCCATCACGGCGAGCACGAAGAGGATCCCGGCGTCGATCGCCTGGCCGACGAACCCCTTGGGGCCGACCGGGACGGCGAGCAGCACCACCAGGTACGGCAGCAGCGAGACGGCGGGCGCCAGCTGGAAGACCCGCCGGTCGGCGCCGGCCGGGACGATGTCCTCCTTCTGCGCGAACTTGACGCCGTCGGCGACCAGCTGCGCCCAGCCGTGGAAGCCGCCGGCGTACATCGGGCCGAGGCGGCCCTGCATGTGGGCCATCACCTTGTGCTCGGTCTGACCGATGATCAGCGGGAAGGTCAGGAAGACCACCAGGACCGCGACGCAGCGCAGCAGCGTGTCGAGCAGGTTCACGCGCCGTCTCCGTTCTGGGGGGTGGGGTCGGGGGTGGGGGTGACGACTGGGGGGT
>FTKT01000822.1_pt3 | contig 24769 bp, 27 predicted proteins | sample 1658271 | NCBI WGS metagenome assembly FTKT01 (sample SAMEA3914811, study PRJEB12502) | metagenome | biome: forest; material: soil | place: Canada | collected 2011-08-04 | depth 0.3 m | reverse complement strand
CAGGCGGTCGGCGCGCTGCCCGTCGACATCTTCGGGGCCTGCTCGGCGGCGGCCGCCGCCGTGATCGCCTGGACCCAGCTGAAGCAACTGCGGCCGCTGGTCTCGGCGTACCAGCTGGCGGCCAAGGAACTCGACGTGGTCTGGGGCAAGTTGGCCGCCCTGGACCTCGCCGACCCGCAGGCCGAGGAGCAGTGGGCCCGACTCGCCGGGGACACCGAGGACGCGGTGGCCCGCGAACACACCGGCTGGCGAGCCCGCCGGGCCTTCCCCCGCTGAAGCGTTTGCCGGGGGGAGCGGTCGGGGTGCACCGGGACAGGACCCGCTAGATGTAATGAGTCCAAGGGCGCCGTCGGGCCATGTCCGCAGGCGATCCCTTGGACTCATCCATCCAGTCGACCGTGGCCGACCACCGTCCCCGGGCGAGGTGGATCACCCCGTCCGGGGACACTGTGGCGTCGCATCCGTACAGGGGGAGCCCGCCCTCGACCATGCTGCGGGTCCGGATACGCTCCAGCTCGGTCCAGAGCCGGCGGGGGCCGCTCTGGTGGACGGTCGGCGGTCCGAACCCGGTGGCACTGGCACGAGCCCATGATCCATCGGGGTGGACCAGGTAGGCGGTCCGTAGGCCGGCCCGTTCCTCGTAGTCGTACTCGATACCGGGCACCGAGACGGACAGGAACGACCAGACTTCCCACCCGTCCCGCACATCGGCCACGGGGTAGCGGCCGGTCGAGACCTCCTCGCCCTCGCAATCGCGAGCGGTCTTGAACAACTCGACCGGTCCGGGTGGGTAGTTCGCGCCGTGCCTGGTGCCCATGAACCCGGCCCAGTCCCGTTCGACGTGGCCGACCGCTCCGCCGTCCGGGGTCGCCCACGCCGTGAGGATCAGCGCCGTGTCCCGGATCGTCGTGACCAGGCGGCCCCCCTTCCGAAGAGCAGCCAGCCACGACACCGGGACGGGACGGACGCCCACGGTCGACACGATGCGGTCGTAGTCCCCCGTAAGGGGACCGGTGGCGTCCACTGCGGCGAATGTCGGGTGCAGCCCCATCGCGTCGAGCCGCTCCCGCGCGGCATCGACCAGGTACGGGTCGACGTCCAGACTCGTCACGCGCTGCTCCCCGATGCGGCGGGACAGGAGCGCGGTCAGCCCGCCGGCTCCGGTGCCCACGTCGAGTACGTCGTGTTCCGTGCCGATCCGGCCGTGCCGGAGCATCTTCACCACCAGGGCGGTGAGGGTGGCGGACGAGGTGGGGAGGCCGGTCGGGTGGTCCTCCGGGTTCGCATGGTCCGCGTGGTGGCCGCCGACGCTGGTCACGGCCGACTCGGCGCCGTAGGCCACCCTCGCCCACCGCGCCGGGTCGTCCTCGCCCCGGTGCAGGGTCCATCCGTTCGGGCCCCGCTCCCACCAGTTCGGGATCAGGGTGTGTCGGGCGGTACTGGCCACAGGAGCGCGCCAGCGGGAATCCGGGTCGGTGACGCGCTCGGCCAGAGCGGCGGCGTGGTGCTGCCAGTGCATCGGGGTACCCCTTCTGTCTACAGGCCGAAGTCCGTTCGTGACTGCCCAGGACCGTCGTCACCTTGTCGTGCTCGCCCGGGTTCGGCGAGTAGTACGACGTGGCGTGGTTGGGGGCGAGTTCGGGCCAGGCGCTTCCCTTGGCGGGCTCAGGTGGCGAGCTGTCCGGCGATCATGAGGGGTGCGGACGTGCCGGAGTCGATCCAGTTGAACGCCTGGGTGATTCGCCGGAGGTGGTAGTCCGCGCATTCGGCCGCGATGTCTTCGAGCGTGAGCCAGCGGTATCCCAGCAGGTCCGGTTCGGCTGCGTCGGCCGGGCGCGCCATGCCCGCTTGGGCGGCGGTCAGGGTGCGGGCGAAGACGAAGTTGAATCCCTCCCGTTCGTCCTTGGAGGGGGTGGCGGGCGAGTAGTCGACCAGGGCGAGATCCGCGCCGGTGATCGGGATGTCGATGCTCAGTTGCCGGCTGATGATGCGGCGGGCGGCGGCGTGCGGGGCCTCGTCGGGTTCGGCGTGGCCGCCGGGAATCCACGGGCAGGGGCGACCCGCCATGTTCAGCATGAGGATCTGATCCAGGTCCGGGTGAACGAGGACGCCCTGTCCGGCGATTCGGCGCGGCGGCGGGCTGGAGAAGTGCCTGCGGTCCCAAGTCATCTGCTTGCTCCGTTCGTTGGTCAGGTGGTGCGGCGGCGCAGGATGGCCACGACGGCGATCCGGGCGGTCTCGCACTGATCGGTCTCGGCGTGGCGTCCGCGCAGGATGTCGACGTCCAGAAGGCCGGACAGGTCCACGTCCCTGCGCGCCCGTTCCTGCCGGGCGTCCAGGGCGGTGCATTTTTCGCAGCTCATGAGCACGGGTTCCTCGCGGTCGAGCCGGCGGTTGTGGGTGGTCCCGTTCGTCCGTGCGGGGCGCAGTTCGTCAATTCGCCTGCGGTGTATGAGTTCTGGGACGTTCGGGAGAGACGTCGATCGCGCTCGACGGGCGTTTCGGGTGGCCGTGGTTACGGTCGGGCTCTTCTGGCACGGCGTCGGGCCGACCACACGATCCACGGTCCGGAGGCGACCACGCACACTATGACCAACGGGCAGGCCGTGACTGCGAAGAGCACGACGCATGTGGAGTCGGGGGTCCGGGCGTCAAGCGGTAGCAGGGCCAGGAGGCCGGCGCCGATACTCACGAGGAGTGTCGCGGCGGTGGCGACCAGCACGTCGGCGCCGGGGGTGCGGTGGGGCTTCACGCTGCTCCCTCGTCCGGGTCCGATGCCCAGGGGGACGGGGAGCGGGCGTCCGGCTTGAGCCTGCGCACCAACTCCGTTTCCCCCGTCAAGCGTTCAACGTGGGTGCGTTTCACCTGCCATTCGATCCCGCCGCCGCGCGGGCGGAGGTAGGCCCAATTGCCTTGCCTGCCCGTGTAGACGCCTTCGGCGTTGTGTTGTGTATCCCGGACTACCTCGCCCACCGTGGGCGTGTACGGCACCTGTGGGGCCTGTGGGGTTGGTCTGTGCGTACTCACCAGCCACTCCTCTCTGTAGCGATTCCGCTACCAGGGGTGCCAACTGTCCTCTACAGTCGAGTACATCTTCAACCTGTCAGACCAGAAGGAAGACTAGGAGTTGATCATCATGAATCGCAGGGAGCTTGACCCGCTGTCGTCCCCTGGCGCACGTTTCGGTGCTCATCTCCGCAGCTCACGGGAGGCTCGGGGCTGGATCCAGGATGAGCTTGCCGAACGCATGGATTGCTCGGGGACGCACATCTCTGCCGTAGAAACCAACCGCAAATCCCCAACGCCTCGATTCGCGAAGAAAGCTGATCTGGTGTTTGGGACTGGCACCGTATTCGCAGAAATGTGTCGGGCCGTCAGGAGTACAGCGCTCCTTGAGGGCTTCCCGGAGTACGTGAGCGAGGAGCTGAGGGCATCAGAGGTCCGCATGTTCGAGCTGGGCGTGATCCCGGGCCCGCTTCAGACGCCGCAGTACGCTGCCGCCCTGGCAGCCGCCGATGTGCAGCACGGTCTGATCACCAGCGAACAGGCCGAGGAGCGCGTTGCCTTCCTGGAGACGCGCCAGCGGCGTCTGCTTGACAGCCCAGACGCTCCACTCGTGTACGCGGTGATGGATGAGAGCTGCCTCCGCCGCGTAGTTGGTGGCCCCGAGGTGATGCGGGGCCAGTTCGACCACTTGGAGCGCTTGGCGGCCCGCCCGAAGATCACCCTTCAGGTAGTCCCGTTCAGCATGGGCGAACTCCGCCCTCTCCTGCTGCCCGTGGTGTTGCTGACCATGCGTGACCGATCGGTCGTGGGTTACACCGAGTCGGCCAGCCGGGGCTACCTGGAGCGGGACGATGACCTCATAAGGGCATGGGAAAGGGCCTACGATCAGCTTCAGGTGGGCGCGCTGCACCCGGCGGCCTCCCTGAACCTGATCAGTGCTGTTCGGAAGGAACTGCTCCCATGACCGACGTTGACCTGACTACTGCCCGTTGGGCGAAGTCTTCGTACAGCCAGCAGGGCGGCAACTGCATCGAGGTCGCGCCGGGCTTCCACGCTGTCATGCCTGTCCGTGACTCCAAGGACCCCGAGGGTCCCGTACTGACCTTCCCCGCCGATGCGTTCGCGAAGTTCGTTTCCGCTGTCCGGGCTGGAGAGTTCGGCACCGTGTGAGCGTCTCGCAAGCAGCCCCGCCACCCCTTCCGGGGTGACGGGGCTTCGCTGTGCCTAGGCGGCGCAGCGCGGTGCGCGGCGGTCTGTTCGGTCAGGACCTGACGCAGAGACAGAGTGGGTGGCCGGCCGGGTCGATCAGGACCTTCCAGGTTGCGCTGGGCTGGAACTCCGGGATGGTGGCGCCGAGTTCGACGGCGCGGTCGGCGGCCTTGGCGATGTCGTCGACGAAGAAGTCGAGGTGGAACTGCTTGCTGCCGTTCGGGTTCGGCCAGGGGGCCGGCTGGTAGTCCTCGACCTGGCCGAAGCCGATCGGGGCGCCGCCCTCGACCGGATTGCCGATCATCGCGTACTCGGCCTGGCTGTGGGTGATCTCCCAGCCGAGCAGTCCGCTGTAGAAGGCCGCGAGGGCGGCCGGGTCGGCGCAGTCGATGGTGACCATGGCGAGGCTGGCGAAGCCGGTACCGGTGCCGTTCGTCTCCGACATGATGCTCACTGATCCTTTTGACGGGTGAATCCGGGTGAATACGGGTGTGTGCAGGGAAGGACGATGCTCTCGGCAGCCTGCACCCTGGCACTGACAATCGCCCCCGGACACGCGCGCGGCCTACCGGGCGAGTGCGGCCGCCAGCAGGTCATGTGACGGTCCGTCGAAGGCCATCAGCCTGATCTCCGCGACCCGGGTCGCGGTGGATCTGGGGGTCGCGACGGCGATCCGCGCCGCCTCCTCTGCCGGGAACCCGTAGACGTCGGTGGCGATCGCGGGGAACGCCACACTCCGCGCGCCCAGCTCGTCCGCCACCTCCAGGCAGCGGAGGTAGCAGGAGGCGAGGACCTCCGCCTCCGCGTGGTCGCCGCCCTCCCAGATCGGGCCGACGGTGTGGATGACGTGCCGGACCGGCGGATCCAGATCGAACGCGGGCGTCGCCATGGCGTCCCCCGGCTCGCACGGGCCGATCGCGCCACCCGCCGCGGCCAGCCGCGGCCCCGCCGCCCGATGGACTGCGCCGTCCACGCCGCCCCCGCCCATCAGCGACTCGTTCGCCGCCGTGACGATGGCGTCGGTGTCCTGGCGGGTGCTGTCGCCCTGTACAACCTCGATCGCAACCGTGGCCCGATGATCCCAGCGGAGCAGGGCGACCAGGGGGTGATCCGGCCAGTCCGTGCGGTGGCCACGATGTGGCAGGAGGGGCTGTCGGGATATATGGATTTTCGTTAGAGAGAGTAATGACGTAAGCTAAGGACTATGCCCGAGATGTCCGAGGGCGACCTCGCCGCCGTCAGTCAGGTGCGGTCGTCCGTCATGCGCCTTGCCCGCCGCTTGCGGCACCAGCACGTGGAGCAGTCGCTCAGCCCGACCGAGATGGGGGTGCTGGGGACGCTCGCGCGGTGTGGGAGTGCCACGCCCGGGGAGTTGGCGCGGCGGGAGCATGTGCAGCCTCCGTCGATGACGCGGATCATCGCGATGTTGGAGGAGAAGGGCCTGGTACGGCGGGAGCCGCATCAGGAGGACCGCCGGCAGGTGGTGGTCAGCATGACGGAGCAGGCCGAGGAGATCCTCAACGAGAGCCGCCGGCGGCGCAACGCCTGGCTCGCGGAGCTGGCCTCCGGGCTGACCGAGGAGGAGTGGGAGACGGTTCGCGCGGCCGCGCCCGCGCTGTACAAGCTCGCGCATCTGTAGGAGGACCCGTTCCGGGTCGAGGGAGAGGACCACAGCATCACCGCAGGATCCGACCGTAAGACCTGTAGCGCGGCCACGGCCGCGCACCGAGGGGAGAAGCACGTGACACCGCCGGCCGCTGCCAGCGCCGCAACCCGTCCCGACGACACCATCACCCAGACCTCGAACACCCCGGTACCGGCGGCCTCCGCCGCGGTGCCCGCGCCGGTGAACCTGCCCGGCGACGACGACCCCTGCGAACGACCCGCGGCGGCTTCCACCGTCGCATCCGGCCCTGCGGGGGCAGGCCCCACGGGGGCGCACTTCACCCGGCCGCGAGGAATGTTCTCCTCCCTGCGGGTGCGTAACTACCGGTACTTCTTCGCCGGACAGATCGTCAGCAACACCGGCAGCTGGATGCAGCGCATCGCCCAGGACTGGCTGGTGCTGAGCCTGACGCACAGCCCGCTCGCGGTCGGTATCACCACCGCCATGCAGTTCCTGCCCACCCTGCTGCTCGGCCTCTTCGGCGGGGTGCTCGCCGACCGGATGCCCAAGCGCCGCCTGCTGGTGGCCACTCAGGGCGTGATGGGCCTGCTCGCCGCCGGCCTCGCCGTCCTCACCGTCACGGGCCTGGTCACCGAGTACTACGTCTACGGCTTCGCGCTGCTGCTCGGCCTGGTGACGGTGGTCGACACGCCGACCCGGCAGGCCTTCGTCTCCGAGATGGTCGGTCCGAAGGACCTCAGCAACGCCGTCAGCCTGAACGCGGCCAACTTCCAGACCGCCCGGCTGGTCGGCCCGGCCGTGGCCGGTCTGCTGATCGCCGCGGTCGGCAGCGGCTGGGCGTTCGCGCTCAACGCGCTCTCCTTCGTCGCGGTGATCGGCGGCCTGCTGGCGATGCGGACCAGCGAGCTGCGCCCGATCGAGCGGATCCCGCGCGAGAAGGGCCAGCTCCGCGAGGGGCTGCGGTACGTGCGGGAGCGTCCGGACCTGATGTGGCCGCTGGTGCTGGCGGGGTTCATCGGCACCTTCGGCTTCAACTTCCCGACCCTGCTCTCCGGCTTCGCCTACGGGACGTTCCACGTCGGCCCCGGCCAGTACGGCCTGCTGAACACGGCGATGGCGGTCGGCTCGCTGGCCGGCGCGCTCTACGCGGCCCGGCGGGGCAACCCGCGGCTGCGCTGGCTGACCGGCGCCGCGCTGATCTTCGGAGTGCTGGAGGTGGCGACGGCCGCCGCGCCCGGCTACTGGAGCTTCGCGGTGCTGCTCACCCTGGTCGGCGTCTTCGGGCTGACCTTCAACACGGCGATCAACTCCTATGTGCAGCTGGCCACCGACCCCGAGATGCGCGGCCGGGTGATGGGCCTGATGGTGCTGGTCTTCACCGGCGGCACGCCGATCGGCGCGCCGCTGGTCGGCTGGGTGACGGACGTCTACGGCGCCCGGGTCGGCCTGCTGGCCTGCGGCGCGGTCTCGGCGCTGGCGGCCACCGTGGTCGGCCTGGTGCTGGCGCGCTGCGCCGACCTGCGGCTGCGGGTGGACCTGCACCGGGGCAGCCGGGTGGTGGCCTTCGTGCCGCGCGCCGCGACCCGCACCCGGGAGCTGGCGACCGCCTGCTGACGATCCGTCAGAGGCTCGGCCGGACCTGGATCTCCAGGATCTGGCCGGGCCACGGGTCACTGTCCGGCCTCGGCACCTCGAAGGCCTCGGAGGCGGTGAAGCCGAGCGCCTCGTACTGCCGGACCAGGGCCCGGTCGTCGCCCGCGTAGCAGTCCACGCGGAGCAGGTCGATGCCCCGGGTCACCGCCTCGGTGCGGGCGTCGGCGATCAGCGCGGCGCCGATGCCGGAGCCCTTGCGGCTACGGTCGGTGGCGAGCAGTCGGACGTACAGCTCGCGCCGGTCGGCCGGCGGGACGTACTGCCCGGGCGCCTCGGCGAGCACGCAGACGCCGACCGTGCGGCCGTCCTCGTCCTCGGCGATGCGGAGCAGGTGGTCGCGCGCGTAGCCCTCGACGTGCTCCACCCGGGCCGGCGAGCCGGACCAACTCTGGCTGCCCCACTGCCCGGTGCGGCCGTGCTCGACCAGCCAGGCGACGGCGGCGTCGAGCAGGGCGAGGATGTCGGCGTTGTCTTCCGGTCCTCCGGTACGGATCTTCACGGCTCCCTTTCTACCCGCGTCGACGCCCGGCGATGTCAGCGGGGGTCGCCGGACGGCAGGCCCAGCAGCTGGGCGAGGCAACCCAGGTGGTGGTCGAAGGCGGCGCGGCGGGCCAGTACGGTCCCCTCGAACTGGCCGAACAGCTCGAAGTTCAGCCAGCCGAACAGACCGGTCCAGACGGACAGGGCGCGCAGCAGCACGTCGTCCGGGACCTCCGGCATGACGGCGGCCCGGATCCGGGCGGCGTCCTCGGCGAGCGGGGCCGAGGGGGCGACGGCCGAGCGGGTGGTGAGCGTCCCCGCGCGGCAGGCCCCGGTGACCAGGCGCCCGTACACCGCCGTGGCACGCACGGCGGGGGCGAGGGTGTCGTGCGGGGCCTGGTAGCCGGGTACCGGTGAGCCGTACAGCAGCGCGTACTCGTGGGGGTGCGCGAGTGCCCAGTCGCGGGCGGCGTGGGCCAGGGCGAACCAGCGGCCCGGGTAGTCGTCGGGCGCCGACTTCGCCTCCGAGCGCTCGGCCGCCTCGCCGATCGCGTTGTACCCGTCGACGATCAGGGTGGTCAGCAGCTCGTCCCGGGACGGGAAGTAGCGGTAGATCGCCGACGAGGCCATCCCCAGCTCGCGCGCCACCGCTCGGAGCGACAGCCCCGCCGCGCCCTCGACGGCCAGCTGCCGACGGGCGACCTGTGCGATCTCCCGGGTCAGCTCGGCACGAACGCGTTCTCTGGCACCACCGGCAGCAGTCATGGCACCAAGTTAGCAGAGCACTGCTCGGAAAATGAGAGCACTGCTCTTGACGGCATGGGCGGAAAAGCGAGAGCATTGATCTCAAGCGAGAGCACTAGTCACACTTGGGGTCGAGATGAAGCTTTTCTACCGCGGTCCGTCGGTTCGGGTTCTGCACGAGCAGTACGCCATGCAGGGGCGGATCGATGAGCGGGCGCCCGTGACGAGTGCGTCGGAACTGCGGATCGAGGCGCCGGCCGCCCGGGTCTGGCAGCTCCTGGCCGACCCGGCCGGCTGGCCGGACGTGCTGCCCGGCCGGCGGGTCCTGCGGCTCGACGGCGGGGTCACCGAAGGCGCCGAGTTCAGCTGGGCGATGGGCCGCAACAGGATCAGCTCCCGGTTCGCGGTGGTGGACCCGGAGCGGGAGCTGAGCTGGACCGGCGTCGCGATGGGGGTCAAGGCGATCGACCGCCAGGTGCTGACGCCGACGCCCGACGGCGCGACGATCCTGCGGCTGGAGGAGTCGATGGCCGCGCCGCTGCTGGGCCTGCTCTTCAGCGCGGACCGCCTGCGCGCCCAGCACGAGCAGTGGCTGCACGCGGTGAAGCGGGCGGCGGAGGGAATCGCTGTCGCGGGGTGACCGCGGGCGGAGAATCGGACCATGAGGCTCTTCGTCGCGGTTCACCCGCCGCCCGCCGCGCTCCGCGAACTCGCGGCGGCCCTCGCGCCGCTGCACGGGCTGCCCGGCGCGGACGGGCTGCGCTGGACGGCCGAGGACGGGCGGCACGTGACGCTCGCCTTCCTCGGCGAGGTGGCCGGGGAGCGGCTGCCCGCGCTGCGGGACGGGCTGGCGCGGGCCGCGCTCGGCCGCCCGGCGCACCGGCTGCGGCTGGACGGCGGCGGACGGTTCGGCGACCGAGTGCTCTGGGTCGGGCTGGCCGGGGACACCCCGGCGCTGCAGGGGCTGGCCCGGGGGGTGACGCGGGTGGCGGGTGAGGTGCTGGGGGTGCCTGGTGGGGTGTCCGGGGCGCCTGGGGCGGTGGAGGAGTTCTCGTATCACCCGCACCTCACGCTGGCCCGGGCCGGACGCGCGGGCAGGGCCGGGCGCGGGGCGTTGCGCGAGGCGGCGGAGCGGCTGGCGGGGTTCCGCGGCGCCGAGTGGCGGGTGACGGGCTTTCAGCTGATGAGCAGTGAACTCACGGGCGGTCGGCCCCGCTACCGCACGGTGGAGAGCTGGGGGCTCACGGCCGGGTGAGGGGCTGAGCGAGGGGCGGAACGCCCAGCTGGTCAGCCGTCAGCGCGCCCGGCGGCCAGGCGCGCATCGCCGTCTCGGCGATCAGCTCCAGGTCGCCCCGGCCCGCGCCGTCGCGGGCCTGCTGGGACATGCCCTGGACCACCGCCCCGATGAAGCGGGCCAGCGCGCGCGGGTCGGTGGAGGCCGGCTCCCGGCCGTCGGCGACGGCCTCGGTGATCCGCCGCTCGATGTCCGCCGTGTTGGCGGCCCGGATGTCCCGCAGCCGCTGCCGGACCTCCGCCGTGGCGCAGTTGACGGCGGAGCTGGCCACCAGGCAGCCGTGCGGCCGCCCGGGCGCGCTGTACTCGGCCGCCGCCTCGCGCAGCATCCGCGCGACGCCGTCCCGGATGCTCGGCTCCTCGTCCAGGGCGCGGGTCATGAAGGCGCCGTACGAGCGGCCGTAGGCCGTCAGGACCTCCTCGAAGAGCGCCCGCTTGTCGCCGAAGGCCGCGTACAGGCTGGGCGCCCGGATGCCCATCGCCTCGGTGAGGTCGGCGATCGAGGCGGCCTCGTAGCCGCGCTCCCAGAACAGCCGGGTGGCCGCCGACAGCGCCGCCTCGCGGTCGAAGGACCGGGGGCGTCCGCGGGGGGCCGTCGTCGTCATGGACCGATTCTATATCGATCGCTACAGATTCCGTGCTACGTTCTTTCCATAGCGACCGCTATAGAAATAAGGGGCGAGCGGCATGGGCAAGTTGACGGGCAGGACCGCGCTGGTGACCGGGGGCAGCCGGGGGATCGGCAAGGGCATCTCGCTGCGCCTCGCGCAGGACGGCGCGCTGGTCGCGGTCCACTACGGGAGCAACGAGGCGGCCGCCAAGGAGACGGTGGCGCAGATCGAGGCGGCCGGCGGGCGGGCCTTCGCGATCCGGGCCGAGCTGGGCGTGCCGGGCGACGCGGCGGCGCTCTGGGCGGCCTTCGATGAGGAACTCACCCGGTACGGCGGCGGCGAGGGCCTGGACATCCTGGTCAACAACGCCGGGATCGGCCTCTTCGGCCGGATCGGCGAGGTCGGTGAGGCCGACTACGACCGGGTCTTCGCGGTCAACGTCAAGGCGCCGTTCTTCATCCTCCAGCAGGGCCTGGGCCGGCTGCGGGACGGCGGACGGATCGTCAACATCTCCTCGGGCGTGACCCGGATCGCGTTCCCGGAGGTGACCGCCTACTCGATGACCAAGGGCGCGATCGACGCCCTGACGCTGACCCTCGCCCAGGATCTCGGCCCGCGCGGGATCACCGTCAACGCGGTCGCGCCGGGCATCATCGACACCGAGATGAACAGCTGGCTGGGCGATCCGGCGGCCCGCGCCCAGGCGGAGTCGTACTCGGCCTTCAACCGGGTCGGCGAGGCGGCGGACGTGGCCGACGTGGTCGCCTTCGTGGCCGGGCACGACGCCCGCTGGGTCACCGGCCAGCTGCTGGACGCCACCGGGGGCTCGAACCTGGGGATCTGAGGGTGCGGGTACGCTCGGGGACCGTGGACCCCAAGACTCGTATGCGTATCGTGTCCGGCGCTCTGTTGCTGCTGCTGGCGGCCGTGGTGATCGCGGCGCTGGTGAAGAAGTGAAGAGGGCCGCTGCCGGGAAACCGGCAGCGGCCCTTCTCGCGTACTGGGGTCAGAGCGCGTCGACCACGTAGTCGATGCAGGCGGTCAGCGCCTGCACGTCGGCCGGGTCGACCGCCGGGAACATCGCCACCCGCAGCTGGTTGCGGCCCAGCTTGCGGTAGGGCTCGGTGTCCACGATGCCGTTGGCACGCAGTGCCTTGGCGATCGCGGCGGCGTCGATCGACTCGTCGAAGTCGATCGTGCCGACCACCTGGGAGCGCTCGGCGGGCTCCGCGACGAACGGGTTGGCGAAGGAGGACTTCTCCGCCCAGCCGTACAGGTGCGCCGCGGATTCAGCCGTACGGGCGACGGCCCAGTCGAGCCCGCCGTTGCCGTTCAGCCACTCCAGCTGGTCGGCCAGCAGGAAGAGCGTGGCGATCGCGGGGGTGTTGTACGTCTGGTCCTTCGAGGAGTTGTCGATCGCGGTCGGCAGGTCGAAGAACGGCGGGATGTACCGGCCGGAGGCGGCGATCTCGGCGGCGCGCTCCAGCGCGGCGGGCGAGAAGGAGGCCAGCCAGAGGCCGCCCTCGGAGGCGAAGGACTTCTGCGGCGCGAAGTAGTAGACGTCCGTCTCGGTGATGTCGACGGGCAGGCCGCCGGCGCCCGAGGTGGCGTCCACCAGGACCAGCGAACCGTCGCCCGCGGTGCCCGCCGGGCGGCGGATCGGCATCGCGACACCGGTGGAGGTCTCGTTGTGGGTCAGCGCGTAGACGTCCACGCCGGCCTCGGCGACCGGCAGCGGGTGGGTGCCCGGCTCGGTCTTGATGACCGACGGGTCGGCCAGCCACGGGGCGGCCTTCACCGAGGAGGCGAACTTGGACGAGAACTCGCCGAAGTTCAGGTGCTGCGACTTCTCGCGCACCAGCCCGAAGGCGGCGATGTCCCAGAACGCGGTGGAGCCACCGTTGCCGAGCACCACCTCGTATCCCTCGGGAAGCGAGAAGAGGCTGCTCACGCCTTCGCGGACGCGCTTCACCAGGTTCTTGACCGGAGCCTGGCGGTGCGAGGTGCCGAGGAGCGAGGTACCGGTGGCGGCGAGGGCACTGAGGGCCTCGGGGCGCACCTTGGACGGGCCGCAGCCGAAACGGCCGTCTGCGGGCTTGATGTCAGCGGGGATCTGGATCTGGGCCACCCGCGCAGCCTACTGCGCCGCCCGCCCCGCGTCCGCCGGTTGTCCGGTCGTTGAGATGTGATCTTGGCCCGGCCCGGCAGGATGCCGGGACCGGGCCGAGACCGGTACGTCAGTGCGCGATCGAGCCGTAGCCCTCGACCTCGCGCGGGCTGCGCGGGCCGGGGCCGATGTAGCGCGCGGCGGGGCGCACGAGGCGTCCGGTGCGCTTCTGCTCCAGGATGTGCGCCGACCAGCCGGCCGTCCGGGCACAGGTGAACATCGAGGTGAACATGTGCGCGGGGACCTCGGCGAAGTCCAACATGATGGCGGCCCAGAACTCCACGTTGGTGGCCAGTACGCGGTCGGGGCGGCGGTTGTGCAGCTCCTCCAGCGCGGCCTTCTCCAGCGCCTCGGCGATCTCGAAGCGCGGCGCGCCGAGCTCCTTGGCGGTGCGGCGCAGCACGCGGGCGCGCGGGTCCTCGGCGCGGTAGACGCGGTGGCCGAAGCCCATCAGGCGCTCGCCCTTGTCGAGGGCGTTCTTCACATACGCGGCGGCGTCGCCGGTGCGCTCGATCTCCTCGATCATGCCGAGCACCCGGGAGGGGGCGCCGCCGTGCAGCGGGCCGGACATCGCGCCGACCGCGCCGGAGAGCGCCGCCGCCACGTCGGCGCCGGTGGAGGCGATGACCCGGGCGGTGAAGGTGGAGGCGTTCATGCCGTGCTCGGCGGCGGAGGTCCAGTAGGCGTCGATCGCCTTGACGTGCTTGGGGTCCGGCTCGCCGCGCCAGCGGATCATGAAGCGCTCGACGACCGTCTCGGCCTTGTCGATCTCACCCTGCGGAACCATCGGCAGGCCCTGGCCGCGCGCGGACTGCGCGACGTACGAGAGCGCCATCACGGCGGCCCGGGCGAGGTCGTCGCGGGCCTGCTCGGCGGAGATGTCCAGCAGCGGCTTGAGGCCCCAGACCGGCGCGAGCATGGCGAGCGCGGACTGCACGTCGACCCGGATGTCACCGGAGTGCACCGGGATCGGGAACGGCTCGGCGGCGGGGAGCCCGGGGTTGAACTTGCCGTCCACCAGCAGGCCCCAGACGTGCCCGAAGGAGACCTGGCCGACCAGCTCGTCGATGTCCACACCGCGGTAGCGCAGTGCGCCGCCCTCGCGGTCCGGCTCGGCGATCTCGCTCTCGAAAGCGATGACTCCCTCAAGTCCGGGTACGAAATCGGACATCACGCGGCTCCTCAGTGACGTGACGGACCGTCCGCCGTGGTGGGGGCGGTTGGCCAGTGACCGTTGGTGTTGGCACTCGGTGCCAGAGTGGCAGGCACTGGGTGCATTGCGCCATACACCACCACGGTGATGTTTCCCCCAGGGACCGCCGCACCTGGTGCGGAGCCCGGTGAAATCCGAGGATCTTCCGGTGCAAACCAGGAAGAATCGGACGATCCGGCGACTCGCGGGCGGTGAAGCGGTGGCGAGACACCATATCTCTCGATGTCGAGATTCCATAGGCGGAGCAGTGCCCGCCGCTTGTCGTACGGGATGATGTTGACGTGCAGACCCCGGAACGCGCCCAGCCCGCGCCCCTGAGTACCGTGCCTGATCTCGCCGAGATGCGCCGCCAGTACGCCCTGGCCGGTCTGGCCGAGCACGAACTGGCGGCCGATCCGTTCACCCAGTTCGCCCGCTGGTTCGTCGACGCGCAGGGGGCCGGGCTGGTCGAGCCGAACGCGATGGTGCTCTCCACCGCGGACGCCGAGGGCCGGCCCAGCTCGCGGACCGTCCTGCTGAAGCACTTCGACGAGCGCGGCTTCGTCCTGTTCACCAACTACGGCTCGCGCAAGGGCGTCGAACTCACCGCCAACCCGCACGCGGCGCTGCTCTTCCCCTGGCACCCGATCGACCGCCAGGTGATCGTCACCGGCGTGGTGGAGCGCACCGGCCGGGACGAGACGGCGGCCTACTTCCGGACCCGCCCGCACGGCTCGCAGCTCGGCGCCTGGGCCAGCGAGCAGTCCAGCCCGGTGGCCTCGCGCCAGGTGCTGGAACAGCGCTTCGCCGAGCTGGCCACCCGGTACCCGCAGGGCGAGGGGGTCCCGGTCCCGCCGTTCTGGGGCGGCTTCCGGGTGGTCCCGCGCGAGGTCGAGTTCTGGCAGGGCCGGCCGAACCGGCTGCACGACCGGCTGCGGTTCACCCTGGACGCGCAGGCGCCGTCCGGGTGGGTGGTGGAGCGGCTCTGCCCGTGAGCGGTGATGCGTCCGGGCGGATGGGCATGCGGATACGTAGATTGGCGTAGTCGGCCATCGCCCGCACGGGTGGTCTTCCAGGTGGTCCGGGGGGCCCGGGTGGTGCGTCGCCGCAGCTCGTGGCAGTACGGGGGGCCCGGCGGGGCTTCAAACCGGTGTCGCAGGGGCGACTGCGAGCAGTGATAAGGGACTGTCGTAGCGCTACCGTTGGTGCTTGGGTCCCGAGCGTGCGCGCGCGCCCGAGCCCTTTTCTACCCACCTTCGACACGGTTGAACCGCGTCACTTCTGATGGGATCTCAGATATGGCTACCTCACTGGCCGTCAAGCCCGCCGAGCGCACCGCCCCGCAGCCCGCCCGCGTCTCCCTGGACAAGCTGGCGGCGCTCGGCACCGACAAGATCACCGCTGCTCTGCACCGCGCCCTGCCGAGCACCGAGTCCGGTCGGATCGCCGTCGCGGCCTTCAACTCCTCGATCTGAGGGCCGGGGGCTTCCACGGGTCTTCCGACGTTCCACGACGGCTCTCGACGGCGGGCGATTGACATGACGCACCCTCTGGTGCCGTTCTCGCAGTTCGTATTGAAGGTGCACAGCCGGTGCGATCTGGCCTGTGACCATTGCTACGTCTACGAGCACGCGGACACCGGTTGGCGGCGGCAGCCGAAAGCCGTGACCGGCGAGGTCCTGGACCGGGCGGCCGAGCGTATCGCCGAACACGCGGCGGCGCACCGGTTGCGCGAGGTCCATGTCGTCCTGCACGGCGGGGAACCCCTGCTCGCCGGCCCGGTGCTGCTGCGCCGGGCCGCCGAGAGTATTCGCGCGGCGCTCCCCACGGCGTGCGCGCTCGACCTGCGGATCCACACCAACGGGGTGCTGCTCGACGAGCCGTTCCTACGGCTCTTCGACGAGTTGGGGATCAAGGTCGGCATCTCGCTGGACGGCGACCGGGCCGCCAACGACCGGCACCGCCGCTACGCGGACGGCCGGAGCAGCCACGCCAAGGTGCTGGCGGCCGTGCAGCACCTGCGCCGCCCCGAGTTCCGCCACCTCTACGCCGGCCTGCTCTGCACCATCGACGTCGAGAACGACCCGGTGGCCGTCTACGACGCGCTGGTCGAGCTCGACCCGCCGCGCATCGACTTCCTGCTGCCGCACGCCACTTGGGACGTGCCGCCGAAGCGACCCGCGGGCGCGGGCGAACACCCCTACGCGGACTGGCTGCTGGCCGTCTACGACCGCTGGCAGGCGCAGGGCCGCCCGGTCCCGGTCCGCAGCTTCGACTCGATCCACCGCACGCTGCGCGGGCAGTCGAGTCTGACCGAGTCGTTGGGGCTGGATCCGGCCGATCTGGTGGTGATCGAGACCGATGGCGCTTTCGAGCAGGCGGACAGCCTCAAAACGGCCTTCGACGGAGCTCCCGCGACAGGTTTCGACATCTTCGCCCACAGCCTGGACGAGGTCGCCCGGCACCCTGGCATGATGGAGCGTCAGTCCGGCCTGGCCGGGCTCAACGCGGCCTGCCGGTCCTGCCCGGTGGTCCGCAGCTGCGGCGGCGGGCTGTACGCGCACCGCTGGCGCAGCGGGGCCGGCTTCGACAATCCGTCCGTCTTCTGCGGGGATCTCTTGCAGCTCATCAGCACCGTCCGCGACCGGGTCGCCCCCTCCGTCCCGCCCGCCGTGCCCGCCCAGACGGCCGGACCGCTCGGCGGCGCGGTCCTGACGGACGACCAACTCGACCGGCTGGCCCGGGGGTACGGCGACGAGCCGACCGTGCGGGCGCTGGCGGCGGCCCAGCTGGAGCTCGGCCGCTCGCTGCTGGCCGCCGTCGCGGACCGGGCCGGCAAGGCCGCGCCGCAGGGCGCCTGGGCGCTGCTGACGGCGCTGGACGCGGCCGCCCCGCAGGCGCTGGACGCCGTGCTCGCGCATCCCTACGCGCGGGCCTGGGCGGTGCGCTGCCTGGCGGGCGAGCCGGGCGCCGACCTCGGCGGGCTGGCGGAGTTCGCCGCCGCCGCCGCGCTGCGCGCCGGGTGGACGGAGTCGCTGCGGGTGCCGGTCCGCGCCGGGGCGGTCCACCTTCCCACGCTGGGACGGGTGGTGACGGGCGGTCACGGTGAGGCGCTAGTGACGGGCGGGGCCGACGGCTTCACCGTGGCGGCGGGCGACGGGCCGGTGCTGCGGATCGGCTGGGACGACGCGGGCGATGCGGGCGACGCGGGCGGCGCGCACTGGCAGCCCGTGCGGCGGGTGCGCTCGGCCGACTGGACGGTCGCACTGGAGGACACCGATCCGCAGCGCGACAGTCACCAGTGGCCGGTGGGCGAGCGGCTGCCCGAGGCGGAGCTGCTGGCCTGGACGGGCGCCCTGCGGGAGGCCTGGGAGCTGATCGGCCGCGACCTGCCCGGCTACGCCCCCGGCATCGCGGCGGGCCTGACGACGATCACCCCGCTCACCGCCGGCCCCGCCGGACGGGACGTCAGCGCGGCCGCCCGGCAGGCGTTCGGCGCGGTCGGCATCGCCCGCCCGGCCACCGCGCCGATCCTGGCCCTGCTGCTCGCGCACGAGTTCCAGCACGTCAAGCTCGGCGCGGTGCTGGACTTCCACGACCTGTACGACCCGGCCGACGAGGGCCGGTACCACGCCCCTTGGCGGCCCGATCCGCGCCCGCTGGAGGGCCTGCTCCAGGGGACGTACGCGCACCTGGCCGTCACCGAGTTCTGGGGGACCAGGGTGGCCGCCTACGACGGGCTGTCCGGCGAGCCGGCCGAGCACGCCCGGCTGCAGCTGGCCACCTGGCGAGGGCACACCGACCGGGCGATCGACAGCCTGACCGGGTCCGGCGCGCTCACCAGGCTGGGGCAGCGCTTCGCGGACGGGATGCGGCAGACCGTGGCGCCCTGGCTGGCCGTCCCGGTCGGCGCGGCGGCCGAGCGGGGCGCGGCCCGGGCGGCGGCGGAGAACCTGGCCGCCTGGCAGGCCCACCGGTCCGAGCCGGTGCCGGTCGGGCCGTGAGGGCGCACGGCGTCGGGGAGCTGACCGCGCAGCTGCGGGAGATCGGTGTGGCCGAGGGCGAGACCCTGCTGGTGCAGGCCTCGACCCGGTCGCTGGGACCGGTGGCCGACGGCTCGACGGGGGTGGTCGCGGCGCTGCGGGCGGCGCTCGGCCGCGGCGGCACGCTGGTGGCGTACACCGCGACGCCGGAGAACTCCGACACCTCCCGGCTGCACCGGACGGCCACCGCCGGGCTGGACGCCCGCGCGCTGGCCCGGTTCCGTGCCGCGATGCCCGCCTTCGACAGGCGGACCACCCGCTGCTCGCCCAGCATGGGCCGGCTGGCCGAGGAGATCAGGACCACCCCCGGCGCGTTGCGCAGCAGCCACCCGCAGACCTCCTTCGCGGCGCTCGGCCCCGCCGCCGGGCGGCTGCTGGACCCGCACCCGCTGGACTGCCACCTGGGCCCGGAGTCCCCGACCGGGCGGCTCTACGAGGAGCGGGCCCGGGCGCTGCTGATCGGCGTGCCGCTCTGGTGCTGCACCGCCTACCACCTGGCCGACTACTGGGTGCCCAAGCTGCCGTCCAAGCGGTACGGCTGCGTGCTCAAGGGGCCGGACGGCGCGGCCCACTGGCGGCATTTCGACGCCCCCGACCTGGACGACCTGCACTTCCCCGAACTCGCCGAGGCGATCCGCGGCCGGCTGGGGGGGCGGATCCGTGGCGGCCGGCTCGGCGACGCGGCCTGCTTCCTGGTGCCGATCGCACCGGCTGTCGACGCGGCCGCCGCCTGGCTGAACGCCCGCTTCGAGGCGCCCGCCCCGATCGGCTGAGCGCCGCCGCCCAGGCTCGCCCCAGCGGCCGATTCCGGACGCTCGGCTCCTTCCGGCGGACCGCTCTGACCTGCGACGATCCAGCGACGATCCGGCGCGCGGCCGACTTCCCGCCGAGCGGCCGGATATTCCTGCCAAAACCCGGGACATCGGCGTACGTCTGACGGATGATCAGGGGTGTTGGTTGGTCGTGCTCTTGCCAGAACGCGCTATTCCCTGGTGCAGTCGACCTTTCTACACTGAGTCGCTCAGTCTGAAACCCCCCGAAGGGGGGACCAGGTGGTCGACGGGCCCAGGGGGAGGCGCGTGTTGAACGACGCTGTGGGCGGGCAGAAGTCCTCGGCGAAGCCGCACTTCTTTCTGAGCTACGCGCACATGCCCGCGGTCGGTTCGCGCAATCCCAACCTGCGGGTGGCCCGGTTCTACCAGGACCTCTGCGAGGCGGTGCTGCAGCTGACGCCGCTGCCGACCGCCGATCCGGTCGGCTTCATGGACGAGACCATGCACCAGGGCGACAACTGGGCCGCGAAGATATCCGACGCGCTGGCCACCTGCCGGGTCTTCGTGCCGCTCTACCACCCCCGGCTCTTCCGCAGCACGCCCTGCGGCCAGGAGTGGCACACCTTCGCGCAGCGCTTGAGCGGGGCGCCCGGCGGCCCGGCGCGCAACTCCGCGATCGTCCCGGTGCTCTGGGTCGGGATGCGGGAGGAGGCGCTGCCGCCGGTGGCCGGCGCCGTGCAGTTCAAGCACTCCAGCTTCCCGCAGGAGTACGTCGAGGACGGGCTGTTCGCGCTGATGGCGCAGCGGCACCACCGGGAGAAGTACGAGCAGGTGGTCTACAAGCTGGCCCGCCGGATCGTCGAGGTGGCGCTGGAGACCGTGGTCCCGGTGGTCGAACCGGTCGACTTCACCACCAACCCCTCGGCTTTCCCGGGGCGTTCGCCTGCCGACCAGCTCACCATCGCGGTGCTGTCGTTCAAGGACACCGAACTGCCCGCGCACCGAGACCCGGCCTACTACGGCGCGGGCCGCACCGACTGGCAGCCGTACGTCCGGGGCGCCGCCACCGCGCTGGCCGAGCAGGCCGCGCAGCTCGCCCGGCAGTGCGATCTCAACCCCACCATCCATGAGTTCGACGCGGCGGCGGGCCGGCTGATGGAGCTGGACCGGCCCGGCGGGCCCGGCGTGGTGCTGGTGGACCGCTGGGTACTCCAGGACCCCCGGCGCCGCGAGCTGGTCCGGGAGTTCGCGCGCCGCAACCCGGCCTGGGTGACCGTCATCGAGCCGTGGAACCGGGACGATCCGCAGTGCGTGGCCGAGAACGCGGCGCTGGCCCAGCTCAGCGACGAGGTGCTGCGCCAGCGCGGCCGGCTCGCCAAACCCTCCTTCCGGCCCCCGCCGGCGGACGTGGCGGAGTCCGAGGGGATCCCCACCGCCCGGGATTTCGGCGTGGCCTTCCAGCACGCGGCGGTCCGGGCGCAGCGGGCGTTCAAGGAGCGCGGACTGCCGAGGGCCTCCAGCACCGGGGAGTCGCGGCCCAGACTGCGCGACGCCTTCGGCCCGGTCTCCCGGTACTCGCAGGGCAGAGCAGTGGCGACCGATGCCGACGAGGACGACAACGGAGGAAATCATGACGTCTGACCAGACCCGCAACCTCCGGGTGGGCGGTCGGAGTTCGGCCTCGGCGCAGCGCGCACCCGGCTCCGTCCCCCCGGCCGACGAGGACCGCCAGGGCCGGATCATCACCTTCTACTCCTACAAGGGCGGCACCGGGCGCACCATGGCGCTGGCCAACACGGCCTGGATCCTGGCCGCGAACGGCTTCCGGGTGCTCACCGTGGACTGGGACCTGGAGGCCCCCGGGCTCGCCAAGTTCTTCCACCCCTTCCTGGACGCCGCCGAGTTGGACGCGGCGCCCGGAGTGATGACGCTGATCAACGACTACCGCGAGGAGGCGCTGCGGGAGACCGAGCTGCACGCCGACCCGCTCTCCGAGCCCGAGCGCTACCAGCAGGAGCTGCACGACATCGGCCACCACCCGGGCTGGCACCTGGACTTCGCCAAGGTCGCCGGGCACGCGCTGCCGCTCTCCTGGGGCGGCTTCCCGCCCGGCGGCAGCATCGACTTCCTGGCGGCCGGCCGGCAGGACCGGGATTACTCCGGCACCCTCGGCAGCCTGGACTGGGACCTCTTCTACGAGCGCTTCGACGGCGGGCAGTTCTTCGACGCGCTCCGCGACGACATGCGCAAGCGCTATGACTACGTGCTGATCGACAGCCGGACCGGTCTCTCCGACACCGCGGAGATCTGCACCGTGCAGATGCCGGACGACCTGGTGGTCTGCTTCACCCTGAGCGACCAGTCCATCGACGGCGCCTCGCGGATCGCCCAGCACATCGCGGACCGCTACCGGGACCGCGGCATCCGGATCCTGCCGGTCCCGATGCGGATCGACGACTTCGAGAAGGACAAGGCGGACGCCGGGCGCTCGCTGGCCCGGATCCGCTTCGACGGCCTGCCCTCCGGCTTCTCGGACGAGCAACTGGTGCACTACTGGGGATCGGTGGAGATCCCGTACCGGCCGTTCTACGCCTACGAGGAGATCCTGGCCACCTTCGGGGACAAGCCGGGCACGCCGACCACCATGCTCTCGGCCTGCGAGCGGCTGACCGACATGGTCACCCAGGGCCGGGTCTCCTCGCTGCCGCTGATGGACGAGGAGATCCGGCTGCGCTACATCGAGGCCTTCACCCGCCGGCGCCCGGCGGTGCCCGCCGACATCTACCTCAGCTACGTGCCCGAGGACCGGATGTGGGCGGACTGGATCGAACACGTGCTCACCGCCTCCGGCTTCCGGGTGCTGCCCCGGGACGTCGGCGCCGGCTCGGACACCCGGGCCGAGACCGAGCGCTCGGTGGACGCGGCCTTCCGCACGGTGGCGGTGCTCTCGCCGGCCTACCTGCGCTCGCCGCAGGCCCGCGCGCTCTGGGAGTCGGTGGTCGGCTCGGACCCCTCCGGCACCCGTCGCCAGCTGATCCCGGTCCGGGTCGGCTCCACCTCGCTGACCGCGCCGTTCAGCAGCCGCAACCCGGTCGACCTGGTCAACCTCAAGGAGCCGCAGGCCCGCCTGGCGCTGGTCAAGGCGCTGGGCCGGGAAGAGGTGCCGGTGCTGGACCAGAGCAGCGGACCGCGGTTCCCCGGCACCCAGCCGGCGATCTGGAACGTGCCGCCGCGCAACACCTACTTCACCGGCCGGGCCGAGGTGCTGGAGCGGCTGCGCAACCAGCTGGACGGCCGGACCACGGCGGTGCTGCCGGTGCCGCAGACCCTCTACGGGCTCGGCGGCGTCGGCAAGACCCAGGTCGCCCAGGAGTACGCGCACCGGTTTATGGCCGACTACGACCTGGTCTGGTGGGTCGCGGCCGAGCAGGAGGAGGAGATCCAGGGCCAACTCGCCGAACTGGCACGCAAGCTGGGCCGCGCCACCAACGAGCCGGTGGCGCTCGCCGCAGACCTCGCGCTGGAGGCGCTGCGCCGGGGCGACCAGGCCAAGCGCTGGCTGCTGATCTTCGACAACGCCGATGAGCCGGCCGAGATCCGCCGGTACTTTCCCGGCGGCTCCGGCCACATCCTGGTCACCTCGCGCAACCAGGCCTGGTCGACCCACGCCGAGGCGCTCACCATGGACGTCTTCACCCGCGGGGAGAGCATCGACCACCTGACCCGGCGCACCGACGGCGCGCTGAGCCGGCACGACGCCGACGCGGTGGCCGAGGCGGTCGGCGACCTGCCGCTGGCCGTCGAGGTCGCAGGGGCCTGGCTGAAGGCGACCGGCACCCCGGTCGGCGACTACATCGCCGCCCTGCAGTCCGAGGCCGCCCGGGTGCTGGAGCTGGGTCGCCCGGTCGGCTACCCGATGACCGTCGGCGCCACCTGGCGGGTCTCCATCGCCCGGCTGCGCGAGCAGTCCCCGGCGGCGGCCCGGATGCTCCAGCTCTGCGCGTACTTCGCGCCCGAGCCGATCTCGATGAACCTCTTCTACAGCGACCAGATGATCCGCGCGCTGGTGCCCTACGACCCGGGCCTGAGCGACAAGTTCCTGCTCGGGCGGGTGATCCAGGCGATCGGCCGGTACGCGCTGGCGAAGGTGGACGCCGGAGCCAACAGCATCCAGGTGCACCGGCTGGTCCAGGAGGTGATCCGCTCCGAGATGACCGCCGAGGAGCAGGAAGAGACGGTGCACGAGGTGCACCGGATCCTGATCGGCGCCCGCCCGGTCGTCGGCGACACCGACGAGCCGGCCAACTGGCCGATCTTCGAGGAGATCTGGCCGCACCTCTCGCCCTCGCGCGCGCACGACTGCGACGAGTCCGACACCCGCCAGCTGATGATCGACCGGGTCCGGTACCTGTGGAAGCGTGGCGAGTTCGCGCAGGCCCGCCGGATGGGCCACCTGCTGGACGAGGCGTGGACCGCCAAGCTCGGCGAGGACGACCGGCAGACCCTGCTGCTGCGCTTCCAGCTCGCCAACGTGATGCGCTCGCAGGGCCAGTACGCGGCCGCCATGGAGTTGGACGAGTCGACCCTGGAGCGCCAGAAGCGGGTGCTCGGCGAGCAGCACCCGTACACCCTGATGACTGCCGGTTCGCTGGGGGCCGACCGGCGGGCGCTGGGCGACTTCTCGAAGGCGCTGGAGCTGGACCGGGAGACCCTGGAGCGGTTCCGCGAGCAGTTCGGCGAGGACAACCCGCGCACCCTGTCCTGCGCCAACAACCTGGCCATCGACTACCGGCTGGTCGGCGACAGCCGGGCCGCCCAGGAGCTGGACCAGGACACCCTGGACCGGCGCACCCAGGTGCTCGGCCCCAAGCACCCCTACACCCTCTCCAGCAAGTCCAACCTGGCTCGCGACCTGCGCGAAGCGGGCGACTACGAGCGGTCGGTGACGCTCCATCAGGAGGTCGTCGAGGCCTACGCCGAGGTGCTGGACATCGACGTGCCGGAGATCCTGCGCAACGCCAAGTCGCTGGCCGTCTCGCTGCGCAAGGCCGGCCGGCAGGCCGAGGCGCGCCGGCTCACCAAGGAGACCTACGAGCGCTACCTGGAGCGGTACGGCGAGAACGCGCCCGACACGCTGGCCTGCGCGCTCAACCTGGCCGCCGACTACAGCGCCGGCGGTGACAAGGACGCGGCCCGCGACCTGGCCCGCCAGGTCTACGTGGGGCACCAGCAACTCTTCGGCGAGCAGCACCCGTTCACCCTGGCCTGCGCCAACAACCTGGTGATCTACCTGCGCGGCAGCGGCAGCGTGCAGGAGGCCGTCGAGCTGGGCCTGGAGACGGTGGGCACGCTGACCCGGGTGCTCGGCGCCGACCACCCGTTCACCCTCAACAGCATGATCAACCTGGCCAACGCGCACGGCGACCTCGGCCACTTCGCCGAGGCCGAGCGGCTCGAACAGGCCGCCTACCGCGGCCTCTGCGACCGCTACAGCCCCCGCCACCCGGACGCCGTGGCCTGTCAGGCCAACCTGGCGATCACCCTGCGCGGGGCCGGCCGCGGCAACCAGGGCGCCGAACTGCGGGCCCGCGCGGTGGCGGAGTTCATCCGGCTGCTGGGCGAGGAGCACCCCAACACCATCTCGGCGCGCGGCTGGAAGCGGATCAACCGGGACCTGGAGCCGCAGCCGGTCTGACCCTGCCTCAGCCGCCCTGGGCCGCCTCGGGCCGCCGCAGGCCGTCTCAGGCACCTCAGGCAGTCCGGGCCGCCGCCCACTTGAGGGCGGCGGTCAGCACCCGCAGCGAGGCGAAGTGGGCGGCGCCGGGCTCCAGGAAGAGGGTGGCGTCGGGGATGTGGGCGGCCAGCCAGTGCGAGTGGTCGACCGGCGAGAACATGTCGTCGGCGCCGTGCCAGAGCCAGGCCGGCACGGCGATGTCCTGCGCCTTGAAACCCCAGTCGGTGGTGAAGGCGA
>FTKT01034374.1_pt1 | contig 24811 bp, 21 predicted proteins | sample 1658271 | NCBI WGS metagenome assembly FTKT01 (sample SAMEA3914811, study PRJEB12502) | metagenome | biome: forest; material: soil | place: Canada | collected 2011-08-04 | depth 0.3 m | reverse complement strand
ACCACGCCCACCGGGGCGGACGGCAGCAGCACCTGGAGCCGGCTCGCGCTGCCCAGCGTCAGGCCCACGGTGCGCGCCCACTCGCTGCAGATGCTGGCGATCTCGGCGGTGACGTCCAGCGTGCGCGACGGCGACAGCGACCCCGGCGCCGCCTCCATCACGTCGTCGACGATGCGGCGCAGGCGCTCGATGTTGTCGGTCATGATGCGGATCAGCCGGCGCTGGTCGGGCCGCAGCTCGTCCTCCTCCAGCAGCGCGTTGGCCTGCGAGATCGCGGCCAGCGGATTGCGGATCTCGTGCGCCACGCCGGCCGAGATGCGGCCCATCGCCGCCAGCCGTTCCTGGCGCAGGCGCGCCTGCACCGCGCGCAGCTCCTCGATGAACAGCACGCACAGCGGCTCGTCGGCCGGCGCGGTGTCGTTGCCGTCGGAGCGGCTGCGCGTGAAGCGCCCGCGGATGTGCAGCGCGCGGCGCGTGCCGTCCTCCAGCTGGATGTTGAGGTCCACCGGCGCGGGCGGCCAGTTGCCGGCGCCGAACGCGTGCTCCACCGCGTCGGCCAGCACCAGCCAGCCCGGATGCAGCCGCAGCGAGAACGGCGGCGACGGGCAGCGCGAGGCCTGCGCCACCAGCAGCCGGCGCGCCGACGGATTGGCGGCGCGCACGCGCAGCTGGCGGTCGACCACGATCACGCCGTCGGCCATGTCCTCGATGACCAGCCGGCTCAGCTGGGCCTGCTGGCGCGCGCGTTCGCGGCTGTCGCGCGCGGTGCGCTCCTCGTGCGCGAGGCGCATCGACAGCTCGCCCGCCAGCAGCGCCACCACGAACAGTCCGATGCCGCTGAGGCCGGCCTGCGACATCAGCGCCGCCGAGTCGGGCACGGAGCCGGCGACGCGCGCGGCCGCGCCCAGCAGCATCAACGCGACGCCGGCGGCCGTCGCCAGCGCGGGCAGCCGCGGCGTGAGGATGCCGGCCATCAGCACCGGCAGCACCAGCAGCGCGGTGAAGTTCAGGCTGGACGTGGGATCGATCCAGTGGATGGCGCCGAAGCACAGCAGGTCGACGCCGATCGTCATCCACCATTGCCAGCGCGCGGACTGCAGCGTCCGGAACACGCGCAACTGGTCGGTGAGCCACCAGATCGCGGCCTGCACCACGTAGGCGCCGCACAGGATCAGCGGCGCGCTGATGAAGTAGCGGTTGGTGGCCGCGCCCATCAAGGCGATGGCCAGCACGAGCGCCACGCCGAGCGCCGCGCGCGCCGCCACGTAGGTGCCGAAGATGCGCCGCAGCGCGTGGCCGGCCAGCGGCCGCAGCACCGGGTTGGGCACGCTCCAGCGGCCGCCGGCGGCCGCGGCCGCCGGCGGCTGGTCGAGCGAGCCTTCCAGCGCGCTGAACCACGACTCCTCGGGCAGGCCCGCGTTCGCGCCCTCGCGCGACTTGGCCGCGCGGGCCGCCTTGCGCCGGCGGCTACCCCACATGGGCGGCTCCAGGTCTACTCACGCGGCCCCGCGTCGCGATGCGCGGTGCAGCAGTAGAGGCGCGCGCCGTCGCGGACGGCCTCCGACGCGGGAAAGTGCAGGCCGCAGCGTGCGCAGTCGACCATCGCCTCCGGCGCCGGGGCCGGCGCGCCGTACCGCGCCTGCGAGCGCGGCGGTGCGGCACGCGGCTTCGGCCGCAGCATCAACCACGCGACGACGCCCAGCGCCACCCACAGCAGCAGACGAAAGATCATCGATCAGCTTCCCAATCCGGTGGGCGCGCGCTGCAGCACCACCTCGAACACGAAGCGCGAGCCCGCGTAGGCCAGCAGCATCAGCACGGCGCCCGCGTAGACCCAGCGCGTGGCCTGGCGGCCGCGCCAGCCGCGCGTGCGGCGCCCCACGATGAGCGCCGCGAACGTGGCCCAGCTGGCCAGCGACAGCACCGTCTTGTGGTCGGCCCAGTGCCAGTGCACCACCGTCGCCAGGCCGATGAGGATGGCCAGCGTCAGCACCACGAAGCCGGCCTCGACGAACAGGAACGTGAGCCGCTCCAGCGACAGCAGCGGCATGCCCAGCAGCCCCGCACCGGCCTTCTGGCGCATCTGGCGTTCCGCCGCGTCCAGCATCGCGGCGTGCACCACGGCCACGCCGAACAGCGCGTACGCGGCGATGCCCAGCGTCCAGTGCAGCGGCGCGTAGACCGATGTGGCCACGATGACGACGTCGCCCGGGAAGGCGAGCGCCAGCAGCACGCTGGCCGCGCCGATGAGCGCGAAGATGCGGCGCAGCCCGGAGATGGGCACGAGCCGCGTCTCGGCGAAATGCACGCCCAGCACGAGCCACGCGGTGAGCGACAGCACGGGCGCGAAGCCCCAGCGGATGCCCTGGCCCGCCTCGGCCTCGCCCACGAAGGTGGCCACCGCCCACAGGCCATGAAGCGCCAGCGCCAGCACCTGCGCCCGCGCACCCCACGCGGGGCGGCCGACGGCCGACAGCGCATAGGCGCAGACGGCGGCCCAGGCGAGCGCATGGACAGGGGCGGACGATAGAATCATCCCTGCAGTTTACCGGGGCGCGCCGCGTCCATTCCTGCTGCAACTCCACACATGGCCTCCACCCTCACCGACCGCCTGTCACGCCTCGTCAAGACGATGCGGGGCCAGGCCCGCATCACCGAATCCAACGTCCAGGACATGCTGCGCGAAGTGCGCATGGCCCTGCTGGAAGCCGACGTGGCGCTGCCCGTCGTGCGCGACTTCATCGCCCGCGTGAAGGACAAGGCGCTTGGACAGGAGGTGGTGGCCTCGCTCACGCCCGGCCAGGTGCTCGTCAGCATCGTGCAGAAGGAACTCGCCGCCACGATGGGCGAGGGCATCTCCGACATCAACCTCGCAGTGCAGCCGCCCGCCGTCATCCTGATGGCCGGCCTGCAGGGCGCCGGCAAGACCACCACCACCGCCAAGCTCGCCAAGCACCTCATCGAGAAGCGCAGGAAGAAGGTGCTCACGGTGTCGGGCGACGTCTACCGCCCGGCCGCCATCGAGCAGCTGAAGACGGTGACGAAGCAGGCCGGCGCCGAGTGGTTCCCGTCCACGCCCGACCAGAAGCCGCACGACATCGCCGCGGCCGCCATCGACTACGCGAGGCGCCACTACTTCGACGTGCTGCTGGTCGACACCGCCGGCCGCCTGGCCATCGACGAGCTGTTGATGGCCGAGATCAAGGACCTGCACGCGCTGCTGAATCCCGTGGAGACGCTGTTCGTCGTCGACGCGATGCAGGGCCAGGACGCGATCAACACCGCCAAGGCCTTCAAGGAGGCGCTGCCGCTCACCGGCATCGTGCTCACCAAGCTCGACGGCGATTCGCGCGGCGGCGCGGCGCTGTCGGTGCGGCAGATCACCGGCGCGCCCATCAAGTTCGCCGGCACGTCCGAGAAGATCGACGGCCTCGAGGTGTTCGACGCCGACCGCCACGCCGGTCGCGTGCTGGGCATGGGCGACATCGTCGCGCTGGTCGAGGGCGTCACCAAGGGCCTCGACATCGAGGCCGCCCAGAAGCTCGCCGACAAGGTGCGCTCGGGCAGCGATTTCGACCTGAACGACTTCCTGGCACAGCTGAGCCAGATGAAGAAGATGGGCGGCCTCGCCGGCCTGATGGACAAGCTGCCCACCGAGATGACCGCCAAGGCCGGCCAGCCCGACATGGACAAGGCCGAGCGCGACATGCGCCGCATGGAGGGCATCATCAACTCGATGACCCCGCTGGAGCGCCGCAAACCCGAGCTGCTCAAGGCCAAGCGCAAGTTCCGGGTGGCCAAGGGCGCCGGCGTGCAGGTGCAGGACGTCAATCGGCTGCTCAATCAATATGAGCAGATGCGCGACATGATGAAGAAGATGAAGGGCGGCGGCCTCATGAAGATGATGAAGAAGATGGGCGCCATGAAGGGCATGATGGGCGGCATGCCCAAGATGTGAAGTGACGGCCCCACGGTCGCTGGCGCTCCCTGCCCCCGGGGGGCCGGCCGCGAGCGGCCCGGCGGAGCCGGATCCGCCGCTCCCTTGAACTTCCGATCTCCGCTTGAGCGCCGGCGGCGGGCGCATGCATTCCGTTGCAGGGGCCTTTGGTTCAAAGGACGTCGGCAGCAGGGTTCAGCTCCACCGGATACGATCGCGGCCTCGTTCGAACGATCCCCGTTGGAGACCGCCATGCTTCGTCGCCTGACCCCGCTGCTCGCCGCGACCGCCCTGCTCGGGCTCGCCACCACCGCGCACGCCGCGCTCAAGCCGGGCGACGCCGCGCCGCTGTTCACCACCGAGGCCGCCGTCGGCGGCAAGCAGTCGCCTCTGGTGCTGGCCGACGCGCTCAAGAAGGGTCCGGTGGTGCTGTACTTCTTCCCGAAGGCGTTCACCAGCGGCTGCACGCTGGAGGCGCACCTGTTCGCCGACGCCACCGAGAAGTTCGCCGCGCTGGGCGCCACGGTCGTCGGCGTCTCGCACGACGACATCGCCACGCAGGTCAAGTTCTCCAAGGATGAGTGCCGCGACAAGTTCGCCGTGGCCGCCGACCCCGAGTCGGCCATCATCAAGTCGTACGACGCGAAGATGGCGATGCTGCCGATGTCGGGCCGCATCTCGTACGTGATCTCGCCGGATGACAAGATCCTCTACGAGTACTCGAGCATGGATCCGGCCGACCACGTGAAGAACACGATGAAGGCCGTGGAAGACTGGCGCGCCACGCACAAGCAGTGAACGTCAGGTAGCGTCATCCTGCGCGAAGTCGCGGGATGACGGCGCGTGCGCCGTCAGTTCAGCAGCGCGCTCGCGAACTCGCGCGCGCTGAAGGTCTGCAGGTCTTCCAGCTTCTCGCCCACCCCGATGAAGTAGACGGGGATGGGCCTTGCGTTCGACTGAGCAGCACGGTCACGCGACCACAGCGCGATCGCGGCCAGCACGCCGCCCTTGGCCGTGCCGTCGAGCTTGGTCACGACCAGGCCCGTGAGGCCCAGCGCGGCGTCGAAGGCCTTCACCTGCTCCAGCGCGTTCTGCCCGGTGTTGCCGTCGATCACCAGCAGCACCTCGTGCGGCGCCGTGCCGTCGGCCTTGGTGATCACGCGCTTGATCTTCCTCAGCTCCTCCATCAGGTGCAGCTGCGTGGGCAGGCGCCCCGCGGTGTCGGCGATCACCACGTCGCAGCCGCGCGCCTTGCCGGCCTTGACCGCGTCGAACGTGACCGACGCCGGATCGCCGCCCTCCTGGCTGACGATCTCCACCTGGTTGCGGTCGGCCCACACCTCGAGCTGCTCACGCGCGGCCGCGCGGAACGTGTCGGCCGCGGCCAGCAGCACCTTGCAGTCGCCCTCGGCCAGGTGGCGCGTGAGCTTGCCGATGCTGGTGGTCTTGCCGGCGCCGTTGACGCCCGCCACCATGATCACCGTGGGCTGGTGCTCGCCCACCATCAGCGAGCGTTCCAGCGGCGCGAGCAGGTCGACGATGGCATCGGCCAGCAGGCCCTTGACCTGCGCCGGCTCGGTGACGCCCGCGGCCTTCACGCGCTGCTTCAGGTCCTTGAGCAGGTGCTCGGTGGCCCGCACGCCGGCGTCGGCCATCAGCAGCGCCGACTCCAGCTCCTCGTACAGTTCGTCGTCGATGCGCGCGCCGGTGAACACCTGCGCGATGCCGGATCCGGTGCGCGCCAGGCCCTTGCGCAGGCGCTGGAACCAGGCCTCGCGCGGTGCCTCGGCCACGGCGGCCGGGGCTGGGGTCGGCGCCACGACCGGCGCGGGCGGCGGCGCCACGGGTTCTTGCGCTGCGGGCGTGCCGGTGAAGACGCGCTTGAGGAAGTCGAGCGGCGCGGCGGCGGGCGCGATCGCAGGCGCGGGCGCGGGCGCAGGAGCGCTCGCCGGCGACTCGACCTCCGGCACGACGTCCGGCATGCGCTGCGTCTCCCACGGGGAGCCGGCATCGGTTTTCTTGCGGAAGAAGCTGAACATGGAGGAAATGGATCTCTCGAAGCGGGCCGGAGACCGTGGCCGCCGGGTCGTCCCATGGGGGAACGCACAAGGACAAGGATCCATGGTCGGGGCAGACGGGCGCACTGCAAGCCCGAAAGGCCTTTTTCGACATTGTGCCGGCAACCTCTTCCCTATCGGCCAAAAAGTTGCATATAATGGCAGGCTTGGCGCTTTAGCTCAGCCGGTTAGAGCGACGGAATCATAATCCGCAGGTCCGGGGTTCGAATCCCTGAAGCGCCACCAGACCCTGAAAGCCTTGCAAGTCAACGACTTGCAAGGCTTTTTCTATTCCGGGGGTGCCACATCGGGTGCCACTCGGGCTTCACGCCACGCCTGTACCGGCGGAACGCCGAGTTTGGCAGCAAGCAGTGCCGGGCCAGTGCCAAAGGAGGCAACGCCCACTGCGCAGTTGAAGAAAACCCGTCCGCATCGCCAATTCATATTTCCAGTTTTCTGGTACTATGAATTAATGAACGAAGACCAAGTCGTCAAAGCGCTCGCCGCCTTGGCCCACCCAGCAAGACTCAAGGCGTTCCGCGCGCTCGTGGTCTCCGGGCCGCAGGGTCTGACGCCCGGGGTGATGCAAGAGGGGTTGGGAATTCCTGCGACCACCCTGTCCTTCCACCTGAAGGAGCTCGCGTCCGCCGGCCTCGTGACCCAGGAGCGCGCCAGCAGGAACCTCGTCTACCGGGCGGCCTACGACCAGATGAACGGACTGCTTGGCTATTTGACCGACAACTGCTGCGCTGGCGCGGATTGCGCCATCCCTTCGTCGTCAGCGGCTTGCTGCTGACTCTTCCATCGCCAAGGAGATAGTCATGAAGCGTTTCCACATTCACGCCCACGTCGCCGACCTCGAGGCCAGCATCGCCTTCTACTCGAAGATGTTCGCGACGGATCCGACCCGCGTCGAGGGCGACTACGCAAAATGGATGCTCGACGACCCGCGCATCAACTTCGCGATTTCCACCCGCGGCAGCAAGCTCGGCGTCGACCACCTGGGCATCCAGACGGATACCGAAGAGGAACTGGCGGTCCTGAAGGCGCAGGCCGAAGCCGCGGACCTGACGCTGCAGGACGTCGGCGAGACGACCTGCTGCTACGCCCGCAGCGACAAATACTGGGTGACCGACCCGCAGGGCATCGCCTGGGAGCAGTTCCACACGCTCGGCAACATCCCCGTGTTCAGCGAAGCCTCGTCCTTCGGCCAGGAGACGGCGGCCGCATGCTGTGCGGGCGATGCGCCGCGTGGCAAAGCTGTCGGAATTCCGGTCAAGGGCGCTGCCAGCGCCTCGTGCTGCTGAGGTCGAAGTGACGACGAACGTTCTCATCCTCTGCACGCACGACGCCGCCCGCGGCGTGCTGAGCGAGGGGATGCTCAATCACTGGGCAAAGAAGCTCGGCAAGGACGTCAAGGCGTTCAGCGCCGGCGGCACCCCCTGCGGACGCATCAACCCCTGCGCCCTTGGGCTGCAGACCGCGCTCACCGACATTTGCCAGAGCTGATGATGACGGTCACCACACCACAAAAGGTGCTCGCCGAAGGACTGGGAACAGCGCTGCTGCTCGCGGTCGTCATCGGCTCGGGCATCATGGCCGAGAGGTTGTCCGGCGGCAACGTCGCCGTCGCGCTCCTGGCCAACACGCTCGCCACCGTGGGTGGCCTGTACATCCTCATCGAGGTGTTCGGCCCCATCAGCGGCGCGCACTTCAATCCGGCGGTGTCGCTCGTGTTGGCCGGCCGCGGCCAGCTTGCATGGACGCTTCTGGTTCCTTATGTCGCGATGCAACTCCTTGGCGCGATGCTGGGCGCGTGGCTGGCTCACGCGATGTTCGACATGAACATCCTTCAGTTCTCAACCAAGGTGCGCAGCGGCGCCGGACAGTGGACAGCGGAGGGCGTCGCCACCTTCGGCCTTCTGCTGGTCATCCTGCGCGCTCCGGCCGCCCGTGTCGCCGCGATGGTGGCGGCCTACATCGGTGCCGCCTACTGGTTCACGGCATCGACGTCCTTCGCAAATCCTGCCGCGGTCTTCGGCCGGATGTTCAGCGACAGCTTCGCAGGCATCGCGCCATCAAGTGCCGCCGGTTTCGTCGCCGCGGAGCTCGTCGGCGCGGGGCTTGCGGTGGCAGTCCACAAGTTTTTCGCGGGTGCGCCGGTCGCGCCGAACACGAACTCGGCGGTCGGAGAGACACGCAATGCCTGAAGTCACCATCTTCCACAACCCGGGCTGCGGCACGTCTCGCAACGTGCTCGCGCTCATCCGTCACGCAGGCATCGAGCCGAACGTCATCGAGTATCTGAAGGCACCTCCGTCCAAGGCGAGGCTTCGCGAGCTCGTGGCGGCGAAGGGTATCGGCGTTCGCCAGCTGCTGCGCGAGAAGGGCACGCCCTATGCGGAGCTTGACCTCGGAAACCCGAAATGGAGCGACGAGGATTTGCTGGACTCCATCGGCCAGCACCCCATCCTCATGAACCGCCCGGTCGTCGTGACGCCCCTCGGGACGAAGCTGTGCCGTCCATCGGAAGCGGTACTTGAACTGTTGCCGGTCGGAAGGCTGGCACCGTTCACGAAGGAAGACGGCGAAGTCATCGAGGACTCGGGAGTGCGACGTGCTTGAGCTGGAACAAACCTTCCCGGCGCTCGACAGCGAACTGTTCGAGGCACCGACCCACCATCGCCTGGCAGCGAGGTGTCCGTCCTCTCACAGGCCGCGGTTCCTGATGCTCTACGGCTCGCTTCGCGAGCGCTCCTACAGTCGCCTCCTGACCTTCGAAGCAGCGAGACTGCTCGAAGCCATGGGAGGCGACGTCAAGATTTTCGACCCGACGGGATTGCCCATGCCCGACGGCGCGCCTGATTCGCACCCCAAGGTGCAGGAGCTGCGAGGCCTGGCCGCCTGGTCGGAAGGCATGGTCTGGTGCTCCCCGGAGCGCCACGGCGCGATGACGGGCATCCTGAAGGCGCAGATCGACTGGATTCCGTTGTCGGTCGGCGCCGTGCGTCCCACCCAGGGCAAGACGCTCGCGGTGATGGAAGTCAGCGGCGGCAGCCAATCGTTCAACGCCGTCAACCAGATGCGCGTGCTCGGGCGATGGATGCGCATGCTGACCATCCCCAACCAGTCGTCGGTGGCCAAGGCCTTCAACGAGTTCACGGAGGAGGGCCGCATGAAGCCGTCCGCCTGCTACGACCGGGTTGTCGACGTCATGGAGGAGTTGGTGAAGTTCACCTTGCTGACGCGCGACATCTCGCCCTACCTCGTCGACCGCTACAGCGAACGCAAGGAATCGGCGGAAGAACTCTCGAAGCGCGTCAACCAAAACACCCTCTGAGGAGCCAGGATTGACCAGCTCGTCCGAGTTGCAACCAACGGGACATCCGCCGACATGACCATTCGCATTGCCGAGCCGTCAGACACCGAGGCTGTCGCAGCCATCTATGCGCCCGTCGTGCGTGACACCGCCATCTCGTTTGAGCTTGAGCCGCCATCGGCCGAGGAGATGCGCAGTCGAATCGTGGCGACGCTGAAGGCACTTCCCTGGCTCGTTTCGCTCGATGGACACGGTGCGGTCAACGGCTACGTCTACGCCAGCAAGCACCGCGAGCGAGCGGCCTACCAATGGTCGGTCGACGTGACGGCCTACGTGCGGGAAGACGCCCGCGGCCAAGGCGTCGGCAAGAGACTCTATGCGCAGCTGTTCGGCGAGCTCGTTCGACTCGGGTACTTCCAGGCCTTTGCCGGCATTGCCTTGCCCAACGAGGCAAGCGTCGCGCTCCACGAGTCTCTGGGCTTCGAGCCTCTCGGCATCTACCGCAAGGTGGGCTTCAAGCACGGAGCCTGGCGCGACGTCGGATGGTGGCAGAAACAATTGCAGGTACCAGCCGTCGAACCAAGCGTCCCACAGGCACCAAGATGACCGAAAATCTTCTGCAGTCGACCCTGACTTGTCCCGAATGCGGACATGTGAAGCAGGAGACCATGCCTACCGACTCGTGCCAGTGGTTCTACGAGTGCGAAAGTTGCAAGACGATGCTTCGCCCGCGGTCGGGTGACTGCTGCGTCTTTTGCTCGTTCGGGACTCGAAAGTGTCCTCCCGTACAGCTCAGCCAAGGCTCGTTCTGCTCACGCTGAACAGGATGGACTCGTGGCCCCTGCGAACCGGGCAGCGGCTTCTTCCCGAGGTCTGCACGGTGCTCACGGATGCGCTGTCGCGCTTTCGGGCATGTGGTCACTCAGTTCGTCTACTGTTTCTGCCGCCTCGAGCACTGATACCAGCCATCGCAAGCAAGGAATAGAGAGCAAGCGATACACTCCGCCCGCCCATGTTTCGTCGCCCCCTCCATCGCTTCACCGCCGCGCTCTTCGCGGTGATGGCGCTGCTGTTCTCACAGCTGGCGATGGCGAACTACAGCTGCCCGGCGACTGCGAAGCCGGCCGCGATGGCCGCGATGATGGCCAAGGGGTCGCCCTGCGATGGCATGGACGCGGCTCAGCCCGCTCTTTGCCACCAGCAGGCGACCAGCGCGCCGCAATCCTTCGAGGCGGTCAAGGTCCCCGTGCCGTCGTTTCCGATGGTCATCCAGGTCCTGCACCTTCCGCTCATCCTGGACGCAGCAGACGCGGTCGCCATTCCTCCGGCGGACAGGCCCGAGGCCCGGCCGCCGCCAGACCCTCTCTTTCTCTCCACGCTCAGACTTCGAGTCTGATTTCTCCGTCGACTGAATGGCGCCGGCGCGGCTTGTCCGCCGCCGGCGAACGCCTCGTTCGTCTTCGGAGTTCCCATGCATTCCCATCTTCTGCGCGCTGTCGCGCTGACCGCGGCATTGCTGCCCGCGTTCGCGCTGGCGGCGCCCCTCACCCTCGCGCAAGCGCTCGACCTGGCGGTTCGACGCTCCGAGTCCACGCGCTCCGCCCGCGCCGGTGCGTTGAGCGCGGCCGAGTCCGCTCGCGCCGCTGGGCAGCTGCCCGACCCGACGCTGCAGGCCGGCATCGACAACTTGCCGGTCACCGGCGCAGGCGCGTTCAAGACGACCAGCGATTCGATGACGATGAAGCGCATCGGCATCTCGCAGGATTGGCTCCCGTCGCAGAAGCGAACGGCGCGCCAGGCTGCCGCGGATGCCGTGTCCGCTCGGGACGATGCACAGGTCCAGGTCGCAACGGCCGACGCGCGCCTGCAGACGGCACTCGCCTACGTCGACGCGTTCTACGCGAAGGAAGCGCTCAAGCTGACATCGCTGATGGAGCACCACGCGCACGAAGAGCTCGAAGCGTCGAAGGCTCGCGTTGCGTCAGCCACCGGAAGCAGCCAGGACGTCCTGGCGCTCGAGAGCGCTCGGGGCATGGCCGCAGACGAGTCCGACGAGGTTCGTCAGCAGCAAAGCGAGGCGGTCGTCGCGCTTCAGCGCTGGGTCGGAATTCCCGTCGACGAACTGGCTCCGCCCGTCGTCTTGCCACCACCGACGGAAGCCACATTCGTGTCGTGCCTGCCGTCGCTCGTCGCGATGCGGCGCGACGTCGACGTTGCCAAGCAGGCGGCGGCAGTCACAGCCAGTGAGCGAACGCCGGACTGGACGTGGCAGGTCTCCTACGGTCATCGCTCGGGCTACTCCGACATGGTGTCCGTCGGCGTGAGCATCCCGCTGCAGGTCGCTCCGGCCCAGAGGCAGGACAGGGCAACGGCATCGAAGCTCGCGCTCGTCGAGAAGGCGGAGGCCGACTTGGCGGAAGCGATGCGCGCCGCGAGCGCGGAGTACGAAGCACTCCTCGGCGACGTACAGCGGCTTCAACAACGCATAGCCCGCTTCCGAGCCGGCGTGGTCGTGCCGGCCCAGCAGCGCATCGACGCCGCAGCCGCGGGCTATGCGTCCAACCAGATCGGCCTGGCCACTCTCTTCGAAGCACGGCACGCGGAGGTCGACACCGAGCGCAAGCTCCTGGCGCTGCAGCGCGACCTCGACCGGGCACAGGTGCAACTGGCTTTCAAGCCTCTCATGAACGGAGGCGACCAGTGAACCGCCATCAGAATTCCTTGCTCGCCGTCGTCGCCGCGGCGGTACTCGTCGTCGGCGGCTTCCATGCGGGGCGCCGTACGGCGCCGCCCGAATCGAGCGCGATGACGCCGTCCATGACAGCGTCCGGTGCCGCGAACGGCGACAGAAAGATCCTCTACTGGCACGACCCCATGGTGCCGGCACAGCGGTTCGACAAGCCGGGCAAGTCGCCTTTCATGGACATGCAGCTGGTGCCGGTCTATGCGGACGATGCCAGCACGGCTGGCGTCAACGTGAGTCCGGCCGTGCAGCAGAACCTCGGGCTGCGCACGGCCGCCGTCAAGCGCGCCGACGTGTCGTCGTCGTTCGACGCCGTGGGCACGGTGCAATTCGACGAGCGCCTGAGCACCGTCGTCCAGACACGCGTCGCGGGTTACGTGGAACAGCTCGCCGTGCGCGTGCCCCTGGAGCAGGTGCGCAAGGGCCAGGCCCTCGCGACCATCTTCGCCCCCGATTGGCTCGCGCCGCAGAACGAGCTGCTCGCGCTCAAGCGCGCCGGCGTCTCCGATGATCTGGTGACAGCGGCTCGCCAACGCATGCGGGCGATGTCCATCCCGGAATCGCTCATTCGCCAGAGCGAGGAGAAAGGGACGGCTCAGGCCCGGTTCACGCTCAGTGCGCCCGACAGCGGCGTCATCGCCGAATTGGGCGTGCGCGAAGGCGCCGCCGTGACGCCGGGGATGACGCTGTTTCGCATCGCCGGCCTCGAGAAGGTGTGGGCGGTCGCGGAGGTGCCCGAGGCCCAGGCTGCGCACCTGTCGAAGGGCCAGAAGGTAAAGGCCGCACTTGAGGCCGACCCGTCGCAGACCTTCGAAGGCGAGCTTGCCGAGCTCTTGCCGCAGGTGAGCAGCACCACCCGGACGCTGCAGGCCCGCTTCGAGGTCGACAACAAGACGGGCAAGTTGACGCCCGGCATGCTCCTGCGTCTGCGGGTCACAGGGCCATCGAGTTCGCGCCTGGTCGTTCCGGCGGAAGCCGTCATTCGCACGGGCACGCGAACGGTCGTCATCGTTCGAAAGGACGCCCGCAGCTTCGAGCCGCGCAACGTGCAGCTCGGCGCCGACCTGGGTGACACCGTGGAGGTCGTCCAAGGGTTGGCCGAAGGCGAACAGGTCGTTGCCAGCGGCCAATTCCTCATCGATTCGGAAGCGAGCTTGAGGTCGGCGACCGACAACCTGGCGTCGCCTGCGCAGCCGGCCGCCTCGGCAAGCCCCGCGCCGCAAATGGCTACGCCGGTCCACGTCGGTCAAGGGAAGGTCGAGAGCGTCGGCGCGGACACCATCGCCATCTCGCACGGCCCGATTGCGACCTTGAGGTGGCCGGCGATGACGATGGGATTTGGCAAACCCACGCCGACGTCGTTCGCCGACATCCAGGTCGGCGACACGGTGCGCTTCGAGTTCCTGGAAGGCGGGCCATCCGGCTACCAGCTCGCCAAGGTGCAGCGCATCGGAGGCTCGAAATGATTGCCGCCGTCATACGCTGGTCGGTGCGCAACCGATTCCTCGTGCTGATGGCCACGCTGTTCCTGGTCGCCGCCGGAATCTGGTCGGTCAGGAACACCGCCGTCGACGCGCTGCCGGACCTCTCGGACACCCAGGTCATCGTCAGGACGTCGTATCCGGGCAAGCCACCCCAGGTCGTCGAGGACCTGGTCACCTACCCGTTGACGACGACGATGCTCAGCGTGCCGGGTGCCAAGACCGTCCGAGGCTATTCGTTCTTCGGAGACTCGTTCGTCTACGTCCTGTTCGACGACAAGACCGACCCGTACTGGGCACGCTCGCGTGTCGTGGAATACCTCAACCAGGTGCAGAGCCGACTCCCCTCAGGAGCGACCGCCGCGCTCGGGCCGGACGCGACCGGTGTCGGCTGGGTCTACGAGTACGCGCTCGCCGACCGCAGCGGCAAGAACGACCTCGGCCAGTTGCGTGCACTGAACGACTGGTTCATGAAGTTCGAGCTCAAGACCATCCCGGACGTCGCCGAGGTCGCGAGCATCGGCGGCATGGTGCGCCAGTACCAGGTCGTGCTCGACCCAGACCGAATGCGCGCGCTCGGGGTGACACAGGGTGTCGTGGTGAAGGCGCTGCAAGATGCCAACCAGTCATCAGGTGGCTCGGTCGTGGAACTGGCCGAAGCCGAGTACATGGTCCGCTCGCGCGGGTTCCTGAAATCGCTCGACGACTTCCGCACCATCCCGCTGGCCGTCTCGGGCGCAACGCCCATCCTGCTGCGGGATGTGGCCACCGTCCAGGTCGGCCCGGAGATGCGCCGCGGCATCGCGGAGTTGAACGGCGAAGGCGAGGTCGCCGGTGGCGTCGTGGTCATGCGCTCGGGCAAGAACGCGCGAACCACCATCGAGGCGGCGAAGGCCAAGCTGATGCTGCTCAAGCCCAGCCTGCCGCCTGGCGTCGAGGTCGTCGAGACCTACGACCGCTCGAAGCTCATAGCCCGCTCCATAGCCAACCTCAAGGCGAAGCTCACCGAGGAGTTCATCGCGGTCACGCTCGTCTGTCTCCTGTTCCTGTTCCACATCCGGTCGGCGCTGGTCGCGGTCATCGCTCTGCCCATTGCCGTCGGGGCCGCGTTCGTCGTGATGGGATGGCAGGGCGTCAACGCCAACATCCTCAGCCTGTCGGGCATCGCCCTCGCCTGCGGCGCCGCGCTGGATGGCGTGGTCGTTCTCCTGGAGGGGGCGCACAAGCACATCGAAGCCTTCGAGACACTTCACGAGCGGCATCCGAGTACCTCCGAGCGATGGGAACTGGTGACCGACGCCGCCGTGGAAGTCGGGCCGGCTCTGTTCTTCTCGTTGCTGGTCATCACACTGTCGTTCCTTCCCATCTTCACGTTGGAAGCGCAAGAGGGTCGGCTTTTCTCGCCGTTGGCCTTCACCAAGTCGTACACGATGGCAGCTGCGGCGGCGCTCTCCATCACGCTGGTTCCGGTGTTGATGGGCTACCTGGTCAGAGGCCGAATTCCGCGAGAGACCGCGAACCCGCTCAACCGCTTCCTGATGGCGGCGTACCGGCCGGCGCTGGAGGCCGTGCTGCGATTTCCCAAGGCCACGCTCCTGGTCGCGGCGGCCGTGCTCGCCGTGACGCTCATCCCTGCGAGCCGCCTGGGCGCGGAGTTCATGCCCGCGCTCGACGAAGGCGACCTCCTGTACATGCCCTCCGCGCTGCCGGGCCTGTCCGTCTCCAAGGCGTCGCAGTTGCTCCAGCAGACCGACCGGCTCATCAAGACGCTGCCCGAAGTGCAGACGGTCTTCGGGAAGGCCGGGCGCGCGGACACGGCGACCGACCCGGCGCCGCTCGAGATGTTCGAGACCACCATCCAGTTCAAGCCGCGCGACCAGTGGCGTGCGGGCATGACGCCCGACAAGCTGGTCGATGAGCTCGACCGCATCGTCAAGGTGCCAGGACTTTCCAACGTCTGGGTGCCGCCCATCCGCAACCGCATCGACATGCTGGCCACGGGCATCAAGAGCCCGGTCGGCATCAAGGTCGCGGGCGCCGACCTGGCGACCATCGACAAGTTGACGACCCAGATCGAGGCCGCGGTCAAGAATGTGCCGGGCGTGTCCTCCGCACTCGCGGAGCGCCTGACCGGTGGCCGCTACATCGACGTCGATGTCGACCGCCTGGCCGCCGCACGCCACGGCCTGTCGGTCGCCGGCGTGCAGGCCGTGGTGTCGACCGCCATCGGCGGTGACAACGTGGGGGAAGTCGTCCAGGGCCGCGAGCGCTACCCCATCAACGTGCGCTACCCGCGCGAGATTCGCGACTCGCTGGAACGGCTGCGTGCGCTGCCGTTCGTCACCGACAAGGGTGCCACGGTCTTGTTGGAAGACGTCGCCCACCTGACCATCGCGGACGGCCCCCCGATGTTGCGCAGCGAGAACGCGCGTCTCTCGGGATGGGTGTATGTCGACGTTCGCGGGCGCGACCTTCGGTCCGTCGTCACCGACATGCAGGCCGCCGTGGCGAAGCAGGTCGCCCTGCCGACCGGATACGCCATTTCGTGGTCGGGGCAGTTCGAGTACCTCGAGCGTGCGACGGAGCGGCTGAGGCTCGTCGTGCCGGTGACCTTGGCGGTCATCTTCGTCCTGCTGTACCTGCTGTTTCGCTCATTCAGCGACGCGGCGCTGGTCATCGCGGCCGTGCCGTTCTCGCTCGTGGGCGGCTTCTGGCTGATGTGGGCGCTTGGCTACTCGATGTCGGTGGCGACGGCGGTCGGATTCATCGCGCTTGCCGGCGTCGCGTCAGAGTTCGGCGTCGTGATGCTCGTCTACCTGAAGAACGCCCACGCGCGCCGGCTCGCCGAGGGCGAACCGGACAACGAACAGACGCTGCTGTCCGCCATCCGGGAAGGCGCCGTCCTCCGAGTCCGGCCCAAGGCCATGACCGTCGCCATCGTCCTGGCCGGCCTCATTCCAATGATGCTGGGCCACGGAACGGGCTTCGAGGTGATGTCACGCATCGCCGCGCCGATGGTCGGGGGCATGGTCACCGCGCCGCTGCTGAGCATGTTGGTCGTGCCGGCGGCCTGGTACCTGATTCATCGGCGAAGGGCGCGATGCCTGGAAGCCGCCTCCGCGGACGGCACGCTTCCTGCCCACGGCCGGGAGCGGAGCCCGGCCAGGGGTTCCGGATACCATCTGGCCAAGCCGCCAGGACGCGCATGACCGATCCCGATCGCACGACCTCCGACACCCCCGCCAACGCCGACCCGCGCGCGCTGCTCGCGTCGACCGACTGGTCGCGCACGCCGCTGGGGCCGCTCGAGACGTGGCCCAAGGCCTTGCGCGGCTACGCCGAGATGGTGCTGGCGATGCCCACGCCGGCGATCATCTTCTGGGGCTCCGAGCAGACGCAGATCTACAACGCCGGCTATGCGCTGATCCTCGGCCCGCGCCATCCGCGCGCGTTCGGCATGCCCTACCGCGAGGCCTGGCCGGACACCTACCCGCTCATCTACCCCTGGATGCGCCACGTGCTGGACGAGGGCGGCACCTGGCGAGTCGACCGGGCCCACATCCCCGTCACGCGCCACGGCTTCGACGAGGAGGCCTACTTCACGTTCACCTTCAGCGCGCTGCGCGACGACGACGGCCGCATCGCCGGCATCCTGCAGCCGGTGTTCGACGTGTCCGACACCGTCCTGGCCGACCGCCGTGCAGAGACGCTGCGACGGCTGCAGCCCGGCCCCGCGCAGGCCGGCTCGGCGATCGACGACGCGCTGTCGGCGATCGGCCAGGATCCCGGCGACCTTCCCTTCGCGCACGTCTGGCTGTGGGACGCGCAGGCCACCGACCTCGCCCCCGCGCGGCGCACCGGCGAGCCGCTGGCGCCCGACGATGCCGACCGGCTCGACGGCGTCGCCCGCTCGGTCTGGGCCGAATCCGCGCCGCGCTTCATCGCCGTCGCGCCCACCGAAGGCGACCGTCTCGCGCGCGCCGCGCTGCTGCTGCCGCTGGCCGGCACGTCGGGCGCGTCGCCGATGGGCGTCATCGCGCTGGGCGTGAGCCGCCGACTGCATTTCGACGACAGCTACCGGCGCTTCCTGGAGCTCGTCGCGCGCCAAGTGGCCGCGGGGCTCCAGCGCGCCGAGGCCGCGCAGGCCATCGAACGCCAGCGCCGCTACCTCGACGAACTGTTCCTGCAGGTGCCCGCCGGCATCGCGGTGATGACCGGCCCGGATCACGTCTACGAGCTCGCCAACCCGGCGTACCACGCCTTCATCGGCCAGCGCGAGATCCTCGGCAAGCGCTTCGTCGACGCCCTGCCCGAGCTGCGCGACCAGAAGTTCCCGCAGTACCTCGACGACGTCTACCGGACGGGCATCCCGTACGTGGGCAGCGAGGCGCCGGCCGAGCTGCGCCGGGGCCCCGGCGGCGACACCGAGCAGACCTGGTTCAACTTCGTCTACCAGCCGTTGCGCGACGAGCGCGGCCTGACCACCGGCATCCTGAACTTCGCCTACGAAGTGACGGAGCAGGTCAACGCGCGCCGCAGCATGGAGCGGCTGACCGGCGAGCTGCGCGCCGAGCACCGCCGCAAGGATGACTTCCTCGCGATGCTCGCCCACGAGCTGCGCAATCCGCTCGCGCCGATCGCCGCGGCCGCGGAGGTGCTGCGCCTGGGCCGCGCCGACGATCCGCGCCTGCGCCGCATCAGCGAGATCGTCACGCGCCAGGTCCGCCACATGGCCAACCTCATCGACGACCTGCTGGACGTCTCGCGCGTGACGCGCGGGCTGGTGTCGGTGGAGCGGCGCGACGAGGACCTGCGCGAGATCGTCGCCGACGCCGTCGAACAGGTCGCCCCGCAGGTGGCGGCCCGGCGCCACGAGCTGCGCGTGGCCGTGCCCGACGATCCGGTGCGGGTGCAAGGCGACCGCAAGCGCCTGGTGCAGGTGCTGACCAACCTGCTGGACAACGCCGCGAAGTACACCCCCGACGGCGGCCGGATCGAGCTGCTGCTGGAACGCCAGGGAGGCCAGGCCCGGGTGGTCGTGCGCGACGACGGCGTGGGCGTGCCGCCCGAGCTGCGCGAACGCATCTTCGACCTGTTCGTGCAGGGCCAGCGCAGCCCCGACAGGGCACAGGGCGGCCTGGGCATCGGCCTGGCGCTCGCCCGCCGGCTCGTGGAACTGCACGGCGGCGAACTCGCGTGCAGCAGCGCCGGCGCCGGGCAGGGCAGCGAGTTCTCGCTGTGGCTGCCGCTGGCCGCGGGGCACCCGTCGCAGGCGCCTGCGCCGGCCGCGGCACCGGTGGCGGCCACGGCACGCAAGCTGGGCGTCCTGGTCGTCGACGACAACGAGGACGCCGCGCACATGCTGGCCATGCTGCTGGAGCACGCCGGGCACGAGGTGACGACGGAGGCCGACCCGGTGATCGCGCTCGAGCGCGCCCAGGCCAGGCGCCCCGACGTGTACCTGCTGGACATCGGCCTGCCCCGCATGGACGGCTACGAGCTGGCGCGCCGCCTGCGCGCGTCCCCCGCGGGCGCGGGCGCGACGCTCATCGCGCTCACCGGCTACGGCCAGCCCGCCGACCGCGAGAAGGCGATGCAGGCCAGCTTCGACCACTACCTGGTCAAGCCGCCCGACCCCGTCGCGCTCGAACGCCTGCTGCAGTCCATCGCCGCGCGGACTCACTGAACAATCGTCGGGAAAACCGGGGCAGGACCGGGCGCCGCGCGATGGCATGATCGCGCCACTGTCGAGCAGCCTCCGGGCATGACCCTCCCTTCCGTGCGACCCTCGTCCCCGCCCTCCCGCGCCGCGGCGCTCCGGCTCAGCCTGGGCGTGGCGGTCGTCCTGCTGATCGCCGCGCTCGCCGACCCCTCGGGCATCTTCGCCTGGGTCGGATGGACCGGCTCGCCGGTGGCGGCGACGTGGTGGTGGGCGCCCTATGTCGTGCAGGTGCCGGCGATCCTGGCGATCGTCCACGTGGGCGCGCGCTGGAGCGTCTCCGGTCCCGCGTTCTCCAGATCGCGCATGTTCTTCGGCGGCTGGGCGTTGGCCACCCTCGCCGCCGGCATCGGCGCCGTGCTGCATGCGTTGTGCGTGCTGCTGCCCCTCTGGTGGCGCGGCGTCTACGTGATCGGCTGGGGCGCCACCTGGGGCTTCGTGCTCTGGAGCAGCGGGTACGCGGCGCTGAAGATGGCGCTGGTCGGATGGTTGCCCGCGCTGCTGGCGAGCGTCGGGCGGCGCGAGCCGGCGGGCGTCGTCTCCGCGCGTCCGCGGCCCGACGTCGCGACGCGGGCGGCCCTGGGCAGCGGCCTCGCGGCGCTGGCCATCGCGCTGCTCGCGCCCTGGCTCGCCGCGCATTGGTGGCACGGCGCGCCGCTCGGCTACGCCTACGACCCGAGCGCCCCGCTCCTGGCGCCGACGCCTGCGAGCGGCCCTGGCCTCGCGGCGTTCGCCGTCGCGGCGCTCGCCGCCCTGCTGCACTGGGGCCTCGCGCGCCGCCTCGCCGACGCGCCGCTGGACGATCCGCGCGCAACCTTCGCCGCCGGCGCGATCGCGGGCGTCGGCGGCGCCGCCGGACTGCTGTTCGTCCAGGCACTCGCCCTGCTTCCATCGCTGCGAGCACCCGCCGCACACCCGGACGCGTGGTGGTTGCCCGCGCTGTTGGTCCGTGCCGTGGATGCCGCGTCGTTCGCGCTGGTCATGGCCTTCGTCGCGGGCACCGGCGCCGTGGCGGCGGGCGCGCTGCAGCGCGCGTGCTCGCGGCGCGCCGAGGGCGCTCTTCGCATCGCGGGCGCCGTGGTCCTGCTGGGGGCGGTGGGCATCGAGTACGGCAGCTCCGCCCCGCCCGCGATCCCGGCGATCCCGGTCGTTGTGCAACCTGCTTCCGCGGACGCCGACGCGCCGTCGCCCCTGTCCGTGCGCACCGGTCCGGCCGGCCCGCAGATCGTCGACGCCAGCGGCGCGCGCATCACGCTGCGCGGCGTCAACATCAACCAGCTGGGCGAGTACTTCCGGCGCGATCCGGCGCTGTCCGCGGTGCAGCCGCTCGCCGAACAGGACTTCGCCGACGTCGCCGCGCTGGGCATGAACGTGGTGCGCCTGACGCTGTCGTGGTCGCTGCTGGAGCCCGCGCGCGGCCAGGTCTCGCGGCCCTACCTGGATCGCATCCGCCAGGCGCTCGCATGGGCCCGGGCGCATCGCGTGCGCGTGCTGCTGGACATGCACCAGGACGGCTGGGGCGCGCACGTGGCCGCGCCGCCGGGCACGCGCTGCCGCGCCGGCACCGACCCCATGACCGGCTGGGACGGCGCGCCCGCCTGGGCCACGCTCGCCGACGCCACGCCGCCCTGCATGGTGACGGGCCGCGACCTCGCGCCCAACGTCTCGCGCGCGTTCCAGTCGTTCTACGTCGACCGCGACGACATCCAGTCCCACCTGGTGCATGACTGGCAGGTGCTGGCCGCCGAGTTCGGCGACGACGCCACGGTGGCCGGCTACGACCTGCTCAACGAGCCCAACTTCGGCGAGTCGCCCCCGCTCGCCTCGACCCTGCTGCTGGCCAACTACCACGCGCGCAGCATCGCGGCGATCCGGGCGGGCGAGGCGCAACGCCCCGGCGGCTTCGCCCACCTGGTGGTGATCGAGCCCAGCATCCTCTGGAGCGGTTTCGGCATCGACAACCTGCCCCCGCGCGGCTTCACGGCCGACACGCAGGTCGTGTTCTCGCCCCACCTCTACAACGAGTCCATCACCGCCGACCAGGACTTCGGCCTGACGCTGATGTCGGTGGAGCGCGGCTATGCGCTGGCCCAGGCCGCCGCGGCACGACTGGACGCGCCGCTGTGGATCGGCGAATGGGGCTACTTCCGCGCCCCGGCGCTCGACGCCCCTTTGATGCAGCGATCGGCTGACGCCGAGGACGCCTCGACGATGGGCTCCACGTTCTGGGTCTGGAAGCAGGGCTGCAGCGACCCGCACGTCTGGCCGGGCGCCGTGGCCGGCAACCTGCGGCTGCTGTCCTGCCCGCAGGGCGCCGACATGGGCACCGCCACCGCCCTCGCACGCGTGCTGGCGCGCCCCTACGTGCGCGTGTCCGCCGACGCGGGCGCGCGCCTGCGGGCGAGCGCGGACCGGCTGGTGCTGGAGGGCCGCGGCGAGAGCGTCGGCGCGGGCCACGCCTGCGCGCTGCAGCTGTGGGTGCCGGGCGACGCGGAGCCGCAGGTGATCGTGGCCACGGGCATGAGCGCGCCGCTGCTCACGCGCCAGGCGCCGGGCGGCGACACGCTGGGCACGAGCGGAGGCTGGCTGGTCGACGCCTGCCTGGCCGGCGGGCCGTGGCGACTGCAGCTGCGACGCTGACCCTTGTCGGCGCTGTCCCACAAACGGTCGAGTCGCCCGCCTAGGCCGACGCGACCGTGGCGGCCGGAAGATGCGTGCAATCCCTTCCAACCTTCACCGGGAACGCACCATGCTCCGCTGGGCTCTCATCTTCGCTCTCATCGCCATCGTGGCCGGCTCGCTCGGTTTCACGGGCATCGCGGCCGGCGCCGCGGTCGCCGCCAAGACGATCTTCTACATCTTCCTCGGCCTGGTCGTGGTGTTCATCCTGCTGGGCGTGACCGTCGCCAAGAAACTGTAGGAAGACACCGTGGCCAAGATCCTCTTCGTCGACGACTCCCGCGACAACGCCGACTCGCTCGCGACCTTCTTCAAGCTCCTCGGGCACGAGACGGAGGTCGCGTACGACGGCGAGTCGGCCGTCGAACTGACCTCGAAGTTCACGCCGGACATCGCCTTCATCGACCTGCAGATGCCGATGCTGGACGGCTTCGACACCGCCAAGGAATTCCGCTCGCGCCTGGGCGAACGCGCGGTGCTGATCGCGCTCACCGGCCAGGACTGGACGAAGACCGGCGACGAGGCCGGCCGCGCCGGCTTCGACGGCTTCCTGCAGAAGCCCGCGCAGGCGTCGGCGCTGGCCAAGCTGGTGGATTCGCTGGCGTCCTGAGCCCGGCCGGTGTCAGGTGTCGTCGAGCGCGGTGTTGACCGCCTCGACGAAGCGCGCCGGATCCACCGGCTTGGACAGCAGCGTCACGCCGGACGGCAGTCCGCCCAGCCTGTCGACCTGAGCGGCCGAATGCGCGGACACCGCCACGATGGCCGGCGGCCGCGCGGCCCCCTGCGCGGACAGGTGGCGGATCATCTCGACGCCGTCCATGTGCGGCATCGTGATGTCGGTGACGATCAGGTCGGGCATGGCCTTGCCCACCTCGATCAGCGCGTCGAAGCCATTCGGCGCCACGACGATGCGCGCGCCCGGCGCGGCGATCTCCACCAGCGCGCACAGCAGGTCGCGGTCGTCGGCGTTGTCGTCCACCACCAGCACCGAGAACGGCACCACCGCCTCCGCCGCGGCGGCATCGGTGGCCTCGCCCCCGCGCTGCTGCATCTGGGCGCGGATGAACATCTCGGCGCTCTCCGCGTCGATGCGGCGATGGCCGCCCACGGTCTTCCAGGCCTTCAGGTGCCCGAGGTCGACCCAGCGCTGGACGGTGGGTACCGATACGCCGAGCCGGCGCGCCAGGTCGGCCGTGGAGTAGGAAGGCGAACCCTGTGGTGGGCGGGAATTGGACATCGGGCCAGTTTATCCAGAACGCCGCCGCGCACGCACGATTTCGTGCATCAGGGGGTCGCGCGTTCAGGGGAGGCCAGGTAGTCGATCAGGACGGCGTCCACTTCGCGCTGCATCGCGTCCATGCGATCGAGCAGGCCGTGCCAGCGTTCCGGGGCGCCGAGATCGATCGCGTCGTGGAGTTCGCGCGCCAGTTCGGCCAGGGCCGGCGCGCCGATCGTCGACGCGGTGGAGACGAGCGTGTGGGCGGCGCGCGCGGCGGCCTCCAGCTCGCCGGCCTCCAGCGCGGTGCGCGCCTCGTTGCCGGTGGCGGCACGCTGCTTCAGGTAGCGGCCCAGGATCTTCTCGTAAAGCTCCGGCCGGCCCAGGCAGCGACGCAGGCCCAGCGCCGTGTCCACCAGCGGTCCGGCGTCCGCGGCACTCGCCACGGGCGTCGCGGACGCGGTCGCCGCCACGGGCGTCAGCCAGCGCAGCATCGTCTCGAACAGCTGCACCGGCTCGAACGGCTTGGTGACGTGGTCGTTCATGCCGGCGGCGAGGCTCTTCTCGCGGTCGCCGGCCATCGCGTGCGCGGTCATCGCGATCACGGGCAGGCGAGCCAGCGCCGCGTTCGCGCGGATCAGGCGCGTGGCCTGCAGGCCGTCCATGCCGGGCATCTGGATGTCCATCAGCACGAGGTCGAACGCCGCCGCGGCCAGGCGGTCCAGCGCCTGCTGGCCGTTGTCCGCCAGCGTGACCTCCATGCCGGCCACGTCGCACAGCAGCTCGGTGGCCACGAAGCAGTTGAGCTCGTTGTCCTCCACCAGCAGCACGCGGCGGCCGCGCAGCGCGGCCGGCGCACCGTCGTTGGCCGGCGCCGCCGAGGAACCGGCGGCCGGCGCGGGCGGCGCGCCGCCACGCTGCGGGCCGCAGGCGCCGTTGATCGCGTCGAGCAGCGTGGAGGCGCTCACCGGCTTGGCCAGGCACCCGGCCAGGCCCTGCGTGGCGGCCTCGCGCACGATGTCCTCGTCGCCGTAGGCCGTCACCAGCAGGATGGCCGGCGCCGCGCCGGGCAGTGGGTCGTCGCGTAGCCGGCGCACCACGTCGAAGCCGTCCATGCCGGGCATGCGCCAGTCCAGCAGCACCAGGTGGTACGGATGGCCGACGCCCGCCGCGCGGCGCAGTTCCGCCAGGCCCGCGGCCCCGCTCGCCTCCACCACCGGCGCGTAGCCCAGCAGCGCCAGCAGGTCGTTGAGGATCTCGCGCGAATTGGCGCTGTCGTCCACCACCAGGATGCGCAGGTCGCGGTGCGCGCCGGCCCGCGGCAGCCGCGCGGCCTGGGCCGGGGAGCCCACGCCGAAGCGCGCGGTGAAGTGGAAGTCGCTGCCCACGCCGGGCTGGCTGTCGACGCCGATCTCGCCGTCCATCATCTCGACGAGCGTGCGGCAGATGGCCAGGCCCAGCCCGGTGCCGCCGTACTCACGCGTGCTGGACGCGTCCACCTGCGAGAACGGCCGGAACAGCGCCGCGATCTGTCCGGCGGTCAGGCCGATGCCGGTGTCCTTGACGGCGAAGCGCAACGTCACCGACGCGCCGTCGCTCGCCAGGTTCTGCACGGTGACGACGACGATCTCGCCGGTCTCGGTGAACTTCACCGCGTTGC